>Ga0209344_10000540_pt1 | contig 63186 bp, 56 predicted proteins | sample Cruoilmetagenom6_FD_187293 | JGI IMG/M metagenome (GOLD analysis project Ga0209344, IMG submission 187293) | Oil polluted marine microbial communities from Coal Oil Point, Santa Barbara, California, USA - Santa Barbara Oil Seep Sample 6 (SPAdes)... | ecosystem: Environmental > Aquatic > Marine... | reverse complement strand
CCGTTGGGTGCGCTGTTGTGGGGTCCGTTGGGTGCGCTGTTGTGGGGGTTGTTGGGTGGTCCGCTGTGGGGTCCGTTGGGTGCGCTGTTGTGGGGGCTGTTGGGTGGTCCGCTGTGGGGTCCGTTGGGTGGTCCGTTGGGTGCGCTGTTGTGGGGGCTGCTCAGTGGTTCACTGTGGGGGCCGCTGAGTGGTTCACTGAGCGGCCCGCTGAGGGGGCCGCTCTGGAGAAAAGATGGTTTGTTGACACGTCGAAAGGGAGGGACGGAGGGAGGAATGAGGCTTCGTGAGGTTTCGTGGTCGGCTTTTTTGGGGCTTGGGAGAGAGCTTGTTGTGGTGGACTCGGCGGTGGGGGGAAACATGCCGAGGAAAGCTGGGATTGTGGGAGGTCTGTCTTCTGGTGTGAGTTGGAGGGCAGTGAGGATCGCGTGCTCGACTTCTGGAAAAAGATCTGGCCTTGTACGGCGAGGAGAAATGAGCGGGTCAATCTGGTTGAGAATTGTTGCAGCGACCCGTTCCATGCCGGACGCTGGAAGTTTGCCGGTAAGCATGCGATAGAGAGTGGCGCCAAGAGCATAGATATCGGTGGGTGGCCCGTGGCGGGATGGGTCGGCGGTCATCTGCTCTGGAGGGGCGTAGGATCGTTTGAAGACTGAGGTCAATTGGGTAGTGTGTTCGGCGTATGCGCGTGCTGATCCGAAATCGATGAGTGTGATCTTATTGTCGGGAGTGATGATCACATTGTCGGGGGAGATGTCCCGATGAATGATCCCGGTGCCATGCATGATTGCGAGGGCGCCCCCGATCTCTCGCGTGTAATAAATGGCGGTGTTCTGGTTGAGCATTCCCCCTCTACTCAGGATGGTCTGGGTAAGGGTTTTCCCTTCGACCAATTCCATGACCAAGTAGGCAGTGCCGTTCTCGTCTGGAATGACATCTCGGATCGACACGATTGAAGACACTTCTCGAAAGCGGGTGAGCGCTCGCCCCTCGTTGATGAATTTCTCGAGAAAGTGCTTGTAGGAGGGGCGGTGATGGGAGAGTGATGTCACTGTTGTTTCGGAGCGAGTTACCCATTCTTTTGGGTAATATTCTTTGATGGCGACGGGCTCATTGAAGAGGGTGTCATGCCCTCGATAGGTGATGCCGAATCCTCCCTGTCCGAGGAAGCCGTCGACACGGTAGCGTTTTTGCCGGAGGAAAGATCCTTGGGGGAGCAGTGTCATTGGTCGTGTTTCGTGCTAGCAGGATTGGCGGGGGTATCTTTTCTCCGGTCGCGTGTGCCCCAAAGGGGGCATGCAGGGGTCGAGTATTCGTATGTGTCATTACTTTTTTGTCGAGACGAATGATTCAGGAAGAGTGACATGTCCTGGGAGGGGTCCCTCGTTTGATTTCGTCGCTTTGAGTGTTGTGAGAGAGATTATCCAAAACTAATGCAAAAGGGCAGTCTTCTTCTGGAATTATGCTTTCGCAGCGTCATGCTTCGCCGGTAATCTCCCCAATGGCATTCCCGAGAATTCCTCCTGTAACAGTAATCAATATGTACATGAAAGCGTGTTTTCGTGTTGTAGGGAGGAGCCTCTGTGTCTCTAACGCAAAGGTGGAGAAAGTAGTGAACGCCCCGCAGAAACCGGTCGCCAAGAAGGCGAAAGCCTCTTCCCCGATTTCTCCCTTTGTTGCTTTTGCTGCGCAGAACCCGAGAAAAAATGCTCCCACCAGATTGACGGTAAGTGTTCCCCAAGGGAAAGCACTTCGCAGTCTGCGACGGAAGAAAACTCCAGTCAAATGACGGCAGATCGCTCCGACAGTACCGCCCGCCGCGACGGCCAAGAGTATCATTTCAGGGCTTTTCCTTGTGTCTCGAAAGAGTGCTGAGTTTTTCCGTTTTTTGTCGCTTCCAGAAGTGTTTCCTCCCGCGAAGACGTTTTCTCTATGCGCCCTCCCACCTGCTGTCCAATACCACTTGCCCAAATTCCTGCCCCAATACTGGCGACCAGATAAAAAGTCGCGAGCATTGCAGATCCCCCGGCAAATAATTGTCGTGTATCTGCAGCGAAGGTAGAGAAAGTAGTGTACGAACCGAGTGCTCCCACCCCAAGGCAGGCGCGCAGTCTGGGATGTGTATCCGCGAGAGGAGATCCCACGACCCCGCCGAGAAGGAAACTTCCCGTCACGTTCGCAAGAAAGATGGCAAGAGGGAAACCATCCTGGTAGGGAAGAAGATTAGCGATCTTATAGCGACAGGTTGCGCCCAGAACACCCCCTATCGCCACTGCTGCCAAAACCGTTGGACTTGTGTCGAATCTGCCAGTAGACAGATCTTGTTGTACGTGTTGCCTACGGTTTTCTTTCTGCAATGAGTGGGGAGAAGGCGAGCGAGAGGGTCGCATATTCTGATGCGCTGCCTTTGGCTCTGGATCTGGCCCTGGGTCGCAAGTCACAGGGTGAGCGTTGCACGAGTGAAGGCAGCCACCGTTTGCGCGGCTTTCTTTGCGAAATTCCCGAGAAAAAAATGGTCACAATTTTTCATGACAACAAGCTTGTTTTTTGATCCCGCTTCTGCTGCAAGCGCCCGAATCTTCTCGGGAGAAACCAGCTGATCTTTTTCTCCGATCAGGAGCAACGAGCGGATTTCCTGCAACACCGTTTTCTCGAATCTGCCGGCAAACTGCATCGCAGGCGCGATCCCGACATAAGCTGCGACATCTCGAGTCTCATTTCCTGCGCGATTCTCAGAAAGGAACCGCAAAGCAACTCCTCCGCCAAAAGACCACCCCCCTAAAATAAGAGGAAGCGCAGGATCAACCGCTCCCACAGCCGCACCCACATCAAGTGTTTCTCCCTCCCCTTGTGCAAAGCTCCCTTCAGAATTCCCCGTTCCTCGAAAATTAAAACGAAGCACAGCACAATCCTTTTCAAGCAATGCTTGCTCCACCGTAAGAAGAAGCGGAGCCTGCATTGTCCCGCCAAACTCAGGATGTGGATGGCACAAAACAAAACTGGCAACCGCATGGGAAGGAACCGTATAAACGGCTTCAAGAAGAAGCCCATCAGACGTGCCGAGGGCGAGAGAACCAGCTACCAAAGAGGGCGAATTTTCTTGACTCATAGCAATATATTGCCCGCTGTCCCCACCAGAAACCGATAAAGAGAATATGCCCCACGAGCGAGCAAACCTCTTCTTCCCAGAAAACACAAACCCTGATCCTCCCAGCGATCGGGGAGAGGACAAACTGCAAGCTCCCGAGCCGGAGGTGCCCGAGCTGGGAGTGTTGATTGATGGACTGTATTTTCTCTTCGATCAGTCTGGTATGTCAGATATTTGCGAAGGTGCAGGTGATGTTGGGTTTGTCGAGTTTTTCGCACAAAACGCTGTCGGACAGGCTAGAGAGGAAGATTTACACGGATGGGGATGAGCCTATGGCAGATCTTCTGCTTCCGCCTTCTGGTGAGCCTTTTTCGTGGGATGACCGGACGCAATTGACCGCACCCTTTCTCTGGACTCTCGCGGACATCGCCCACGCACTCGACATCGACCTTCCCACCGCAAAAAGATGGCACGACGAGGGAAACATCCCCGCACCTGCATGGAACGAACCGATCCTTTATGAAAATTGGGTCGCTTCCGACCCGTAAACCAATCCACTTTCACGAAACGAACTGGCTTCCACACAAGAACGGGAAAACTCGCGCAAAGTTATGAATAGCGTTGTGGGCCCCATCCCTCGGTGGGGTGCTTTGTGGGGATGTCGACGGATGTGGGGGCAGTGTGGGCAGATGAATGGCCGGGGTGTCTGTACAGTTTTTGCTGGTTGGTTCGGGTGATGGTGGGGGTGTCGGGGCGGGTGTTGGTGTTGGTGTTGGTGTTGGTGCGGGTGTTTTGTGGTGGGCGTGTTTGGGCATTGGGGGGTGAAAGCGGCATGTGGGGGGTGGGGGAGTGGGGGTTTTGTTTGGCAGAGAGAAATGCGAGAAGGGGGCGCCAGGCAAAGCTGCTTATGAGACAAAGTAGGCCGATGAGGCCGATGAGGATTGCTTGGCGTACGAGGCCTCTTGTGAGAATGGCGATAGATTCGGTTGCGAGGGTTGTGAATGTTGTGTTGGGGGCGGCCTGTGTCACGAGGAAAGGCAGCAGAAAACGTAGGGTCAGAGGAATGAAGACTGTCAGTAGTAATCCGAGTCCTATCCCGCGTAATACTCTGGGGCGGTTTGTGGTGATGCAGAGTGCTGTGAAAAAAGCAGTCACTGCAATGAAGAGAGAGATGGGTGGGGCTGTACGCACGATGTCTGCGGCACGGGAAAAAATGCGGAGTGGATCTTCTCCGGGGAGGACGAGGGCGGGAAAATTGACGATGTTTTTTGCTGCTTCAGCGAGGCGAGGGTCAAGGTTTTCCAGGGCCGTCTGGATTTCTTGGTGCACGGGAATGAGGGAAACGCTTGGTGATGTTGTGTCTCCGGTTTGAGAAGAGTTCCCGAGAAGTGACCGGTGCATTTCTTCGAGGGTAATTTCGAGCTGGCGAGAGAAGACCTCGGAAGCCAGAATCGGGCGAATCGCTGCTTCTGCCTGGCTTGTGAGGCTTGCAGAGTTTTCCGGATTGTTGCCTATGCCGATTTTCTGGACGATCTCTGACGCGAGGACTTCTTGGACTTCTTGGACTTCGAGGAGATCGGAGGCTGTTCTTGAGAACTCTTGCGCGTCGAGCAGAGAATGACTGACCCACCAGGTGATGTTGGCAACAGAAGCGGCGGTAACGCCAAGGATGACGAGAAAGTGTGCTGCGATATTCCGGAGCGTTCTCATCTGTGTCGCCTTTTGGTCGTCTTTGGGTTGATGAACTCCTACCGAGATGTTGCAGACAGGTCTTGCAGACAGGTCTTGCAGACAGGTCGGCGCTCGGTCTTTTTTCTTTGGTGAACCTTTCCTTTTTCTATGTTACGGCGTGTCGCACTGTTGAGTTGATGAGAAGAAAACCGATCCTTTTTTGCCTGGGGATTGAGCCTGCGAAAGTTGGGGTGAGAAGGGGAAAAAGAGAGAGATAGTTGGTGCGGTCATTTGCAGGGTTGGTGAGAGCGAAGCCTGGAGTGTGGGGAAGATATCGGTGCTATTGTCGTTTTTTTCCGTTTTAATTTCTAATAATGAGTTTATTAGGGTTTTTCAATTTTTGGGAAGAGGTGTGATCGGTTTGAAAAAGAAAACGTTTTCTCCACGGTGGATGTGCGGAGAAAACGTTTATTTATGAACTCATTATAAAATCTTTTTTTCAGCATGCGCTTTTTTAAGCAGGTGTCCCATCCTTTAGTGTGCTTCTGCCTTTATCCCTATTTTTGTAAGACTTCTCTTGCTGTAATTTTTGGGTTATCGGGGCAAAGTAATCAGGGCCAGAGGGAGAAGGGAAATGGTTTGGCATAGACTTCGGCGGTAATTGTCACGTCAATATACCCGCTGAAGTGGTGTTCTCCAGGCTTGGTGATGCCGTGTGTGTCAGCAATCCAAGCAGTAACAGTGTAGTTTACTTCATCGCCGATAACTGAGAGGAGGGTCACGTCAACCTGAGTAAGGTTAAATTCGCGGTCTCCAATCGTGTAGTCAACTTTGAAACCACTGAGGGCAACGCCCGCTGTCGTTACTTTATGTCCGAAAGAAACGGTCTCCTGAAAAGTCTGGGGACCAGTTGCTATGGGGAGCGTTGTCCGATTTGTTTTGAAGGCGACTCTGGTGTATGGACCGATCATTTGATTTACACTTTCATAGTGGTTTGTGACTATTCCGTATTACGGTACCACGATAACTGTATCCTTTTGCAGTTATGATGATTTTTTATGGGAATAATTTCCCTGGGCCGCAGGCGGCCTTTTTTTGCACGGTGTCCTACTCTTGGGGGATGCCAGAACCGCTCTCTCTTTTTGACGACCTCACGCCCCCGAACTCCCCGCAGGATTCGCCCCGAAATCCTTCTTCCGACTCTTCCTCAGAGAACATTTCCGGCTGTCCTGCAGGGGACGAGGTTCTCCAAACTCCGCGTCAGGCCGGGAAAGCTGCGAATCCCTCTGCACGCAAGAATCCAGCGCGAGAAAGCGGAAGAAAAAAAAGAGCAAGCGCTGCCAATAAAAATCCTCGGCAGACCCCGATTTCCCCTGACCAGGATGCTGACAACCTTACTTTTGGGGTTCGGCAGCTGAATGAGACAGTGAAAGAAGCGCTCGAACGAGCCTTCCCCTCTGAAGTGTGGGTGCGTGGCGAAATCAAAGGCTTTGCTCGTACGGCAGGGCGGCGTCACCGTTATTTTGAACTCGTGGAAAAAGAAGAGGGAAGCGCACAAGTCAGTGCTTCTTTGGCAGTGGCACTGCTGGCTTGGGATCGTCCCGCTTTGGAGGTAGCGATGGCGGTCGCGCCGGATTTTCGTCTGGACGATGATATCGAGGTGCGAGTCAGGGGGCGGATAGATTTTTACCCGCCTTATGGGAAACTGCAGTTTCGCATGACGGGCGTTGATCCGGCTTTCACGCTGGGGCGCATGGCTGCAGGGCGGGAACGCACGCTGGGCCGTCTTGCACAAGAGGGACTTCTCGAGAGAAATACCTGCTTGAGCTTGCCTTCTTTGCCCTTGCGTATTGGTCTTGTCACCAGTGTGGGGAGTGCTGCCTATGAGGACTTTCTGCATGAGCTGCAACAAAGCGGTTTTGGTTTCCAAGTGCAAGTATGCGATGCCCGTGTGCAAGGGCAGCAGGCTGTGCCAATGATTCTGCAAGCCCTGGATTTTTTTGCCCAACAGCTCGGTACTCCGCGTGCTCCTGATCTCGTTGTGCTTGTGCGTGGCGGCGGTGCGCGTAGCGATCTTGTCTGGTTTGATGACGAAGCCATCGCGCGGGCTATTGCTTTGCTGCCTGTTCCTGTGATGACGGGTATTGGTCATGAGATTGACACAAGTGTGGCTGACCGAGTCGCGCATACTGCCTGCAAAACTCCAACCGCCTGCGCGGCTTTTATTGTGGGGCAGGTAGAGGAGGCCATTGGCCAGGTGCGCGAGGTATGGCAACAAGTCCAACAAAGTGCCACCCAAGAATTGGCACACGCCACGAAACGGACTGATGACACGGCGGGGCAACTTGTGCTTGGGGGCAGAAGGAGAGTCGACCGCGCGCGCCGGCTGCTTGCCGCGCGGGGAAATAAATTGCATCATCTTGTTGCTGTACGCCTCACTGCAGAAGAGGCCAGACTAGATTTTGTTTGTGAGCGCCTTGCCCTGTCGCGTTTTCGTACTTTTTTTAACCGTTGCCGGCTTTTGCTTGAGCAACGAGGAGATCGCTTGACACGTGAGGCGCACAGAAGTGTGCGTCGCGCCGCAATTATGCTTGAATGCCATGATGCAACCGTGCGAGCAGGGGATGTGCGTCGTTTTCTGGCACGGGGGCTGGCGCTTTTGCGTAATGAGGACGGAAAGGCCATACAGAGTATTACCGAAGTGGAAGCAGGGATGGTCGTACGCGCGATAGTGCAGGACGGTACTCTCGATACGTTGGTAACAGGGAAACAGGCCCGAACGGAAACGGGCAGTAGTGCCATCCGGGCAGCCGACACGACAACAGAAACAGAGGAGCGTGTATGAGACGCGCTGAAACGCCCGAAAATCCGGCAGAACTTCAGCAGGGCCTCGAGAAGGACTTCGGTTATGATGCCGCAATGCAGGAACTTGATGAGATCCTGGCGGAGATCGAAGATGACACGGTCGACATGGATATGTTGACCGAACGAGTCCATCGTGCCAGTGAACTCGTGAAATGGTGTAAAGACAAGATCACAAAGACACAGATGGAAATCGAGCATATTGTGACAGAGCTCGATGCCGCGATGTCAGATACTCCTGTTGTGCAGTACCCTTCTGGCCTTGAGGAGACCCTGCCCGGACAGACCTGGTGAGAAGCAAAGAACACCCTGCTCAAGCAGCTATTCTCACCGAAAGTGGTTGTGCCGAGCAGGTAGCCGCGGGGAGGCCTCTCAACGTCTTTTCTCGAATCCTTGCCACAATGCAAGTGGCTCCTGTGTAATTTCTATCCGGGTCACGCTCGCTTGTGTGGGGCCTGTCCTCGACCATTGCAACATTGTTTCGACATGAGCTGGGTTGCCCGCGAATACTGCCTCGACTGTGCCGCCGGCCATATTGCGGACGTACCCTTTTACCCCTAGCCGGCGGGCAAGGGATACTGTTTCAGCGCGGAAGAAGACGCCCTGGACACGACCGCGGATCGTGACTCGTGTTTGGTGTGTTGCCGTGGTGTGTTCCTGCGAGTCCTGGTCACTTCCCATAGTTCTCTGTCCTGGTCATTTTTTCTGGTCGCTGTCTTTCCCATATGTTCTCTCGTGCAGTATCTCGCTGCTTGTCGTACTTCTTGTGGCAGGTTCGTGTGATTTGCCGTCATGGGTATGCGGCACGCCAAATGTTTTTAGACTGATATCAGAGTGCCAATTCCGTACGTGACTCCGGTGGCAGCGAGGCCAAGGAGAAGTTGGCGGAATGCCCCTATGGTCGCTGTCCGTGGTGTGTACCAGGTGAGTGCTGCACCGACTGCGTACAGGGCGATTGAGGAGAGGAGCATGCTGAGAAGTCGCCCGTCATCTTGGAAGAACCAGGGGAGAAGCGGGATGAGCGCGCCGATTACAAAGGTGAGAAAAGACGTGCCCGCAGCGAGGTTCGGGGACCCGAGCGATTCGGGGTTGATGCCGAACTCGAATCGAGCGTGAAAATCCAGCGCCGGATCGGTGTTTTTATGTACATTGGCGGCGACATTTTTTGCGGTTTTCTCGTCGATACCGTATCCCGTCAGAAGAGACGCCAAGTGAGATTCTTCTTCTTCGGGATACTCCGTGATGTGGTTGCGTTCGACTGCAAGTTCGCGTTTGAAGACCTCTTTCTGTGTGAGAACTGAGATGTATTCACCGGCTGCCATGGAAAATGCCCCGGCGAGCAGTCCCGCTACTCCTGCCAAGATCACGGTGGAGGCACTGTCTGTACCACTCGCTACTCCCATCACCAGTGCGAGGTTCGAGACGAGTCCGTCTGAGACGCCAAAAACACCCGCCCGCACTGCGTCGACTACTTTTTCGTTGAGGTGGGCATCCTGGTGGGAGGGGTTGTCTGCCAGAAATTGTTCCGTCGCGTCTTTACCTGGATCTGGATCTGGATCTGATGGATTGCAGGGCAGGTCAGAGCTGGGTGTCATGAGAAAAACCTAGTTGGGGTGAAAGAGAAAAAGAACCTTTCAGGGAATGTCGGATCAGGAATTGCCGGAAGCTGCAGCGTGTGATGCGAGATGTTGCACGGTGTAGTCCAAAGCGCGGATGAGTTTTTCGATGTCGGCAGGTTCGATGGCGGGAAAGAGCGCGACGCGGATCTGATTGCGGCCCAGTTTTCGGTAAGGCTCTACGTCGAGGATGCCGTTTGCCCGCAAGACGCGACATACAGCGGTATGGTCAACTTCTGCATCGAAATCGATTGTGGCGACTGTGTGACTTCGCTGGTCGGGATCGGCCACGAAGGGTGACGTGTAGTTGGTTTTCTCTGCCCACTCATACAAGAGGGAAGCCGAAGTCGTGCACCGTTGCGCTGCCCACTCTATTCCGCCCTGTCTGTTCATCCAATCTATCTGTTGCGCGAGGAGAAAAAGGGTGGAGAGTGGGGGAGTATTGCATGTTTGGTCTTTCTGACTATTTTGTACTGCGGTGGTGAGGTCAAGGAAGAGTGGTGCCCAACGTCCCTCTTGCTTGAGACGTGCAGCACGCTTCAGTGCCGCGGGAGAACAGAAAGCAAGCCAGAGACCACCATCTGACCCAAATGCTTTTTGAGGGGAAAAATAATATACATCATATTGGTCGTGTGTGACGGGCATGCCGCCTGCAGCGGATGTGGCATCGACAAGTACAAGAGGTCTTGTGTCTGCTTTTTCTGCCTCTTTTCCGGTAGGGCGTGCGATGGGCATGCGCACACCAGTAGAAGTTTCGCAGTGAATCAGTGCGTAAGTGTCGATGTCAGGGCGTGGACGGGGGGTGGGGCACTCGCCATAGGGCGCTTCGATGATGTCGGGCGATGCGAGATGGGGAGCAGTGCTTATTTCGGTGGCGAATTTTTTTGAGAATTCGCCCAGAACAAGGTGCTGACTCTGCTGCACAATGAGGCTATAGGCAGCAATGCCCCAGAAAGCTGTCGCACCACCTGTCCCGAGGACAACCTCATAGTCGTCAGGGAGGTCATAGAACTGCCGCAATCCGTGGCGAACCCGGTGTACGACGTTTTTTACTGTGGGTTGTCGATGGCTTGTCCCAAGATAGGAAATTCCGGTTTCGGCAAGGGCGCGCAAAAAATCGGGACGAATTTTTGAAGGACCAGATCCGAAACGACCGTCTGAAGGGAGCAGGTCAGAGGGAAGTGTAAGAGCCACAGCCCCATCGGGGGAAATCGTTTTCATACCAGCCTATATCATTTTGGGTGCAGGGATTCTGGCAGGATGGTAGGAGAATGGCGATGATTCCAGTACCCCCTTACCCTTTTTTTTGGAGACACGACCAATGATTGCTCTTTCGAAGCGTGCGGACGCGCTCGCAGAGTCCGCCACCATGGCGATTACCGCCAAGGCGAAAGCACTGAAGGCTGCAGGCCAAGACGTGATCGGTTTTGGTGCCGGCGAGCCTGATTTTGCAACACCGGAACATATCGTGGAAGCTGCCCAAGCTGCCTGTGCAGATCCTGCTTTCCATCATTACACAGGAGTCGCGGGAAACGAGGAACTACGCAGCGCGGTGGCCGCCAAGACGAATGAGATGACGGGGCTTGACTACGCGCCCAGCCAAGTTGTTGTGACGAATGGAGCGAAGCACGCAGTTTTCAACGCTTTTGCTGCTGTGCTTGACGAGGGCGATGAAGTGCTGGTCCCTGCTCCGTACTGGGTGACCTACCCTGATATTATTTCTTGGCTGGGCGGTGTGCCGGTTGCTGTTCCCACAGATGAGACCGTGGGTTTCCGGGCTTCTGTGCAGCAGCTTGAGAGTTATTGCACGAATCGCACGAAGGCCTTGCTTTTTGTCTCTCCTTCGAATCCTACGGGGGCTGTGTATTCGCCAGAAGAAACTCGCGCTTTGGCAGAATGGGCAGCAGAAAAAGGGATTTGGGTGATCACCGATGATATCTATGGCGATTTGGTCTACGGGGAATCTCGGTTTTCTTCTCTGGTAGGAGCAGTTCCAGAACTCGCAGAGCGGGCTCTTGTGTTGAACGGGGTGTCCAAGAGCTACGCTATGACCGGTTGGCGCTTGGGCTGGATGCTTGGACCGCCTGCAGCAATCCGGCAAATCAGCCGTCTCCAAGGGCATATGACCTCGAATGTTTCAAATGTTTCGCAGGCTGCTGCGCTGACCGCGCTGACTGGACCGCAGGAGCCGGTCATAAAAATGCGGCTCGCCTTTGATCGCCGTAGAAAAGTTATGTACGAAGGTTTGCAGGCTATCGAGGGGATTGAATGCTGTGAGCCGGAAGGCGCTTTCTATGCTTTTCCTTCGGTAACGGGGCTTTTTGTCAGAGAGATAAAAGGAAAAAAGCTGGGTTCCAGCATGGATGTGGCTGATCTTTTGCTCTCTGAAGCCGGGGTCGCGGTTGTTCCAGGCGAGGCATTTGGTGCGCCTGGATATTTACGGCTTTCCTATGCGCTCGCTGATGACCTGTTGGAAGAGGGGTTGGGCCGGATAAAGCACCTCTTGAGCAGGAGCTAACAGATTTAGTCTTGCATACGGCCCGTTCTGAGGAGATGATCTGGAGGAGGTAGACAGCTGTCTGGGACCCCTCAATAGGGGGCCCTGGACAGCGTCCTGGTGCTCTCCGGTGGTTTAGTTCCGGGAGGGCATGTCGTTGCCGGCAGGAAACGGACACACCGAGATGCGGTTGGCCGCCAGAATGATGACGGGGGAGCTTCTAGGTGTTCAAGAGGGCTTAATCGTCTGGATGTAACTCATCGAGAAGACTGTTGATGTAGGATTCGCGGAAACGGCGATGACCTCCGAGGGTTCGCACAGAGGCGAGTTTCCCTTCTCGGGCCCATCGGGACACCGTTTTCGCGGAGACCCCGAACAATTCCGCAACTTCCGAAACGGTCAGAAGCCTGCTGGACATTTTTGTGTTGCTGTTCATTTCATTCACGTCGTCAGACACTATTTCAGCGTATCTGGAAAAGTGGGAAAAACATCAATCGACACGACGATTTACTCAAACCGCCTAAAGCTGCTTTTTGCAAAAACCCTGTTCGCGTGTGGTTTTTTCTGGGAAACACTCTGTTTCCCAGAGGGGTCTTGTAGACCTTGGCAGGTAAAGTGAAGGGGGACGAGGGGGACGGAATCGGTAGCATGAGGTGTTCTCAGTTGTATGGGGTCTTTGTGGGCAGGATGGAAACTACTCCATAGGCAGGTCGGGGCTGCCATTGATGTCTCTGATTCGGTTCTGGAGTATGCTGTAGAATGTGGGGTCGTCGAGAGGCGTATGTGTGAAGCGGGCCTCTTTTTGACCTTTTTCTTTGTCTAATTGCCCCTATGACCTGCGGAAGTGCTCATCGCGAATGACAGCGAACAAGAAGCTGAATCTCAAGGAGAACGAGCGGATCGTCTACCCTCCTCACGGTCCCGTCACCGTTGTCGGTGTCGAAATCCAGACTATTTTTGGTGAGGAACGCGAATATCTCGTCGTACGATCTGAAGAGAATGATCTCGTTCTAAAAGCTCCTACCGACAAGCTGGAAGAAATCGGAGTGCGCCTTCCGATGCCGAAATCTGTCGCCAAGGAAGTTCTTACTATTTTGAGTGAGGAGTCGACGGCGCAGTCGGCTCAATGGTCCCGCCGCTTTAAAGCGCACAATGAGAAGCTCCACTCTGGTGATCCCATCCAGATCGCGGAGCTGATCAGGAATCTTGAAGTAGCTGACGCAAAAAAGCCTGTCTCGGCGGGAGAAAAACGACTGCTGAAGGCAGCGCGTCACAGCCTGGAAGGAGAACTCGCGATCACATGGACAGTTGTCCGTGAAGAGGCGGGCGCCAAGATCGATAGGGCTTTGGCGATCAATCCCGAGATGGTCCGAAACCTGAACGAACGCGCGAAAGCTGAGAAAGAAAAGAAATCCGCCCGCGTGCAAGCCTCAGATGCGCCTGCGGAAATGGAAGAGCCTACCGAGGAACCCAGCGAAGAGCCTACCGAGGAACCCAGCGAAGAGCCTACCGAGGAACCCAGCGAAGAGCCTACCGAGGTAGAGAGCGCCGAAATCGACGAAGGGTAAGAGACAAGAGGCACCCAACGGCCTCTTGTTGTCGCTCCCTGTTCGCCGCACCCCTGTGTTTATGCCCTCATTCGTGCGTATGCGCGTGTGTTGTCGTGGCGGGGAAAGCTCTTTACTTGGGGCGTTGTTCTGGGTTTTTAGCTTTCCTCGCATTTGCCGGCATTCTTTGTCTTCTTCCTCTGACGCGTACTATTTCTCACGGGTTGTGTGCCGTGATCTTCTCTGCGTGGGCAAGGGGATCGTACCGATCTTTGTGTCGTGGGTATATCATTCGATACATGTATTCGGGACGATTCGTCTTGTTGGAACTGCATATTCTGTCGGTTCCAGGTTTTTCCACTGCCGCGCGTGGGAAGGAATGAGGGGAGCGTTTCTCATGTCTGATGCGTATATTGTCAGTGCTGTCCGCACGCCTACAGGACGCAAGAATGGCATGCTCTCACGAGTGCATCCCATCGATCTGGCTGCCCTTGTTTTGGATGAGCTTGTTTCTCGTTCAAAGATTGATCCTGTTGTCATTGAAGACGTGATAATGGGAAATGTGGATCAGGTAGGAGCGCAAGGATCCAATATTGCGCGCAACGCGGTGCTCTCTTCTTCTCTTCCCGAATCAGTACCGGGTACGACCGTTGACCGCCAGTGTGGTTCTTCCCAACAGGCTCTGCATTTTGCTGCCCAAGCAGTGATGTCCGGAGTGCACGATGTGATCGTGGCCGCAGGCGTCGAATCGATGAGTCAAGTACCGATTGGGGCCAATGCCATTGCCGGCCACCGTGCTGGTTTCGGATCCCCTTATGGTGTCGGGATGAAAAAACGTTATCCCGGTGTCAAGTTCAACCAGTTCGCCGGGGCAGAGATGATGGCGAAAAAATGGGGTTTGACGCGGGATCAACTTGACCAGTTTGGCTTGGAAAGCCATCAACGGTCTATGCGGGCCACAGAAGAAGGCCATTTTGAGGCCGAAATCATGCCAGTGGAAGTGACTCTTGAAGACGGTGCGACAGAGACGCATCTGCGGGATGAGTGTATTCGTTACAATGCCGACCTGAGCGCCATGCGCCGCCTCTCTCCACTTGCGGATGACGGCCTGCTCACTGCCGGTACTTCCAGCCAGATTGCAGATGGAGCGGCTGCGCTGCTGGTCATGAACGAGCGCGGGATGAAAGCATCAGGCCTTGTGCCATTGGCCCGTATTGTGGCCATGACAGTCGTGGGAGATGATCCTGCCATTATGCTTTCTGCCCCCATTCCTGCCACGCGCAAACTCCTCGACCGAGCCGATCTTTCCATCGACGATGTTGACCTTTATGAAGTGAACGAGGCGTTTGCTTCTGTGCCTCTCGCGTGGTTGCATGATATCGAGGCTGACCCCGCCAAGCTCAATGTGAACGGGGGCGCGATTGCGCTCGGACATCCTCTTGGATGTACTGGAGTAAAACTTATGACCACGCTGCTACATGAACTTTCGCGGAGAGACGGTCGATATGGACTGCAGACAATGTGTGAAGGTGGTGGCCTCGCGAATGCCACTCTTGTCGAAAGAGTGTGATCTCCTGCACGGTTCTATTCTGTTCGCTACTATCACCTCGCGTATTGCTTGACGTCCGCGTGCGATAAAGACGCTCGTGGAGTAGGCCAACACGAGGGTGGAGCTGTGAATGTAGCGATTTTGGCCGGAGGAGTGGGCACGCGCCTTGCGGAAGAAACAGAGATTCGGCCAAAGCCCATGGTCGAAATCGGGGGAAAGCCCCTGCTCTGGCATATCATGAAGCACTATCGTGTGTATGGGTACAAGAAATTTGTGGTGGCTTTAGGGTACAAGGGTGAGTGCATAAAACGGTATTTTGTGGAAGATACAATTCTTTCTCCTAATCTCACGGTTTTTCCCGCGACAGGAAAAGTGATTCCTCATGGACTGCCTCCCGAAGACTGGAAAATTGAGCTTGTCGACACGGGAAAAGCCACGCTGACCGGCGGTCGCATTAGGCGACTTGCCCCCTATCTTGGGGATGAAACGTTTTTTCTGACTTGGGGGGATGGTGTCTCGAATGTGGATCTTGGGAAACTGTTGGATTTCCACCGTTCCCATGGAAAACTCTGCACCCTGACCGCGGTACGGCCTCCTGCCCGTTTTGGACACCTTGACATTCAGGGAGACGCCATACAGGAGTTTTCTGAGAAGCCTCAAACCGGAGAAGGCTGGATTAATGGGGCTTTTTTCGTGTGTGAACCAGGGGTCTTCAACTATATAGAGGGAGACGAAACCCAGTGGGAACGTCAACCTCTGGAACAGCTTGCCAAAGATGGCGAGTTGATGGCGTATAAACACACCGGCTTTTGGCAGTGCATGGACACTCTTCGTGACAAGCGACTGTTGGCCGAACTCTGGGAGGGCGACGAGGCCATGTGGAAGACGTGGAAAGACTGAGATGCAAGTCCTCGTCTCTGGTCACGATGGATATATCGGTAGTGTGCTTGTTCCGCTTTTTCTTGAAGCTGGACATGAGGTCGTCGGTTTGGACAGTTTCCTTTTTGAGGGATGTGGTTTTGAGGGGAGCGATCCTTGTCACCTTGGTGTGCCACATGTTCCCGCCATACGGAAAGACATCCGCGACATTCTTCCCGCTGAGCTTGCAGGCTTTGACGCTGTTGTCCATCTGGCTGGTATCTCGAATGACCCTTTGGGAAATTTGCATCCCGAGTGCACCTATGAGATTAATCATCTTGGCACAGTCTCTTTGGCGAAAGCCGCGAAAGACGCGGGAGTTTCCCGTTTCCTTTTCTCCTCTTCCTGTAGTTTGTACGGAGCTGCCGGGGACGATTTTCTTGATGAGACAGCCGCCTTCCATCCTGTGACCCCCTATGGCACCTCAAAAGTTTTGGCTGAACGGGATCTTGCGCAACTCGCTGATGAGGCGTTCAGTCCAATCTATTTGCGCAATGCCACGGCCTATGGGCTCTCTCCTCGCCTGCGTGCTGATCTTGTGGTGAACAATCTCACTGGTTATGCCACGATAACGGGCGAAGTCCGCATGAAGAGCGATGGCACTCCTTGGCGGCCTCTCGTGCATATCGAGGATATTTCTCGGGCTTTTCTTGCGCTCCTTGAGGCCCCTCGTGCCCTGATCCACAATGAAGCATTTAATGTGGGGAGCACGCAGGAGAATTATCAGATACGAGATGTCGCGAAAATCGTGGAAGATCTTGTTCCTGGCAGCAAGATTGGTTTTGCTGATGGTGCTGGTCCTGACATTCGGAACTACCGGGTGAACTGCGACAAGCTTGCGAGCAGCATTCCTGGTTTTTCTCCACGCTGGACAGTTGCTGACGGTGTTGCGGAGCTTTTGGCTGTCTATACCACGACAGGTATCACGCTTGAGGATCTGACTGGTCCGGGTTATCAGCGTATTGCTCGAGTCCGGGAACTCCTGAACGCGGGGCATATCACAACGGATCTACGTCCGATTTTCGGGAAAAGTGCTGTAGGGATCGGAAGCGAGCAGCAGTGACAACATGTCGATCTTGTGGGCAGGGTCCGCTTCGTAGCTTTTTGGACTTAGGACAGACCCCCCTTGCCGATGCGCTGCTTCGGCCGGAAGACCTCGATCGCACGGAAGAGCGTTTCCCGCTTACGCTCGCCTTTTGTTCTTCGTGTACCCAGGTGCAGCTGATTGAGGATGTGCCCCCCGAAAAACTTTTTGTCGCGAACTATCTCTATTTTTCGTCCTACTCCGACACCTTGCTCGAGCATGCTCGCCGGCATGTGGAAACCCTGACAGGGACACGTGGCCTTGGGTCTGAGAGCCTTGTTGTTGAGATTGCAAGTAATGACGGTTACCTTTTGCAACACTTCCTGAAGGCGGGTGTCCCTGTGCTGGGTGTGGATCCCGCTCCCGCGCAAGCTGCTGCTGCTGTTGCAGCAGGCGTTCCGACTTTGTCTGAGTTTTTTGGCGCTGACCTTGCCTGCCGTCTTGTGGCAGAGGGGAAGCATGCCGACGTGATCGTGGCAAACAATGTGATGGCCCATGTGCCTGACCCGAACGATGTCGTCGCCGGCATGGCGCTTCTTCTCGCCGACGATGGGGTCATCACTGTCGAGAATCCCTATGTGCGCGATCTCATTCAGCATTGCGAATTTGACACTATCTATCATGAGCACTTCTTCTATCACTCCTGCCATTCCATCAAAGCTCTGATGGAGCGTCATGGCCTTTTCCTGAACCGAGTGGAGTATTTCCCTGATTTGCACGGAGGAACTCTCCGCTGGTTCATGGAGAAGACGTCTTGTCCAGACGATTCTGTCTCGGCTTTTCTTGCGGGAGAAGCCGAGACTCTTGTGCATTTTGATTACTACACGGCTTTTGCCCGACGAGTTGATGCCGTGAAAACTGATCTGCTTGCACTGCTGCAAGAGTTGCGTGCCACAGGTTCCCGGATTGCCGCGTATGGTGCTGCTGCAAAAGGCGCGACTTTGCTGAATGTGGCGGGCATTGGGACCGATCTCGTGGATTTTGTTGTGGACCGAAATCCGCGGAAACAAGGCATGTACATGCCAGGTGCGCATTTACCTATTCTGCCGCCTTCCCGACTCCTTGAAGATCGACCGGATTATGTGCTTCTGCTGGCATGGAACTTCAAAGAGGAGATCCTGGCACAGCAGCAGACATACCGTGCAGCAGGTGGGAAGTTCATTCTTCCGGTTCCGTCTCCCATCGTGATCTGAAGGAGTTCTTGGAAAAACTTTTTTGTAGAAAAGAAGACCTGGTGGTTTGAGAGGCTGCATGTTCTCTCTGCGGTTTTTCTTCTCTTGGACTTTTTATTGGAAGGAGTTCTTTTTGACTGCATCTGCGTGTCCAGCCTGCGCGACCCCGGCTATGCGCGTTTTTCATGAACAGAACGCTGTGCCTGTGCATAGTTGTCTGCTTCTTTCTACGCAGGACGAAGCGCAGGAATTTCCAACTGGGGACATCCGTCTCGGTTTCTGCGAGAAGTGTGGATTCATTTCAAACTTGGCATTTGATCAGGCGAATAACGCGTACTCCACCCGCTATGAAGAGACCCAGGCCTTCTCGCCTGTTTTTCGGGAATTCGCCCGTGATGTGTGCGCGCATTATCTCGAAAAATATGAATTGGCGGGCAAAAAAGTCTTCGAGATTGGGTGTGGAAAGGGAGAGTTTCTCGTCCTTTTTTGTGAGATGGGTGGCTGTGACGGGGTGGGAATCGACCCCGGTTATCGGCCTGAGCGTACTGAGCGCACGACCACGTCTCGTATCAGCTTTATCCAGGATCTTTATTCCAAAGAACACGCCCATCTCACTGGGGATTTTGTGGTGTGCCGTCACACACTGGAACACATTTGGCCTGTGGAAGAATTTCTTGGTGTTTTACGGGATTCTCTTGGACCGGATTCCCGGAAACTTGTGTATTTTGAGCTTCCTGACACGCTGCGAGTCCTCGAAGAAGTTGCTTTTTGGGATATTTACTATGAGCATTGCTCTTATTTCACTCCAGGCTCTCTCTCTCGTCTTTTTCGACGTACGGGTCTTGTTCCTATCGACCTCTGGCTCGCGTACGACGATCAGTACATCATGATCGACGCCCGACCCTGTGCGACTGCACAAGAGAGTGGTACAGACGAGCGGGAGAAAATTGCCGGTCTTCTCCCGCTTGAGGATGACCTGGAGAAGACGCGTCTTGCCGTGGAGCATTTTACAGAGCAGCATCCTCGTCATCTGCGCGACTGGCAAGACCTTATTGCCGAGGCCACATCGAATGGCGGCAAGGTGGTGTGTTGGGGTTCTGGTTCGAAGGGTGTGTCTTTTTTGACGAGTCTTGGCATACGCGAGGAGATCCGTTATGTTGTCGATATTAATCCGTACAAGCATGGTATGTTTATGGCAGGAACAGGGCAGGAGATCGTCCCGCCCACGTTTTTGCGTGACTATCGCCCAGAGACCGTGATTGTGATGAACCCAGTTTACGAGAAAGAGATCGGCGATTCACTGCGCGCGCTCGGTGTTGAAGCCCGTCTCGTGACCGTGTGAAAGCCAAGCGAAATCTCGATTTATGACCTATTTCTGGGCATGGTATGACTCGTTCTCTACACTCCGTGCAGAAGTGGGAATGAAGGTGGAGAGGTGGGAATGACGGTGCAGAGAGGTCTCGATACTGCGCCAGGAACAACACCTGTTGTTCCTGCTTTTTGTCCAGCTTGCGGGGCAGCTTTTTCTGCGCCTTTTCTGGATTTAGGTGCAGTGCCGGTTTTTTGTAATGCGCTTTTTCCCACAGCTCAAGAGGCACGCGAAGCTCCTCTTGGGGAAGTTCGACTTGCTTTTTGTCAGGAATGTGGGCTTGTTGCGAACGTGGCCTTTTTTCCTGATCTTGTGGCATATTCTCCTGCCTACGAGAACTCTTTACATTTCTCTCCTCTATTTCGTCGGTACGCTGATAGTCTTATAACGGATCTCTCGACTCGCTACGACCTGACCGGCAAAAAGATCGTAGAAATCGGAGCGGGAAAAGGCGATTTTTTACGTCTGCTCTGTGCGCGAACTTCTGCGCAAGGGCTAGGTTTCGACCCGTCATATGCGCCTGTTCCGGGTGTGCCGTCTGCTGAAGTCGGAGAAGGCCGAGACGGTCGCCAAACGTCTGTGCGTTTTCTGCGGGAGTTTTATTCGCCTCTCCACGCAAAAGGGGCGGATCTCATAGTGTGCCGGCATGTGCTCGAGCACCTTCCCGCTCCTTTCGCTTTTCTCCAGAGTGTGCGCGCTGCAATTGCAGACCGGCATGACACGCGACTCTATTTTGAAGTACCGAACTTGCGGTTTACGCTGGCCGGTGGTGGTATTTGGGATGTGATTTACGAGCATTGTCTGTACTTTGCTGCTGAGGCTCTGGCGTGCCTTTTTGAGAAGGCTGGTTTTCGCGTGCTCGATCTTGCTCCTGCTTTTGGCGGGCAGTATCTTGGCGTGCATGCGGCCCCTCTTCCAGGTGGGGAACAGGCCGGGGTAGTTGACGGCGACCGACAGGACACTGCGGCGCGTGTGGGTGTGGCGGACCTCTCTGAGCTCACTGGTTTGGTGCATGCTTTTGCAGAGGCCCATCGAGTGGCGATCACCGAGAGTGCCACGCAGCTCGATGTCGCTCTTGCTGCCGGCCCAGTCGCGGTGTGGGGTGCCGGATCCAAAGGCGTGATGTTTTTGAATTTGTTACCACGTTGCCGTGAGGTGACGTGTGCAGTCGACCTGAATCCTGGGAAACAGGAGAAGTTTGTGCCGGGGACTGCGCACCGCGTGATTGCCCCAGAGACGCTTTCTTCTCTTTCTCCCGAAAGTCTGCCCGCAACAATTTTGGTAATGAATCCACTTTACGAAGAAGAAATTTGCGCGCATATTGCCGGGCTTGGCCTGCGTGTAAGTGTGCGTTCCGTCTAAAAAATAATCAATATATACCTATCTGTACTTTGACTTGCCTCGAAGGGAAGTACCCCTGTGGAGACCTGCTCCGAGAACACTGCACCCCCCAAAGTCACAATCGGTTTGCCGGTTTATAACGGAGAAGCTTTCGTGAATCGGGCGATTGAATCTCTGTTGGATCAGACTTTTTCCGATTTTGAGCTTCTCATTTCGGATAATGCCTCTACTGATGGCACTGCAGAGATCTGTCAGTTGTATGCCGAAAAAGATGAGCGGATCGTGTATCGCTGCAATGAAATGAATTTGGGTGCTGCCCCGAATTTCAATGGGCTGGTGGAGCTTGCCCGCGGCAAATACTTTAAATGGGCTGCGCACGATGATGTGTGTGTGTCGCGTTTTCTGGAAGAATGCGTGCACGTCCTGGACAGTCAGCCTGAGGTGGTCCTGTCTTATTCGATCGCAGGGCAAATTGATGCTGACGGGAACCCACTTCCTGGTTTGTCGGTGCATCATGCGGGAACGCGTCCGCATGAGCGCATGAAGACGTTTTTGCATCCAGCGACTTCTTGTCACCCAGTTTTTGGCCTTACTCGTACTGATATTTTGCGGACTACGCCTTGTATCGATTCGTATCCGGGAAGTGACCGCGTCTTACTGGCCGAGTTGAGTTTGCATGGGCTTCTGGTGGAAATTCCTGAGGAACTTTTTTTTCGCCGTTTTCATCCTGACCAGTCTATCCAGCGTAACCGCACTGCGAGAGAACGTTCGGTGTGGTTCGACAGCCTGCGAAAACGTCCTGTGTACTATCCACAGTGGCGTCGTGTACGAGAGTATGCGGCTGCGATTTCTCGTGCGCCGCTTTCTTCTTCGGAGAAAAATCATTGCCGTCTTGCCTTGATGGGCTGGATGCCTACCCAGTGGAAGCCCCTCTCGCTCGAGGTTGTACATGGCACGCGTTCTGTGCTCTCGCGCCGTGCGAACGAAAAGAACGCGCTGGAGCGTGATCGTCACCAGGAATAATGATCCTGCATAGGAGATGGCAGTCTGGTGAAGAGCGCATCCTCCTGGCAGCCCAGGATTGGCAGCCCAGGAGAAAATTCATGCCGGCATGGCGCTGTTTTTCCTCTTGTTGAACCAAAGGGTTTTTGGTTTAGATTTTCTTGTTTCCCCCGCTACTGTCATGGTGTGCAGACAAGAGTTTTTTTTCCTGAGCTTCTTCCTACCTCTCCCGATTGGGCGTGCCACGCCCTTGCCAACCCTGAAGCCCTGCTCTCTGACCACGCGCATTGTGAGAAGAAAGCCGCGCTTACCGCGCTTTCTCTTCTGACGGCCTGCCCTCACAATCTTGATCTTGTGCAGCGATTGGCGCGGCTTGCCGAACAAGAAACGAATCACTTGCGCCGTGTGCTTGAGGCGATAGGTGAGCTTGGTTATGAGCTGCAACCTGACCGGGGAAACCCTTACGCCAAAGCCCTCATTTCCGGGTGCCGGCCCGGCCGGATTGACGATCGTCTGTTCGCTGCTGCCATGATCGAGGCACGTAGTCATGAACGCCTTTCCCTGTTGTGCAGCGCCGTTCACGGGGACGAGCGCCTCGGTTTCCTTTCCGCCTTTTTCCAGGAGTTGGAGGCTTGCGAACGTGGCCATGCTGCGACGTATCTGCATCTTGCCGCGTCTGCCTGCGAAGAGCCCTTTGCTGACCTGCTTGCCTGCTGGTTGGAACGTGAGACCGAAGCTATCTCCTCGGTTCGGCCTCGTTCCGCGGTGCATTGACTGGCGCAGAAACCGATGCCGCAGGATTGCTGATGTGCCAGGCCTGGCATAAAGGCAAGGTGTGAGTGTGTGCGTGCGAAAGCAAAGCTGCCTGGGAAAAGACCGGTCTATCTAGAGCCGTACAGCCGTGCAATGGGGCGGAAGTAGGGTTTCCTCGAGCAGGGAAGGGCTGATGTCGAGGTTGGGAAGCGAATCTGGTTGCCTGTTTGCATGCACGAGCCTCTTCTCAATTTTCTGGTAGATCTCTTCGGGGCTTGTGCTGCCCTTGGGACTCACACTGAGCAGCATGTGCACGGGGTCGTTTTGCGTAAATGTCTCCATATAAGCGAGTGCTGCGGTCAATGCTTTGTCAGAAGTTGCAGGATCTCCAGCCTCGGAGAGAAAAAGCGTGCATGCTTCCTCTGCAAGAGACTCTTCCCATATGTACGGGGATATGTGGGCCATATGTCGTTGGAAGATCGCGGCGAGGTCTGTTGACAGACCTGGAAGCGGGTGGAGTGCGGCGAGCGCGTGATCCATGGCCGATTCGGTATCGAGTCGGGCAGGACATTCCGGCCAAGCAACGGGTACTGTCGTGCGACACCGGTTGTAGAGATTTTCGAGATGTTCTTGCCATCTTGCACCACAATGGCGCGTGGCCACTGATCGTTGCAGCTTTTTGCCGAGTTCCTGGCGCAAAACTGGATCTGCCACGAGGGCGCTGAGCGCTTGTCGGTGTTCCTTTTGATCGCGCGCCACCAAGAGGTCGAGACTTGGGAGCGTCGCGTCAAGTGCAGGTGGTGGAGCTGCCCAGAGATTCGGTGGCAAGCTCGGTGGCTGGTAGTAGAGAACCGGTAGGCCATAACTGCCGGCTTGGAGTGCCATGCTGCCGCCGGACAGGGGAAAAGAATCGAGATAGATATCGGCGGCTTGGAGGAGGCCTGATAGGTCGGGAAGCGTCCCGATCGCGCGAATCCTGTCACAAGACGCGACCCGGGCTTCTTGCCAGCGCGGTGTCCAGTCGTGTGGGCCTACCGCGATGAGGACGAGGTTTTTTTGCTCCCGCACGACAGGCGTGACGAAGTCGAGAAAGTCGTCTTTGCCAATAGGAATATATTTGTGCGCGGTACCTGCGGTAAACAAGAGGATCGTGTCGTCTGCGATGCCTAAAGCAGCGCGAGTTTCGGCCCTGACATTTCTTGCGGGAGCGGGGAACTCTATCAGTATCGGTACTTCTGCACAGCGAGCACGGGGAATGCCGCGGCGTTCTACCGCAAGATCACTGCTAAAAGCACGAATCCCTGATAAAATATCGCATACTGCGGCACCTACCCAGAATCCATAGTCGGCATGGTCGACCACTGTGACCGGTGGGCGTTGTGGGCAGGCAAAAGCCAGAGCAGGGACAATATCGTAAGGGTGGATGTGCAAACAGACGAGATCATGCACAGATGCCAGTGTGCGCAGGATCCGAGCCCGCAAAATCAGATCAGGAGGGCCGGACACACTATGGGTTTGCCCCCCGCTCCGTTGTACTGCTTCCGTGAGAGCCGCTGGTGCTGCAGCCACCGTTTGGTTTGTCAAAACCAAGGAGTGCCGGCGAGTGCTGTCTTGGTGTATCCATCGTCGCGCACTGCCCGTGTGTCCGCCGATTTCATAGCCTTCGGTGAAAACGTGCAACACATGTTCGACAGGCCGGTTTTGTGTCTCTCTACTTCCTGGAAGCAGGGGAGGCCACAGGATATGACGACCCATTGCGTGCAGGGCCTGTTCAAGAGGAACACTGGCGAAGACCCCACAATGATGTGATTGGGCGAAATGAGCGGCCGCTTGTGCCCAGGCAGCAGCCTGGGATTGTGTCTCAGCCGACTGCGCTGTCTTTTCTACCTGGTGCTCAAGCCCGCACAGCAACACAAGATTTGCTGCAGGAGAAGCCGCAGAGAAAGGGCGGGAAAATTGTCCTGGGAGCGGTGGCTGAGCCGAGCCCAATTTCACTCGCGTGTTCTTTCTTTGTGTCGCACTCTGGACTGCAAGGAGTGGTCTTTTGGGGAATGCATCTTGGGGGAGGGCTCTTTTTCAGGGTGGGATTCCGAGAACTGGGTTTCTGAGGGATGCTCGACAGGCAAATAGATCAGGGCATCGGGGCAGCACCGGGCCAGTATGTCTGCTGCCGCTGCGCGCCCGTTCCTGTCTGCTTCGTCAATGTTTGCGGTAAGTTCGGTTTCTGCAAGTGGATCGGCAAACAGAAGTACTGCTGTTGCTGCTGCAGCAATTCGTTCAGGCAGGGGAAGGCGTTCGGAGAAAGCCCGTTCTATCAGAGGGCATGCATCTTCCATACCTGCTCCTCGAATAAGTACAGCCCATCGTGCGAGTTCCGGTAGGGGAAGCAGAGGAGCGAGTGCGAGCGCGAAACTGGCGGGTTCTCTCGGGTCGTTTCTTTCCTCCATGAAGCGCTGCGCGAGATGTCCGCAGAGCAATGTGAAAGTGAGCCGGGCGCCCAAAGGATGCCATGCAGCAAAAGAGGCATGCTGGATTGCTTCAGGTGGAGTGAAAACGTCAGTTGTGACGATCACGTCTACCAATGTGGCGAGGGTGGCGCGTGCTGCAGGCGTGTCGATCTGGTTCGCCATGAGGAGATGGGCGACCTGCGCGCACAAGGCGTTTTCGCCTTGCGCATTGTTTTTTTTTCCGGCACGGTCGAGCGCGCATAGGGCCCGTTCTGGTCTACTGTGACACAAGAAGATCAAAGATGACAGCCATGATGCGGTAGTGGGATCATGCTCAGTCAGCAACTTTACCCATACGAGTGCGTCATGTGCGCGGTTGCAGGCAAGGTGGGCTTCTGCGCTCAAGCGTAGGGCCAGGTTTTGTTCTGGCCCTGTCGATAAGGTGAGCCAGGCAGTGGCAAGGGGAGTGAGGGCAGCCTCAAATGCGCCAGTGACCGAAAGACGAAGGCCTTCGTCAAGGGCGTGTGCATGTGGATCTACTACGAGGTCGGGGGAGCTTATCGCGAAGGAACTCACAGCAGGAGAGACCTCGGGCTCATGAGAAGAGCGCAAGGTTGATTCTGTTGAGGCAGGGCAATCAGGTGTGTGGACCGGGAGTAACATCATTTTCCTCTCGGCCTTTTTCTCCTCCGGCTTGAATGCCGGCATGCCCATCGAATCGAAAAGTCATTCGGGAAAATGCTGCCAAAACAGGATTTCTTGTCGAAAGAAAATTCGCTTCTTGGCGCGGTGCTTAAGACCGGTAGTGCATCTGTCGAGATGCTGGGCATGTTTGTTCTCGTGACTGTTTCCCTTTTTGCACGATCTTCCCTGAAGACTGAAGTGGTAGCGGAGAAGGAGTCATGCTCTTGAAAGAAGAGCTGTCTGCGCGAGAGGTGGAGCGCGTGGGCAAGGGGTCGGGAACAACTGCGATTGTCATTGTTACCTACAACAGTGCTGCGACAATTTGCGCGTGTCTGCGAAGTGTGTTGGGCACGACGTCTTTCCGTGACGAGATTCTCGTGATCGACAATGCTTCACGTGATGACACGGTTTCTCTTGTGCAGGACTTCGCGCGTCTGCACGCGCGTGTTCGACTCTTTCCTCTCCGCGAGAACAAGGGATTTTCGGAAGGGTGCAATATTGGTATTCGGGACTCGGAGAGTGAGTTTGTGCTCCTGCTCAACCCGGATACGGAGGTCTACGGTTCTTGGCTCAATGTGCTGAAAGCTGCGATGCGGGAACCTCGTTGTGCTGCTGTTGGTCCACTGACTGATGCGGCGGCAGCGCAGCAGGTGTTGCCTTTTTATGCGCCTGACCTTGCTGTTCCGCTCCTGAATGAAGAGCGGGCGTATCTGATTTTTGAACAGTTTGGAACAGAAACTGTAGAGATGAAACTCTTGATTGGTTTTTGTTTGTTTTTGCGGCGTGCTGCGCTTGAAGAAGTTGGCATCCTTGACAATGCGCTCTTTCTTGGGAACGATGACCTTGATATTTGCTGGCGTCTTCGTCTTGCCGGGTGGAGATGTTCCCTGGCTCTTGGGGCGTATGTGCATCACGATTTCCATATCAGTTTCAAAAGTGAACCGCTTTCTCTCACAGAACGACTTGTGCGCGAGAGTACTGATGTGCTGGCGTGTAAACTGCTCGCGCATTACGGTGAAGAAAAGGTACCTCTTCCTGAGGAAATATGGGATGTGGACTGGTTTCTTCCTGCTCCTGAGCTGGCCCGCCGCATGTGGGGGGAGCGGTGTGCGAGGCGTTCCCGGATCGATGTCAGTGTGGTTATCGTGGGAGACCGAAGCGCGAGAGAACTCGCCGAAACCCTTTCCCATGTCGTGGAAATGGCGGGGGATACCGGGTACGAAGTAATTGTGTACGGCCGTAGTGATTCTGCGACGCAAGCCTTGCTGGACACTTTGGAGGGAGACGTGAGCGTCTTCTATTCAGGAGTTCCTGATGCTCCTTCGGGCTGTTTTGCGGAGGGACATCCCCTTGTTGAGGCGTGTATGGCGGATGGGAAAAAGCGAGCACTCGGGTGGCATGTAGTTGGCTTGACGTGTGGGGGAAGGCTGCGCCCTGAAGATTTTCAGACAACCTTGTCTCCTTCTCCTCCTTCTTCGCAGCTTCCTTCAGATGTTTCTCCAGAGAAGCATCTGTGTTGAGTTGTGCCTGTGAAGTATGGCGAAAAAGTGCAGGACAGTCTGAGGAGAGTCTCGTGTGTCTGGTTTGTGTGTCTGGGGTGGGGCGTGCTTTCGGTAGGGCGTGCTTTATTGCACGGAGTTGGTTTGTCTTGAATGGTTAGTTGTAAGTGGTCAGGGGGATCTCGGTGCCGTCATCCCCAGTTCGTGGCCCGTGGCAGTACCACTGGTTGTCGAGTGTTTCGTAATAAATGCCTGCCGATTCCTCATGGGCGGTGTTCCACGCTTTTGCCTCTTGTATCTTGGTAAAAGGACCGCTCACAATGGGAGCGCCGAAGTCGGTGACAGTTGGAATGTCCATTTGCCAATTCTGGCTGTCCTTCGCTGTGTGTAGAAAATTCGTCCTTGGGTTTTTTCCCAGTTTTCTGGGGTTTTTTTGGCGAATGTGCGTGTTGGACTGTCAGTCTTGCTGTCGTACGCTTTTTGTTTGCGAGATGTTCGTTGCGCTGTTTCCTCATTTTGGTGTGATGGGTAAAAAAACCCGGTAGGATTTTTTGGAGAAAATGAAAATATTTTGCACTAATGATGATGGCATTTATTCGCCTGGCCTGGCATTCTTGGCTGCCTCCTTGGAAAAAGTTGGGTCTGGACTGCAGGTGGGTGCTCCTGATCGAGAGATGAGTGCCGTGGGGACATCCCTGCGGTATGGGCTGCCACTGGATGGGGTTACCCAGGATCGACACCGTGGTGTGCGCGTTCGTCCGCACCAGTTTGAGACTCATCCTCATATCGAAGCGCATTCGGTCAACGCCACGCCCGCCATGATAATTTTTTTGGCACACTATGGAGTGTTTGGTGCTGTTCCCGACATTGTGGTTTCCGGCCCGAATAATGGGGTGAACCTCGGCGGTGATGTGTATCACTCTGGCACGGTTGCTGCTGCCCTTACTGCGGTGCGGCACGGTGTGCACGGTGTGGCGGTTTCACTCGAGCGAACGTCCGAGGATGGACGTATGCATTGGGAAACCTCGGCGGCGGTTACAGTGGCTGTGGTAGAAGCAATGTGTGAGCTTCTCGCACAAGAACAAACAGAGCACGCGAACTTCGTGCCTTTCCTTTTGAATGTGAACGTTCCAAATAAAACTCTGGATGAGATCGCGGGGTTCCAAGTGACAGAGCTTGCAGGAACGTCTCCTTTTCGTTGGTCGAACGTCGCGACTGAGCACGAAACGGATGGAAGTCGCTTGATTACCTGGCCGCCGAACGCAGACCCTGTAGAAAGAGCAGGCGAAGGTACTGATATTGCCGCGGTCCGTGACGGATTTGTCTCTCTGAGCTGGCTTTCCCTGATCGGGACCAGGGACTTGTATTCTGGTCACGCGCTTCACGGTTTTCCTGAGAAGGTCACCGGTTTTCTCGGTCTTGCGTGAGTCTTTCGTGTCCTTGTCCACAGCGCCGGCGGTGGCGGGAAACCCTGACGTCACCGCATGTTCAATGAGCCGGCTTCAGAGCCGGCTCATTGAACATGCCTATCCGGGTGTCAGATTTTGCCGGTCCATACGGCAGCTTTCCAGTTATCGTGTCCGACTGCGATGAGCTGGGCTCTCACCGCGGTAATGCCGTTGATCTTCTGTTCGTATCTTCCCCCGAAGATTGTTGCGGGTTTTTCTTCGCGTAGCCAGGTTTCTCCCTGGTCTTCGGAGATCCAGATAATGCCGTTTCTATCGGTTGTGGAGGCGTCCCATCCCACGGCGACGAACCATTCGCGTTCTGATCCCACTGCAACCACGTCTTCTATATAGGTGTGGTCACTGCTGTCGATGCTTCCCTGGAGAAAGATTGTGGGAATCCAGGTTTCTCCCTGGTCTTCGGAGATCCAGGCAGCGGCAGATCCGTTTTCGCGTCCCACAGCAACAAGTCGGTTTTTTGTAGAGGTGAGCGCGCTCAGACTGTTCTCCTCGAGATCTTTGTCTGTGGCAGCCTCTTGCGTCTTTCCTGGTGCGGTGTCTGGTGCGGTGTCTGGTGCCTGTGGTGTTTCTTCTGTTGATACGTTGCTTTCTGGGGTTTCCGGGAAGATTGTTGCTTTTCCTGGCACGCGCTGCCAGGTGTACCCTTCGTCGTCCGATACCCAGATATGGTGTTTACTGATCGCGACAAGTCGTTCTCCGGTCCATGCCAGGTCTTGCAATGGTTCATCTAATACATTGTCTTTGTCAGGGACTTTGAGCCAGTTTGTTCCGCTGTCGTCAGATACCCAGACGGCACCGAATTTTTTGTTTTTTCCTCCCGCGACAATCTGCTTGTTTGTCTTGACAATTGTGGTGATTTCTTGTTTTCCGGCAATGTTAAAAATATTCTTTTTGTTGCCGGCACGTTGCCAAGTGTCTCCTTGGTCATCGGAGATCCAGATTACAGCGTTTCTGTCGCTGTTTTTTTGTTCGCTGCCTATTGCGATGAGACGGCCATTCTCGAGGCCGATGATGTCCTTTAGTTGGGATTCTGTACTTTTGTTGGGGTTTTGTGCGCTGAGAGTGTCGACGCTGTGCCAGCTCCCACCCTTGTCCTCGGAGAGCCACACGCTCCCCTGTGAGATGCCTTGCTGCCATGTGCGGCCGACCGCGACAAGGCGATCTTGCGTCATAATGACCCGCAATATTTCCTGAAGAGACTCGCCGGCCTGCTCTTCCTCGGTTTCTTTTTTTCCTTGGATTGTCTGTTGCTGCATTTTTTTCGCGAGGAGGGTGCCACGCTTCCAAACGGCACTTGCGTGTGCAGTCCTTGTTGAAAAATCTATTGGTTCTGATGTTTCCTCAGAGCACGCCGTGAGGCTGCTTCCTGCTGTCGCCAAGAGCAGTGCGACGATTGCATGGCGACAATGACGATGAAAGGGTGTCGCGCGAATATGGGGTGTTTTTAGGTTGCGTGTGCTGTTTCTGACTCTTCGAATGTGTGGGCGAAAAGAAGAGTCGGCAGAAGACGAGGAATGGGAGAAAGCCACTTGTGCCAGCCTTTCGGATGGGGAGCAGTGAGATATTGGTTGCTCTTGCCGGTATTTGTGTAGTGGCCGGCCAACTTCCCGAAGAATTTGCGCGCACAAAAAAAGTCGCTACGATTGTCTTTTTTTGTGCGCAGAACCTGCACTCAGTGCATACTGCCTGTTACTTCTCTTTCTGGTACTGTGCTTCCTGCGATTTCTTAGGGTTCTTCTTCATCGAAGGTGAGGGCAAGGGAATTGATGCAGTAGCGAAGTCCTGTTGGGGCGGGACCGTCGGGGAAAACATGGCCGAGATGTCCTAGGCAAGACGAGCAGAGTGCTTCTGTGCGCACCATTCCATGAGAAAGGTCAGTTTTTTCTGTGACGTCTTCTTCTGCTGCGGGTGCGGTGAAACTGGGCCAACCACTCCCGGAATCGAATTTTGTTTCTGAGAGAAAGAGCTTGGCCCCGCATCCTGCACAGCGGTAGATGCCCTTTCTTTTGTTCTCGAGAAGCTCGCCTGTCCAAGGGGCTTCGGTCGCTTTTTCTCGGAGTACCTGGTGCTGCTGCAAAGTCAATTTTTTGCCCCACTCATCAGGTGCTGTGGGAATTTCCGTCATGGGTTTTCCTTTTTTGTGGCGCTTTTTGTGGCGTGTTGTGTTTTGGCAGATCTTGTGTGTGTTGTCTGCTTGTTTTGTCTTCGTTTTTAGGGTTCATGCTGTGGATTTTGCTGTCTTGTTTTGTAGCTGCAGACGGCGTGTCTCGCAGCAAAGGAGCGAGACGCTGCGCGACACAAGCCAGCATTTCAGGATCATCTCGCAAAACTAGTGTGAAAATGACCTCGTCTGCCCCATATGCGAGGATGCGTTCTGCGCATTCTTCGGGACTGCCAGTAATGGCTCGTTCTGCCAGGCTTTCCAGTGTGATATCACGCAGAGAAGGAGAACGGCCGGCAAGACGGGCGACAGCAGCTTTCCGGTCTGTTTTTGTTTCTCCGACGAGGACGGTGAGCCCTGTGCTGCGTCGCAAGCTCGCTGGATCGCGTCCTGTCGTTTCGCACATTTTGTCAAGTCGGGTAGAGACATCTCGATAAGCCTGTGGCGGGGCATCCCACGCGAGGTTCCAGGTATCGGCCGAACGCACCGCAATCTCGAGCGCTTGGGGACCGAAGCCTCCGATCAGAAGTTCTGGTCCATCCGTGGTTTGTGCGGCCTCTCGCGCGCGTCGCAGAGTTTCCGCGACATCCGCCACTTTTTGCATTCTCTGCGTATATGGTTTGAGAGGAATTCCCATCGCTTGATGTGAAGGGCGATACCAGCCGCCCCCGATGCCGAAGACCATGCGACCAGGAGCTTGGAAAGAGAGAGTGCGGGCTGCTGCGTCTAGGATCTCAGGAGATCGCATACTGACGGCGAGCACGAGAGTACCAATACGGATCGAGCGAGTGCTGATGCCGATGGCGGAGAGCATGAGCAAAGCGTCAAGTGCGTCATTTCGTTTTCCATCGGGACCAATGACAAAAGGGTGGTCTGATACCCATACGCTATCGATGCCTTGTGCATCGGCTGCTTGGGCTAAGGCGAGAAGGCTTGTTGGGCAGGTAATCCCACCTGAGAAGTCTATGTCGTATTGGGGAAGGTTCAGGCCGATCAACACAGAATCGACCTTAGTCGTTGGGCTGCCTTACTGCGATTCCAGAGGCCCCTTATGTTGCCTAATAATGCTTCTTTTCTTTTCCCTTCCGGCTGCATATTTTAAGGGTTTAGTGTGATATAAGGCTTTCCTTGCGTTTTGCAAGAGAGGTTTCACTGTTTTTGTAGAAGAGGGAGGAAAAATGGCAGGTTTTTTGAGGAGACATTCCTCAGAGACAAAGACGAAAGATGATTTTTCAGAAAAGGGCAGATTTTTGGGACTTTCTCGCGTAAGGTCCTGTGCGAGCGCGCCTGGCTTCTTCCGCCGGGCGGGTGTGCTCGGAACTGTTCTTTGTCTTTTTTTCGGTTTTTTGCCGACTTTTTCTGTTGGGAAAGCGGCAGGTGTTGCCGATCTTTCTGTCTATCGAGTGAAAGTGGAAAACCTGACTTTCGCTCAGCCTCTCTCGGCTCCTTTGGCGATCGCGTCATCGTCCTCGATACCCTTTTTCCCGCAATCCGGCATTGCTCCGGCCTGGCTTGAAATACTTGCGGAAGATGGCGACGCCGACGCAGCTTTGCAGGCGATTCCTGATTTTCGGAGAGTAGATGGTGTGACCATTGCTCCGACTGCGATTCGGCCTGCCTCGTCAGTCAGCTTTGACGTGTATGCCCCTGCAGGCAGCAGTTTTTTCCTTGCTTCCAAGCTGCTTTGCACAAACGATGGTTTCGTCAGTCTTGACCATGTGGCGCTTCCGGAAGCGGGAACTGTGGTCTACGATGCCAGGGCATATGACGCTGGGACAGAACGCAATACCGGAAAAAGCACTGATATTCCTGATGAGTGCAGTGCGCTGAGTACTGCCCCACTTGTGGGCGGTTCTGATGGTAACGAGAATGCCGGCGTTGACGAGAGGAGACTCTCCTCCTGTCTTGGTGACTTGTGTCTGGATATTCCTCTGGGAAATCCGATTGTCTCTCATGGTTCCCTTCCCTCAGACGGCGATCTCTCTGTGCTGCACGCCTGGCGGGATCCTGCAGCGAAAGTCACCATCACCCGCTTGCTCGACACTTCTGCCTTTCGTGCTGCACTGACTACAGAAGGTGGTATGCGCCATTTGCAAGCTTTTCAGGCAATAGCCGAGCTGCATGGGGGAAATCGGGCTTCAGGGAGGCCGGGCTACGATGCTTCGACCATGTATATCGCCCAACAGCTACGCGCTGCTGGGTACGAAGTGTCTTTTGATGAGTTTCATTTTCTGTATTTTCTCGAGATAGCGCCACCGGTGCTTTCTCAGCTTAACCCGCATGAGATTGACTATATCTCGGGGAAAGATCATGTCGTGCTGGAGTATTCGGGTAGTGGAGACCTCGAAGCGAAAGTGCGTGCTGTCGATCTTGTGCTGCCGCCTTCCCCTGACCCGTCTTCGACGAGTGGATGTGAAGCTGAGGATTTTGCTGGGTTTGTGCCGGGTGAAATTGCTCTTGTGCAACGTGGCGGTTGTACGTTCGCTCTGAAGGGAGAGAATGCTGTCGCGGCAGGTGCGGCGGGAGTTATTATCTTTAACGAAGGCCAGAAAGGTCGTCGCGAAATCTTTCATGGCACGCTTGGTGGCATCGTGGTCGATAAACCTGTGCTTGCGACAAGTTTTGCAACGGGTGAAGCCCTGGCCGGCACAGGCGATCCTGTGACGGTTCGCATGCACGTGCAAACAACTGCAGAAAACCAAGTGACCCACAATGTGATCGCCGACACAGCAGGAGGCGACCCAGAGAGAGTAGTGGTGATCGGTGGCCACCTCGACTCGGTGCCGGAAGGGCCGGGGATCAATGACAATGGCAGTGGTGCTGCGCTGGTCTTGGAACTCGCGTTGGTTATGGCAGAGCTTGATATTACCCCGCGTAACAAGGTGCGTTTTGCTTTTTGGGGTGCCGAAGAGGGGGGGCTCATTGGTTCTCAACACTATGTCTCGTCACTCTCCCGGCAAGAACGGGCGAAGATTGACGTGAATTTGAATTTTGACATGGTGGCCTCGCCGAATTATGCCCGCTTTGTGTATGACGGCGACGGTTCACTTCACGGCTCCAGTCCGGGGCCTGTGGGTTCTGAAGCCGTGGAAGCTGTGTTTCTCGACTATTTCGCGGGCATTGCGAGTCTTCCCGTGACGCAGACCTTTTTTAGTGGTCGTTCTGACTACGCATCTTTTACGGCGAAGGACATTCCGGCTGGTGGTTTGTTTACCGGCGCAGAGGGTCTCAAGACTGCGGAAGAGGCTGCGCTCTATGGCGGGGAGGAAGGCAAAAGCTACGACGCGTGTTATCACAAACAATGCGATGGTATCTCGAATGTGAATGAAAAAGTGTTCGGTGAAATGATCGACGCCGCCGGCCATGCGCTACTGGTTTTTGCGATGACCGACGTGTCAGTGTCACAAACAATAAGTCCTGTTCCGTTTGCAGCCATGCCCGATAATGCTGAGAACGCGAAGATGCAGGGATTCGCTTCGTCTGCGCGTCAGCTTGCAGGCTCTCGGGAAGACAACGCTGCAGAGGGGCCTTTGCCGACTCGCTAAGCCTGCCGGCTTGGGTGCGCGCGTAAGCGCGTGAGGTCGTCATCTTGTGATCTGGTTGTGATCTGGAAAGATGGGGAATTGCCGAAAAGGTCTGACGTTTTTCGCCGGCCTTGCGGGTTCCCCATCTTTTTTCCTTCCCTTTTTTGTGCTTGGTTTCGTGTGTGGGCTGTCCGCTGCTTGTGTGGGGTCCGGAGGTCCGATGAGCGAAGGCGCACGAAGTGCAAGATGCTGTGGCAAACCTCCTCATTTCTCAATGGTCAGGTGTCTTGCCGGATGGAGACGCAGGACAAGTATGCCAGTCGAGAGTATTACTTGACAGAGGTGTCAAAAAAGCGTGGAAGTCTCTGTCCGAGATGTGTGTTGCCGTGAAAAGACCTGTTCTCCAGGGTCGTCACAGATGAGTGTCGTTTGTGCTGTGGCGCTACCTGTATAGTCCCTGCCTTTCCTCCTGTTTTTTCTTACGGGACGTCTTTTCCGGTCTGATCGTCGCAGTTCTCCGCTCTCTTTGCCGAGTGTGCTTGCTCGTGGATTCGTCTCAGTTGTGTGTGGTGGGATGATGCGCTCAAAAAGCAGAGAAGTACTGCTTTTTGCAAGAGGCAGCTGATTTTGGGTTTCCTGGGGAGCGGGATGGAGCTTGGTTTGGTCGGATGCCAAGTGTGGAAAAATTGCATTTTAAATGCTAGAATGGTGGTGTGTCTTGTGCGACGAGCGAGCCGTAAGGGCAACAAGGAAGAGAAACGGCAAGCAGGGCTTGCGAGAAAAGATGAAAAGATGGTTTTTCTTCCCAAGGCACAGGGAAACCATTGTGGCGGTGTAGCCAAGAGAAAGGACAGGAAGTTTCTTGGACCTGCAGAATTGTCTGACGATTTGTGGACAAGTAACGGTGGGTCTAGGTTTTATTACCTGAGCGAAAGTCACCTTTTGAGCGTTTTTGCGTTTTTTCTTCTCCGTTTTCATGCGCTGCTTTCTCTCTTTCCTTTTTTTCCCTCTTCTTTTCATAAGGGAGTGTCCTGATGAGCGTGGCAGTGTCTCTTCTCTCGGTGGGACGTGATCTGGCGTGTCAGTGGCATGGGGGTTGTGGGGAGAGGGCAGTGTGTGTGGTTTCGGCCACTCCTCCCCTTGATTCTGGTCTTTTACGGTGCCATTTACCGGTTTGTCATGAGCATAAGGAAGCAGCGCATTCTCTTCTTGTCGATGCGCTTTGGGCCGCAGAAGAAGAGCTCGTTCGCTTCCCCTGAAGCCGTGTAAAGCTTTTCTGCGTGCCTCTTGGTACTCGACACAAGTAGCATCAAGAAAATGGAAAAATTCGGATTTGTTGGTTTGCCCAATGCGGGCAAAAGTTCTCTTTATAATGCCCTTGCTGGAGGCGGAGCTCTTGCTGCCCCTTACGCCTTCGCGACGAAAGATCCCAATGTAGGGGTTGCAAAAGTTTCTGATCACCGGCTCGACCAGCTCGCTGCCATGAGTAATTCCCGTAGTGTGGTTCCCGCTGCTGTGCAGTTTGTTGATATCGGTGGACTTGTGGAAGGAGCGAGCAAGGGGGAAGGGTTGGGAAACCGCTTCCTCTCTGCCATACGCGAAGTCGACGCTGTGGTGTTTGTGCTCCGGGCCTTCGCTCATACAGATGTTCCTGGTCCTTGCGATCCGCTTGAGCATCTTCGTGTGGTGGAGATCGAGTTGGCTTTGGCTGATCTCGATACTGTGGAGCGACAGATTGAGAAACGCCGGAAAGCTGCGAGATCTGACCGTTCGCTCGCTGCCGAAGTTGCGGCTTTGGATGCGGCCTATGCCTCTCTTGATCAGGGTACTCCTTTGTATCGAAGTGATCTTGGGGAAGAAGAACGCGCGCTCCTTGCTCCCTACTTTCTCTTGACAAATAAACCTGTGCTCGCCTTGGTGAACCTCGATGAAGAGGGTCTCGCCGATCCCGAGCCGCTCCTTGCTCCCGTTGTTGCCGAGCTTGCAGGAACAGGAGAAGTAATCGGCGCGTGTGTGCAGCTCGAAGCGGAAGCTGTGCAGCTTCCGCCAGAAGAGCGCCACGAGATGCTGGAAGCTTTTGGTCTTGGCGAAGGCGCTCTCCCGCGTTTTTTGCGCTCGGCTTACCACCTGCTAGGTTTGCGTACTTTTTTCACAACGGGCGAAAAAGAGTCGCGAGCTTGGACGTTTCGTCTCGGTTCAAAGGCCCCAGAGGCGGCGGGGCGTATTCATACAGACTTTGAGCGCGGTTTCATCCGTGCAGAAACCATCCAATGGGACGTACTACTGAAAGCCGGATCGTGGGCGAAGGCGCGTGATCTCGGGTTGATCCGTATCGAAGGCAAGGATTACGAAGTTGTCGACGGAGATGTCATGGAATTCCGTTTCAACGTGTGACGCGCAAGCAAACTGCCCTTCTCTGCTGCTTTTCAACGATCCTCGTTACTCCTCACATAATGTGAAAACTGGTCAAAAATACCAAAGGTTTGACGCTTTTTCTTGTGGGAAATGGCAAGGATCCCTCGCCGGAGTACGTCAGGGCTCCGTTTTTACCTCCGGTTTTTCTGCTCCTTTTGGCGGCTTTGACGTAGAGAACTCGCGTGCAACGACCGCTGCCTTGCAAGATCTTGTAGACGATCTGCTTGAGCAAGTTTGGGCTTCAGGCGTGTATGCACTGCGGATTCGCCTGCGGCCTTGCTTTTATTCGGAAAACGAACAGACCCTTTTGTTCTTTCTTCTTAATCGAGGATTTGAAGTTGAACATGCCGAGCTGAATCAGCATGTCTGCTTGCAGAATATTCCTGGGCCAGATGTCTATTTAGCCGGGCTCCGTCCTCCCGCCCGACGAGCAGTGCGACATGGGCTTGCGACCTCGTATGCTTTTGTCGAAGCAGCGACGAACGAAGAATGGCAAGCCGCCTACGATCTGCTTGCTGCAAACCGCGCGACCAAAGGGCGCCGTCTTCGCTTCTCCTTCGAGTATTTGCGCGACATGCGTGATACTTTCCCTTGTGCCATACGGATGCATGTACTCTCCCAACACGACAGGCCGGTCGCTGCTGCTCTGGTGTACCGGCTGCTCTCCTGCCGGGATTATGTGGTGGCATGGGGCGATGCCTTGCATGACCTCAAGCGTTCACCGATGAACCTGCTCGCTTACCACCTGATAGAAACCGCCCTGTCTCAAAAGATTCTCTCTCTTGACCTGGGAATCTCCTCCCTTGAGGGTATTCCCGACACAGGATTGTGCCGTTTTAAGCGTTCTCTTGGTGCCCGTTCCACAGTGCGCTTTAATGTGTTCCGTTCCCTGTAGTGCTGTGTGCAGATTGCTGCGGTTTTCGCGGGAAGCAGATGGCTGATTCCTGCGAAGAAAAGCGGGCAGGAGATCCCTTTAGTTTTTTGCAAGCAGGGCTTGGCCCAGTGTCTCTGCCACACGCCGGACCTCTGCTTCTTCGAGATAGGGCATCATCGGAAGACTGAGTACTTCTTGTGCGAGACGCTCGGCGACAGGCAGTGAACCTTTTTTCCAGCCCAGTTCGGCATAGGCCGGTGTGCAATGGGGCGGGCAGGGATAGTGCACTCCCGTGCCCACCCCGGCAGAGGCGAGGGCTGCAGCTATTTTTTCGCGATTGGCAACACGCACCACATAGAGATGCCAGGCAGGCAAAGTGTCCGGCCCATTGGTGTCTTTGTTGTTTTTCTTGGTGGTTGCTGGTATTTCTGCTTTTGGGGTACTGCCGGCGGTATTTCGGGCTGTTTTCCTTTTCTCCCGCTGGGGTGCGGTCCCGTTGGGGAGTGGTATTTGCAAGAGGCCCGCGGTAACAAAATCTGACAAAGCATCGTGATACACAGCCGCGAGGCGGCGCCGTTGCGCGTTGCACTCTTCTAAAAAGGTCAGCTTTTCTCGCAATATGGCTGCTTGTATTTCGTCCAGGCGAGAGTTTCCTCCTACGAGTTCGTGGTCATGTTTTTCGAGTGCCCCATAGTTGGCAAGTCGTCGTGCCCGTTCCGCGAAAACGGGATCGTCCGTGGCTATTGCCCCTCCGTCTCCGAGCGCACCCAAGTTTTTTGTGGGGTAGAAGCTGAATGCCGCGGCGTGCGCGAGTGAACCGGCGCGTTTTCCCTGATAGCGTGCCCCGTGTGCTTGTGCAGCGTCTTCTATGAGGAGCAGGCCCCGTTTTTTTGCGAGTGCCGAGAGATCCGCCATGGCGGCACATCTTCCATAGAGATGTACGGGGATAATGGCAGTGGTGCGTGGCGTGAGTTTTGTCCGCACGTCTGCGAGATCCAAAGTTCCGGTATCGGGACACACGTCTGCGGGGACTGGGATGCAGCCTGCGAGAGACACGGCGTTCCAAGTGGCAATGAAGGTGAAAGCCGGCACGATGACCTCGTCGCCAGGCATCGCGCCGCCTGCTTGGAGAGCGAGTTGTAGGGCATCTGTGCCGTTGCCCACGCAGACCATGTTGCGTGTTCCGCAGTAGGTTGCGAATTCTGCTTCGAAAGCCGTAACTTCTGCCCCTCGCAGAAAACAGCCTGAGGTGTGCACACGTGTCAAGGCCAGGGGGATCGCGCCTGGGCGATGTGTGTCGAACCAAGTGTGGAAACGGGCGAGATCAACAAAAGGAAGCGCCAGGGATGCAGAGGGAACCGTTGCTTCTGCATCGGTGCGTGAGGAGTCGGCGTGAAAAGTCGAGCGGAAATAGGTTGAGCGGAAGTGGGCTGCCACCGAAGGAAGAGGAAAAGGCAGCATCATGTGGACCCCCTCGTTGGGCAAGCATCTCCAGGTTCTGTTGTGCGTGTTGCCTCCGTGATGAATTCGTCATAGTTTCTGTAGTAGTCGTCTTCTTCGTAAACATCTGAGGCAAGCACCAGGCAGACAGATCCTGAGGAGAAGTTGTTGAGTTCGCGCCACACCATGCGGGGAATGTGCAGGCCGAGGTAAGAGCGGTTTAATGGGAAGATTTGTCGTGTTTGCCCATCGTCGAGAATCACATCGAAACTTCCCGATATCGCGATAAGCAGTTGTTCGAGTTGTTTGTGGGCATGGCCTCCGCGTGAAGCCCCTCCTGGTACGTCGTACAAGTAATAGACGCGTTTGATCTCGAATGGAATATGGTGAAATCCTTCGATGTAGGTCAGGCTGCCGCGTAAGTCCCGTATCACGGGAAGATCAATGAGACGGGCGTATTGCGGTGCTGCTCTTTTCTCTCTGGGACCGGAGAAGGCCGGCATCTCATTGGGGTCCGCAGTGTGTGTACCGGTTTCAAAGACGAGCGGTTTTTCTTTCTCAAGAGTATGCACTGGGGTTTCGTATGTGTGGTGTGCTGTCATCTGTTCCATATCGCGTCCTTCTCTATCTTGCTTGGATTGCTGTCCTCCCGGGTATGCACGATGGGTTGCTGGTGCTTGGTGGGGTTTCATGTTTTTTTGATGAGTCCGCTTTGGAGTGGCCTCCTACTGCTGATACGCTAATGTTCTACACGGGCCAGAGTCTGAACTCAAGTGTGACGCGTGTCGTGGAGGTTGTGTTGTTGATGTCTGCGCCATGGATAAGGTGTGGTGTGAAGAGCAGGACTTCATTTGCGCGCGGGTTGGGACGCGTGAGTTGCATGCCGGCTGCACATGACACAATGGCAGGAACTCGCGAGGGTACACCGTTCACACGAGCGCCGGGGCAGGTGCGTTCGATTTCTTTCTCGTTCCATAAATGACTGCTTGGCGCAAGAGCCAAAGATGAAATCGAGGTGCTTCCCGCGAGGGGAACATGGACGGTGATCCCGTTCGGGCAGTATCCGAGCCGGCTGTCTCGGTGCGGGGGAGTGTGGTCCTGGGAATGCGGACGGACAATCCGTATGAAGAATAGAGGTCTTGCAAAAGCGCAATTTTCAGAGCTGGGGTGCTCCCAAGACATCTGTCGCCCGAGGAGCCGGCTCACTCGGTTTTCCATGGTCTCTGGGGGGAGAGGCAGGTCAGTCAGGGGCAGGCCGGCTTGCAGCCGTGTCATCAGGTCTGTGTGGCACTGCTCGTCTGCCCATGCATGGTAAGAAGTAAGGGAAAATTCGGTGGGAGAAGAGAGATCGCGCGCGGGAAGAGGAACCGGCGGAATGGGTTCTTTTGTCGCACGATACTGCTCAATATGAGTATGTATGAGGTTTGTGATATGAGAGAGGAGAGAGGCAAAGCCGGGTGTTTCGAGGAAGCTTGCCACATGGTAGCCCTCTTCTTGCCAGGTGCAGCCTTTGATGGGGTCGTCCCCAGAGAGGAACAGCACTGTGTCTTGTCCCCTTCTGGTGTCGCCTTCGATGGTAAAACCGATTTTTGTCCCGTCCACTTCCCATACGGCGTGTCGCTCACCGGGCGTAAGTTCGTCCGCGTGGGGCACAGCTCCGGGGACAGCGGGTGACTGCAAGGGTGTTTTTCTGGATGTTGCCGGTGCTGCTGCAGGTGGGCTGCTGTCCTGCGTCATGGGGGCCGGTTGAGAAAGAGAAGTTTCTGTCATGCGATCTCTGCCTTTTGGGCGCTGTTTTCTGTATGAGCCCATGCAGCCCAGAAATTTTCCACGATATACACGACATCTGTCTCGGTCATTGTCTGATGATTCGGGAGAAAATACCCGTCGCCTCCGTAGAAGACGCTCGACTCGATACCTGCTGCCTGCAAAAGAGGTTTGAGTGTGATGCCGCGTGACTCAGGTAATCCAACAACAAAAGCGTGAGGGACGATTCCCTGCTCGAGCGAAAAACGTGCAGAGATCCCGCGGGCAGCAAAAAGTTCTTGATAGAGCGCGTAGAGCCGGCGGCGACGTGCAAATGCCTCTTCCCGCTGGGCGAGACGGGGCGCAAGAGAAGCCAAAAGATAATGGCGTCCTGCGGGGCTGAGCTGCTCTGCCTCTGTTTTTTCTGCGTATTTTTTCAGGGTGTGCAGCTGGGCCGGAGCAGCGCGCAGCGCGAGCAGCCCGCCATACTGCACAGGGAAGGCTTTCGAGAAGCTGTAGACGGCAAAATTTCCCTGGCGTCCGACCGCTCTTCCATCTGCTCTCCCGTCTGTAGTAGACCCGAGAGCGTAGGCACAGTCTTCGATCACGGGTATCCCTGTCTCTGACACGGTTTTTGCCACTTCTTTGGGTAGCGTGGCTGGGAAACCGAACTCGTGGATCAGGAGCACCGCTCGCGTTCGGGGCGACAAAGTACGCGCTGCCCGGCACACCCGTGCGATCTGTTCTGTGACACAACTACTCACGTAGGGCGAAGCTGAGCTTGTGACAATGAGCACTTCGTCGTCGCTCTTGAGGTGAAGCATGCTGAGTGCGAGAAAAATCGCCGCCCGAGCATTGGGCGTGAGGATATGACAGTCGGCATCCCCCAACAGTGCATTCCAGTTGGGCTCATGCAGCTGCGATCCTGCGGCACAGGCGAGGGCCGCGTTTTCTGCAACATGACGTGTGTCGAAGGGGCTCATATGAAAAAACGCTTCGGCATAAGGCGATGGCAAGATGATTTCTGCAGCGAGACCATGGGCAAGGGCGACCGGCCCGAGGTCTGAAGACATGATCCTGTCTCCGCTTGCTGCCTGCGCTTTTTTGTGGTCCGTGCGCTCTTTTTTCGGGAGAGTGTCTGCGCATGCTTTCGGTGGCGGCATGACAGCAAACACGTGTGAGAGGCGCGCTTGTTCGGGATCGAGGTCACTTTCTTGCGGGCAGCCGAGTGCATAATGACAGCCTGCACAGGCGGAGATCTCTTCGCGTCGCCCCATCAGGTGCATGTGCCGGAAACGCTGCAGTTCTTCTCCGTTCCAGATATCGACCAGAGATGTGTGTGTCGCGTCTCCGATGATTGTGTCGAAACTCCAGTCCACACAGCAGACTGACACGGCCCCATTAAAATTCACGGCCATTGTTTTGAAAGGCTCGGGGCAGATCACTCGGTTCTGCTGCAAGCTTGTGAGATTTTGTGGGCCTGTGACGGGGTTGAGGCCAAGTGTCAGATCTTTTTCGCCTGTGCCCGACCATCCCATGATGGCGTCGACATTGAGCGAGTCGGAGATCGGCGCAAAGTCCTGGCAAAACTGCTCCCGTTCTGCTGCGCGCAGGCCAGTATCAATGATCTTTACATGGATACGCAGGGGGGCGTTGCGTCGTTCTTTTTCGGCCCAGAGAAATGAGAGATGTTGTTTGATGCGTGCATAGTCGGAAAATGATCGGGTAAGTTTTTTATAGCTGCCATTGTCGACTCCGTACACCGAGACGCGAATGCCGTCGAGGCCGGCGTCGAGCAGGGCCGTTACTTTTTCTGCGGTGAGCAAAGACCCGTTCGTTGTGGTCTCGACCATGTCCGCAATATTTTTTGTTTTTGCATAGGCGACCATGTCGGGGAATCTCGGATGGAGCAGGGGTTCTCCGTCTTTGTAAAGATGGAGACGCTCAACTTTGCGAGGGAAAGTGCTGAGGTCGTCGACGATTTTTACGAACAGCTCGAAGGGCATGCGGCCTTTCGGTCTACTCGCTGCCATCTTCCGATCTCCTGTCGGGCAGAAAACACAGCGAAAATTGCAGATGTTTCCCGGGTCGATGAGAACAGACAAGGGAGTGCTCAGCGGGAGGAGTTCCGCCAAACGTCGCTGTGGCTTTGTGCCCCTGTAAGGGCGAAGCGTCGCGCTTTTTTCTGCCACTTGCCTCCTTTCTTTGTGCTGCCTTGTTGTCCTGTTTTGTTGTGCGAGTCTTGTTGTGCGGTCGAGACAGGGCGCCCTCTCCGCTTTTATCGTCAACAGTTGTTTCGGGATTGAGCGCGCGTGGCGACTCTCCGCGCGACGACCACACCAGTCCGGGGAGCTGGGAGTCGGGGAGTCGGGGAGCTGGGGAGCTGGGGAGCCACCTTAGGGGCGGCAAAACAAAAGATCGACGCGGCGGTTTGCCATTGGAAGATGTGGTGGTTGCGGCAAAAGATACGCGTCGATGCCAACGGCGTGTCCTCGCTGCAAGAGGGCAAAAACCAGCGAGTCGTCAATGCCGTCTGGCTTCGTTCCGTCTTTTGCCGGATTTTGTTGCAGCCTCCGGGGCAGTGGCCGGTCACCATAATGGGCACGATGAAAGGCCGCGCCGGCGGCAGAAGCGAGGAATCTCTCGCGTTTCGATAGGCTGGGAATATCGCCGATCAAAAGACGCCCTCCAGGTGCAAGCAAAGAGAGAGCGGCGTCACAAAAAGCCCAAATGTCCGCGTGCGCCACAATATAGTGGGCCAAACTGTAGGCGAGTACGAGATCAACCTGTCCGATTTGGTGTGAGAGCGCTGCCTTGCCCTGCGGAAAGCATCCAGCGACTTTTCTTATTCCCTGGGGGGAGGGGAGTAATGCCAGCATCTCGGCGCTGTCGACGAGTGTGAGCTGCTGTTTGGCTGCGACGCAGTGTTGCAGAAGAAGCTGGGGAAGCCGACCGCAGCCTGGCCCGATCTCGACAATCCTGCCACCGGGAGGGCAGTCGGCCAGGGCTTTTGTGAGAATGTCGGCGAATATGGCTTCTTCTTTGCCTTCGCGCGTGTGCAATGGGTCGTCGATTTTCTCGTTCTCATCAAGACTCCGGTCGCAGGCCATGCGGCGGAAATCCTCAAAGCTACAAGGTGAATGCGAGGCCGTGGCGTGGGCAGAGGGTTCGGAAGAAGACTGGGACGGCTTGATGCTGACAGATTGCTCTGAGAGGGTTGTCGTGGTTGCTGTAGCAGACTTTCTCCTGGGCACAGTGGCGTGGTCCCCTGTTCCATTGGGCACTGTGGGCACTGTGGTGGGCACAGTCGTGGTTGGTGTGGTGTCGCGACGTGCCATGATTGCGATATTGGCCATGAGCTCAGGGGGAAGCCCCTCTCCTACCTTGTTCAAAGCGGCAATGAGGGCGGGAGGATAGTCGAGCATCATGGAGTTCGGCAGTGGTTTGAGAAAGAATCCCATTTCTTGTACTGGAGTGAGACCGGCTGCGGTGAGGTCGCTCCTGAGGGTGGGCAGGTCGTAGACGCGTTGATGGCCGACTGCATGGTCTCGTGAGGAAAGGTCTTGCAGTTTTTCTTGAATGCCCATGTGTATTGCGAGGCGGCGGTGCAGAGAGTTGCGATTTGGGACTGCCGCAAAAAACAGTCCTCCGGGGGCCACCCATTCGGCTGCCTGCTGCAAAAATGTGCGAGGGCAGTCGACGTGTTCCAAGATATACAAGGCGAAGACTGCTTCGTAGGGGCGAGGCGGAGAAAACTCGGCGAAAAGTGCTTCATGGCAGATGACACTGTTGCCGTGACGCTCTTGTATTTGGCCACACAGGAGAGGGGAGCCTTCGACTATTTCTGGTTGTATGCCCATGGAGAGTAGGAACTCTGTCAAAATCCCGTTGCCGTATCCCAGTTCAAGCACATGCTTGGCAGAGCCGAGCGCGGTGAGAAGTTGTGGGACGCTGTGCTCGTGCATAGCCTGTTCAATATGCAGGTCCGAAAAGTCAGGTGACAGATAGAGATCTGTGGCGATCTTGTCCAAAAGATCGGGAGTGACGGTCACGAGAGGCTCCTTGCGATTGTGATTCCCTGCATAATCTGTTCGTTTAAATTGTTCGCGCCGAATATTTCTGCTGCGCCGAACAAATGGGCCTGTAGGCCAAGCTGTGTGAAGCCTTCTTTTGCCTTGTTGAAGACAGCGCGTGCGGCAAAACTGGGGACGGGAAGCGCGGGTGCGTCGAGGCAGCCTGCGCGATGCAGGGGCGCGTTTTTTCGCACGACACCCATGGCACGTAGGCCGTTTTCTGCTGCTTGCCAGGGGTCTCCCGACAAGTCGCCGCGCAGTTCTGTCACAAGAAGCAAACGCCCAGGTTTTTTTGGGCTGGGAGCAAAACTCACACGGTGTATATCGATTTCTTTGTCGATGGTGAGAAGAAGCTCGGGGCCTGCTGTAGTGTTGTCTGTTTCCACTTCTGCCCACACCACAACAACGCGGGCTTTGGGAAGAGCGCAAGGTATTCCGGCAGCGGTAAATATGTGTTCAGGTGGAAGACCGAGGAGCACAGGCGGAGATATCGTATGGGAGGCCCCATCGAGGCGAACATGTATGCCTTTTCTCGCGGGGGCAAGGCCTTCGCATTGGTCATACCAGTGAATATCTGCGTGTGGATGTGTAGAGATACGGGCAAGAAGACGCTGGGTAATCAGATCAAAGTTCCCGTTTTGTAAGCGGCTGTATGGTCGGTGCGGGCGGAAAGAGAGCGGTTTATTTTCGCATGCTGCTTGTAAAGTGGCGGGGTAAAAGAGCGGCATCCAGATTTTTCGCCGCAGATCAGCCGGGACGTCCTGCCATTGTCCAGGCAGAATTTTTTCGGCCACAGGCGTGATGAATTCCTTGTCAAATGTTGCGCCGTGATTGGCACGTGACACCGCAGCGTAAGAGTGTTTCTGCAGCTGAATCGGGTGTTTTTCTCCTAGGAGCAGGGGAGCAGTGTCTTTTTTGTGGAGGTTTTCGCGCAACTCACGACAGACACGCCGGCGGGTTTGGCTGTCGAGCATTGCCGGTAATGGGGAGAGGTCAACCGTGTGGAGGATATCGGGAACAAACCGGCCTCTTGTCCACATGCGAGTAGGAGGAAGTGTCACGATGGCGTCTCCTACCAGGTCTTTAAGATAGCCTGCGACAACGCGGATGAACGGGCGGTGTCCAGGACATCCTGGCCGGTACTCCTCAAGCCGAGGTGGTGCTTGGCTTTCTTCATAATCGAGTTCAAGCAGGCGAAAGCCGAGCGGAAGCGATGTATGTTCCGGCTGAAAAGGGGCAACACCTCCGCCGATCCTTTGGCGGGGCAGCCAAGCAGTCACTTTTTCGCCTGCAGCGAGGAGATCGGCTGCTGCCACCAAGGTATGTACTTCTCCACCGAGGAGTGTGACTGGAGCAGCAGAAACAGGAGCGGTCATAGGTTTTTCCCTGCTTCTTCTTGGCAGATACTTGCGGCTTTTGCAGGACTTTTCCTGGGATCGGTGTGTCTTTTCTTTGGCTGTAGCCTTTTTCTTGGCGTGTTCTTTTTTGCCGGTTTTTTGCAGTCTGTTGCTCGATGCTTACTTGCGCGCTTCTCTGTTGTTTTTGTTTCGATAGATATTTTCGGCAGAGCTGTTGGGTGGGTTTTCTGGGGATAAATAGGAAAAAGTACTGGAGGCGGAAGGTGTGTCGAGCTTGAAGACTGCCGTGTGACATGATGCTTAAGAATTTGTGGCAGTCTGTCGATGCAGGACGCGGATGGTCCTGCGCTGGTTTCTGGGTAGTCGTCAGGTAGCAGCTACGTGACGCGACTTCTTTGTGGTTTTTTCTGTGGGGTCTTGTTTTCGGCGATCCTTGGTCCATCTTGGGGTAGTCCTTTTGGGTGGTTCATGGGATTAGTCAGTGATAGGGCACCACATGAGGATTCTGGGTTTGCATTTCGGGCATGACGCTTCTGCAGCTCTTATTGAAGACGGAACCGTTGTGGCGTGTGTGCAGAAGGAACGTCGTGTGCGTGTGAAACACGCGCTTGGGTTACGCGCTGACGATGTGCGGCAATTGCTTGTGGACTGCGCTATTTCTCCGCGGGACATCGATTATTGTACGGTGACTTCCACGCAAAATTTGGAGGCTGTTCTCTGGGACGAGGACGAACTTTGGGTGGGCTATGAACGGCTGCCGGAGTGCGATGTGGCGTGCCCTCTCTATGAAGAGGATCCTGCAGCCCAGGAAATTTGGCCATTTTCTCATCAGTTTGCCCTGCGTAGCGCTTTTGTCGAGACTTCGGGGCAGGAGTACAGTTCTTTTCTCACAGGAGAAGAACAAAGGGAGATGCGCGGTGTTGCCGCCTGTGGCACAGGGGAAGAATATTTTTGGCACCCACTCTGGGATGTGTCACGCAGTCTTGAACGTATTGCCACGACTGACTATCGTGCGCTGCTGCGCGACCGGCGTTCTTCTCTCGGGTTTCACTGGCCGGTCACCGTCGAATTGTTCGGCCACCCATTGCCGTCTTTTTTGTTTTCCCACCATTTCGCGCATGCTGCATATGCGTTTTTTGAGAGTGGGGCGGAACAAGCCGGGATTCTCACCCATGATGGTGCCCATCCGGTAGGGATCGAGTCAGGGCTTTTTTGTTACGGCGAAGCCGGCGTCTTGCGAGTGCTCACACCGCATTATCTTGCTGTGGGCGAGCTGTACGATTTCACGGCGTCCCGTCTCGGCCTTGGTCTCATGAGTGGGGCGGGAAAACTCATGGGGCTTGCTTCTTATGGCAGTCCTCGTTTTTACAACGACCAGTTTGCCGGAAACTGGTATGACGACGGGACGCGACCTGGGATGTGGCGGACTTCTTCTCATTGGATTTCCCATATTGAGGGGAACGCCAGGTTATTGGGACATGACCTGATGCACCTTGGCGACCCTGCGCGCATGCTTGATCCGATAAATGTGGACGCCGCTGCAAGCACACAAAAACTGTTCGAAGAGTCTCTGCTTCGGGCAGCGCGCGCGCTGGTAAGTGCCTTGCAACAATCGGACTTGAAGACTTCGACTCTTTGTCTTTCTGGTGGAACTGCGCTTAATTGTCCGACGAATACGCGTTTGTGTAAAGAGACGGTTTTCTCTGACGTGCGGGTTCCTCCAGCTTGTAATGACACGGGTCTTTCCCTGGGGTCTGCGCTCGCTTTGTATCACACTGTGCTTGGGTACCCTCGTGTGTTTGCCTCGGGAAAAGCGGACATGCCTCTCGGGCGAGAGAAAATAGTGTTGCAAGAGAAAACATCGGATTCTTGTCGGGTTTACTATGGATTGCGATCCTCTGCCGACGGAATAGATGATGCTATTAAAGCATTGGGTCTGCAAATAGTTTCGACAAAAGTCGCCGATCCTGCATACGCTGCAGCATATGCTCTTGCTCGCGGTGAGATTGTGGGTTGGTTTGAGGGAAGGAGCGAAATTGGCCCGCGGGCGCTTGGGCACCGTTCCATCCTGATTGACCCGCGCGACCCCGATAATTGCCGGCGCGTGAATCTTGTGAAAAGGCGGGAATTCTGGCGGCCTTTCGCTCCTATGGTGTTGGAAGACGAGGCAGCATTGTGGTTTCGTGATCTCCCGGATACTTCTCCTTACATGCTTTTCACTGCGGGAGTTCGCGATACGCGCATTCCTTCCGTGACGCACGTGGACGGCTCCGCCTGTGTGCAAACTGTAAGTCCCGCTAATGGGGGGATCTATCGACTGCTTTCGGAGTTCCACCGCATCACGAGTGTGCCTGTCCTTTTGAACACTTCTTTCAATGGACCGGGGGAACCGATTGTGGAAACCCCTGCAGACGCGCTGGAGTTCTTGCTTGCTTTCCCGCTCGATCTGCTTTTTCTGGACGGGCGGATGTGCCAGACAGCTTCACGTGCACAGCGGCGTGCAGCGGAGTTGCCGCCGCTTGAAAGCCTGTCGTTTTAAGGCATTGTTTTTCGAACGTTGTTTTTTGGACGTCGTTTTTCGTGTGCCAGAGGGGTGATTTCGCGTCGAGGGTTTGCAGTGAAGACCCCGGAAACACGCTTTAGTACGAATGATTCTTCTGCGAGATAGCAGTGATATCGAGCACGCGGAAATCTATCCGCTTCTCTATCCGCTTCCGGGTCTGGTTTCTCTCCAGGGTTCTTTGTAGCCTTGGGTCCCGGCTTTTCGCCGTTTTTCGGGATGGGGCTATTTTTCGAGATGTCAGGTTACTGTTTTGCTGGGCCGGAGGTCTTTTGTCCGGCTGCCACGTGCCTGGCGTGTACTTGCCTGACTGCTACTTTGAAGATGTTGCCATGCCTGCGAGTGGGGCTGTGTGGAGGAGCGCACGCGCCGTGAGAAAGTCTGGTCGGTGTGTACCCAGCCAGGACATTGCTTCATCGTGTAGCGTCTGATTTGTGACCTCGCGGTGCGCGGTGGAGCGCTGCCCAATATGGTGCACATAGGCGCGGCTCACAAAGTGTCGATAACCCTTTTGTTGCCAGTCCCAACACATGAGATCGTCACTGAACCAGTGCAGCGGAGGAAACCCGCCAATGGCATCGAGCGCCGTTTTGCTTGTCCAAGCAAGAATGGGGGAAACGCGGTCGGTTTCGATCACTGTCTGCTCGGAATTGTAAAAATTGAAGCCAGGATCTGGTGCGCCCCCATTCGGGTTTCTGATGTTTTGCGGGCCGCACACATAGTTACTGCGAGCAGCCAGAAAACCGATGTCTACGCCAGGGACTTCCTTTTTTATATAGGACACGTCATCAAGGAGAGTCGAGACTGTGTTTGGCAAGAGCACAGTGTCATCGTTCACGATCAAGAACTCTTCCACACTGACGTGCTTGATGGCAAACTCGAAGGCCTTCCCGAAATTATCGCATCTTTCCGGCTGACAGAAGACACGTGCTTTCAGATTTTTTGGGAGGAAGGGAAGTGGAGAACACGGACCTTTCCACGCCACGACGACATCTGCGTCCGGGACGTAGCAGGCGATGGATTGGCAGAGAATAATGAGGTCTCCCCAGATTTCCTGGGGAGACTCTGATCTGCCTGTGCGCGCGGTAGCAATGACCATAGTGACCATGTGCACGGTGTCGGCCTCTCGCTGGCCGGACTTAACTTCTGGGTCTGCTCTGGTGTCTGCTTTTGTGGTTTTGTGTGTGCTGCCATGCCCTCACTAGGCAATGGTGTCTGCACGAGCCTGAGGCTGGTAGCGTGAAGCTGTCGGTAAAAAGTGGCTGTTAGCGTCTTCTGCTGGAGTTGCGAGCTTTTTCGCGACGGGCGAGAAGGTCAGGTTCGATGACGATCTCCACTTTTTTCGCGCCTTCAAAGACAGACAACTGCAAGGGCTGTTCCCCTGGTTTCGAGACGATCGTGGCGCCACGTAGGAAAGTGATTTCGTGTCCGTCACCATAGTGGCGATCGGGCAAGAAGATCTCTGTGAGGGCAGCAGGGACAGAGTCCTTGTTTTCTGTCTGTGGCTTCTCTGTTTTCAGACGGTAAGTAAAAGCAAAGCGGCCAGTTTCGCTGTCGAAGACCGCCTTTTCCGGAATTCCTGCAACTGCCAGAGCAAAAGGACGAATAAGGGTGTCGAGTATTTCTTGATCCAGCACTTTTCCATTGGAAGCGTACACCCAAGAGAGAACTTTTTCGTCGGCTTGGTTCGCTATTTCGTCGACGAGAGCTGGGTCTTCGTCGCCGAAAGCAGACAAGAATGGGACTTCCGAGTTTGCAGCGGCCTGTGTGACGGCATGATCGACCACAAAGTCTCCGGAACGTTCACAGAGTTCTTTTCGATCGAGCGTTTCGGCAGCGAGGGCGTCGATGGGCAGTATCTGCTCTGCGGGGCAGTCGATTTGGAAGGAGAAACCCGTTTTGTCATTGGTGAGTTGCGGAAGCAGAGTCTCTGCTCCGAGCGAGAAGGCGCGATAAGGCTGATGCAGAAGGATACGTTCTCCATCTGCCCGGCGTACTCCAGCAGCGACAGTATCGTAGAAATTTGCGAGTTCGTATTCCGCGTCATGGCATCCGAACAAACAGCTTTGAGAGGAAGGTTCGCTGGGAAGAGGGCGGTCGAACAAGTCGTAGCCGGCAACTGCAGGAATGCTTTGTAGGCTCTTTGCGACTTGTTCCCAGGCATCAGCGACAATTTCTCCGGCATCGCGTCCGTCGCTTGCTTTTTTCTTTCCGCCTAGGTCCAAAGACTGCAAAGCAGCTTGCGTGTGGGCTGAGTCGGGGGCGGGGGACTCTAGGCCGGGGTTTTGTGGTGTTTTGTCAGTTTCTTTATTGGATGGGCTGATCAGAGTTATCGTTGTGTTTTCTGTTGTGTTTGTGGACTGGGGTGGCGGATGCGCTGTTTGCTGCGATCTTCCCGTGACGGATACTGCCCAGGGGGCGAGACTTGTCTCTGCCCCTGTGTCGTCATAGCTGGAACCCAAGACGGGGAGTACGCGTGCTCCTGCTTTTTCTATGGCGAGCGCTGCTGCGGTCAGGCGTTGGAGATAGGCCTGGTCATAGTGGCCAGGGATGGGTTCCAAGGCTGCATGGTTCCAGCTTAGTCGTACGAGATTCAAGCCTTCTTGTGCCAGGTTCACTGCTGTGGCCACGCTGACACTTCCCTTTTGTGTCGTCTGGGCTTGTGTCGTCTGTGCAGTGGCATCGATATGGGCGTTGACCCCGTGGAAGGTCACGATCCTGCCTGTGTCATCTGTTGTCCAGCGTCCTGTCTGTCGTAGAGGACGAGCGACTGTGTCCTCTACGACAGACAAATGATCCGGTTGATTCTCTGAGGGGGCAGGGTTTCTTGTCGTTGGCTCCTGTGTTTTGTCCGTTTTTTCTGGGGTTTTTACTGCGAGAGACGGACCAGTGGCTTCTTCGGGAGTTACCCTGGGGGTGAGTTCGGGTGCAATGGTGATCGGCCGGGTTGTGGTAGTGGGCGAAGCGACATGAGGAGTGTTTTCCTCTGGTGCCGCGAGTGCTGCCGGTATGACGCTGAAGGTCAGCGTCATACCGGCAAGACATCCTGCGAGACGAGCAGAGAAGCGAGGACGGCGCGATCGTCTTTGTGTACGGAATGGCACAGGTTTCCCTTGGAATGGTGGCTGAGAAGAAAGGCGAAAATACAGAAAATGGCAATTAGTGTCAAATTATGGAAAAAATGAGAAAAGGTAGGTAAGGGGTATGTGAGGTTTTTGCCTGCTGTCCCGCGTGACGCTGCCCGCTCCCTCCCTGTTGGGCCTTTCAGCGGTGCTGCTCCATGCCATTTCTGTGCCACCCGTGTGCAGGACGAAACTGTTCTGGCTATTCCTTTTCCCGGGTAGGGATATGAACAAATAGCAGGTCACAGCGTTTTATTCGGTATGTCCTGTCGAAAAAAGTGCTATTCGTCTTGTGTGCTGTTTGCCTTTCGTGATGCGATCGGCTGAGATTGCAAAATGCCCATCCCCGACAGTTTTCGCCAACTCCTCCTGCAGACAAAGATATGGCCAGACGTGCTTGCCCTGGAAGCGGCACTTGAAGTTGCGTCGGCATCCTTTCCTGACGAAGAGTTACCCAGCGATTCGCTTTCCGAGTGTGTTCGTATCCTTGTTGATCTTGGCTTGGTCTTTTTTGAGGGACCCGAGGGGAGAGCATTTTCTGTTCCCGCTGCTCTCGACGGTCTCACCTTTTCTCATAGGGTGTCCATTCCCGAAGCCGAGTCTGGCTGGTTGCGTGTCTGCCCCGACTTTTCTCCTCTTCTTCCCCTGCGTAATTTCGACGAGAGCATCCTTTGTGCCGGTTATCCGCTTTTCTTTTCAGACGATACGTTTCTTTGTTTTCCCCCGGGTTTGCCGGGCCTGGTCGCTGGAGAGATAGTAAATATTCGTATGGGTTTTGATGAAGATGGCACCTTGGTGGAGGTCTCTTCTGCTGCCCAAGCAGAAACGACGAGTGTGCAAGGGGCGCCTTCTTCTTCTTCTTCTTCTGGGCGGCATGCTCTGTCCGCCCTCTCCAATGTCTCTCCTCCTTCGCCTGCTGCGATTGCCGCCATTTGGAGCGAAGAGGAACAAGGCCATATCTATGAGATTGTCTCGGACCTTTTTTCCAGGGCATTGGAACAAGGAGACCTGCTCCTGGCAGATCAAGTGGGCAGTGTGCTGCTCTGTCGCGGGTTTTTTGACTGCACTGCCGGCATCCCACTCACAAATTTGTACTGTACCGCGGGGTTGGAAATTACCGGTCGACTGCTTGGGCCGCGCGACGCTGTTGCGGAAACGGCCATAGAACAAAAAGAGCGACTCTCGCGTGATATCGGCCCTGGGGCATCTGAGGCCCTGAGTCTTTTCGAAGACGGCGAAGCCCTTGCTGCACTCCCGGACGAGGAGCTGGCCGTTCTCTTTGCCAAGCCTGGCGCGCTTTATACATTTACGACGGCGACTCCTTATGGTCGGGCAGTCACGGCAAACCTTGCGGCCCGCCTTCCAGCGGTGCACCCTGGGGGGCTTCTTGCTCGTGCCCACTTGGCGAGAATCGAAGGACAGCTCGACGAAGAACAAGATTGTGCGCGCAAGGCTTTGACAGTGGCACCCGAATGTGGGGCAGTTGCCCGTTTTGCTGCGGAGATTGCGAACGATCGGGGAGACGCAGACGAATCTTTACGCTTGTATGCCCTCGACCCAATCTCCTGGCAAGACACTTCCCTGCTTGAGAAATACTTGGTACCGGATGGCGCACGCGCACAAGCTGGTACGGAGCAGGGAGACGAAACCCCCGCTACTGCTTTCTCCCTGTGGGAACGAGTTCCTTGGGTGGTTGAAAAAATCCGCCGGGCTTTGGAATCTGACATTCGCTGGGATGCCCATGTGGCCGAGGCCTACCAAGTTCTCGATGACCTTGGAGTCGAGGTTGACAGCCTGCTCAACTTGTCGGGCACAGCTGTTGAAGACGTGGCCCTTTTTACTTCAGCCGCGGATGGCACCTGCCCGATTGACTGGGTCATTGCTCGCCGTGGTCCGTTGTATCCGGCAGACGAGCAAAACATGATTGCAGGATGGGCAGCTGCCGGCATAGACGTGTGGGAAGTTGAAGAAGTCGAGAGCAGTGTTCTGGAGCAAACGAACAAGGTCGCGTACGAGGCGGGCCTGCAAGACCGCAAAAAACACGAAAAAGACCCCAAGAAAGGCGCTCAGGCGAAGAGAAAGAAAGAAAAAAGCCCGGCCTGTGTGCTGGTATTGCGCAGTCTGCGTGACGCCCATCTTCTTTGTCCGGCGGAGTCACCTTTTCCCTTTGTTTTTCGTCGCGGTACCCTGATTCTGAGCGTCCTGGCTCCGGTCGGAGACAAGAGCGCGGTCTTGCCCCCTGCGCTTTCTGTTTCCCGTTCGGTGCTGTCGACTGTGCATGAAGTCATCGAAGATGAAGGCGACCCGCTCGACCTTCTCGCCGCTCTTTTTGCAGAAACTTCTCCAGAGATCGCACCTTTTCTTCCCGCCGATCTTGAGGGAGAAAACCTTGTCTTTTGGAGGGCGGAAGTGCGAGTGACAGACCCTGACGCCGCCTTTTCCGCGCTTTTTCGCTCTCACCTCTTTGTCACAGAGGACGGTCTGCTGTTTCGACGGCGCGGCGACGAAACAGAACACTGGATTGCAGAGAAAGTACGTCTCATGGGCACGCTTGTTGAATTGGAAGCCGCGTCCCGCCCACGAGCTGCTTGGTTGCGCGAACATGTGCTCGACTGTCTGCAAGATGAAGCAGGCGTCTTGAGTGTGAAAGAGTGGGAAGAGACCGTCGACGATCTTCTTGGTGTTGCCTTCCCTACAGACCCTGAAGATCTTCCCCCTGTCCCATAACTGACCGGTAAAGTCACCGGCGCGCATCAGGTGGTGCAGTGGAACGAAGAAAGATCAGGTTTTATCTGTAGTGTCGGGCGTTTTGCGCTGTCGAGACGGGGCCGATGGAAGAGAGTGAGAAGCCTGCTCTTTCTCGGGAAAGAGTTCTATCACACTCGCGAGCAGTGTTTCTTTTCCGTTTTCGGCTTCCCCTTCTGGCTCCAGCGTGTGCGGGGGCAGGGGCGGAAAAAAATGCAGGACCTTCCCCTGCTTTTGCTGTACGTGTGATTTGGATAGAGAGGTCAGAGGTTTTTTTCCATGGCTTTTCATACGAGTGTGGATGTCAGGAGGGGAGGAAATATTTTTGTCTTGCGGGGGGAGTTCTGTTTCTGTCTGTGACTTTTTCTGTATGTCGGGGAATGCCGGGTGTGTCTCCTGAGAAATGGTGTGAAACTGCCTTGATCTCTCGTTCTTGCGGGCAGTGATTGTGGAGATCCAGAGCACGATGGTGAGAGGACGCCAGGCCAGAGGATGTTCGCTGTCGGGCGGAGGAAGCTGCCCTTCGTCGTATAAACGCTGGATTGTAGCGGGGGGAACAAGCACCGTGGCAGCGATGCGGTCGATGTCATACCAGTTTGTTTCTGTTGGGTCTGTCAGGTTTTCCGTGACTTTTGCTTGGGGAAAAGAACGGAAACGGCGAAAGAATGTCCCGAAGTGCCTGATCCGTAGCAGGAGAAGCGAACTTGCGTGTGTCCAAGCGAGAAGAAAGAACACAATAGAGAGTCCTATAACGCGTATGCCGTACACCATATCCACCCCTTTCTTGCTGTATTTGCGGAATTTGCGGAATTTTCCGTAGGCCAGTAGAGACTTGTCACTCGAATCCGTATCAGGAGAAGAGTTGTGTTGTTGTGTCGGGAGCTGGTCGCAAGGTCTGACCGGTTCGTGGTCGAGTCTGCACGCGAAAAAATAGACATACCAGCCTAAAACCTTGAGCATTCGCTTGAGAACCGGCTTTGTCTTTCTCTTGTCGAAACAAAGAGACTGAAAAAAAAGTTTCCTTTTCTGGATTTTCTTTTCAGCGATTTGGCTTGGTGACCTTGAGTTTTTCTCCATGCCGCTTCTGTGCACCGGGTTCGAGTCAGAACTCTCTGCAGTCTGTGTGTATGTGTCTTATCTTGAAGTCGGCAAGAGTCCTCGATGTCGGGGGCATCGTGCAGATGGTCAGTATTTCTTCTTTGTAAAAGCAGCGAACTCCCCCTATTTTTTTCACTTTTCCTGCCAACATTTCCTCGGGTTCTCGCTTTTCCTGCTTTTTTGATCCATATTTGTACTGCATTGTCGTTTCTGCAGGTGCGGAGGAGACGTGGGGAAGTATGGCGTAAGGTGGCGAATGCGGGTTTTGGCGTGTTTATACTGGGTTCCGCAGGTATTTTTGGACCCAACTTTCGTATCGAAAGTTGGGTCGGGGGTGGGTCTGGAAGCCGAATCCCAAAGGGGTGTTGGGTGGGGTGGGCCTCTGTACCAAAGGGCAGCGGCTGCAATGCATACTGGGGTGAAGAAAAAAGGGGGGACCATGACTGCACGAATCGGAAACGAATTTCTGGCGGGACTGAAAGACGGGCGCTGTCTCTGGCTCGGGTCCGAAAAGATTGGTAATCCAGCAGATCACCCTGCTCTGTCTGGGCGGCGCACACGGTCGCATGACTATTCGATTTAGCGCATGAGCATTCTGATGTCTGCCTTATGTGGGCTCCGCGGTGCTCCGCACCTTTCTGAATGGAGAAAAGGTGCAAGAAGCGCCAATATCCGAAATGCTTTTTGGTATCGACTACCTCTTGGCCGGTCTCTCGCGTTACATCACCTTTGTGGCGGGTGATATTGTGCTCACAGGCACGCCGGCAAACTCTCGTCCCATACAACCGGGCGACCATGTCGAAGTTGAAGTCACAGGTGTGGGCCGTCTCTCAAACCAGATCGTCGAGGGACCATCACCCCGGCACGAAGTCGGACATCAGCCCACCGATTCAATGGGAGTGCGGGTCGTGGCCCTTGGCCCTGCGGACGCCCTGCGCGCGCAAGAGACGGAAACTGCCTCCTAATGGTGCTGCCCAAGTGGGTTTTTCGCGTGCGTGCTTTCTCGCAGGTTTTCTCGCTCTCCCCGCTCCAGGGTTGCCTTTGCCGTCTTGTGCGCTGCCGGCAGGTTTTGGCTTCCGGTAACGGGCAAATACCGCGGGCGCGCGGCGAGCCGTCTCACGGGAAATACCGCGAGCGCGAGGCTGCCGCAAGAACTTCACCTGGGTATATCTACCAGAGATCTGTTGACAAGGGAGGATTTTCCCTTAATGCTAGAAGCCTGGCAAAAGGAATGAACAGGCGGGATGCGCGAAATGGGTTTTTGTTCTTTTTGTAGAAGATAGGTCTGTAGGAATGCGCGCGCCGACAGTGTGTCAGCGCGAGATTGTGTCTGCAGGCTGCAGCTCGAACCGAAGCTCCAAGGGGGAAAATTCATTATGGCGCAAACCCGGACGACGCAAGATCCGGCTGATTACAATCTTTTCGACCCGGCTCTCAAGCCAAATCCCTACCCTTTTTATCAGCGCTTGCGGGAGGAAGGCCGCGTCCTGCAGAACCCCTTACTGGGTTTTTGGATGGTCACGGGTTACGAAGAAGTGCTGTCGATTTTACGAGACCCGGAGAATTGTTCTTCGGCCCTCTTTGGTGCCGAAGTCGCCTCATCCTTTTTACCTGCTCCAACCATGCTTTTTTCTGACCCTCCGGATCATGAGCGGTTGCGTGACGTTGTGGCGAAGGCCTTCAGTCCACGTACAGTGCGCTCAATGGAACACCGTACGAGAGAGATCACAGAAGAGCTTCTTGCCCCGCTCGACAGGGCAGAGGTCTTTGATGTGGTCGAAGGGCTGGCTTATCCGCTTCCTGTCATTGTGATTGCAGAAATGCTCGGAGTGCCTCCCGAAGACCGTGACGATTTCAAACGCTGGTCTGATGCAGTGGTCGGCTTCAGCTCCTTTGGGGAAGAAGAACAGGGGAAGGCCGAAGTCGAAGTGCAAGAGCTCTCCGCGTATTTTGCGGAGACAATTGAACGCCGTCGACGGGAGCCCGGTGATGACTTGGTGAGTCAGCTCGTGGCGGCGAACACCGATGGGGCAATGTCAGATGAGGAACTTCTCGCTGCCTGCATGCTCCTGCTCGTGGCAGGAAACGAGACCACAACCAACCTCATCAGCAATAGTGTGCTGGCCTTGGGCCGGTACCCCGATCAGCGCGAGCTTCTCATCGGCGATCCGAGCTTGCTACAGAACGCAGTCGAGGAAGTGCTGCGTTTCGATGGGCCGGTACAGGCAACGCCGCGTTCTGTCCTGCATCCTATCGAGTGTGGCGGGGTAGAAATCCCTGAGGGGAGCATGGTTTTGGCGATGGTTGCGGCAGCAGACCGTGACCCGGCAGTCTTCCCTGACCCTGACGTGTTCAACATCGAGCGGCCAAATGCCGGACGGCATGTCGCCTTCGGTTACGGTATCCATCATTGTATTGGTTCGCCACTGGCACGTCTCGAAGGCCGGATCGCGACAGAAGTACTCTTGCGCAAAGCCCCGAACTATCGGCTTTTGGACGACGAGGCTCCACTCGAGTACGGCCCGAACTATTTCTTGCGGGGTTTGCTCCAACTGCGCATCGCCCCCTAACAACGCCCTGGTTCTCCCGCACCTGACTTTTCCCTGCTTTTTCCGGATTCGCAGATGACGGAAGGAGTGTCGCGCGCCCCTTGACTCGCGCGACAAGGGGCGCGCGAAACAGGGGATGATGGTGTCGCGGTGCCAGTAGCCGTAGCCGGGGACGGTTGGGGGCTGACATCGAGCGGTGGGCAGAAGATGTCGTGTACGGCTCAGTCTTGTAGGGTGGGGATGGGGATGCCGGTGGTGCGTGCGATTTCGGGCAGGCTGACAAAGTTGGTGTCGGGCAGGATTGGTTCGATGGGGAGTGTGTGGTCTGTGGATTTTGCGGGTTGCTTGGGTTTTTTTGGTTTTGCAGGCTTTTCCGGTTGTTGTTGAGGGTTTCTGGCGTCGAGGATGGCTTGGGGGGTCGAGGCTGGGAGTGTTGTGTGCTGTCGTGGGATTGAGGGTCGGGAGTGTGGCGATCCAGCCGGCTATTTTCCTGTCATAAAACCAGTATGGAACATTTTTGTTGATGAGGTCGGGGTAGGGCATGGGATGGCCGGAGCAGCCTTCGCAATGCCATTGGCGGAGTGTCGTGGGGTCGTGGCCGAGGTGTTTTGCGATGTCATTCAGGCTGAAGAGACCGGGGTTTTGCAGGGTGAGGTCGGTCGTGTCCGGTGTTTCGGTCGCATCTTGCGGAGCGGTGTCTTCGGGTGTGTCGTGTGGGGTGTTTTGGAATGGGTCTGGTGTGGGGCCGGGGGGAGGGTGGTTTGGGTGAGGGCCTAAGTGATTTGTTGGGTGAAGGCGAGGACTTTGTCGATCCAGGGCTTGACGACATCGCCGTGCCATAAGCGGGCGTGAAAGAGGATATCGCGCCAAAGGATCGGGTCACTCCAGGCGGGTGCGGGGATGTTTCCCTCGTCGTGCCATCTTTTTGCGGTGGGAAGGTCGGTGCCGAGTGCGTGGGTGATGTCCGCGAGAGTCCAGAGAAAGGGCGCGGTCGATTGCGTCCAGTCGTCCCACGAAAAAGGCTCACCAGAAGGCGGAAACGCAGGCTCTGCCATAGGCTCATCCCCATCCGTGGGGGTCTTCCCCTCTAGCCTGTCCGACAGTGTTTTGTGCGAAAAACTCGACAAACCCAGAATGTGCGTCTCGCCGCAAGATGTGAGTACGCATGTTTTTAGTTTGGGCAGGTCAAAGTCTTCTTGTCGTCCGGGAACTCTGCGAAATCCTAAAAATAACTTGCATGAAAATTTTCTGGAAACCTTGAAAAATTTCTCACAGTTGGGCTATGTCCCGCAAGAAGGGACACAGTAAAGGGACACTGTGAAAGGATGGCATTGAGTTCAGTTGAGAGAAAAGCGGAGTAGTTGCCTGCCTTTTTCTGTTCGCCTGAGGCTTGCCCCCTCTGGCGACTTTTCTGGTTTTTTTTAGATGTTTATGCTTTGTCAGCGTGTTGCGGGGGTGCAGATAGGGTGGATGAAGGTCTATGGCAGAAAATATTGCAGAGTCTGCTTTTTGTGATGTATTGAGAGTATGCACGTTATTTGGAAAATAATAATAAATCGCCATATTTGGTATGACTTAAGGGAAACAGGGCGGGTGTTAGGATTTGTGGCTTTATTGGAGCGGCCTCTAACCTTTTCTACGAGGAAGCCGGCCGTAGGGAGCCCGTTTTCTCACGTCTGTCGAGACTTTGCAGACTTTACGAGAGGGCCCTTTGTCTTCTGTAGAGCCCTTTCGGGGATGTATGCACGTGGCGCGTGACGCGCGTGCGTAGGTTTTTTTGTGCACAGGCTGTCGCAAGGCAGGTTTGTGCCGGCAGTGTGCGTTCAGCTTTTTGGTGAAACTCGCGCACAGCAGCATGCCGAACGTGTGCATGCTCGCACGAAAGAAATGTCGTATTCCTGAGAGCGCACAGAAGGTTTTGCCGAAGAGGCCGCAGGGGCACTGTCATATTGCCATGGCAGCGTAGACAGTAGTCGCAAGTCGGGTTTTCTGTTTGGCCTTGCCGGCGTATCACCAAATAAAGGGGGCGGATTGTTTCGGGGAATTTCCGAGATTGTCCTGTTTTTGACGGGGATGGTGTCGTCTTCAATTCGGCAGCGACCGCGCCTCTTTGACACGGTTGAGTGCCTTAACATGGTTTTTCGTGTCGCGTGGCAGCCGGTTGTGATTGTTTCGATCCCGCTCGGTATGATATTTGCCCTCAACTTTGATTCTATGTTGAGTCTTGCCGGTTTGCGCGAGATTGCAAGTGCAGGTCTTGTGCCGGCCCTCGTGCGCGAAATTGGTCCACTGTTTGCGGGACTCATCACTGCCACTACCGCGGGCGCTGCTTTTGCTGCAGATATTGGAGCGCGGCGTGTACGAGACGAGCTGGACGCGTCCGAGATTATGGCGGTAAGCACGGACTCCCGGCTTTTTATTCCTCGCATTATTGCCCTCACTTTGGGAGGGCCTGTGCTTTCGGTTTTCGGGACGGTGACTGCGGTTATTGGCGGGTGGGTTCTCATTGTTTTACTGCGTTCCGGCAGTGCGGGAACTTATCTCAATGGCCTTGAAATGACGCTTCGCACTGGGGACGCCCTGCTTCTGCTGTGCAAGGCTGCCTTCTTTGGTTTTGTCACGGCAGTTGCTGCCTGTTACTCCGGCAACAGAGCAAAAGGCGGTCCGACTGGAGTGGCAGACGCGACGCGCCGGGCCATTATCGCGAGCTATTCGCTCATCGTGCTCGTGGCCTTTATGTTCAATCAGTTTTTCTATGGGATGGCAACCGGCCTGTAAGGAGACCCTGTATTACAGGGCTGCTTGAGAAATGGGGAAGACAAAACAGCGAAGCAACGAAAGGAGAACTGTGAGTACCAAACGAGAATTCAGGAACAGGGTGACCGATAAGGACACGCTTTTTCCGACAGTGGGTATTGTCCTGTATGACATGGGGCGCGTTCTGAAAAACCCGGGATTTGTCTACTGGAAGCAGATCTTTGTTCACGCTTCAAGCGTTTTTGCAAAGGCAGCCCCGCTTTCTCTATGGCTTTGTTTCTTCACGGGAACGGCCATGACAATTCAGACCTCAAGTGTGCTTTCCATGGTCGGCGCGGAACGTGGCCTTTCTGCCGTGCTGATTGGTTCGACCGGCTTGCGCGAGATTGCCGTCATGCTGAGCCTCTTTGGTATTAGCGCTTCGGTTGGTGCCGGTTTTGTGACCGAACTTGGGGCCATGCGCATTTCCGATGAGATTGACGGCCTTGAAGTGATGGCAATCCCGAGTCATCCCTATCTGATGTCGACCAGAATGATCGGCGCGGTCATCGCGACGATCCCCCTTATTGTTTTTTCAATTGGGGCTGTTTTGGGGGGCGCGTGGATTGCGGCCCTCTCGCAGCGTCCGGCACTGAGCATTGGATCTTTCGAGATGTTCTTTTGGAAGGTTATTACTCCGATCGACATCTTCTATTCGGTCATTAAAGGCGTCACGATCACCATCTTTACAGCTGCAATCAGCTTGAGTACTGGATATCGGGCGACTGGCGGACCGGTAGGCGTGAGTCTTGCTGTAGGACGGGCATTGAACTTGTCGGTCACCGCTGGAATCCTTGCGAATCTTGCTTTTTCTTATTTCTTCTGGGGAACACGTGACACGGTGACTTTCTAGGAAAGAGGCAACAGGGCGTTGCCGGAGAGACCACCGGAAGGAGAAAAGATGACGGAAACGGAAGGGTCAGAGCAAGAAACCGCTGACCAGAACAAAAGTTTTTGGAAGCGAATATTCGGTTTTGCTGCCGAGGGCGCTTCTGCCGAGGGACGACACGGTCTGGTGCGTGGTGGGACAGTTCTTACTCCTTTCCGCAAGGACCGGGCGGCCACACTGGCCGGCATCGCGGGTGTGGCCGTTTTTGCCGGTCTTCTCTGGCTGGCCTTTGTGGGCACCGGCATCTTGAACTTTGGAAACCGCAATGTCGAAGCCGTTTTCGGAAGCGGGCTGAACGTGGTTCCAGGCGCGAGCGAGGTCCGCGTGCACGGCCTCATGGTCGGTCAGGTTGGCGGAGTGGAATTGCGAGATGGGCAAGTCATCGCCACCCTCTCGATCGACCGCGACGTGGATTTGCGAGAAGATGCATCTCTTGTGGTCCGCCTCAAAAGTATTTTGGGCGAGAAATATGTGGACCTCGCCCCGGGCTCTGCCACGACTCCTCTGGGCGATCGGCCGATTACCGATGTGATCATCGGTGCCGATATCACGAAACTCTCATCGGGTAGTCCCGATTCCTACGAGCTCTATGATGACTTGGGAAGAGCAGAAGCATTCGACATGCTGCAAGAAGTTGCCGATCTCACCGCCGAATACACTCCTCAGGCGAAAGATCTCATAGTTGACACGCGTAGCCTGATGGACCGTGTGCACCGCGCGCAGCCCGACATGTTTCGCACGCTCGACGAAGTGGGGCTCTTGCTCACCCTTATCAATTCCTCTCCTCATATGGGAACACTTATTGACCGGGGGCGGATCGTGCAGCGTTCGCTTGAGCGCCTCTACGACACGGCCAGACTTGACTTTGCACGTGTCGATAGCGCTGTGAAAATCCTCAACTCCCTTTATGAAGGCAACGCCGACAATATCGAGCTGGTGTTGGACCGGTTCCGTCACGTGTACTACAACGCCGCTGACGCCTGGTTCCTCTTTAAAGCCGGTGCGTCAGTACCGGTCGCTCTGTATGGTCTCGGACCTCTTTTCCATGTGGACCCTCGCCGGGAGGGCCCAAACCCTTTCCCGGCATATCCCGAGTTGAGCCTGCCCGCACACACCGAACCACCCTGGGCTTCTCCTGCTTCGGCACCGGTTTCCACTTCGACTTCGGCTCCGTCAAGTGAACAGCCTTCGGTTTCCACTTCGACTTCGGCTCCGTCAAGTGAACAGCCTTCGGTTTCCACTTCGACTTCGGCTCCGTCAAGCGAACAGCCCTC
>Ga0209344_10000539_pt1 | contig 63214 bp, 59 predicted proteins | sample Cruoilmetagenom6_FD_187293 | JGI IMG/M metagenome (GOLD analysis project Ga0209344, IMG submission 187293) | Oil polluted marine microbial communities from Coal Oil Point, Santa Barbara, California, USA - Santa Barbara Oil Seep Sample 6 (SPAdes)... | ecosystem: Environmental > Aquatic > Marine... | reverse complement strand
CGATGGTGGGCATTTGGTGATTGATGTAACCCGCGAAGGGTTGGTCGCAAATGGCCCCGTCACCTTGAACGGTGTGGCGACGAGCCTCAATTGGACCGAACGTTTTGTTTCAGGCACAGGCCCCTCTAGTCAGTTCAGAATAACCGGACAAACGAACGATGCCGATAGAGCCGCTCTTGGATTGGATCTGGTGTCCCTCGTTAGCGGGACGGTTTATTCAGATGTAAGTGTAAGAGGTAGCGGACCTGACCTTGTAGACGGCACTGTCTCGGTCAATTTGACCGATGCCATTCTCAAGCAGGACGTTATTGGCTGGTCAAAACCTATCGGGTCTACGGCGGAAGGAAACTTCGACCTTGTCTTTGAACCGGAAGGACGGGTTCGGTTGAACGCGATTACAATTTCCGGTACGGAAATTGACATGAACGGCATGGTGCTTATCAGTCCTGAAGGAGACTTGTTAGAAGCTGTTCTGCCTAATGTACGGCTGGGGGCAGAAACACAATCGAGTTTTACCGCCAAGCTATTGGAAAACGGTGTGTTAGACATGCATGCAGAGGGAGCAAAGTTTGATGCACGTGGTGTGTTGACCAACCTGTTCTCCGGTGCCGCTGCTCCGGTCAGGCAAGATAGTATTTCGCTTGAGCCTGTATTGCGTAACGAAAACAGCGATGCGGAGAATGCCACTTCTGTTGCGGAGGTTATTGAGATTGCGCCACTGCCTGCACCTGATATCGTTGAAGAAACCAATGTTGCGCTGACCGCGAGGTTTGCCACAACGCTAGCGCATGGTGACGTGCGGGTCGCTAACGTCGATGTCGACATGTTGATCTTGAACGGCGAAACACAGCGGTTGGTGGTTGCAGGCGATATTCACGAACAATCTGATGTCTCCGCCACCATCCTGCCGACGCCAGAGGGGCGTCGAGTTGTTGTTGCGACCTCATCTGATGCAGGCAGTGTTCTTCGAGCGATTGATTTTTATGAGAGCATCCGCGAGGGCGATTTGAACGTCACGGGCACGTTTGATGATTTGGCGCCGGGTGCGCCGTTGACCGGGAAAGTGGAGATCACGGACTTCCGTGTGGTCGACGCGCCTGTCCTCGCCAATATTCTGACCGTTGGGTCGCTGACAGGCCTTGGCGACACGATGCAAGGCGACGGCATTCGCTTTGTGAAACTTGATATGCCCTTCCGCATGACAACGGAACGATTTTATGTGGAAGACGCCCTCATGAGCGGACCAGCTTTTGGTTTGACGGTCAAAGGTCAAGTGGATCGCAAAGAGGGAAAGTTTGATCTGGCAGGAACGCTAGTACCTGCCTACACACTGAATTCTATCCTCGGAAATGTGCCGATCTTGGGCGACTTGTTGGTGGGGCGCGAGGGCGAGGGTATTTTTGCTGCTACTTATGCTGTGCGAGGAGAACGCGATGCGCCGGTGATTACCGTGAACCCTCTAGCCGCATTGGCTCCAGGTTTCTTGCGGCGGATTTTTGAATTTGGTGAAGTTCTGCCGCCTGAAGAAAGCGCGCCACCGGCACCAGAGGCTCAACCTGCGCCAGATCCAGTAACACCGATCCAATAAAGTGTGCCGCAGCTCTGAAATGGCAATGGTCCATGTGATCTTTTTGCGGTTTTGGCTGGTGAATAGTAGGGGGGAGAGGTAACTTATCCCTATATTGTTTTCATCGGACCACTTGGGTTTGGTGCTTTCGCTCATTGAGCAGAAGGAGAAATTTGTGATTGTTCTTCCCACCCAGTTAGCTGGTGATGGAAATTAGCGGACTAGCGTCTCCGTGCTGTGGCGAGCTTAGCTCCCCAAAGCGGCGATAGTTTACCTTGTCCAACACTAGCCTCAATTTCGAACATGATTGCTGCTGTCAAAGCGGTGGTCTGTTTCGACTTGTATCTAATCTGCCCTTTCATTCGATGATGGGTAGAAGCTGGTGATAGACAAATGACAATTCAAATTTCTGAACTTGCCGACTACGGCTGGGACAATTTTTTTACATCTCAACTCGATGCTGATGATCTCGATAATTTCATTCCTGCGCGGGTGAAATCGGTTCACCGAAGCCAAATTCAAGTGATTGGGGTCGATCTCGATCACATGACAATGCCCTACAGCTCAGTTGACGGTGATGGCAAGACGGCAACCGTAGGCGATTGGTTGCTCTTGGAGCCGGAGACGTATCGGCCAAAACGATTGCTGGAACGCAAAAGCATTTTCAAACGTCGTGCTGTGGGCTCAAATCGCAGTGAGCAGCTGATCGCCGCCAATGTTGATACACTCTTCATCGTGGCCTCTTGTAACTTTGATTTTAATATTGCGCGTTTGGAGCGCTATCTCTCTCTCGCACATGAGGCTCACGTCACGCCCGTGATCATTCTAACCAAAGCTGATTTGGTTGATGAGCCCGAGGAATTTGCACGCTCAGTGACAGCCTTGCAACCTAACCTGCTCGTGGAAACGGTTGATGCACGCGATCTCGTATCGTCGAAATGTTTGCAGCCCTGGTGTGGGCACGGGCAGACAGTTGCTCTGGTGGGGTCTTCCGGCGTGGGCAAATCGACCTTGATCAACACTCTTATCGGCGACGATCAAATCAAGACGCGTGATGTGCGTGAGGATGATGCGAAAGGCCGGCACACGACAACAAGCCGGACGTTGCACAGACTGCCAGAAGGCGGATGGCTGGTAGACACGCCTGGTATGCGCGAATTGCAGCTGACAGAAGTCGAAGAAGGCATCAAAGAAGTCTTTGCCGACATTGTAGAGCTGGCAGCAGACTGCAAGTTCAGCGACTGCAAACATGGCAAAGAACCGGGCTGCGCTGTACAGGCAGCTGTTGCCGATGAGACGTTGGATAAATCGCGCCTAAAACGTTGGCAGAAGCTTGCGGCTGAAGAGGCTTACAATACGGAAAACTTCGCACAGCGGCATGAGCGTGATCGGAAGTTCGGCAAACAGATCAAGAAGGCGAAGAAGGACAAACACCATTGGCGTGATGACTAGCTTGTCTTTGATCTTGAAAGTTCAGCGTTAAATCGTTGAAATTTCTTAGGTCAGCAACCAATAAAAAAATGAAACAACCATAAGAATTGGAAATCCGCCAAAGAATGAAATTAGATAGCCAAAACCGGAGCGGTCTTCAACGTCTTGCAAAACAAGACCTGGGAAAAGGAAAATGAAAATCCATTGGGCTGCTACAAATGCAAGTACGACCAACCAACGCTCAAACGCGTCGTAGAAAAGCTCAATAAATGTTTGTCCTGGCGCAAGTTCATTCAAGGCCAAATTCGTTGCTATGTCAGCAGGAAGGAGCATTATCATAAACCAGCCAAAGAAGAATATGAGTATTAATTCGGCAGAAAAAATTCCACGTTCGGCTGATTCTTTGGCAATATTGCCTTCAAGCAGGACTTCGATTGTCTTGTTGATTGGCAAAAAGACAAAGGATATTGCGAGGGTTGAAAGGACAGTAAAGCCAATCCAAAATCCGCCGAAAACCAATCGCCAAATAGCTATGTCGCCGTGAAAATCGATTTTGGTTTCTCCATTGTCACACTGGTTTCAGCAGAACATGCTTTTTCTTACCCAGCGAGAGTTTGATCACATCACCTTCCGCGAGATCATCGTGTGTCAAAGATCCGCGTTCGTCCTGAACCGCCTTGTCATTCACGCGCGCACCGCCACCTTTGATTTGACGTCGGGCATCCCCGTTTGATCCACAAAGGCCAGCCGTAACAAAAGCTGAAAGCACACCCAAACCGGCGTCTAGGTCGGCGCCTGGAATTTCAACCGTCGGCAGGTCAGTGCTGATAGCCCCTTGCTCGAACGCAACGCGGGCGGTCTCAGCTGCCTTGTCCGCTTCCACGCGCCCATGCGCCATTGCGGTTGCTTCGGTCGCCAGCACTTTTTTGGCGTTATTCAGGTCGGCCCCCTCAAGGGCTTCAAGCTTTGCAATCTCCGCAATGGGAAGCTCTGTGAAGCGACGCAGCAGCGTGCCAACATCGGCATCTTCAGTGTTCCGCCAGAATTGCCAATAGTCATAGGGCGATAGCATGTCGGCATTGAGCCAAACCGCACCATCGGCCGTCTTGCCCATCTTCGCACCTGATGATGTGGTGAGCAAAGGCGTGGTGAGCCCAACGAGAGGCGCCTGGTCAACTCGGCGACCCAGGTCAATGCCGTTGACGATATTGCCCCACTGGTCGGAGCCGCCCATCTGCAGCGTGCAACCGTAACGACGGTGCAGCTCAACAAAGTCGTAGCCCTGAATGATCATGTAATTGAATTCAAGGAAAGAGAGCGGCTGCTCCCGGTCAAGGCGGAGCTTCACACTGTCGAAAGTCAGCATGCGGTTGACGGAGAAATGTTTGCCAACATCACGCAGGAAGTCGATGTATTTAAGGTCGTCCAGCCACTCACGGTTGTCCACCATAATGGCGTCTGTTGGCCCATCACCAAATGTCAGGAATTTCGAAAACACTTGTTTGATGCCCGCCATGTTGGCATCGATCTGATCATCATCCAGCAGTTTGCGCTGATCATCACGAAAAGACGGATCGCCGATCCGTGTGGTGCCACCACCCATCACGACAATTGGCTTGCCACCGGCCAGCTGCAGTCGACGCAACATCATGATGGAGAGTAAATTGCCCACATGCAAAGAAGGGGCGGTGCAGTCAAAGCCCACATAACCCGAGACAATGCCGTCCGTGCTGTTTTTATCCAGCGCTTCAAAATCGGAACATTGATGAATGAAACCACGTTCGTCGAGTTCATTCAGGAATTGGGAAGTGTAACTGCTCATCACGTCTGCCATTATCTTAAATTGTGGATCGCCCCTTGGGGCTCATGTGCAGCTGGTGTATCACGGATTGAGCCCAAATTGGCAAGTGCTGTGGGATTGTCGGCGTAGGCAAAGGTAAATGATGACGAAGTTGATGCGAGCAATTGGACTGATGAGCGGCACGTCTATGGACGGCATTGATGTGGCACTTATCGAGACCGACGGGATTAATATCGTCAAACCGCTGGGGGCTATTGAAACGCCTTATTCGGCTGATGAGCGGAAAATGCTTCGTGGTGCCATCGACGTGGCCGCAACCTGGCAGCCTGACGCGCCCATGCCCGAGGCGGTCTTGGAGGCGGAAATCTTAATCACCAGACTCCACGGAGTGGCTGTTAATCGCTTTATGGAAAAACACGGACTGACGTCTGCGGATGTCGACCTCATTGGCTTTCATGGGCAAACAGTTCTGCATCAACCGGACCGTCGTCGCACGGTGCAAATAGGACAAGGCGCAAAGCTGGCCGAACTGACGGGCATCGATGTGGTCCATGACTTCCGCAGCGCAGATGTGGCCGCAGGAGGGCAAGGCGCTCCCTTCGCGCCTCTCTATCACAAAGCATTAGCGGCATCGCTTGACGCGTCACTCCCCATTGCTGTTTTGAATTTGGGCGGCGTGGGAAATGTCACCTGGTTGGACGAAGATGATCAAATCCTGGCATTTGATACAGGGCCAGCCAATGGGCTGCTTGATGATTGGGTGAAGGAACATGGGCAAGGCGCAATGGACTTAGGCGGTAAGATCGCCGCCAAAGGAACCGTTGATAACGCTGTCCTCGCCAAAATGCTGGACCAACCCTTTTTTGAGATCGTGCCGCCTAAGTCGCTGGACCGGCTCGACTTTGCAATGACGCCAGTAAAAAGCCTGAGCCTAGAGGATGGTGCCGCAACTCTGGCAGCCTTCACCGTGGGGTGTGTTGTGCGTGCAACCGAGCATTTGACGACACGTCCTATACACTGGATCGTCTGTGGCGGCGGGCGCAAGAACCCGACATTGATGAATATGTTGCGTGAAAGCTTGGGCGTGCCGGTGGATGCCGCTGAGGCTGTCGGCTGGCGTGGGGATGATCTGGAGGCAGAAGCCTTTGCGTATCTGGCGGTGCGCTCGCGTCTTGGGCTGCCTTTGAGCCGGCCAGAGACGACGAGCGTGCCAGAACCACAAACGGGCGGAGTTTTTAACCCCGCCCAGTAAATGTTCCGGTGATCGAAGTGGCAAAAGACTATTCGGCCGACGCTTCTTCTGGCGCAGGTGCCATGCGCTTGTCGAGGTATGTCCCAACGGTATCTGTCAGCACGTCGATGCGATCATCATAGAAGTGATTGGCACCAGCAACGGACTGATGCTCAATCACGATGCCTTTTTGTGTCTTCAACCGTTCAACAAGCCGTAGCACGTCAGCTTCAGGAGCCACTTGGTCGATCGCACCTGAGACGATAATTCCAGACGACGGACAGGGGGCCAGGAACGAAAAATCATACATGTTGGCTGGTGGGGCAACAGAGATAAAGCCATCAACCTCAGGCCGGCGCATCAACACTTGCATGCCGATCCAGGCACCAAAGGAGAAACCTGCAATCCAACATTTTGGCGCTTCTGGATGCTGCGCCTGAAGCCAGTCCAAAGCCGTGGCAGCATCCGACAATTCGCCGATACCAGCGTCAAAAACCCCTTGGCTTCGTCCAACACCGCGAAAATTGATGCGTAGAACGGAAAAACCGCGCTCGACAAAAGTTTGATACAGGGCATATGCAACCGGATCGTTCATCGTGCCGCCAAACTGCGGATGTGGGTGCAAAACCAGTGCTAGTGGTGCATTTGGCGTTTCACTAATGTGGTAACGTCCTTCGATCCGACCAGCGGGACCATTGAAAATGACTTCCGGCATATTTGCTTTCGTTCCTTGAACTCAAGTTGAAATTCGACGGGTTTTCGCCAAATACCTTGAATGTTTTATTCCCCACTATTATGATTAGTTATTAAGGCTTGAAAAGCCGGGAAAAAACATTAAATACCTGACTTCCATGGTGGTGTATTTCCACCTTAGAAGCAGCAGATGACCTAAATGGCCTACTGAGGCGCCGTTATTTAGCACAACCACATGAATTTGGGGCAAGAAAAACGCCAAACGCATTTATAGGCTGCCGAATAAGATGAATTGCGGAAGAACTTTGTCTGGCCAAAGGCCAAATTGATCTGAGGAGAAAAACAGTGAAATTGACCACAAAAGGCAGATACGCCGTGATGGCAATGGCGGATCTGGCCAAATATAGCGACGGCCGTCCGGTATCCTTGGCGGACATTGCATCACGTCAGGAAATCTCTCTTTCTTATCTAGAGCAGCTATTTGCGCGCCTCAGGCGTTGCGGCCTTGTGCGCTCTGTTCGCGGACCCGGCGGCGGCTACCTTTTGGCGCGAAACTTAGAGGAAACAAGGGTTTCGGACATTATTTTGGCTGTTGATGAGCCAATGTTGGCGACGCGCTGCAAGTCAGATTCACCAAATGGTTGTCTGTCAGACGGATCACGGTGTTTGACCCATGATTTGTGGGATGAGTTGGGCCATCAGATCCACCTCTATTTGAGCGGTGTTTCGCTAGCAAATGTCATGAATGGTGAAGTAAGGCGCTCGACCTCCGGTCAAGAGCATGTCCCAGTAGGTCATTCTGTTCCCCAATTTGATGTGGCGGATTGACCTCTGGCTTATTTGGGGCGTTTTGCCCTAAAAACCTACCATTCTCCCAGCAAGTGCCATAAGCACCTGCAACACCACCGGGCAGAACAAGCGAACGATAATAGCTGATGACGATTGAACGCACATATTTCGACTTCAACGCGACGGCGCCTTTGTGCGACGAAGCGCGTGATGCTGTGCTCGACGCCATGGAAAATCTTGGCAATGCGTCGTCGGTTCATGGTGAGGGACGGCGCGCACACGCTCGTGTTGAAGAGGCCCGCGCCGCAGTTGCCGCACTGGTCGGTGTTGTGCCCGACTGCGTTACGTTCACGAGTGGCGGGACGGAAGCAAATCATCTGGCGTTTGCACAAGCGGCACCACGCGCCGCCAGCGCCATTCTCTATTCGAAGATTGAACATCCTTCAGTTGTCGAGGCCGCAGAAAAAGCAGGCGCAGAAGCTGGTATTCCAACTTTCGAAATTCCAGTCGCTCCCACAGGCGTTTTGGATTTGCATGTGCTGGAGACTTTATTGATCAAAAGTGGTGATAAGCCATTTGTGTCCGTTATGGCGGCCAACAATGAAACCGGCGTCATTCAACCGATTGAAGAAATTGCAGAATTGGTACGCAACACAAATGGCATGTTTCATGTCGATGCGATCCAGATGGCAGGAAAACTGAATTTCGACATGAGAGGGCTCGGGATTGATATGGCGACCTTGTCCGCTCATAAAATCGGTGGACCACAGGGTGTGGGTGCATTTGTGCTTGCGCACGATGCGTCCGTGACGCCGCGCCAAACAGGTGGCGGCCAAGAACGTGGGAGACGATCGGGCACTGAAAATGTTGCTGGCATTGCGGGTTTTGGCGCGGCGGCAAGGGCAGCTCTAGCTGAGTTGAAATCGGAAGATGAAACAGCTGTGCGTCGGCTCAGAGATTTGTTGGAAACACGGCTGATAGAATGCGGTCTTGAGGTATCGGTTTTCGGAAGCTCTGTACCCCGTCTTCCCAACACAAGTTGTTTTTCAGCGCCGGGCCTTAAAGCAGAAACCTTGCTGATGCAGTTGGACCTCGCGGGCTTCGCCGTGAGTGCTGGGTCGGCTTGCTCGTCTGGAAAAGTCGCGCAATCTCATGTCTTGAGGGCGATGAGCATTGACGAAGACCTGGCAGCGGGAGCAGTTCGGGTCAGCTTGGGGCAAACCAATACCGAGATTGAAATAGATAGATTTGCAGATGTCTGGATAAAGGCAGCTCAAAGAACAAAGTGTGTAGCCGAGCGGACACCACCTCTCCTCGTGGCAGAAGGATAAGCGACATGGCAGCAACACGTGAAACAGTTGAAGCAGTCGATGATGCTGTTGGAAAATACAAATATGGTTTTTCCACAGATATTGAATCTGAAAAAGCGCCCAAAGGTCTGGACGAAGACACTGTGCGTTTTATCTCTGCCAAAAAGAACGAGCCGGAATGGTTGCTGGAATGGCGCCTGGACGCCTATCGCCGTTGGTTGACCATGGAAGAACCTGAATGGGCAAAGGTCAATTATCCAAAAATTGATTTTCAGGATTCCTACTATTACGCGGCTCCCATTCAAGATGAAGACCGCCCCAAAAGCCTGGATGAAATAGACCCCAAAATTCGGGAAACCTACGACAAGCTCGGCATTCCGTTGGTTGAGCAGATGGCGCTCGCAGGCATTGCTGTGGATGCGGTGTTCGACAGTGTGTCAGTTGTAACGACATTTAGGGAACAATTGGCAAAAGCCGGTGTGATTTTTAGCTCCTTCTCTGAAGCTGTTCATGAACACCCTGAATTGGTGCGCCAGTATTTGGGAACAGTTGTGCCTGCGACGGACAATTATTACGCCACGCTCAATTCCGCCGTTTTCTCGGATGGTTCTTTTGTGTTTGTCCCAAAGGGGGTGCGTTGCCCCATGGAGCTGTCCACTTACTTTCGGATTAATGAAGAAAACACCGGCCAGTTTGAACGAACATTGATCATTGTCGAAGATGGCGCCTATGTCAGCTATTTGGAAGGCTGCACGGCACCCATGCGCGATGAGAACCAGCTACACGCCGCAGTTGTTGAATTGGTCGCCATGGAAGACGCGGAGATAAAATATTCGACGGTGCAGAATTGGTACCCAGGCGATGAAGATGGTGTTGGCGGCATCTATAATTTTGTGACCAAGCGGGGCGATTGCCGCGGTGACAATTCGAAAATCTCTTGGACCCAGGTAGAGACCGGCTCTGCCGTGACGTGGAAATATCCAAGCTGTATTTTACGTGGGGACAATTCCGTCGGCGAATTCTATTCGATCGCGATCTCTAACAATCTGCAGCAGGTTGATAGCGGCACGAAGATGATCCATCTAGGCAAGAACACGACCAGCAAGATCATCTCGAAGGGGATTTCGGCAGGTCGTTCGTCTAGCACCTATCGCGGGTTGGTTTCGGTGCATAAGAAAGCAGATGGCGCACGTAACTTTACACAGTGCGACAGTCTTCTCATCGGCGAAAAATGCTCGGCGCACACGGTGCCATACATTGAGAGCAAGAATCCAACCGCGATTTTGGAACATGAGGCGACGACCTCAAAGTTGAGTGAAGATCAACTGTTCTATTGCATGCAGCGTGGACTGGATGCGGAAGAAGCGGTGGCATTGTTGGTCAACGGTTTTTGTCGCGATGTGTTGCAGCAGTTGCCCATGGAATTTGCTGTTGAAGCACAAAAGCTTGTTGGTATTAGCCTCGAAGGCAGTGTGGGGTAGACGTAGATGAGCGACATTGAAACATTGTACCGGCCTGTTGGTGAAGCCGAACTGAAGCTTGTACAAGATGCAGGGTTCAAAGCGTTTCCACCTCGGTTGCCGGATCAGCCCATTTTCTACCCGGTAACGAATGAGGAATATGCCGCAAAGATTGCGCGTGATTGGAATGCAAAGAATGCTGGCGACCGCGGCTTCGTTACGAGGTTTGACGTAATGTGCGCGTACCTAGATCGCTTTGAAAAGAAAGTCGTTGGTGGTCGTATTCACGAAGAATACTGGATCCCCGCAGAAAATTTGGATGAATTTAACGCGAACATTGTCGGCAAAATTGAAGTTGTCGCTGAGTTTGTTGGACCGAACGGTCAGATTAAGGACGAAGCGTGATGCTTGAGATCAAAGACCTACATGCGAGCGTTGATGGCACGCCGATCCTTAAAGGAATTTCTCTCTCAATAGGAAAGGGAGAGGTGCACGCGATCATGGGGCCAAACGGGTCTGGCAAAAGCACTCTGTCGAATGTTTTGGCAGGCCGTGAGGATTATGAAATTACCGGCGGCTCAATTACGTACAAAGGCAAAGACTTGTTTGACCTCGCAATTGAAGAACGCGCCGCTGCGGGAATTTTTCTGGCCTTTCAATACCCGATTGAAATTCCGGGTGTCACAACAATGACGTTTTTGAAGACTGCTGTTAATGCCCAGCGCAAAGCACGTGGCGAAGAAGAGTTGGATGCTGTCCGGTTCTTGAAACTAGTGCGCGCGAAAGCGGCTTTGTTGAACGTCAGCGACGATATGTTGCGGCGGCCATTGAATGTCGGCTTTTCCGGCGGCGAGAAAAAGCGCACAGAGACACTGCAGATGAGCCTGTTGGAGCCGTCATTGGCTATCTTGGACGAGACAGACTCCGGTCTTGATATCGATGCGTTGAAAGTGGTTGCTGAAGGCGTCAACGCTTTGCGGACGGCTGAGCGATCCATGGTCGTCATCACGCATTACCAGCGCCTGCTGGATTATATCGTACCTGATTTTGTTCACGTGCTGGCTGGCGGGCGCATCGTGCGATCTGGCGGCAAGGAACTGGCACTTGAGCTTGAAGAAACAGGCTACGCAAATGTTGGTGAGAGTGCTGCATGACCGACCAGGCACACGCATATTTGGATGCAAATGCTGCCCCAACGGGCGGGCCTGCGTGGCTTGACACGCGTCGCCGTGCTGCGCGCGCGAGTTTTGTCGATGCGGGTTTCCCCAACCGTCGGGTCGAAGCATGGCGTTACACTGATCTGGTTCGCCTCATGGCAAAAACCGATTGGGTGCCCGCCGAACAGAAGACCGGAGCTGTGTTGTTGCCGAACGGGTGTGTGAACCCATTCGCGACAATTCCTTCTTGGATACTCGTGTTGGTGAATGGGTTTTTCAGGGCTGACCTGTCTGTGTTGTCTGACCTGCCAGAAGGCGTGGAGATTGTCTCGCTGGACGAAGCCCTTGCTGGGGGTACCAAATTTGAGACAGCATTTGATGCAAATGGTCCTGAGACAATTGCGCCGATCACAGCACTGAATGCGGCCTGTGCGCGCGACGGTGCTGTGTTGCGCGTCGCGGACGGTGTGCAATTAGAGCGCCCGGTGCAACTTGTTCACTACACAGATGCCGAACTACCCATTGCGACCCATACCCGCCATGTGATTGAACTCGGCGCTGATGCTTCAATGACACTCTTGGAAACCCAGATCGGGTGGGGTGGTGCCTATCTTGCTGACCGGGTGAGTAATGTGACATTGGGGGAACGATCTTCTCTCACACATCTTCGTGTGGAAGATGAAGGGGCGGAAGCCATTCATCTTTCGACCGTTCTTGCTGATGTTTCTGCGGATGCTAAATATGTAGCAACAACGCTGGCGCTTGGTGGCCTCGGTGGACGGCTGCAAACGGCTGTGCGTTTCGCAGGCGAAGGCGCGCACGCTGAGAGCAATACGGCTTATCTGATGCGCGGCACGCAACACATCGACACGACAATTGTCGTGGACCACGCTGTGTCCAACTGCACGAGTGCTGCGCTTGCAAAAGGCGTCTTGGACGGTGAAGCAACCGGCGTCTTTCAGGGAAAAGTAATCGTTGCGCCTCACGCGCAAAAAAGCGATGCAAAGCAAATGTCCAATGCTCTGCTTCTATCCCGCGATGCTGCCATGAATGCCAAGCCCGAGCTGGAAATTTATGCGGACGATGTGCAATGCGCGCATGGCAGTACAATTGGCGAGATTGACGGAGAAGCTTTGTTCTTTTTGCGGTCGCGCGGTATTGATGAGGAGACAGCGCGTCGTTTGTTGATCGGCGCATTCCTGAGTGATGTATTGGAATTTGTTCCACACGAGGCAGCCCGTGTTGCTCTGGAAGAGCGGGCTCACGCATGGTTTGAAACATCTAGAAACGGGGGGCTGTGATATGAACCTAATCAACCCCAACACGCAGCTGCTCCGTGAATTTGACGTGAATGAAATCCGGGAGGATTTCCCCATTCTTTCGCGAGAGGTTTATGGCAAACCGCTGGTCTATCTAGACAACGCAGCATCCGCCCAAAAACCAAAAGTGGTGATTGATGCCATTAGCCGATGCTACGAAAACGAATATGCAAATGTGCACCGTGGTCTGCATTACCTGTCCAACGAGGCAACGCAAAAATTTGAGGATGCTCGCGAGAAAACACGTGTATTCCTGAATGCACCATCGTCTGACGAAATTATTTTTACTAGCGGCGCGACCGACGCCATTAATCTGGTGGCTGACAGCATTGGGGCGAACATAGAGGAAGGGGATGAGATCATCCTCTCCATTCTGGAGCATCACTCAAACATCGTGCCATGGCATTATTTGCGGGAGCGCAAAGGGGCTGTGCTCAAGTGGATACCAGTGTCTGACGAAGGCGATCTCGACATCGACGCCTATGAAAAACTGTTTAGCGCCCGCACGAAATTTGTCGCCGTGACGCGCATGTCCAATGCAATCGGCAGCATTGCGCCCACCAAAGAAATGGTACGCATCGCACACGCGCATGATGTGAAAATTTTGATCGATGGGAGCCAGGGCGTCGTTCATTTGCCCACTGATGTTCAAGATTTGGATTGTGATTTCTTCGCGATGACGGGCCACAAGTTGTATGGGCCGACCGGTTTTGGTGTTTTGTTCGGCAAACGTGATTTGCTCGCCAAGATGCGCCCGTATAGGGGCGGGGGCGAGATGATCCACGAGGTGAAGATGGATGAAGTAACCTATGGTGAACCACCTCATCGTTTTGAAGCGGGAACACCGCCAATCGTCGAAGCCATCGGGTTTGGCGCGGCAATCGATTATGTAACATCATTTGGCATGGAAGCGATTTCAGAGCATGAGGCTACGCTGCTGAAATACGCCACCGAGCGCCTGTCAGAAATAAATTCACTGACAATTGTTGGAACAACGGCGCAAAAGGGGGCAATTGTCTCTTTTATTGTCGATGGGGCGCACCCACATGATGTGTCGACGGTGATTGACCGTGCAGGCGTGGCGGTGCGGGCTGGTCATCATTGTGCGCAGCCAGCCATGGACCGGTTTGGTGTAACGGGGACATGTCGTGCCTCATTTGCCATGTACAATACAAAGGCTGAAGTTGATGCTTTGGCAGATGCGATCGCGGGTGCGATTAAGTTTTTCAGTTGAGTAGACCCTGAAGGTGAACGGATAAAACCGATGAATGAAGATCTGCCACAAGAAGCAGTCTCTGAGAGTTCTGAGAACCCGCCGGAATCTGGGGCGGAATCTGGGGGTTCGACTATGCCGGTTTCCGCCATTCCAGCAGACGAACTCGCTCGGCTGACTGATGATTTGATCAGTGCGATCAAGACCGTTTACGATCCGGAAATACCGGTCGATATCTATGAGCTGGGCCTGATCTATAAGATTGATGTCTCGGACTCACGAGACGTGGTCGTGGATATGACATTGACCGCGCCAGGGTGCCCAGTCGCTGGCGAAATGCCGGGCTGGGTGGCTGACGCTATTCGGTCAGTAGATGGTATTTGCGATGTTGAAGTTAACCTTGTGTTTGATCCCCCGTGGGATCCTGGTCGTATGACCGATGAAGCGCGTGTTGCGCTGAATATGTACTAGAAATTTTCCAGGTGAAGTTCGGAGCGAGAGCAATGGCAACAGGACGCGAGAGACCAAAAGCAGTAACGTTGACAGAGCGTGCAGCTGACAGGGTTAAAGCCATCATGAGCAACGCAGACAAAAATTATGTTGGTGTGCGCATTGGTGTGGAAAAAGGCGGTTGTGCGGGCATGGCCTATACGATGGATTATGCCGAAGAAATTGCACCTCTGGATGAGGTTGTCGAAGACAGAGGTGTTCGTATTCTAATTGACCCAAAAGCAATTTTGTTTCTGATTGGTACCGAGATGGACTGGACGCAGGAAAAGTTTTCGAGCAATTTTACGTTTAACAACCCCAATGCGGTTGATGCTTGCGGGTGCGGAGAGAGCTTCACGATTACCCCCGCTGTGCAGAACTGACGCTGCCTCCAGATGGCGGTGAGCGGAGAATATAAGATTTTTGTCCAGGAGGTTTTTGAACCGCTCGGCGAAATCCGTATTCGCGCCATGTTTGGTGGTGCTGGGGTTTACTATCGCGACCTAATGTTTGGCTTGATAGCCAATGAAACACTTCATTTGAAAATTGATGAAATGACGAAACCCGCCTTCGAAGAAGAAGGCATGGGGCCTTTCGTCTATGAACCTCCCAGCGGAAAGGCAATCTCTATGTCTTATTGGGAGTTGCCAGAGCGTCTTTACGATGAACCGGACGAACTTCTTGATTGGGCAAAAGCCGCGATTGAAGCTGCCAGCCGCGCAAAAAAATCAAACCGCAAAACAACAAAGAAAAAGGGCCGTTGATAGCTCAACAGCCCTTCTCCAAAACGAGTTGAAACTATTTTCCCTTGAATTCCGCAGGCCGTTTTTCGAGGAAGGCTTTTACGCCTTCTTTAAAATCAGCACTGTGTCCCGCGGTGCGTTGCAGCTGGCGCTCAAGGTTGAGCTGTTCTTCGTATGTGTTGTCATCGCTCTCCCAATAGAGCTGGCGGATAAGACCAAGAGAGAAGGGCCCATCAGCGAGTTGGCGGGCGATTTTGATGGTTTCTGCTGAAAGGGCATCGTCTTCGAAGACACGGTTCACCAGACCCCATTGCAGCGCTGTTTCTGCGGGCAGCTTTTCACCCATCAGTGACAATTCCATGGCGCGGGCACGGCCAACCAAACGAGGCAGTAGCCACGTCGAACCTCCGTCAGGCACAAGGCCGATGCGACGAAAGGCTTGCAGGAAGTAGGAAGACTTCGCACACAAGATCATGTCTCCCATGAGGGCGAAGCTCATGCCAACACCAGCCGCTGGTCCGTTGACGGAAGTAACAAGGGGAACGTGCAAGTTACGCAACCGGCGCAAAAATGGATGGTAGGCCGTTTCTAGAGCTGAGCCAGCATCTGGGCGCTTAGGTGCGGTCTCATCATTTCTGCCTTGAAGGTTGGCACCTGTGCAAAAGCCGCGACCTTCGCCAGTCATAATGAGACAGCGGACATTGTTGGCTGGGTCTTCCACTGCATCCATTGCTTCGCCAAGACCAGCAAGCATTTCCATAGAAACTGCATTCATCACTTCGGGATGATTGAGCGTCAATGTTGCTAGGCCATCTTCAATTTCAAGTTTTGTGCGCTCAAATTCCATAGTTTTCTCCAGTGGTGCATTTTGGATAGATGTTCGATGTTGTTTGTTTGGGGTTATGCCACGAACTCGGGGTTTTTTTCTTTAGGAATGACACAACGCCTTCTTTGGAATTTGCGTGATCCCCAAGAATACCTTGCGTGTCGTGCTCATAGTCAAGTTGCTCGGAAAGCGTATGTCGTTCCGAAATGTCCAACGCTTTCTTGATTTCTCTAAAGGCTTTGGGGGGCCCGTCTGCCAATTTACGGGCATATTTTAACGCGTGTTCCATGAGCGCTTCATCATCGACACACTCCAGGATGAGGCCACAGCCGCCGCCTGCTGTTGTTCCATTCACAGCTGTGATGACAGGCTTGGGAACTTCAGCGAGTTCCCGCACCAGGGGGTTGAAGCCAACGTCCATGCCGTGAGCAACGCGCTGACCAGTCGTCATATAGTCACCGCCTGCAACATTTGCCGCCAAGTCGGCATCCGCACAAAAGCCTTTACCGTTTCCTGTGATGAGCAGAACACGTGCAGTCTCGTCGGCGGCGAAGGTCGCGACGGTGGCGCGAACTTCCTCGATCATTTTCGTGTTGATGCGGTTGAGCACGTCTGGGCGGTTTAGCGTGAGTTGGGCGACGTCATCTGACACGTTGTAGAGAATGGTCTCCAAAAGTCCTCACCAAGTTGGATAGACGCGGGCAGAGCCGCATACAAGTCAATTTGGCGCAAACCTTACTGGCAGCCCATCCGAGACGAAAGGCCGGGAGCGAATTTCCTTACAAGCCGCAGATGCCGCAACGTAAGACGCGTGGTGAAATTAAGCGGAAACTTTGCTTGTGGCGTCATCAGTGTCATCGCCTGCCGCAACAACACGATTTCGCCCCTGATCTTTCGCTAGATAAAGGGCGGCATCGGCACGCTCAATGAGTGTTTGAGGCGTGTCCCCCATCCGAAATTGAGAGACGCCGAGTGACATCGTAACTTTACCAAGGTTTTCACCCGTCGATTTTTTGACAAGTTCACGACCCTGAACGATTTCACGAATGTGGTTAGCCAACTTGACAGCGTCTTCCAATTTGGTTTCCGGCAAGATCATCACGAATTCTTCGCCGCCATATCGCGCCGGTGTATCTTGTCCTTTGACATTATTGTCCAGGCAGCGACCAACCAAGCGCAGAACCTGGTCACCAGCTTGGTGCCCGAATGTATCGTTGAATTTTTTGAAGAAATCGATGTCAGCCATCGCCAGACATAGCGTTTTTCCATCTTGCGTCGCTGTCGAAACCTGGGCGAGCAGTACCTCATCAAATGCTTTGCGGTTTGCAATTCCTGTCAATTGATCGGTCATGGCTTCATCACGGGCCAATGCCAGATTTGTGCGCAACTCTTCCACTTCGCTTTTTGACTGGTTGAGACGTTTTTCCAATTCCTGCGAGCGCGTTTCCATTTGCTTGGTAGCTGCGACAATCGTTTCAACAACCTGACCGAGGTCTGCCGCCGAAATTTCACTTGTCAACGCAGCGCTCACGCCTTGCATCGATTTGCCAAAACGGCTTGTATCGCCAGAAACGCTAGAGATCAGTTCAATAATATTGTCCATTTTTCCGGACAATTGTTTGCCAGCGTTAAGTGCAGAATCTGTCATCACAGCAGCAGGTTCATTGATCTGCGTAATCAGCCCATACATGAACGTTGAATCAAACGGCTGTTTTTCCTCAAAGCGCGTGTTAATGCATTCGATCAACGAATTGTTTTGGCCAGAGGCATAAGTGTACCAGACGACATAAGCGTCAGGAGTTGGCTCAACCTGATTTTCGCGCATAAGCCGAACGGCTTGAGCGCAATATTCCATCGCCGGTGATTTATCGTTTTCCGATGACACGTCTATCCCCTGTATGCATAAAAGTAGATCTGCTCGGAACAAGGTACGCTGTGAGCGTTACACGAAGGTAAATGTTGGCAAAAAACATGTGAGGCAGAAGCGTGATTCTACCCACAAAACTGCCAATTATTTGGTTTTGTGGCCCAAAAAGAAGAAAACTGTTAGATTGACCAAATAAATTTGCGGGCAGCAACGTCAGGATTCATTTGATTTGACGTTTCCTTCAATAAGTCTCAGTCGGTAAATTCGTTTAACTAATTGACAAAAATGCGGCTTTGACCGCCAAAAGGGAGGGTCATCATGAGTGTAGCTGAAGACACACGAGATACAGGCGCGGCGTCCGCAGGGGCCGCAATTCGTGAAATTCTGGATCGGCAAAAGGCCGCTCACATAAAGGAAGGCGCACCAAGCATCGAACGTCGGATCGATTGGCTTGATCGCGCGATTGCACTCTTGGTCGATAACCAAAAGGAAATTGCTGATGCAATGGCTGCAGATTTTGGCCATCGCAGCATTGAACAGTCATTGTTGACCGATGTAATGGGCTCCCTTGGGCCATTGAAACATGCCAAAAAACATGTTCGCGCGTGGGCGAAATCCGAGAAACGAAAAGTCATGTTTCCTTTGGGCCTGTTCGGTGCCAAGGCACGTATCGATTACCAGCCAAAAGGCGTTGTCGGCGTGATTAGCCCATGGAATTTCCCTATTAACTTGACGTTCGCGCCACTGGCAGGCATTTTTGCCGCGGGGAACAGAACGATCATCAAGCCGTCAGAGTTCACACCAGTTACCTCAGATCTCATGGCGCGTATGTTCCGCGAAGCCTACGACGAAACGGAAGTAGCCGTCGTAACGGGTGGTCCTGCCGTTGGTGAAGCATTCTCGCATCAGCCATTCGATCACCTAGTCTTCACCGGGGCGACGTCAATTGCCTATCACGTGATGAAAGCAGCAGCGGAAAATCTTGTTCCGCTAACTCTTGAGTTAGGCGGCAAGTCTCCAGTAATTGTCTCCAAGTCTGCGAAGATGGATGACGCTGCAGCAAAAATTATGACAGGCAAGACAATGAATGCCGGCCAGATTTGCTTGGCACCTGATTATGTTTTTGTTCCAGAGAACAAAGTGGACGCATTTGTCAGTGCGGCTGAAAAGTCAGTCAAAAAAATGTACCCGACATTGAAAGACAATCCGGACTACACGTCCATCGTCAATCAACGTCACTTTGATCGTTTGAATTCTTATATTGATGATGCGCGCGAAAAGGGTGCTCGGATTGTTGAGATTAATCCTGCAAATGAGGATTTCTCGCAGCAGCCGTATCACAAAATTGCACCAACTTTAGTGCTTGATGCGACAGAAGATATGAAGATCATGCAGGAAGAGATTTTTGGTCCATTGTTGCCGATCAAGACGTACAAAGAGACTGATGAGACGATTGGTTACATCAATGAAAATGATCGTCCGCTTGGCCTTTACTATTTTGGTCAGGATAAAGCCGAAGAAGAAAAAGTACTCAACACCACCACATCCGGTGGGGTGACTGTCAATGACGTGATCATGCACATCTCAATGGAAGACTTGCCGTTTGGCGGCGTCGGTCCTTCAGGTATGGGTGCATACCACGGTATCGATGGTTTTAAAGAGTTCAGCCACCCAAAAGCTGTGTACACACAAGCAAAAGCAAGCTTTGTGGCGGAAATGTTCCGTCCACCGTTTGGTAAATCAACGCGTAAGAGATTGGCATCTCAGATCAAAAAATAATTGACTTTTGGTCCAACAAAAAGGCGGCTCACGAGAGCCGCCTTTTCTGTTCCTGAACCTCTCACTAGCGAACGCCAATCTGTCTGATCGCGGCGGGCGTGTAGCGTTCTTCTTGCAGTTCTGTGGCGAAGAAGTTGACGGGTGGCTCTTCATTCGTCAGGCCACCGATTAAATACCGTCCATTGGTGAGGTCATAGTACGCCATGCCAGCGCCACCGCACAGCGGGACCTCGTATGCGGTTTTAGGAAAGCCTTCCTGCACACGCCACAGTTGGCCGCGTGTGTCATAAAGTTCTGTCGCAATGATGCCCCAGCTATCTTCTTGCAAGTACATGCGACGACGTGCGTATACGTGCCTTGTGGCGGGTTTTAGGTTGGCCTCAATGACCCAGGCGCGTTGAAGTTCATAACGCGTGTATTCTTGTTCAATATGCCGAGGTTGAATGATCTGATCATAGCTCAAGGAAGGTGAGGCCAGCGCGTAGTTATTATTTGGCAAATAATATTCATTCTTGCCAATGACCGTCCAATCATACCTGTTAGGCGAACCGTTATAACCGCCCAAACTGTCGACTGTCATCATGCCGTCGGAATTTACACCAGGATTATCATAAGCAATATTGGGCGCACGGCGGACTCTTCTGGTGCCGGGGCTGTATTGCCATGCCAAGCGCGATTGCGCAGCCATGTTGATGGTTTCATGGACCAACGTTACATTGCCAGCGCGTCTGGCAGGCGCAACTGTGTGGGCGATATAAAGGGCCCAGATATTGTCTAGGTCCTCCGCGCGTTCTTTCAAGGGATCATTCCACGTTACAATCGCCTCATCTTGTACGGTATATTTTGTGTAGTCGCCGGACTCTGTTGGAATGGCCGCAGCAAATTGTCTGGTGGCCTTATAGTTGATGAAGACCAGCATATGGTTCCAGATGATTTCGTAGGCGCTATTGGGAATTGGAAAGGGCTTGGACATGATTGCACCATTGACGCCGTTCCCTCCCGCTGCAAGTTCGCCGACTACAGCATTGTTGCGAGCAGCAGCGAACACACTTTCTGGAAAGGTGCAGGTCCGATGGGCCTGGTAAACAGGCATGAAATAGCTGCTGGAATATGTGTTCAACAGTGCTTGATGAGCGCCTGTTAGGCGGTCTGCATACTGCGCTGCATTGGCACTGGTAATTGTTATCTGGCGCGGATCGCTCGCAAATGGATCGGGATGATGCATTCCCGCTTGAAAGTTTACGTGGGCAGGGGGAGCGGAAAGACCACCTGTCCATGCCGGGATGGATCCATCTTCATTACCTGCCTTTTCAGCACCAAGCGGTGTTAAGTCGGTGCTCAAACGTACTGCTACTGAAGCCGGAACCTTTGCAATGGACGGGGAGGCCAAACAGGTGAGGCCAACAATCATAACCGCGACCGTGTTTATTTTCTTGACGTGCATGATCCGCTCCAAGATAGTAATAAAACATTACCATAACGATGCAACAGGACAGATCAGGAAGCAAACAAAAAATAGTATGTGAAGAACAGGGGGTGTTCAGGCCCGAAGGCCTGAACAAATCACTGATAGATTGCAGGGAAACTAAGCGTCTTCAGTTTCAGCGTCGGAAACCTCGTCCGCAGTTTCTTCTTTTCGCACAATCGGGCGCGCCATGAATGCGGGCATGTGGCCTTCAAATGGATCGTGCGTTTTCCTGGCTTGATTTGGCCGATTGTTTTGAGGGTTTATCTCATTCTGGTTCGGCTCAGGTTTTGTTGCGGTAGGCACTTCTGCGACAGCTGTCTCCGCCGTTTCATCGACAGATTTGGCTTTCTTTGCAGCGGGTCTAGCACGTGTGCGTTTCGGTTTGGGCGCTTCTTCAACCGCAGTATCAGCTTCACTAGACGCTGTATCGTTTTCCACAACTGGTGCCGTTTCAGCTTTCTTGCGACGACCACGGCTTCGCGGTTTCTTCGGTGCTTCTTCTTTTGCGCCAACCGCAGCTTCTGGCGCTTCGGTCTTTACATCTGCCTTAGGAGCGTCAGGTGCAGTTTTGTGTGCACCTTTGCCATATTCAGAAACAGCATCAATGCTGTTGCCGATCAGTTTTTCGATCGCAGCAAGATACTTGCTGTCTTCTCTGGTTGAGAGCATGAAGGTTGCACCTTCACGGCCCGCACGCCCTGTACGTCCGATGCGGTGAACATAATCTTCCGCATGAGAGGGCACATCATAGTTGATGACATGGCTGACATCTGGAATGTCCAAACCACGGGCAGCCACATCGCTGGCAACCAACAATTGAATTTCATTATTCTTGAATGCGGCAAGCGTCTTCATACGCGTGGACTGATCAAGGTCGCCATGTAGGCAGCCGGCGGAAAAGCCGTGCTTTACAAGCGAACGATGCAAAACACCCACATCGCGTTTGCGATTGCAGAAGATGATCGCGTTTTTGATTGTCTCAGCACTGAGTATGTCACGCAGCAGGTCACGTTTGTCGAGTTTCGTCGTCGGAACCAGTTTTTGTGTGACAGTCGACGCGGTAGAAGCCGCGCGGGCCACTTCAATACGAACGGGATCGTTCAAGAATGTCGTTGTGAGGCGTGTGATTTCAGGTGCCATTGTTGCTGAGAAGAACAACGTCTGACGTTTTCCCGGAATGAGTTTGCAAATCCGCTCGATATCAGGAATGAAACCCATATCGAGCATACGGTCTGCTTCATCGATTACGAGTGTTTGCACACCTGTTAGCAGAACTTTGCCGCGTTCGAAATGATCAAGTAACCGGCCTGGTGTCGCAATCAGAACATCGACGCCGCGATCCAGTTTCTTTTCTTGCTCACTGAAGGAAACACCGCCAATAAGCAGAGCCATAGAAAGTTTGCTGTTCTTGCCATAGTTGTCGAAATTGTCAGCAACCTGTGCAGCAAGCTCGCGTGTTGGTTCCACAATCAAGGAGCGTGGCATACGCGCCCGTGCACGCCCGCGCGACAGCTTGTGGATCATGGGGAGAGTAAAGGAAGCGGTCTTGCCAGTACCGGTTTGCGCAATACCCAGAATGTCACGGCCCTTGAGCGCTTCTGGAATGGCCTGTGCTTGGATCGGGGTCGGGTGCGTGTAACCGGTCTCTTTGACGGCTTCCAAAATTTTGGCGTCAAGGCCAAGGTCATCAAAGGTAACTTCGGGCGCGCTGCCCAATTCTTCAGTTGTCATATTTCTCTATACTGCCATTTGTAAAAATGCCGCTGACGATCACCCGGATGGCAAAAGTCTTGGCGGCGAGTGGCAGCTAGATGTCAGCGCTGCCAAACGAATTGTGGCGGACCATAAGGTCTGAGGGGAGATTGTCAACAAATTGGCCACAGGTTCTGTTGCTCTCGTGCCACATGGGCGTGGCGCTGAGGGAATTCAACGCCATTTCGCTGCTAAATGTCTAAATCCGTAGCGAAAGCAGCACGTTCTTGGATGAATTTGAAGCGTAATTCCGGTTTGTTGCCCATCAGGTGTGCGACCGATTCACGTGTTGCGTCGCCTTCTTCGGCGGGAATCATAACCTTCAAAAGTGTGCGTTTGTCGCGCTTCATCGTAGTTTCTTTAAGTTGTGAAGCGAGCATTTCGCCAAGCCCTTTAAAGCGGCTGATTTCGATTTTACCGCGCCCGGTAAACTCGGTTTTCATCAGCGCATCCTTGTGCGCATCATCGCGGGCATAAGCGGTCTTGGCACCTTGTGCAATTTTGTAGAGCGGAGGAACGGCTAGATAGAGATGGCCATTGTCAATCAGTTGCGGCATTTGCTGGTAGAAAAAGGTGATGAGTAGGGAGGCAATGTGCGCCCCGTCCACGTCAGCATCCGTCATGACAATAATTTTTTCATATCGCAAATCCTCATCGCGATACAGCCCACCAGTGCGAACACCAAGTGCTTGGATCAAGTCGCTAATTTGTTGATTGGCTGACATCTTGCCAGCGGTTGCACTCGCAACGTTCAGAATTTTACCTCGTAGTGGCAAGATAGCTTGCGTCTTACGGTCGCGCGCTTGTTTGGCGGATCCGCCAGCGCTGTCGCCTTCGACGATGAAAAGCTCAGAGCCCAGAGCACCTGTCTGTGAACAATCGGACAATTTGCCGGGCAACCGGAGCTTGCGTGTCGCGGAAGCACGGTTTACTTCTTTTTCTTGTTTGCGTTTCAACCGTTCGTCGGAACGATCAATAACCCATTCCAGCAATTTGGAAGCTTGCTGAGGTTGTGCCGTCAACCAATGGTCAAAATGATCTCGGATCGCGGCTTCGGTTAGTTTTTGCGCCGACACAGTGGCAAGTCTGTCTTTGGTTTGGCCGACAAACTCAGGCTCGCGAATGAAGACCGAGAGCATGGACCCTGCAGAACTGATAACGTCATCTGCCGTAATTTGTTGCGCTTTTTTGACATTTGAAAGTTCGCCGTATGCTTTCAACCCTTTGGTGAGGGCAGAACGCAACCCTGCAACATGGGTGCCGCCTTCGGGCGTTGGCACCGTGTTGCAATAGGAGGAGGTGAACCCGTCGCTGGCGGCATACCAGCCGATTGCCCATTCCACATTGCCATGACCGCCATTTTCGCGTTTCACGCGGCCTGTAAATGGCTCGGACGTAACAGAGGTGAGACCTTCAGTTGTTGCCGCCAGATAATCCACCAAGCCATTGGGAAAATGTAAGACGTCCTTGGTAGGTGTCGTATCTTTCTCGGTGATCAGAGAAGGATCACAAGACCAACGGATTTCTACGCCCCCAAAGAGATACGCTTTGGAGCGGGCCATCTTGTGCAAGCGTGCTGGTTTAAAGTGCAGCTTGTCGCCAAAAATTTCTGGATCAGGATGAAAAGTAACACGCGTGCCGCGTCGGTTTTTCACAGCGCCTTTTTTCTTCAAGCCACCAAGCGCTATACCTTTGGAGAATTTTTGTTCATATAGTTGTTGATCACGCGCCACTTCCACCGTTAGTTCATCAGACAGAGCATTCACCACCGACACACCAACACCGTGCAAACCACCGGAGGTCTCATAGGCGTCTCCGCCAAATTTACCGCCAGCATGCAGCGTGGTCATGATGACCTCTAGCGCAGACTTGTTCGTAAATTTGGGGTGCGGGTCGATGGGAATGCCGCGTCCATTGTCCGCCACGCAAATGGACCCATCATCTAATACGGAGACGTCGATCCAGCTCGCGTGACCAGCCACTGCTTCGTCCATGGAATTGTCGAGAACCTCGGCAAACAAGTGATGCAGCGAGCGTTCATCCGTTCCGCCGATATACATGCCTGGCCTGCGGCGCACGGGCTCCAACCCTTCCAGTACTTCAATATCTTTGGCTGAATAGCTTTTCTTGGCGGCTGGTTTTGCGCTTGTAGCGGCCTTGGCGGGCGCCTTTTTTGGCGCTGCTTTGGCAGCAGGCGCGCTGAACAGGTCGGCGTCACTGGATTTGGCAGCAGAGGATTTTTTTTTGGCGGACATGAATACTCGAAATAACGGAGGTGTCGTGGGGCCACTTTTAGCCCACACGAATCAAACACTAGACTACTACGTGCGAGCCGGTAGCATAAGCATCGAGGTACCCCATTTGATGGGGTAACTGCAATTCTAAGTTTGAGGATTCTCACTATGACTGTGACCATCAATGATGAGCTAAAGCTGCCGTGTGGTGTTACGTTGAAAAACCGACTTTCCAAGGCCGCCATGACAGAAGGACTGGGGGATCCTCAGAATCGGGCGACCCAGCGTCACGTCAATCTCTACCGTCGTTGGGCAGAAGGCGGTGCGGGCATGTTGCTGACAGGCAATGTACAGGTGGACCGTCGTTATATGGAGCGGCCGGGCAATGTGGCGATTGACGGCCCGCAATCTAATGAGGCCATTGCAGCCTTGCGCAACTGGGCAGAGGCTGGCACGGCCAACAATACTCAATTGTGGATGCAGATCAGCCACGCCGGGCGCCAGACCCCCTCATCCGTGGCAAAGGAGCCAGTGGGCCCGTCAGACATTGCGCTGGAAATGCCCGGAAGCCAGTTTGGTAAGCCACGCGCATTGAACGTCGCGGAAATTGAAGATGTCATCAAACGCTTTGCTCATGCAGCCTCTGTCGCGCGTGACACGGGTTTTTCTGGAGTTCAGGTGCATGGGGCACACGGCTACCTGATCTCAGAGTTCCTGTCACCTGATGTAAACAATCGCACAGACGAATGGGGCGGCAGTCTGGAAAACCGGGCACGGCTTTTGTTGGAAACAGTGCGCGCCGTGCGTGTTTCCGTGGGGCCTGACTTTCCTGTCTCCGTGAAACTCAATTCTGCCGATTTCCAAAAAGGTGGTTTCTCTCATGAGGACTCGTTGCAAGTCGCCAAATGGTTGAACGATGCAAGTGTGGATCTGTTGGAAGTTTCCGGGGGCACTTATGAGCAGCCGCGCATGGGGGGCTATGACGACATGACGCTCAACCCGTCGCGTTCCGAAAAGCGCAGCGAGAGCACTATTGCGCGCGAAGCCTATTTTCTGGATTACGCGAAAGACATACGCGCTGTCACCACCATGCCGCTCATGGTCACCGGCGGTTTCCGCTCGACAGAGGGCATGAATGCAGCGCTTGCATCTGGAGAGATGGACATGGTGGGCCTTGGTCGCCCGCTTTGTGTCGACGCGCAAGTGCCCAACAAATTGCTATCGGGCGCGATGACAGAGACGCCAGCGTTTGAAAAAACACTGAAAATCGGACCCGGTTGGCTTGGGCCGCATTCACCGTTTGCTATCGTCAAAGGCCTGAACGGGTGGGGACAACAGAGCTGGTTCTGTTTGCAGATCTTGCGTATGGGTGACGGACAGGAGCCCAACACCGCTCTCGGCGTCTTCAAGGCTTTCCGCGATTATGCCAAAAACGAAGCGAAGACGGCTGGCGCTTTGGAACGATCGGAAACTAATGCATAAGAAACTCAGAATGAAATTTAGTTTCATCGCATTCGCCGTTACTTGTTTGATTGGTATGTCACCAGCCGCAGCCTTTGAGATGGTGGGATCGGGAGGAGCGAAGGTGGTGATCGAAATCCCGGAAGGGTTCTCGCACGTTTTTTCCAGCACTGATCCCCTTGAGCTTTATGAATTTGTGCCGAGTGGTGAGGACGTGGGAAACTGGTCCGAAATGATCACCGTCATGCGAATACCTGGAACCTATTTGGATGCGAATGGTGCGCTGAAGGATTTTGGATCGATCAAATTGCTTGCGTATGTTGAAACGTGCACTAATGCCCTGATGAACCCAGTCGTTGAGAACGGCACAATTAATGGACAAGTGAGCATATCAACCTCTTTTGGGTGCATAACTAAAGAGGCAGTCCGTTCAATGCCGAACGTAGATGTGCGGCCATTCGAATTTCTGTCAGTTACATATGTTCAAGGAAAAGAACATGTGTATGAAGTGCAGCGCGCGGTACATTTCGACACATTAACGGCGGCAACCTTGCCAGACGCGCTAGCTCACAATGCAAGCAATCTCGAATACTCACGGCGAGCATTGTCAACGTGTTGTGGTGACTGAGGGCAACATCTGACACAGCTTTGTACTTCCGCATTCCCATGCGGTCTCGCCCTCGCCACTATTGTTGAGCTCAAGCGGAAGTACCAATCAAGCCACGAGGTCTAAGCGCGTCTCTTCTTTTTGGACAGGTGATAGGTCAGCGCTTGTGAAATGCAATGGCGCAATTCCGTTACGGGAAGAGGACTGTTCAAGTCCAGCACAATGCTGCGATTTCCTTCAAAGGTAAGTGCCTCGCCATATTGATCGCGGAACGTCGGAACGAGTGACGTCTGGCAGTGGAAGTAGAGAGCCACCGCGTCAGCGTTTCCTTTCACTGCGTCCATGCGAATGGTGCTTCCGCTCTTTGTCTTGGGTGTCAGATAACTCGGTTGCCCCCATTTCAGAGTTTCCACGACGGTTCCAACTCCCTCCGTCGCGGCAGCTGCCTCAAAAACGATTTCGCGCAATTCACGTAAATGAGTGCCTGCAGTACCGTCATAGGACTTGAACACCTCCGCCACAGCTGGTTCTTGGAAGGGGGTCTGCTTTTTTCTTTTCATTTCTGCTGCGTTCCCAAATTTTGAACAGTGTACGGCGCGACTACTGACACGGCTATGGCAGGAGAAAGCGGCATTTCTCACAGCTCTTGGCTTATTGTGCGAATCCGGCGAAAATGCATGCTCAGCTAGCTAACAATTTATGTGCGTACCGATTTCAGGAGAAGACGATGCTTCGCCAGTTTGGGGCAATTCCCTTTGTGCTTCATGAAAAAGAACCTCTGGTTCTGATGATCACATCACGAACACAAGAACGATGGATATTTCCCAAAGGTGGTTTGGAAGCGTCTGAAACGCCGGTTGAAGCAGCTCACCGCGAAGCATTCGAAGAAGCGGGTGTGAAAGGCACGGTTATGGCTGATCTGTCACATGACGTGCAGGCAGTGAAAGTTACCGAAGGCAATTCTGAAGATATGATCGTTACTTATTTTCCTCTGCAGTTTAGTGAGCAGATGGAAGACTGGCCGGAGAGAAAGCGCCGGGATCGTCATTGGGTCACACTTTCTGATGCGCGCAAAATCGCCGGCGGCTCAGACATTCTGGAAGCGTTAGAAGGTTTCATCAGCCTCTTGTCGGAGCTTCAGAGCATAGCCAATAGCAAGTAGATTGATCCCGAGAGTAGGGCGGCGGCTGGCACAGTGATGACCCATGCTGCTGCAATCGAAAACACAAAGCGCCTTCTGACAAGCAGTCGTTTGCGCCGAATTGAGGATTGCTGGAGAGCAGCATCGGGCGTCGCGTTTAGAAGGGCCTTGCGCCTACCTGGTTTGCGTTTTGGGTTTTCCAAATATTCGCGCAGAAACCCGACACCAAAAATTGATCCAATTGCAATGTGTGTGGAACTGACCGGCAGCCCCATATTTGTGGCGACCAAAACGGTGATCGCGGCAGACAGAGCAACGCAATAGGCACGAATGGCGTTCAGCCGCGTGATTTTTTCGCCAACAGTGCGAATAAGTTTCGGGCCAAACAGTGCGAGGCCCATGGCAATGCCAGCGCCGCCGATAAATAAAACCCAGAAGGGAATAGAGACTTTTGCCTGCAGCGAACTGTCGTCTACGAGAACTGATGCAATTGCAGCGAGCGGACCCACAGCATTGGCAACGTCGTTTGCACCATGGGCAAATGAAAGCAGAGCGGCACCCAGAATAAGCGGCAGATGAAAGAGCCGTGCAATGTCCTTCTTTTTGTTTCGCAGGCTGCCAGCCAACCGTTTGATATAGGGAATGGAGAGCATCGTCGTACCGGCAAAGGCCAGGAGGGAGATCAGCACCACTTGCGTGGTATCTGGTTTCCAGACACGCTTGAAGCCTTTCATGCACATGTAGGCAGCAAAAGTGGCTGACATGATCCCGATAAAAACCGGCACCCATCGGCGCGCAGCATCAAGTTTTTGATCCTTGTACAAAATCAGGAACTTGATGGACGCCAGCATGGCTGCAGCAATGATCCCGCCCAAAACAGGGGAGATGACCCAACTTGCAGCGATACTGCTCATGGTCGCCCAATTGACGACACCAAACCCAGACGCCGCTATGCCGCCGCCCAAAACACCACCAACGATTGAATGGGTCGTTGATACGGGGGCATTTAGAATTGTCGCAAGATTGATCCAAAGTGCGGCTGCGATCAATGCGCTCATCATCAAGAGCACAAAATCATTTGTGTCGACGGAGCCTTCCGGGCTGATAATGCCTTTGGCAACTGTACTGACGACATCCCCCCCGGCGAGCAGCGCCCCAGCAGCTTCTGCAATCACCGCAATCACAACGGCACCACCTATGGTGAGCACCTTGCCACCAACGGCCGGACCCATATTGTTGGCAACGTCGTTGGCACCAATGTTGAGCGCCATATAGCCCCCAAACATTGCCGATAGAATGAGAATGAGCGTGGCGTTGAGCGCGCCATCGCTGCTCACCAGCGAGCTTGAAGCGACCGCAATGCCAATCGCACCCAGAAACGCGACGGAAAGGACAATGGGTAGGGCTTGAATGCGAAAGCCACGCGAAGAATTGAGGATAAATTCCTGTCGACGCAGGTCATTTACATAGCGGTTTTCTAATTTTTTTTCAGCCAACGCCCCATCCCTCAAACTCACGTCCGGCGCTTTGTTAGCAAGGCGCGTTAGATCGTGACAATATCTGCCTATTGCGTAGCATTCTTGTGAGGGATTCGCACCCTTCCTTCACGGGGATTCGCGAGTGATGAAGCGTTGCTTTTAGCCGGGGCCAGACACAAAAAAACGGCGCCTTAATCAAAAGCGCCGCTTCTTCATTGGGCAAAAAGTGCATTATCCAGCTTTTGCCTGTTCCGCGCCCGGGAACTGGTCACGCAAGATACGTTTTAGTGCCTTGCCAGTTGGATTGCGTGGAATGACATCAATAAATTCCACGATCTTTGGCATTTTGTACCGTGCGAGTTTGCCGTCGCAGTGCTTCATCAAGTCAGCAGCGGTCACACTGTCATCGGCCCGAACAATGACGGCAACAACGACTTCACCCCATTGTTGGTTTTCCTGGCCAATGACCGCAACGTCTTGAACCTGCGGATGAGACAGTAAGACATTCTCGATCTCTGCAGGGTAAACATTTTCACCACCAGAAATGATCATGTCCTTGATACGGTCTTGTATGTAGACAAAACCCTCGTCGTCGACAGTCGCCAAATCGCCCGTATGTAGCCAGCCCTCACGGATGGTTTCAGCAGTGGCTTCTGGACGGTTCCAATATTCCTTCATGATGTGACGACCAGAAACAAGAACTTCACCAACCTCACCGGCTTTCACATTGTTGCCATCACTATCCACGACACGAACGTTGGTGTGGAAGAAGGCTTTGCCCGTTGACCCGGCTTTTGCAATCGCATCATCGGGCGAGATCAGGCAAGAAGGGCCACATGTTTCGGTTAGCCCGTAAACCTGATGAATTTCAATGCCCAAATCGGCATAAGTCTCGATGAGGCTTACAGGAACAGGAGCTGCCCCACTCATGACCCAGCGAAGGGAAGAGTAATCTGCCGTGTTCTTGGCGGGAGATAGAAGCATAAAGTTCAGCATGGCCGGTACAGCCAGCATGGTGGTGATTTTCTCAGCTTCAATATTGGTCCACATAGCATCGAGATCGAAGCCACGCATCACAACTGCAGTGCCACCGGCATGAACAGAAGCAATCAGAGGGTTCAGCGCACCAACGTGAAAGAGAGGCAGCACGAGCAGGTAGCGGTCTTTTTGCTGCATGTCGCTTGTCGCCAACGCCGTCAGCGATCCCCACATGGTTGTGTTGTGCGTGTGGACAACCCCTTTGGGCAAGCCAGTTGTACCGGAGGTGTACATAATGAAAAGGATGTCGTCGTCTTTTGCACCGATCTTCACCGCTGCATCTGATGAGGCGGCTTGCAACGCATCATAGTCTTCAGCGAATGCAACGGGTTCGCCAACGCTAATCCATTTGGTGATCTTCGTTGCGTCTCCACCGCGTGTCTTTAGTTCTTCTGCGACTTCAGAAAAATCTGAGCTGAAGATAAGAGTCTCTGTGCCACTATCCGTCAGAATGAAACTAAGTTCGTCAGCTGTTAGACGCCAGTTGAGAGGAACACAAACACCGCCCATTTTTGCGATGGCAAAAAAGGATTCGATGAACTCAACTCCGTTCATCATCAAGAGCGCCACCCGGTCACCCGGTTTCACGCCGTTTCCAACCAACATATTGGCAGTTCGATTACACCGTTGATCTAGCTCGCGATATGTGAAGCGGCGGCCGCTTTCAGTTTCGACACAACCTTCCAAGTTTGGGTTGAGGTGCGCGCGTTTTTCGAGTAACAGCCCGGTATTATGTTCCATAGATTCCTCCCTTGGCCCGGGTCGCCCCAAAAGCCGTCTACCCCAGTCAAACTGGCGTTATACTCCTATGAGGCCACTCCTCATGACCCCGGTCCCCCGACCAGAGTGTGCCGTAAATTGACTAAAAAGCACAGTGTGTTTTGCTCTTTTGGCTCATTGCGTGAATATCAGAGTGCCATTCGCCCAAAAGCGCCAGAGACAGCCCGCACCAACCACCTGGGAGAGGCGCGACCAGCAACGGCCGCGGCCATGTTAACGATGCCGGGGACGCGAATGACTTCGCCTTTTTTCATAGCGGCGTAGCCTTCTGCAGCGACATCTTTCACGTCAGAAACCATGAAGCCTGGAATTTTGGCAGCGGCGTCATTTTTCCTCTTCGCATCAGCCACCATGCTGGTGTCTGTCATTCCAGGGCAAAGCGCCGTAACACCAATGCCATGGGATTTAAGCTCTTCTGACAGGGATTCTGTCAGAGACAAGACGTATGATTTTGTGGCGGCATAAGTCGCCAGAGAGGGAATGGGCTGAAAAGCGGCAATAGATGCAACATTAAGAATATGACCATTACAGCGCTCAATCATCGGTGACAGAAATAGGGTTGTCATTTCCGTCAGAGCAACGACGTTGATTTGCACAAGTTCCAGATGCCTTGATGTCGAAATTTCATCGAATGCGCCTATTTCCATAATGCCAGCGTTGTTCACTAACGCATCCACATGAATGCCGCGCCCTTGTACGTCGTTAAACAGCTTTTGGGCGGCGTGGGGCAATGAAAGGTCAGCGGGAATAGCAAGGGCGACGATGCCATGTTTTTTTGCTAGGTCTGCGGCGATCTTCTCTAGCTTGTCTTTTGACCGGGCGACGAGGATAAGGTCGCTCCCATCCTTGGCGAATTCGTATGCGAGAGCTTCCCCGATCCCACCAGACGCGCCTGTAATAAGCGCAGCATTGTTTGGAACGTTACTATTTGAGGCGCTCGTTTTGCTTGTTGTTTTTTTCTTTGCAGTCGCTTTTTTTGCCGTGCCAGCCATATTCCGCTCCCGTCATATTTATTCAGTCTCCCAGTCTAGGGTGCTGCGAACGCGAATGGAAAGCCAGAAGAAGGACAAAAAGCTAAACGGTAAATGGCGCAGGAGAAGCGCGCTCTAAAACCCAGTCACTGAGTGCAGCCGGCAAGGGGATTTCGATATGTCCGTAAGCGCGCTTGATCATTCCTTGGTCTTCCAAGTCACATAGTGCTTTGTTGATGGACACACGCGTGACGCCAAGAAGATCCGCTAAATCGGTTTGAGTTACTTTAAGCCGCTCATCGTTCCCGCCAGCCTTTTGCATCATGTAGAGTGTTTTGGCGACGCGAACCTTCAGTGGCAATCGACGCATGTCGTCAATTGTCTCCAATGCGGCGTGCAGTCGGTGGGCGAGAGAAGACAGGAAATGAGAACGTATCCCGCGATGATTGGCGAGCAGCCTGTCAAATCGGGTTTGGCTTATTTCATCAATTATAGTCCGGCCAGACGCGACAGCATCAAACCGGCGTGGTAGCCCGGCAAAAAGCGTAAATTCCCCAAAAAACTGCCCTGGGCCCAAAATGGCAATGCTGGAGTATGTGCCATTGATATCAACATGGCCCATTCTGACGGCACCGCTTTTGATGATCGATAGAGCTTGAATGCCATCTTCGCGCGCGTGAATAAGCTGGCCATCTTCATACCGCAGGGTCACAGCGGCATCTTTGAGTGCGTTGTTCAAATTCGCCGGTAGTGACGCCAGAAGGTCGGGCATACCAAGATCAAAAAGGTCGCTCACCGATCAATCTCCAAAATGTAAAATAATATACATTGTAGAGATTTGCTTTCCCCTATCAAGGGCCATCACCTGATGGAGGAGGTTGCCATGAAAACGGAAGTAATGATCATCATTGGCCTTTATGTCGCGTTTGCGATTGCAGAGGCCATTCGCACAGGTTTTTTCAAGAAGGTTGGCCAAACAAGCGACGATGCCAAAGTAGAGATTATCAGCACACTTATGTTGTTGGCGGTTACCCAACCGGCCATCTTGTTATCAGCGGCGTGGCTGCTATCGACTTTCGCACCGCAGACTGAGAATATCATGATCGGCCTGCCCATTGTTGCTCAGTTCGGCATGTTGCTCATCTTTGATGACATGCTGCAATATTGGTGGCACCGAGCGTCCCACACTTTCCCCTGGCTCTACAATTTACACCGCTCACACCACAATCAGGAATATTTGAGCGTGCGTGTGGTCTATCGCAACAACCTTTTCTATTACGCAATGATGCCTGGCATTTGGCTCTCAGGTTTCCTTATCTACATGGGGCTTGGTTGGGCCTATGCGATTTACATTGTCATCAAAATGGCTGTCATTATTGGGGCACACTCTGATGTGCGTTGGGACGGACCGCTCTACAAAATCAAATGGCTATCTCCCTTGATGTGGGTCGTGGAACGTACGATCTCCACACCGTCAACACACTCCGCACATCATGGCCGTCACAAGGATGATGGTGTGACGCACTACAAGGGCAATTTCGGTAACTTGTTGTTCTTCTGGGATGTGCTTTTTGGGACTGCCAAGATCACGCGACAACTCCCGAAAGAGTTTGGTGTTGAAAACTTGGAGCCTGTTACGCTGGGTGAACAATTGGCTTGGCCTGTGTTCCGGGGGCGCGGTTCAAAATCAGCAACGGAAACAGCAACTGAGAGCGCGTGAAGATTGATGCTGATTGAGGCGATAAACATCCACGAGTTTATTACAGCCTGCGCGGATCGTCTTGGACTACATCGCAGAATCGTAGGCACCGAATAGAGGTTTGTCATAAATGGGATCACAGCTTTACGTGCTGTCTGGGTGTTCAGGCGGGGGTAAATCCGTGTTGTTGGCCGAGTTGACTCGGCGTGGCTTTCAAACAGTGGAAGAACCAGGACGCGTGATCGTGTGCGAGGAGCAGAAAAAGGGTGGTGACGCACTTCCATGGGTGAACCCGGAAGCATTTGCCACTCGTGCTATCAAAATGTCCATCGCTTCCTTTGATGTGGTCGTGCAACATGAAGGGGCAACTTTTTTGGATCGGTCACTTGTTGACGCCATATCTTTTCTCAAACATTTATCGGGTGCTATTTCTCAAGAACACGCGGGCTTACTGCGGGAAAAGAGATATGCGAAAACAGTTTTTCTGACACCTCCTTGGCCTGAAATTTTCGAGTATGACGCAGAACGGCAAATAGGTTTTGATGCGGCTGTGGAGGAATATGAGCGGCTGGTCCACAGCTACAGCGAATTTGGATATTCTCCTGTAGTGCTACCCAAGGCCTCGATTGACGAACGGGCAGACTTTGTGATGAGCTTCCTCCAAGATTGAGAGACTAGGGAGCCGAAAATGATCGTTGCCATATTTAGGGCTCGTGTCCGTGCAGAAAACGCCACAGCATATTATGCGTTGGCAGATGAAATGGGTGCCATCGCTAGGTCAATGCCGGGGTTCCTTTCGTGGAAAGGGTACTTCGCAGACGATGGAGAGCGTGTTTCCATTCATGAATGGGAGACGGCCGCAGCGCTGGAGGCCTGGCGCACCCATCCAACGCACCTGCGTGTTCAGGAGCTAGGACGTGAAAAATTTTATGATGAATATACATTGTACGTCATGGAAGAACCTCGACGGTCCCGTTTCGTGAAAGCTGGCTAACTTTGGTTTGACAAATTTGGGCATTGCGTCTCAAGGCCCAAGGAACGCACGGGGCATGACTGGGTGACGCCTGATGACCTTAATGTTCGCGTACGGCTTTTATGCACGGCTTTTTGCCGAGCGTCTGCCTGGACAAAAGTAGTTTGCATAAAGATCGTTCGTTTGAGGTCTTTGAGAAAATTGAGGTCTTTGAGAAAAGAGGTTTGAAAAACAATGCAACCCCGATCTCCTCAGGTCGGCGACCTGGGACGGGGTTGCTTTTGTGCTTTTCGCACGTGCCCAATGCTAAAGAGCCGGGCTTAATCATCGTAGGTCTTCGATGTCTCTAGGTTCGAGACATCAGCGCTACAAATGCAGCTATTGCTAAAGGTCTGTCTTGCGCTATCTGGCCTAAAATCCTTTGCTAGAGAGCTGCGCGTTCGCACACGCCGTTTCGGACTTTACGTTTCAATGTAGTTATGGAAAATATACTACTTGAAATGGACTTGGGCGTCATATCCGACGTCACTGAAAGTCGTTTCAAGTTACGCTACGCTTCGTTGGTGGGGCCATCTTCAAAACCTCCTGCCTGTTGAATTGTGCATTTACCTTTTAGCAAGGATTCGGCTTCGTGTCAATGAAAACGTGCAATTAGTCAGTGTTGCCCGTATGAGTCTGCATTGCTGACCTAAGTTTAGTTTTGAAATTTACATCAGTATGCGGAGTGAAATTACTAAGTATAATGCCGCAAAAAAAGGCCGACGAAATCGCCGGCCTTTTCAATGAGTTTTCTATGCTGTCTTAGACAGAGTAGTACATGTCATATTCAACAGGGTGCGGTGTCATTTCATACCGCATGTTTTCTTCCATCTTCAGTTCGATGTAAGAGTCGATCTGACCATCGGTGAACACGCCACCCTTCTTCAGGTAATCGCGATCGGCGTCGAGGCATTCCAGAGCTTCGCGAAGCGACGCCGCTACTGTTGGAATGTCTGCAAGTTCTTCTGGTGGCAAAGAGTAGAGGTCTTTGTCCATTGGATCGCCAGGATGGATCTTGTTTTCGATGCCATCAAGCCCAGCCATCATCATAGCTGAGAAAGCCAAGTATGGATTAGCAGTTGGATCTGGGAAGCGAACTTCAATGCGCTTGGACGCAGGTGAAGTGCCATGCGGGATACGGCAAGAAGCAGAGCGGTTGCGTGCTGAGTATGCAAGCAGCACAGGTGCTTCGTAGCCAGGAACCAAACGCTTGTAGGAGTTGGTGGAAGCGTTTGTGAACGCGTTCAGAGATTTGGCGTGTTTTAGAATACCGCCGATGTAGAACAGGCAAGATTCCGAAAGGTCTGCATAACCGTTGCCAGCAAATGTTGGCTTGCCGTCTTTCCAGATGGACTGGTGAACGTGCATGCCGGTGCCATTGTCACCGAAGACAGGCTTAGGCATAAACGTTGCTGATTTGCCAAATGCATGTGCCACATTGTGGATTGCATACTTGTAGATCTGCAGGTGGTCAGCAACGGTCGTGAGCGTCTGGAACTTCATGCCAAGCTCATGCTGTGCGGCGGCCACTTCGTGGTGATGCTTTTCAACTTCAACGCCCATTTCCGCCATGACGGTGAGCATTTCGGAACGCAGATCCTGCGCGCTGTCGATTGGGTTAACCGGGAAATAACCACCCTTTGTGCGAGGACGGTGACCCAGATTGCCCATTTCATAGTCAGTGCCCATGTTTGTTGGCAGCTCTACGCTGTCGACTACAAAGCCTGTGTTGTATGGGTCAGCTGAGAAACGAACGTCGTCGAATACAAAGAATTCTGCTTCAGGACCGAAATTAACTGTGTCCCCAATGCCGGTGCTCTTCAGATAGGCTTCCGCACGTTTAGCTGTGCCGCGTGGATCACGCTCGTAGAGCTCACCGGTGTTTGGCTCAACAATGTCGCAGAAGATTGCCAGAGTTGTTTGCGCGTAGAACGGGTCAATCACCGCTGTATCGCAATCAGGCATCAAGACCATGTCGGACTCGTTAATGGCTTTCCAGCCAGCAATAGAGGAGCCATCAAACATCTGGCCGTCGGTGAAGAAGTCTTCATCAACCATTCTGATGTCAAAGGTCACGTGCTGCATCTTGCCGCGTGGATCTGTGAAACGAAGGTCGACGTATTTTACGTCTTTGTCTTTGATGGTCTGCAAGACAGCGTTGGCATCGGCCATGGTGTTTTTCTTTCCCTGCTGTATCTCTTTAAGAGTGACGGGCTTGTGCCCATCGGTTCGTGAGACGCAATGCCTGCTTTGGCACTGCGCGGCTTAAATAGCTTCTGTTCCGGACTCGCCGGTCCGAATGCGGATTGCCTCTTCAACGGTGGAGATGAAGATCTTACCGTCGCCGATGCGACCCGTACGGGCGGCGTTTTGAATAGCCTCAACCGCTTTTTCCACGGTTTCATCGTCTAGTACCACTTCGATCTTCACTTTTGGAAGAAAATCGACAACATATTCGGCACCGCGGTAAAGTTCTGTGTGGCCTTTTTGGCGACCGAAGCCTTTTGCTTCCGTTACAGTGATGCCCTGAAGTCCTACCTCTTGAAGCGCTTCTTTCACTTCATCGAGTTTGAATGGTTTGATGATCGCCTCAATTTTTTTCATCGCAATTTGCTTCCTGGTCACTTCCGGGGCTGTCGTTTTCTAAAACGCCTTGTCTAAAACTGCTTTTCTTTGTTCCGAGCGCTGTCTGTTTACTTCGCGATACGTCCGCGCCGCATGGCTTTCAGATAGCATAAGCTGTGCCAGCTCACCACACTCGAAAAAATATAACAAAAACAAATGCTTAACCAGTTGCAAGAGGGAAGTTGCCCGTTTAATACGCACAGCCATGATCGAAAAACAGGCGTATTGCACAAATAATGGGCAATTCAGTCCAGATCAGTAGGGATTGCGCAGGGTTCAGCTCTCTGAAATGCTCCGCAAAACAAAAATGCGGGGGCGCTATGAAAGCGGGCAATGCAGTATTCCAGAAACTTGGAACCACTATTTTCAGCACAATGTCTGGTTTGGCAGCGGAGCATGGGGCTATCAATCTCGGACAGGGATTTCCAGACGATGAGGGGCCGCTGGAGTTAAGGAAACGTGCCGCACAAATTGTGATGGAAGGGCCAAATCAATACCCGCCGTCTATGGGAATGCCAGCCCTGCGCCACGCTGTCGCAGCTCACGATAATCACTTCTATGGTCTGGGTGTCGATTGGGAGCGTGAAACTCTTGTGGCCTCAGGTGCCACGGAAGCCCTCGCGGATTGTTTTTTGTCGCTTTTAAACCCGGGCGACGAAGCAATCCTCATCGAGCCTTTTTATGACAGCTATCTGCCGATGGTCGAGGCGACCGGCGCCAAAGCTGTAACCGTGGCGCTTGAGGCGCCAAATTGGGTGCTGGATACAGACGCATTGGAGTCAGCATTCTCGGACAAGACGAAACTTATCGTTGTGAACACGCCAATGAACCCAACAGGGAAGGTGTTCACCACCGATGAACTGCAATCTATCGCGGATTTGGCATTGAAGCATGATGCCTATGTCATTCTTGATGAGGTTTACGAGCACCTCGTTTATTCAGGTGCCGCTCACAAGACGATGATGGCGATGCCCGGCATGCGTGACCACTGTATTCGTATTGCTTCGGCAGGGAAGAGTTTCTCTCTGACAGGTTGGAAGGTGGGCTATGTCACCGCGGCGCCGGAGCTGTTGGCGCTGGTCAATAAGGCCCATCAATTTGTGACATTTACAACGCCGCCGGCATTTCAGCTTGCAGTTGCGTGGGGGCTAGGGCAGGACGACACCTATTTCAAAAATATCGCAACTGACCTGGAACAAAAACGAGATCTATTGTCGAAAGGCTTGAGCGCCGTTGGCTTTGATGTGGTGCACTCAGATGGCACCTATTTTGTGACAACTGATATTAGTGGCCTTGGTTACAAGGGCACTGATTTTGAGTTTTGTGAAGAGATCACGCGCAAAGCGGGTGTGAGCGCCATTCCAATAAGCCCATTTTATAAACCGCGTGAAAGCGGCGAAGAAGTTCCGAGCAACATGGTGCGCTTTTGTTTTTCCAAACAGCCAGAAGTGTTGGAAGAAAGCGTCTTTCGGCTGAAGCGTTATTTTGGATAATAGTGAGAAAATGAAAAATCAACAAAACGAACTTACCCAAGGACCACTTCATGATGGCGCTGGCCATTTGCTCGAAGCAGGGTGGGCGCGTAATGAGTGCCTCCAATACAAGCGGGATGCTGTAACAGCGCCTTGGTATCGTCTCAAAGAATGGGATTATTATTGTGTGATGGGCGAGGATTATGGCGTCTCATTTGTCATCGCCGACAATGGTTATATGGGGCTCCTGTCTATCACCTGGCTGGATTTCAAAAACCAGGAAACTGTCGCGGACATACGGGTGTTGCCATTCCCACGCGGCAGCATGGGAATGCCGGAGAGTGCGGACACTGGCGACATTGCTGTGAGCTACAAAGGCATGACGCTGGACTTCAGGCATGTGCCCGGCGGGCGCCGTCTCATTCTTGATTGTCCGTCATTCGACAAAAAGAAAGGCTTGAGCGGTGAGCTGTTTCTGGCACAACCCGAAATGGACCGCATGGTCATCGCCACACCTTTTGATCACAATGCAAATGCTTTCTACTACAATCAGAAAATCAATTGCATGCCCGCGATCGGAAAAGTCACGGTAGGCGGCGAACAATTTGACTTCTCACCTGACCAACAATTTGGTGTGTTGGATTGGGGGCGCGGTGTCTGGGCATACGACAACCAATGGTATTGGGGGTCAGCCTCTGGCCTCGTTGAGGGTCGGCCGTTCGGGTTCAACATCGGTTACGGTTTTGGCAACACATCCGCGGCGTCTGAGAATATGTTCTTCCTTGATGGGCAGGCGCACAAACTGGACCAGGTCATCTTCCACATTCCAGAGGATGGTTACGACACATCTCCGTGGCAATTCTCCAGCAATGATGGACGCTTTGAATTGACCTTCGAGCCTGTTCTGGACCGTATCGAGAACGTTGATATCCTCGTGTTTCGCTCTATTGTGCATCAAGTGTTCGGGTATTTCTCCGGCATGGTCACGCTCGACAATGGCGAAAAACTTGAGATCAAAAACCTCATGGGCTTTGCAGAGGATGTCCGCAACAGGTGGTGAGGAAAGGCTGACATGACTCAATCTGTTTTGCGCCGCACTTCACCTGAAGGATCGCCAAAGTGGCTCGTTGTGTTCGTCCACGGTCTGGGCTCCAATGGTGCCGATCTCATGACATTTGCCGATTATTGGCAAAAGTCGATGCCCGACGTGGCTTTCGCCGCGCCATCCGCACCGTCTCCCTGTCCGGATACACCGGGGGGATTTCAGTGGATGCCAAAATTGCCTGCGGGGCATCCACGTTTGTTTCCCGAAGTGGAGGCAGCCGCGCCAACGCTCGAAACCATTCTGGAAGAAGAGCTCGCTCATGTTGGTCTTGGGCCGGAGCGTTTGGCACTTGTGGGTTTTTCCCAAGGCACGATGTTGTCATTGCATGTGGGACTGCGCCAGCGCATCGCGCCAGCAGGCGTGTTGGGGTTTGCGGGTGGCATGATAGGTCACGAGCACTTGGCAAAAGAGATCACTTGCAAGCCGCCTGTCATGCTGGTGAACGGTGATGCGGATGCGCTGGTGCCGCCAGCCGCACAAAGTGCTGCGCTGGAAACGCTGCAAAAAGCAGGAGTGGTTGCCGCAGGCCAAGTGCTGCCTGGCCTCGATCACAGCGTCAACGCGGATGCCTTGGTACTGGGCGCGCGTTTTCTGATCAGCGCCTTCCAATATCGTGACAAACACCCGGTCTAAGCCGCAGCTGTCTTTGTACGCCGACCAAACAGACGTGATGGAGAGAGCGAAGAACGTGCGCGATCTTGTTGCGGTGGGATTTTTACGCCAAGCTTTTTGGAAACCTGGTCAGCACCACCGATATAGTCTCCATCGAGCCAAATTTGAGGAACGGTGACTGGTGTTTTCTCTCCGATGATGGCTTTCGCGCGCGGGAACATTTCATACATCCGACCCGGGTTTTTCACCACATCATGGTACGCATACTCGATCCCGGCGTCGTCCAGATATTGTTTGGCACGCATGCAGTGAGGACAGTTCTCTTTGCCAAAAACCTGATTGCCTTCAATTTCGAAACGCTCGGTAGCAATGGTCATAATTTTTCTGCAAGCACGCCACGGTTGAGCGCTTCGCCTTCTGAAACAACATTACCTTCAACCATGACAATGGGCGCGTGCCATGCACCTTTGAGAAGAGGCTTCCACCATTCTGACAACCATTCACGCACGTCAAGTTCAAAGGGAACGCCGTTCAGTTCACTGACCACCGTGTCTTCGATGATGTCCACTGTGAGAGCGCATTCGCCATAGGGGATTTTTATTTTGAACAGTCCCCATTGGCCAGCCCATCGGTAGAGCGTGATTTTGATAGGAGATGGTTTTTCCAGTGGGCTATCACTTTTGACTGACATCGACGGTGTGCCTTGGTTGATCAAACCAATCTAAAGAGAAATTGGATAATGCCAATTGACACTATCTGACAATGCCGTGAATGATTGGCGGGCGGGTACGTCATTTGACCAGAGGTAACTGGTGTAGTTACGCTGATCGCTTTGTTGACGACAATTGAGGTTGGATACATGCCATCAAGGCGGAAAATACTGAAAGCGATGGCAGCAGCCCCCGTCGCACTTCAAGCAACACATTTATTCGCCGGGGAGACGGACGTGTCAGAAACAAGTGCAGCTGAAAGAATTGGCCGCACCATTAGAGAGTATTCAGAACAAGGCATTCATCGTTCAGGTACCTCAGTAGATTTGGCAAGCGCTGAATGGTTCAAAACCCAGATCATGAATATGGGCGTTGCTCATCAAGAAGATCACTTCAATTTCAAACGTATCAATATCCAAAAAGCCGAGCTGATCCTCGGCGATATGGTGACTGAAGGCATACCACTCTATGACTGCACTTATACAGGTGCCGCGGGTGTTGTAGGTCGACTAGGAGAGTTAGGCAGCGATGCCGAGATCGGTGTTCTGATGTCTCTCCCACATGTCTCCACCCCAGGGGGGCAAGCGCTCATGAAGGCGCGGACAGAAGCAACTCACAAAGCAATTCTTGTGGTGACGGACGGCAGGCTGCCTCCTGGCATCGCTCCATTTAACGCTGAAGATTTCAATGCACCCTTTGGGCCGCCTGTGTTGCAGATCTCAAACGCCGAATGGGCAACTGTCGAGGCAGCTCGTGATGCTGGTGTGGAAGCTCGATTGATTGCTCAATGCGATTATGTTGATGCCGTAGGTATCAATGTTTTGGCGTCTATCAAAGGTAAGGACTCGAGTCTCGCGCCGTTGGTTATCATGACACCGCGTAGCGGCTGGTGGGCATGCGCCTCTGAGCGCGGAGGGGGCATCGCCTGTATGCTGGAAATGATGCGCGCTATCCAACTCGAAGGACCCCAGCGTGATGTTGTCTTTACAGCTAACACGGGCCATGAGCTTAGCCATATCGGCCTCGACCACTATCTGGAGCCACGGCAGGCACTTGTTCAAGGGGCCCACATGTGGATTCACCTCGGCGCAAATTTTGCAGCAGGAGTGGGCGGGGGAGTTCGACTGCAGTTTTCTGATGAGGACGCAAAATCGGCGCTTGCGGGTCCTTTGTCAGCGCGCGAACTGAAGCCCGCTGTTGAAACCGAACTAGGGACCCGCCCTTTCGGTGAGGCGCGTAACATTCATGATGATGAGGGTCGCTACATTTCACTCCTTGGGGGCAATGGACTATTTCATCATCCGGCGGACATGTGGCCAGCCGCTGTCGATTTGCCATTTGTTGCCAAATGGATTGAGGCCTTCACTGAGCTTGGTGTGGACCTGTCTCGTTGAAATAGGGCAATCCCAATTTTTATTACCAACGTAGATACTGTGTCTCCGCAAAGCCGCCAAATTTTTTCACCTTAAGTTCGCCCAATTCTGGATCCAACAATGTGCCGTCGAAATGACCAAACATTTGATGGAAGTTGCTGGCGATGACGCCTGCATCACCAACTGCATGATAGCCGCCGACGGGGGTAAAGGTGAGGTCGACCATGCCGTTCCCAGATTTTACGTGCCAGGGAGCGTCTAAGTTTTCATCATTAAACTCGATCAATACGAGGTCGGTTTTGACAAGTCGGCCGTCGACCCAAAAACAATTTTCGCTAAAACCGCTTTCGTTGACACCGTTGGAAACGTTAAGACCAATCAGGCGGTCATTTGCGTCACGTGCTGAAAAACAAGCCCAGTTCCAATATGTTTCAGGGCGCAGAAAACCGGCGGTGTAGTCATGGTGTGCACAAGCGCCAATTTCTGAAAAGTCGAGCTTGCCGAAGGGACCCGAGACAAAGCCAGAGGCGGGGACACCTGCAACTTTCTGCGCATAAGTCCAGCCGGTCGCACCAGTTTGTGTGCACACGCGCATCGGCGTGAAGCTTGGCTGTTGATCCTGGAAGTGAAGGTCGATTTCAATACCGTCAGGAAGCACGGCATGAAGGTTCTTTCCTCCGTTGCTGGCACTTGCATCCATTTTGATGACGGCGTCATCTGTACAAAATGTGCTGCATCCATCATCCGGATTTAGGCAAACATCATACCCGTCGCCTTCACGTGCTGAATAACCCTCCTGCAGAAGAAATTCTTTTTTCTCCATATCAAAAAGATAAACAAATGCACCCTTGATGATGGGTGAGTGACTGAACGCACATCCAAGCGCATAACGTTCAGAAACCGCACCCATAAATTGAAAGTGACGGAATGCCGCGTCTCGCGCTTCCAGCGGCAATAGCTCTCCGAGAGGGGACTTGAGGCGCGCCTTTTGGTACTCGATCTGTCCAATTGGATCGTCAAAAAATCCACGGCGCACACGTCCAGCTTCGTCAATGAGTGTCATCGGTTTCCCACCAAGTTTCAGATGCAAATGCTATGACATCGTGTGTACGGCAATTTTTGAGGGGGGCCAAGGTCGTTCGGGCCGGTTCCGTTACAAAATAATTAGATGTGAGCGCCTGTTTGACGCGACGTCAGTGCAGCAATACTGGACAGGCGAGGCATCATGGTTATCTTCTGCGCAATTGGTCATTTTAATTTGAGAAATCAGGAGCTATTGGATGGTTGATCCGCGCACGCCTATCCTTGTTGGATGTGGACAGGTCTTACAGAGAGAGAAAGACCTGGATAAAGTAAAAGATCCAGCTTCCTTGATGGCAGATGCCGCACGCATGGCTTTGGCTGATACGGGCGTTGCAGATCTGGAAACCAAGCTCGACACAGTAACCTGCACACGCTTTGTTATCGACAGCCCTGGCACCCGCGCACTTCCGATCAACCAATATGCAAATCTGCCGTTGACGCTCTCCAAGAAGATAGGCGCGACACCGGCAAACACCTGTTATGGTCCGACAGGCGGCAACTCGCCCCAGCTATTGGTGAACCACACTGCCGAGCGCATCGCCGAAGGGGACCATGATGTGGTCCTGCTTGCCGGTGTTGAATGTTTTGGTTCGTTTCAGAAACTGCTGATGACGGGAAAAACACCAGAGAACTGGAACGATGATCCAGGTGGCAATCGCATTGACATCGGCTATGAGAAAAACGGCGTGTCGGATGTTGAAAACCTTCACAAGCTGAGCCACCCCGTAAACTGCTACCCTCTGTTTGAAAATGCATTGCGTGGTGATGCAGGGCGCACAGTGGAAGAGCAGCAGGCGCACATTGGCAAGTTGATGGCGCCGTTCACGCATGTTGCCCGTCTGCATCCACAATCCTGGTTCCCAGTTGAGCGCACGGCTGAGGAAATCGCGACACCGAGCGACAGCAATCGCTATGTGGGCTTCCCTTATACGAAATTCATGAACGCCATTATGGCGGTGGACCAAGCTGCGGCAGTTGTCATGATGTCTGTTGAGAAGGCGCGGGAACTTGGTGTGCCCGAGGATAAATGGGTTTACCTGCATGGATCAGCTGACGCCAATGACCTTTGGTATCTGACGGAGCGCCAGAATTTTTATTCAAGCCCAGCTATCCGCATGATGGGGCAACAAGCATTTTCCCAAGCTGGTTGGTCAATAGGTCAAATCGACATTATGGATCTCTATTCTTGTTTTCCAAGTGCGGTGCAAATTGGCATGAAAGAACTCGGCATCGCTGATGATGATCCACGGCCCCTCACGGTGACCGGAGGCCTGCCGTACTTTGGTGGTGCTGGAAACAATTACGTCATGCATTCCATTGCCACGATGATGGAAAAATTACGGGCGAACCCGGGCAAAAAAGGCATGTGCACATCCAACGGATATTATGTCACCAAGCATGGTATTGGGCTCTATTCCACGATGCCGACGGAAGGTGCCTGGAAACGGACCAATCCGGCAGACTATCAAAAAGATCTGGACGCGATGGAACACCCACGTGTGGAAGAAGCGCCGAACGGCTCCGCCAAGATCGAAACATATACGGTCATGCATGGCCGTGGCGGTTCAGAGTTTGGCATTGTCATGGGACGTCTTGAGGCCGATGGCGCACGTTTTGTCTCCCACGTTACCGAGCCAGCATTAGTGCAGGGCCTGATGGATCAGGATAGCTTGGGGCGATCGGGCACAGTAGAGAACACCGATACGGGCCTGAACATTTTCAAGCCGCTCTGATCCTTGGTAGGTTAGAAAAAATATGGCGGCTTCTGAAAGTCTCAGGAGCCGCCATTTTATGCACTTACCAGAGCCATGTTTCTGGTTCTGGAATCGGTTTGCCTTCACTGATCGCCATGAAGCCTTTGACGTTTCTAATGATCGCCCAGACGACCCATGCCAGCAGCATGAAAAATCCAATCACAACGACAGTAAGGATCATGCTGACAAAGATGAACAGAAAGCTGATCCAGAAAGTCCGAATTTGAAAGGTGAAGTGAGTTGCAGAAATTTCATCAGCTTCACCGCGTTTGAGGTATGCAATGACGACGCCAATCAGCGTAGTAATACCGACCACAAACCCTGCGAAATTAAGTAGGTACACAAGCTTTACAGTATCCGTGTCGGCTGGGCCGCCAGAACTCCGGAATGTCTCAAGTGGGTCAGACATATTATTCCTCCGCTAATTGTCACATTGTCGCTATATGTCTGATGAGGCTATAAGCACTGAAACGACTTGTCGACAGGTTGATGGAAACGGGAGTAACGAGATGCCGCGTATTTATATGATCCGCCACGGAGAAGCAGCTGCGGGATGGGATGCGGACAAGGATCCGGGCTTGTCTGATTTAGGACGCGCGCAATCTGAAGCGGCTGCAACAGAAATTATGGGCCGTGAGGGGAGCGTCCTTCCCGTTTTGTCGAGCCCTCTCAAACGTTGCCAGGAAACCTCCATCCCGCTCGCTCATGCCTGGAAAGCTCAGGCGCACATTGAGCCCCGCGTTGCGGAGATCCCGTCACCTGACCTCAGCCTTGCAGAACGGGGCGTGTGGTTGCGCAATCTCATGACGGGCACATGGGAAGAGACAAAAGCCCCTGGAAATCAGGCGCTAGACCTTATCAGCTGGAAACAATCCGTCGTTGATGCTCTGCTTGAGCTAAAGACCGATACGGTCATATTCTCCCATTTTATTGCGATCAACGCGGCTGTCGGCCATGCCTTGAACGATCCTCGCGTGATTTGTTTTCGACCTGACAATTGCTCTGTGACAACCTTTGAAACGGGTGGAGACAAACTGACCGTCATTGAACAAGGACGTGAAGCTGAGACGAAAGTGAATTAATCACCAAATTCACGACAAGAGACTCCCGATCAAAACTCACGGTATAGTTCGCCCATGACAGCAATTCTGACCGTTGATCAAATGTATGCCGCTGACCGTTGGGCGATTGCTCACGGGACGAGCGGTGTGGTTTTGATGGAGGCCGCTGGACGGGCATGTGCGGATGCAATTTTGGCACGGTTTCCCAAAGGGCGCGTGGCGGTTCTTTGTGGTCCCGGGAACAATGGCGGTGATGGTTTTGTCATCGCGCGATTGTTGCGGGACGCGGGGTGGGGCGTTTCACTCTTTCTGATGGGGGACCGCGCAGCCTTGCATGGCGATGCGGCGCATATGGCGCATAAATGGAACGGCCCGGTGCTCTCGCTAACTGAGGATGCAGGCGAAGGTGTTGATCTGATTGTTGACGCATTGTTCGGCGCTGGGCTCGCCCGTGATCTGGAAGGCGTCGTGCCGACCATTATCGAAAAAACGGCTGCCAGCAAAACACCCGTCATGTCGGTTGACGTGCCAAGCGGCATTGACGGAGACAGTGGCGCTATTTGCGGTGCTGCTTTCGTTGCCAATCTCACAGTGACATTCTTCCGAAAAAAGCGTGGCCACCTACTGTTTCCGGGGCGGGCGTATTGCGGTGAGATTATAGTTGCGGACATCGGGATCGATGAAGCCGCGCTTGACGTGATGAACTTGGATCTCTTCGTGAATGATCCAGCAGCCTGGCGCCATGCATTACCAAGGCGAAATTTGGCAGGACACAAATATACAAGCGGTCACCTATTGTCGGTGTCGGGTGGACCAAGTGCGACAGGGGCCGCGAGGCTTGGCGCACGCGGCGCTTTGCGGTCTGGTGCTGGATTGGTGACTGTCGCTTCGCCCCCGAATGCACTGCAAGTTAATGCGCATCATTTGACGGCGATTATGCTAAAGCGCTTTGAAGGTGCCGAAGGCCTAAGCACTATTCTTGACGACAAGCGTATCAATGCAGTGCTTGTTGGTCCTGGAAATGGAGTGGGGTCAGAAACACGCGAAAATGTTGCTGCTATCCTCACGTCTGGTGCGGCGACGGTGATCGATGCGGATGCGCTCACATCGTTCGAAGAGCTGCCGCGCGACCTGTTTGTTGGCATCGGGAATTATTTTGCGGGGCCTTCCGTTCTCACGCCTCATGAAGGTGAGTTTGCACGCCTGTTTCCAGAATTGAGTGGATCAAAGTTGGACCGCGCAAGAGCCGCCGCCGTTGCATCAGGTGCGGTTGTTTTGTTGAAGGGCCCTGACACAGTTGTCGCGAGCCCGGATGGTCGCGCAGTCATCAATGCAAATGCGGGGCCGGAACTTGGAACCGCCGGGTCAGGTGATGTGCTGGCGGGCATGGTCGCAGGGCTCCTGGCTCAGGGCATGCCGCCCTTTGAAGCCGCGTGCGCTGCTGTGTGGATGCATGGTGCCGCTGGTGCCGCCTTTGGACATGGATTGATTGCAGAAGATTTACCGGAAATATTGCCGGGTGTACTCGCTGGGTTATTGCAATGAAATCCACGATCAATGTCAGGCACTTTGAGCCACGCGACTTGCCAGCGGCAAATGATATTTACAATCATTACATCCTCACTTCACCGGTGACATTCGATATCAATCCAAAGTCTGTAGAAGATCGCGCTGAGTGGGCGGCAACTTTTGCTGAGAAGGGACGCTACCAATGTTTAGTCGCGACTGAAGGAGAGGTGTTTTTGGGGTGGGCGTGCAGTGGTCCATACAGAGTGAAGGCTGCCTACCAGACGTCGGTAGAAGTTAGTATCTATCTTGATCCGAATGCCAGCGGCCGAGGCATGGGCACATTGCTCTACAATGCGCTTTTTGAGACGTTGAAAACAGAAGAAATTCACCGTGCGTTGGCCGCGATCACTCATCCAAATGAGGCGTCCGTCGCGTTGCATAAGCGGTTTGGTTTTTCGGAAGTTGGGCTCTTTACTGAAGTCGGACATAAGTTTGAGAAATATTGGGACGTGTTGTGGATGGAAAAACATCTGTAAGTGCGTCACGATTTTGTAATTGTTGCTGGGGGAACTGGGAAAATGAAATTGTCTTTGAAGAAACTGGTGCTCGCGGGATTTGCCTGCTTCTTCACCACGAGTGTTTTCGCAGAACCTGTTCCCAATTATCTGATTGGCCGGGGAATGGCTGACATTACAGGCCCCGTGTTAGGGCTAGAGATGTGGGGCTTTGGTCGGGGCGAAGAGCAACTGACAGAGGGGCTACACATTCGCCAGCGTGCGCGTGCTTTCATCGTTGCAGAACCCGGTCAGGGAAAACGCATCGTCTTTATAAGTGCAGACATTGGCAGCATCGAACACAATATCTCTTTGGAAGTCGTTGATCGCCTGAAAGCCAAATTTGGCGACCAGTACAGCATGGATAATGTCATGTTGAGTGCGACCCATACGCATGCCGCAGCGGGTGGTTATTGGCACAGCAGGTTGGCGTTGGGCCTTTCCGGAGCATTTTATCCAGAAGTGTATGAGCACATCGTAGACGGCATCGTCACAGCAATTGTTGTAGCCCATGATGATTTGCAACCCGGGAATATTCTGATCAACACCGGTGACGTAGAAGGTGCCGGCGTAAATCGGTCAATGACCGCATACGAGCAAAATCCTGAGCAAGAACGTGAAACCTACGGCACGCCAGTGGACCGTGAGATGACTTTATTGAGTTTCATAGATGCGTCTGGTCCCATTGGCATGGTAAATTGGTTCGCCGTTCATCCCACGTCGATGACCTACGACAATCACCTGGTTTCCGGGGACCATAAAGGGTACGCGTCGCTTCAGTTTGAAAAACAAATGGGTGTGACCTATCAGACATCAGATGATTTTGTTGCTGCCTTTGCTCAGTCAACTCCGGGCGATGTGACACCTAATCTCAATTTGAATAACACAGGTCCCGGCAAAGACGATTTCAAGAGCACAGCGATCATCGGAACACGTCAGTTGGAAGTGGCGCTGGAATTGTTTGAGAGTGCCAATGAAGCTTTGTCAGGTGCGATTGATTTCCGTCGGCTTTATGTCGACATGTCAAATTACGAAGTGACTGACCGGTTTACGGGGGCGGGCAGCCAAGTCACTTGTCCATCAGCCTACGGCTATTCCTTTGCGGGTGGATCGACAGAAGACGGCGGGGGGCACTTTCTTTTCTGGGAAGGCATGACCGAGCAACGCTTCTATCTGGATTTTCTGATCCGGTTTTTGACAGGTGCACCTGATTGGACTCCAGCTGTAAAAGAGTGTCAGGAACCTAAGCCGATCCTGTTTGAAACCGGTACAGGCACGCCCTCCATTCAATCCCAAATTCGCTCCATCGGCATTGCACGCATCGGGCAGCTTGTCATCGTGACGATGCCAACTGAGATCACCACAATGGCAGCCAGACGATTGAAAGCGAGTGTGAAAGAAGCGCTGGGCGATTGGGCCACACACATTGTTATTGCTGGTTACACAAATGGGTATGCCGGATATGTAACAACGCCAGAAGAATACGCCGTTCAGCAGTATGAAGGTGGTCACACTCTACACGGTCCATGGACGTTGCCGGCTTATCAGCAAATCGCTTCACAATTGGCGACAGCCTTGGAAAGCGGCATGCCAGTGACGAATGATATCGTTTACGACGATTGGCGCGGAAAGTCCGTGGCAACAGCTGTGAATGATGGTGCGAACGATGGCATACTGGAGCCTCATGCATTCGGCGAAGCATTGCCGTTGCAGCAAGACCAATTCAGCTCGGGAGAAATTATCGTCGCAGAGTTTTGGTCAGGAAACCCCTCCGCCGATCATGGTGCAATTCCAAATTTTCTAACCGTCGAGCTTTTGCATGACGGTGAATGGCTTGCCGTCGCGCGAGATAGTGACTGGGAAACGAAAATCATGTGGCGCCAGAACGGAGCAGAAGATCAGCTCATCGCGCGAGTTGTTTGGGAGACGCCAATTGACTTGGCACAAGGAACTTATCGGATAAGGCATTTCGGGCAGGCGAACGTCGGTGGAATCCTCGAAACTTTTGAGGCCACCTCAGCGCCTGTCCAGATTAACTAGAAGAGCGTCCGACGGCGTTCGTATCGCAATGACCAGTTGACGGGTCAATGTGAGAATGCCGCCGACAAGCGCTGCTATCATATCAAGCATGGTGTCTTCCAGGCTGCGCTGAGCAGTGAAGAGGCCTGTTAGATCAATCGTAAATTCAAAGATCTCCCACAGCGCCGCTGTTGAAAGCGTGAACATCAGCGCCAACAAGATGGTTCCCGCCAATTGGCGCATGGGTTGTGGCCAGGACCGTGCAACAGCGTGCTGTGCCCAATCAATCCACAATATGACAAACCCGCTGGTGATGACCGCGTGCATGGCTTTGTCAAAGAGGGTCGAGGTTTCATAAAGACCGAAATACATGCCCAGTAAATGAGATGTGAACCAAACAGCGAGCCACGCAGAAACCATGGGGTAGGTTCGCCCAAAATACCTATGGCACTTGGCCAACAAAAGTGCGCAGACCAGCCCAACGGCGCCGAAAGTAAATTCTCCGCGGCAAAACCAATCATAAGTAACTATTGCCGACACAATCGACAGTGTGACCGTGAGGCGGGCCAAGAAGACCTGCCCTGGCTCAAGAGAAAGATTCGATTGTGAAAACGAGGAGAACACGGATTGGCATGCCATTTTTTGAGGGACAAAGCGACTATGTGCATTATGTCGCCTTTAAATCCCCATCCTAAAGGGCGCAATTCGCAACAGAGTGGTGCGAAAACCGGCCGGACAGAGCGCCAGAACAGGGCGAATGACGTAAAATGCGAAACCCCGGTGTTTATTGGGCTTTTCAAGGCTTGATGCCCTTGCTATAGAGGGCGCCAAATTCGGACAAGCAGCGCTTCGCCGTTTTCTGTGATAGCGCAAGGCTTGCTTTTGCCCTCAAGGCAGTATGGTTCCGCGGGCGTGGTGGAATTGGTAGACACGCTAGATTTAGGTTCTAGTGCCGCAAGGCGTGGGGGTTCAAGTCCCTTCGCCCGCACCATAGCGAATGAAAGACACTGTTTCTAAGGGTAGAAACGGGCGACAACGAGTGGGTGTAGAGCCTGCTCTCAAGTGAACGGAAGCGATAGAGCATGCAGGTCAACGAGACGGTCTCAGAAGGTCTCAAGCGCGAACTCACCATCACCATTGGCGCCGCCATTTTGGAAGAGCGCCTTTCTGGTAAGTTGGACGAGATGAAAAATCAGGTTCGCTTGAAGGGCTTCCGCCCCGGCAAAGTGCCTGTGGCTCACCTGCGTCGCACATTCGGCCGTCAGGTCATGACGGAAGTTATCCAAGATGCTGTCACTAGTTCAAGTGGTGAAGCTCTGCAGGAACGCTCGCTGACGCCTGCGATGCAGCCTGAAATCAACATTGAAGGCGAAGTTGAGCCAGTGATTGATGGCAATGCAGACCTTGTTTTTAAGGTTGCCTTTGAAATCGTTCCTGATTTTGATCTTACAGACCTCTCAAAAATCGAACTTGAGCGCCCTACCGCAGAAGTAGCTGATGCAGATATCGACGAAGCACTCGAGAAGCTGACTGACGCACAGAAAAACTTTGAGCCGAAAGACGGCAAAGCTGAACTTGATGACCTTGTTGTCATCGACTTCTTGGGCCGCATCGACGGTGAAGCCTTTGACGGCGGCGCCGCAGAAGACGCCCGTCTTGAAATCGGCTCAGGTCAGTTCATCCCTGGTTTTGAAGAGCAGCTGATCGGTACGGAAGCTGGACAGAAACTGAATGTTACAGTGTCTTTCCCAGCCGATTACGGCGCGGAAAACCTTGCTGGCAAAGAAGCAGTCTTTGAAACAACAGTGAAAGCTGTAGAAGGGGCCGCAGCTGTTACGATTGACGATGCTTTTGCTGAAAAGTTCGGCATGGAAAACCTTGAAAAGCTGCGCGAAGCTTTGTCGCAGCAGATCAAGACTGACTTTGACCAAGTCTCATTGGCGAAAATGAAGCGCGTGATGCTCGATCTTTTGGACGAGCTACATACTTTCGACTTGCCGCCGACGTTGGTCGAACAGGAATTTAGCCAGATCTGGCATCAATTTGAGCATGAGCTTGAAAATGATGGCAAAAAGATCGAAGACGCTGACAAGCCAGAAGAAGAGCTCCGCGCTGAATACCAAACCATCGCAGAACGCCGCGTTCGTCTGGGCCTTGTTCTTTCCGAAATTGGATCAAAAAATGAGATCAAGGTAGAAGATGCGGAAGTGAACCGCTCTATTGCACAACGCGCGCAGCAGTTCCCGGGTCAAGAAAAACAGGTCTATGAGTTCTATACAAAGAACCCACAGGCACTTGCTGAAATCCGCGCACCTATCTTCGAAGACAAGGTAGTCGCTTTCATTGCCGAGTTGGCAAAAGTGACTGACAAAGTCGTCTCAAAGGAAGAGCTTCTCGCAAATCCGGATGAAGACGAAGCCGAAGAAAAACCAGCAGCGAAGAAGAAGCCTGCGGCAAAAAAGAAAGCAGCGCCGAAGAAAAAGGCTGCTGCGAAGAAGGCAGCGGCTAAAAAGCCAGCGGCTAAGAAAAAAGCAGCGCCTAAGAAGGCGGCTAAAAAAGACGATTAGTCTTTCAGCTCACTGCCTAAATACAGAAGGCCGGAGCATTGCTCCGGCCTTTGTTGTTTGTCGCTTTTTAAAAGTACGCTTAGATATTGGAATTTGGATCGCGTCGGAAACCTTCATCAGGCGTACGCCTACGCAGGCCACCACGAGCCCGTGTTTTGGAGGCGTTATTGAGTTCTGCAGAACTGATGACGCCGTCATTGTTTTCATCCAGTGAAAGAAAATCATGTTCTGGAATGGCCATTAGTTCAGCGTTGGTCAGGAAACCATTGCCGTCGAAGTCGAGCGCAATGAAGGCTGCTCTGCGAATGCCTGTCTCGTCGTCGTCTCGGACATCGTCCCACTCATCCTCATCAACGCGGCCATCACGGTCTTCATCGGCGAGCGTGAAGATTTGCCGACGATATTCCAAGTATTCTGTGCGCGTGACCGCCCCATTTTCGTTGATGTCCCACTGGTAAGCGGGATGGCGAATAATTTCAATATCTCCCTCGCTGCCCGACGAGCAGGCTGCCATCAGGGGGAGGACGGAAGCCACAACCAAAACCTTGCCGGATTTGGAAACATAATGATGAAGTTTTTCAACGATAAAGCTGGAAAGGGAACGCATTTGACCTCAAAACGGAAAAGAATAGGAAAATCGAACACACACGGAATTATACCCAGATTTGTGCAGTTTCGGGTGGGTGATTGAAAAATCTGTCCGCTTTTCCCATATAATTCGTTGAACGATGCAGATTCTGGCGCTTGCGCTATAGTTCTGCACGGTCCATTTACCGAATCATCCTATGCATAGTTGTGGGACGACCCGACTGGCATCTCCCGCCTGTCACTGTGACAGGCAGCCAGTAAAGTGACGCGCGCAACACTTGGAAAGCAGACTATGAACGATCCTTACGAGTTCTCGATGAACCTGGTCCCTATGGTGGTCGAGCAAACTAATCGCGGCGAACGCGCCTACGATATTTTCTCCCGACTTCTCAAAGAGCGGATTATCTTTGTGACTGGTCCAGTCGAAGACGGCATGGCGACGGTGATTACAGCGCAGCTTCTTTTCTTGGAGGCCGATAATCCCAGCAAAGAAATTTCGATGTACATCAATTCCCCTGGCGGTGTGGTAACGAGCGGCTTAGCCATTTATGACACCATGAAGTATATCCAGCCGAAGATCACAACCGTTTGTGTCGGTCAGGCTGCATCCATGGGGTCACTTTTGTTGACTGCGGGCGAAAAAGGGCAGCGTTTTGCTCTGCCAAACGCACGTATCATGGTTCATCAACCATCAGGTGGTTTCCAAGGACAGGCGACGGATATTGAAATCCATGCGCGTGAAACCTTGGCACTGCGCGAAAGGTTGAACCAGATCTATGTGGAGCATACCGGTCAGGATATAGAGACTGTGCGCGATGCTTTGGAACGCGACAATTTTATGTCGCCAGAACAGGCTCAGGCGTTTGGCTTGATTGATAAAGTAGGCGCGACAAGAGAAGATTTTGGCATCGCCGAAGAAGAAAAAGACTAATTTTTCTCTTTCTCTATCAAAAACGATCATTCGATCAAGCGGTTATGGGTTTCTAACCGGTTGATCGAAAAGGGATTAATCAATTCTTGATCCCTCTGCGCCTAACATGCTCGTATGATAGACATGTGTTGGTGCAGGTGATTCACTTCTATCCTCAAGCGGTGCGCAGCCATGGTATGGCCGCAAAATTGCCCAGCTTTGGGGTGAGAGTTGAATACGATACAAAATACCGTCCCAACGCGGGGCAATGAATAAGAACCACGGTTGGCTACAATAGGGTTGGCTACAAGGAGAGTACATGAGCAAGGTAAGCGGCGGTGGCAGCAGCGATTCCAAGAACACGCTTTACTGTTCTTTCTGCGGCAAAAGCCAGCATGAGGTCCGCAAACTAATTGCAGGACCAACAGTGTTCATCTGTGATGAATGCGTTGAATTGTGCATGGACATTATCCGCGAAGAGAACAAAACATCGCTGGTGAAATCGCGTGAGGGTGTACCAGCCCCACAAGAAATTATGGATGTGTTGGACGACTATGTGATCGGGCAGCCTGCGGCAAAGCGGGTGCTTTCGGTCGCGGTGCATAACCACTACAAGCGGTTGAGCCACGCGGCAAAAAACAACGAAGTCGAACTCGCGAAATCAAACATCATGCTCATCGGCCCAACCGGTTGCGGTAAGACACTTCTTGCTCAGACGCTGGCCCGTATCATTGATGTTCCATTCACGATGGCAGATGCGACGACGCTAACGGAAGCTGGCTATGTCGGCGAAGACGTTGAGAATATCATTCTGAAGTTACTTCAAGCTGCTGACTATAATGTTGAGCGCGCGCAGCGCGGCATTGTCTACATCGATGAAGTGGACAAAATTAGCCGCAAGTCAGACAACCCATCCATCACACGTGATGTGTCGGGTGAAGGTGTGCAGCAGGCTCTGTTGAAGATTATGGAAGGCACGGTTGCTTCCGTTCCACCACAAGGTGGGCGCAAACACCCACAGCAGGAATTCCTGCAGGTCGACACAACGAACATTCTGTTTATTTGTGGCGGCGCATTCGCTGGCTTGGAAAAAATCATTTCCAGTCGCGGCAAAGGTTCTGGCATTGGCTTTGGTGCCAAAGTGACAGACCCAGAAGAGCGCCGCACCGGGGAGGTTCTTCAAGAGCTAGAACCAGAAGATCTGCTCAAGTTCGGTTTGATCCCGGAATTTGTTGGTCGTATGCCAGTGTTGGCGACCTTGACCGACTTGGATGCGGACTCGTTGGTGAAAATTTTGACTGAGCCTAAGAACGCTTTGGTCAAACAGTATGAGCGTCTTTTCGAAATGGAAGATGTGAGTTTGACCTTTTCTGATGAGGCATTAGTTGCTGTTGCTAAAAAGGCAATCGAGCGCAGAACTGGTGCACGTGGATTGCGCTCAATCCTGGAGACAATCCTGCTTGATACAATGTTCGAATTGCCTTCGCTTGAAGGTGTGGAAGAAGTGGTTATCTCGGCTGAAGTCGTCGAAGGAAAAGCGCAGCCACTTTATATTTATGCGGAACGCTCTGGTGATGTTGAAAGCAGTGCATAACGCATAATATTTTCCATAATAATTTACTGCCATGGCCTTGAAAGCATCTGCTTTCGAGGCCATTTTCTTGTCAAACGGACGGTAAAGTTCATTTTTGGCGGAAAAATCGGCAAAAAACCGTATTTCAGCCTGCTAATGGTCAGCATTCGTTCAGCAGTGACGTGCCATACTGCATCCCTTCATTCGGCCAATCTGAGTGAGTCGGAATAGACGGCTTTCGAGAGCGGCAAAAGCGGCGCAAGAGTACACAACAAGGGTTCACACATGAGCGATAATCACGACGACAACCCAACGGACGAAACGGTTCAACCGGCAACCGACGAAGTAGCGAAGAAGTTTGAGGGCGGCGTACTACCCGTTCTGCCACTTCGCGACATTGTGGTGTTTCCGCACATGATCGTTCCTCTTTTTGTCGGGCGCGTGAAGTCTGTGAAAGCACTCGAAGAAGTGATGCAAGATGACAAACAGATTTTGTTGGTCGCACAAAAAGATCCCGGAGATGACGATCCATCTCCAGATGACATTTTTGATGTGGGCACAGTCGGTCAGGTCTTGCAGCTTTTGAAACTTCCCGATCAGACCGTCAAGGTTTTGGTTGAAGGCACGACGCGTGCGCGCGTGGAACGCTTCACAGAGCGTGAAGATTTCTTTGAAGCTGAAGTAACGCCTATTCCAGAACTCGACACGGATGATGAACGCTTGGAAGCACTGTCGCGCACAGTGACCAATCATTTTGAAAACTATGTAAAGCTTAACAAAAAGGTGCCACCAGAGGTTCTCGGGTCAGTCACTCAGATTGATGATTATGCCAAACTTGCTGATACGATCGCTAGCCATCTGAATATCAAGCTGGAAGAGAAGCAGGAGCTTTTGCAAATCGCAAGCACCGCTGAACGGCTTGAGCGCGTCTATTCCATGATGGAAGGCGAGATCTCAGTCCTCAACGTTGAGAAGAAAATTCGTGGGCGCGTAAAACGCCAGATGGAAAAGACCCAGCGCGAATATTATCTGAACGAGCAAATGAAGGCGATCCAGAAGGAACTTGGTGGTGAAGGCGACGAAGGTCGTGATGAGCTTCAAGAGCTGGAAGCGCGGATCGAAAAGACGAAGCTGTCTAAAGAAGCACGCGAAAAAGTCGACGGTGAAATGCGCAAGTTGCGCCAGATGAGCCCAATGTCTGCAGAGGCGACGGTGGTTCGCAATTATCTCGACTGGATTTTGTCCGTGCCTTGGAACGCAAAAGGGCGCGTGAAAAAAGATCTGGTCAAAGCAGAAGAAATTCTGGACGTGGATCACTTTGGCCTGGAGAAAGTCAAAGAACGGATCATCGAGTATTTAGCCGTGCAACAGCGCGCCAACAAACTCAAAGGACCTATTCTCTGTCTCGTTGGACCTCCCGGTGTCGGTAAGACATCGCTGGGAAAATCGATTGCCAAAGCAACTGGGCGCGACTTTGCGCGCCTGTCGCTGGGCGGCGTGCGTGACGAGGCGGAAATTCGCGGTCACAGACGTACTTATATTGGCTCAATGCCCGGCAAAGTCATTCAGTCGATGAAAAAAGTGAAGCACTCAAACCCGCTTTTCCTACTCGATGAAATTGACAAGATGGGCGCGGACTTCCGCGGTGATCCATCGGCAGCTTTGTTAGAGGTGCTTGACCCTGAACAAAACAGCACGTTCCAAGACCACTATTTGGAAGTCGAATACGATCTGTCCAACATCATGTTTGTGACCACAGCGAATACGCTGAACATTCCAGGACCTTTGATGGACCGGATGGAGATCATTCGTATCGCCGGTTATACGGAAGATGAAAAAATTGAAATCGCGCGCCGCCATTTGATCCCTAAAGTGATCACTGACCACGGCCTGAAGGCAGCGGAATGGACGATTGATGATGAGGCGTTGATAGAGCTCGTTCGGCTTTATACGCGCGAAGCGGGAGTGCGCTCTCTTGAACGGGAGATTTCTAATCTCTGCCGCAAAGCGGTCAAACAATTGGTGACGACGGATAAAACTGAAATCAATGTGACAAAAGACAATCTGTCTGAGTTCGCTGGCGTTGCGAAATTCAGCTTCGGTGAAATTGATGTTGAGGATCAGGTTGGGGTTGTCACGGGATTGGCATGGACGGAAGTTGGTGGCGAGCTGTTGACGATTGAGAGTGTCATGATGCCGGGTAAAGGTCGCATGACCGTCACGGGCAATCTTAAAGACGTGATGAAAGAATCCATCTCGGCTGCAAATTCTTACGTGCGCTCACGTGCAACCACCTTCGGCGTTGAGCCACCGGTATTTGATCGCAAAGACATCCACGTGCACGTACCCGAAGGGGCAACACCAAAAGATGGACCAAGTGCAGGTGTTGCCATGGCAACGTCTATTGTGTCCATCATCACGGGAATTCCGATTCACAAAGACATTGCCATGACGGGTGAAATCACTCTGCGTGGACGTGTTCTGCCAATCGGCGGCCTGAAAGAAAAACTGCTCGCGGCCCTTCGCGGCGGTATTACGAAGGTGTTGATTCCAAAGGACAACGTCAAAGATCTTGCGGATATTCCGGACAATGTGAAGAATCGCATGGAAATCGTGCCCGTTGAGACAGTTGATGAAGTGTTGGCGAATGCGCTTGTCAGTAAGCCTGAAGCGATTGAGTGGGATGAAGAAGCCTACGCAGCGCAACAAGCTGCGCGGGGCACAAGTGATACATCAGCAGAAGCTGTTACTGCCCACTAAACAAACAAAAAAGAGCCCTCCGTGTTTTGAGTGAGAACGCGGGGGGCTTTTTTATGGGGTTTCCTCTGCGCGCCTGCAAAAAATTGGTGTTTCAAGGGAAATTCGCAGGAATCTGCGCCTTTCAATGCTTAATCCTTTGACCCGGTGAAGGACCCGCGTTTACACTTTTGGCTGATTATCTGGGGATTCGCTCCCCGTAGCCTAGAGGGGCCGAACGTGAACAAGAATGATCTAATTGCAGTCGTAGCCGATCAATCGGGTCTGTCGAAAGCCGACGCGACCAAAGCCGTAGATTGTGTCTTCGACACGATCACCGGCACACTGAAGAGTGGCGATGAAGTACGTCTCGTGGGGTTTGGCACATTCAATGTCACTCGCCGTAATGCTTCAGAGGGCCGTAATCCACGGACCGGTGAGAAAATTCAAATTCCAGCATCGAACCAACCTAAGTTCAAAGCTGGTAAAGGGTTGAAAGACGCAGTGAATAGCTAAAGTCTTTAATGCCGAAATGGAGAAAGGCCGACACTTGTCGGCCTTTTTTTATGCCTGGTAGTTCGAGCCGCCAGATGACGTGTTTTCTACTTCATCCACATCACCGCGTGGATCCAGTTCATGGGAGGCACCTGATCCGCGCGCCAATGGGATCGCCACAAAGTCCTCTCTGTCTTCCGTTGGTACGGCGTCTCGAGTGAGAATGCGCATGAGAACGATGGGGATGAACAGAAGGCAGACAATGACGGAAATACCAAAGACAGCACCAAGTCCAAAATAGGGCTGAAGAAGCGACACAGTGATGGGTCCTACAACTGCGCCCGTTGAGAACACCAACATCAGACCGCTGGCAAGTAAGACAAATTGATGAGGAGCGGCATGATCATTCGCCTGGGCAATGCACAGGCTATAAAGAGACAGAGCGCAGGCGCCAAAAAAGAAGGCACCAATGTAGAGCCCGGTGGGACCAGCTGATCCGATGGCCGTCGCCAGAAAAGAGGAAGACAGCGCGACACCAATGAGCGCACCGATGAGAACCCAACGCCGATCAATTTGATCTGAAAGACGCCCGACAGGCACTTGTGCAATTGCACCGCCTAAGATCGCCATTGTCATAAAGATCGACACACCTTTGACGTCTAAGCCTGCTTCGCCCGCATAGATTGGTGCCAGAGCCCAAAAGGGACCATTGGTCAGACCGACTACAAAACAGCCGAGCACGCCTATGGGCGACACATTCCACAGTTCACGTAAATTGGTTTTATGGGTCTCAATGGGGGCCGGTTGCATGGACCGGGTGAGCGAGACCGGAACCAGCGCGGCAGAGGTTAAAATCGCAACGATGGCAAAAAGCTCAAAACCACCTGGGGCAGAAATATTGAGGGTCAATTGGCCGAGGATGAGGCCGCTGAAGCACACGATGCGGTAGACACCGAAGATGCTGCCCCGGTTCTGATTGGTTGCCTGTTCGTTCAACCAGCTCTCAATGATCATATAGAGCCCGGCCAGACAAAATCCTGTGGCGATGCGTAAAATCACCCACATCACTACATGTAAGGAAAGCAAATGAACCAATGGGATCGCAGAGGCAATGGAGGCAAACACGGCGAACGAACGAATGTGACCGCCGCGCATAACCACCGCGGGGCCAAACCACGAGCCCAACATTGAGCCCGCAAAAAAGCCTGCGCCCAGAACGCCAAGACTGACGGGAGAAAATCCATCCAATTCAGCGCGGATAGGCAGCAAGGTGCTGAAAAGGCCGTCTCCGATAAGAAGAATGGCCGTGGACAGAAAAAGCGAAATAAATGGGGCAAGGCTTTTGGTCATGCCAAGTCTCCGAGCGCCGCCCGCAGGATCGTTCTGCAAGGGACCATAAAAGGACGCTGCGATGACCTGTCACCTCAGTTCAATACGCCTTTGATCCCAAAACAGTAGATACCGCAACCCAAAAATGTTCTGGGGCCCTATTGCGCCTGATCTGGCAACAAGCGTGGCTTGATGATTGATCCCATTATGTCTGCAAAAAGCTCGGGTTCTTCCCATGGTGGGCTGTGTGCGGAAAGCTCAAAATAGAAGAGTTCTTTGTCAGGCGCAGAGATCGCCTCAAAATAACGCTCCGACAGCGCCGTTGGTGTCTGATTGTCATGGCGTCCAAGTAGGAAAAACATAGGTACATCAAAATTCACGTAGGTCTTATCAAGATTGGCATCGCCGAGTTCCGCCCACAAATGATCCAACGAAAAGAGGGCGCTGCGAACGAGGGCGATGAGATCCAGCAAATTGAATTCGGGAACAGCAAGCGCGTCTTGCGCAAGGGTAAGCTTAGAGCGGTTCTCATGCGTGAGGCCACCTCCAAACTCGTCGAGCCAGCCACGTTGAATGATCGTCTCCGAGACGCCGTAAGGAGGGCGCCCGATCTCCTCCAGATCCGCCAAAGCTTTCTGATTGTTGAGGCGCTGTGCTTGCGCAAGAGTGAAGTCGTATGATTGTGTCTCATTGGCTCGCATATCGGAAATCTGGCCGGTGCCAATGTAAGCTGAGATTTTGTCTGGATGGCGTGAAACGTAGATCGTGCCGAGCAATGAACCCCACGAGTGCCCAAGAATTGCGATGCGCTCTCGACCAAATTTCGAGCGCAGGTGATCAACGAGCACATCAATGTCTGAGATATATTGTTGCAAGTTCATCGTGTCCGCGGGCGTGTCACTATCAAAGCTTTTACCGGCACCACGTTGATCCCAGTGAACGACAACAAAATCATTTTCCAAGGCGCTGTTGTAGGCGCGGAACCAGGCAAACTCTCCTGCACCTGGACCCCCATGGAGGACCAGGAGGATCGGTGCACCCCGGTCTCTGCCACGTGTGAGGGTCCACTGATCCAGTCCATTGATATCCAGACGTTCTTCCTCCGCGATGCTATTGGGCAAAGGTGATCCGTCGAGATTGGTTATGGTAGGCGTGTGCGTGGGCCACGAAAGCCAACCTAAGATGCCCCCTGCAACAAGAAAAAATACGACGAGTGAATTGATGAACCGATTCATTTTGCGATACCCATGATTTGACCGACCGATGTCGCGAATAGGACCTGAAAATGCCACGGATTGCTATGGCGCCAGGTGCCGCAGACAAAATGACGCGGCAAATGCAATTCAGCCTTGACGTGTGGGGCTCCATGCCGTAGTTCAGGCGCTCTTCGACACCCTTCAACCAAGGGTCTCCAAAGGGCGGTTAGCTCAGCTGGGAGAGCATCTCGTTTACACCGAGAGGGTCGGCGGTTCGAGCCCGTCACCGCCCACCATTTATCCCAGATTACACTTCAATTACGTTCTGAGGTCACCCATCCGCAGAAGTCCAACGATACGGTTGAACTGATCAACGCGTGAGTCGGGATATTGGTCGATTTAAGTCTTTGAAATTGTTTCAAGACCCAGCGTTTGAAAATGCCAAACTCTTATAATTGTCGTGCACGCGGTGAACGGAAATCCGCCTCAGAACGGGCAGTCGTGACCGCAGGTCAAACCTTCTGCAATTTAAACCAGAAATTCCCCGTTCCCCGCTTGACACTCTGCGGGTGCTGCCGTACATCAGCGCATCCCCGGAGGTACTTAACCTCCAACTATGGGGGGGTA
>Ga0209344_10000538_pt1 | contig 63433 bp, 64 predicted proteins | sample Cruoilmetagenom6_FD_187293 | JGI IMG/M metagenome (GOLD analysis project Ga0209344, IMG submission 187293) | Oil polluted marine microbial communities from Coal Oil Point, Santa Barbara, California, USA - Santa Barbara Oil Seep Sample 6 (SPAdes)... | ecosystem: Environmental > Aquatic > Marine... | reverse complement strand
TCCCCCGGCCCCCCCCCCCCCGCCGGATAGGCGGCTGAGACAATTGTATCCCAAGTGCCAACTCCCCCCGGTTCCTCCCCGCCGGATAGGTGGCTGAGAGACCCCTGCCTGCCTAATTTATAACTATCGATCACCTGTCCGCCGGATAAGCGGCTGAGAGACAATCGGAAACCGGGCGTTTGCCCCAGCGACAGCCTCCCCACCGGATACGTGGCATAGAGATGCGGACATCATTGCCCGGAGCATATCCTGTGGGCGCAGCACGTCTTTTATCGGTATATGTGCTTGAACTGATGCAAGTGCGATCAGCTTACTTGAGAACGGTTACAGTCCGCTAAGATCGATATACTCAAATGCCGGGATTTCAGTGTCCGGGTCAAAATCGTAAGTAATCCCAAACAATAGCTTATCCCTGAGCGCCTCTGCGACAGGATATGCAAAGGGCTGAAGCTGAATGACGGTGCGCATAGATACCGCAACTGCCTTGCCTATTCGTTCTGATGTTTGCTGTTCCAGCTCGAGAAAGAGCTCGGATTCCGTCACGCCGTTGTCGATCGTCGACACCTGAACCGCCATGAGGGCAACACCGGCGAATAACCCCGCCTTAGCGATCTTTCCGAACCTATATGCACGGACGGTTTTGTTTCCGATCCCGGCCTGTAACCCAAAGTTCAGTGTCTTAAAGCTGTGGACCAGCGCGCCGAGCAACGAGAAGCCGAAAGCGATCAGAGGAACATAGGCTACGCGTATCGCAGTGATGCCATCTTGATAATGCACTGCCCCCTTCTCGAAGGCGTTGACCGGGGAGACGTAAAGTGGACGTTTTTCGTCGACGATGGCCTTTACCCAAGGCTCGTAGACCTGCGCTATGACCTCATCTCGTGAGAGATCTACTTGCAAAGGTATCTGGTATTCTATGCCGAGCGTCTCGCGCCATTTAACTTGTATCGTTGGATGACGAAAAAAATTATCTGCGTTCAGATCATCTGGAAGCATGCCGTCAAAGGCCGCTCGCATCCCGCGGTCATAGGCAGGGGTCACCTGCGAACGTATGCGCTCATCCACAGCTTTCATGAAGCCTTCGCGATCACGTGGATCCCAGTCGTAATCGACGGGAACCCCCATAGATCGAACCTTGCTGCGCACGCGAGAATACTGACTCTTGCGCAGATTGTAGGGCGTAACCCTTCTGCCAAGGCCATTGCGATATGCCCGGTACAGGCGGGTTTGCTCTGAGGGAATTTTCTGCGTGGCCTTAGCGTGATCTTCCGCGGCAGGAAGGTAGACGTCGTTATACGCTTTCTTCAGTTCATTCATTGATGAAAAATAAGCTTCTGCGTAGAACTTGTTCGGGTCTCCTAAAGCACTCCGGGCTTGAACGTCCAAGAGGTCTTCCACAGCATCTTCAGTCCGCTCTTCAAGCCGATCTACGCTAAGAGCCAAGGAGGGCAGTAGAGACATGAATGTCTTGGCTTCCGGGCTGTCGCGATCAATCACATCGAAATCTATACCCCGCAATACAGCGGTGGAATTTTGGACCGAGGAAGAGATCAGCGTTAAAGTAGAGGCCGCCCGCCGCTGCTCTGGGCTTGATCCGTAGCTCAACCCATCGAGGATGCCCTCTTGCACCGTATAGCTGATGAGACAGCAAAGGAAGGTGCTTGATGTAAGCATCATAGAGGCCTTGGTTTTCCGCCAAGGCTTCCACCGCTTCATGATCCGTATGCGCGGAAGTACAAATATCGTCCATACGACGAGGGTCAGGGCAATCCCTGATATGAGGCGGCCGGCATTTTCGATTTGTTCGATTTCGTGCAGGTCAGTGGTCGACCCGACAACATCGAGAAGACGGGCGCCGAAAGCCACTTCGAATATGAGATAGATGCCGGTAACCAGCATCATCACCAAAGACTCCTTGCGGGAAGGGAGGTTCTTGCCCGTGGCCTCTCCTCCCCACTTTAGACGTTTTTTAGCCTTTGCGGCCGGTTTCTCGTCGCGCATCTCCGCCAGAAGCTCCTAGCGGATCTGCTCCCTCAGTTCGGATTCATCTTTCATCGTCAATCTCAGTCGTAAAGATCAACAACAACCTCTTTAGGAGCCGCGGCTGAAGCTGTGTAGGAGGGAGCTTCAGTGATTACGACCTTCTTGCGCCCCGAGGCAGATGCGGGTGCTGGTGTTGGAGCGGCTTTGCGCGCCGGTGCGGCGGCAGCTTTCTTTGTGCTGGTGGAGGCGCGTGGCTTTACCTTGGCTGTGACCGCTTTCGCAGGCGTGGCAGGCGCGGCGGCCTTTGCGGCTATGACAGTGCCCGGCACAGGCATGGTGTTCTTGGGTTGCTCACATGCGGAAAGGGCAAAAAGCGAAAAAGTGACGAGTGCCGCGCGATAAATCATAAAGTATCTCCAGTATTGAATGCAGAACGTAGATATGCTGTTAAAATCTTGATTAAAAGGTAGGATATGCGATCGACGATAAAAAGTCCTTCGTCAAGACGAGAAAATCACGGTCATGCATAGAGCGCGATCAGGCCTCAGGCTAAGCCTGGAAACTGCGGCTCCCACTGCATCGTGCGACCTATTTAGGTAAATCACAAACATTATCATTGCAGTCCATGCCTTGCAGCCTGTGCTTAAACACCAGTGAGGCTTTTGGCTTGGTGCATTGCGCCAATCAGGTACCGTCCATACTGTGGCCCTGCGAAAACAATCATGGTATGATGTTTCTATACAGATTGCAGTACAACAATATTTCGGTAACAACCCCTACAAGCCATTTTTCAAAAATCATACTACGCATGGAAATACAATGAACGACACTACTTTGGGAAAAATGTTTACCCGCAAATCTGAAGATGTGTTGAAGGAATTTTCAGAAGCTTCTGGCACCGAAACGCTGCTAGGTCACTTGGAAGACGTGGAGGTGTACACCAAGTCTTTTGAAGCCGAGGTGACGGCAAGCCTCTCTTTCACGACAGAAACGACGCAAATCAACTCGCCGAAATTGGAAGTGACTGAGGCGGACGCAGATCGCGTCCTCCGGACGCATTTCGAGAGCATAGACGAGAGCGATCAGTGGCTTGAACACCATCTCGGCCTTAACGAAAACTTCGAGAGAAAAAAGAGCTGCTCTTGCAACTACTCTGAGACCTGCGCAACCTGCAGGGGAGAAAAAATTGTCACCTGCAATAGCTGTAAAGGCAATAAACACGTTACCTGCGATCACTTCGGATGTCAGGGCGGGAGTGTCAGTTGCGACAGGTTTGATTGTCACAATGGCTATTTCAAGTGCAGTGCTTGCTCCGGTTTTGGGCAAGTACAAGAGACATTCCGAGATCCGGGAAGTCCATCGAGCGTCCAGCGCTATGTTAGGTGCGGCTCTTGTAGTGGCACCGGCCGGGGTTATGCCTGCTTTAACTGTAAGGGAACTTCGCGAATAAGTTGCCCTAAGTGCAGAGGCACGAACCGCATCGAATGCAAGAAATGTGACGCAACGGGCATACTGGACTGCATATCCTGTCAGAAGCGGGGCTATAACGCTTTTCAAAAAACCTTGCTGACCCACGTCAAGACAGATCGATCTTATGTAGGGGAAACATCAGATTTTATTGACAGGCTGCGGAGCAAGAGTGATGCCTTCAGACAGCAGCTCATCGAGGCCCCTAAGCATGATCTAAGTTGCGCTTCGAAAGGTAAGTCTGGGCGATATACCTTCTCTGGTGTGGCGACTTACTCTTATATAAAACCAGCCGATGAACTCTTAGTCTTTGTCGGCCACCTGCAACATCCAGCTTGGGTTTCTCAAAAGTTATTCGAACCTGTCATTCGAAGCTTTGCGGACATGGTTTCCACTCTCGACCTCGATGAGCTGGATAAAAGCAGTCTCGGCAAAGAAGTTGTGCGGTGCATGTGTGGTGAAGAACGAACCATGGATGGTCACTTGTATCAATATGACCGCAACGGGGTTATTCTCGACTCGGTCGCCAAGACCATGCCTAAGATCGACAAGGTGATTACCCAGGGTGAGACGGCGCTGAAGTTGAAGCTTCTGGCACTCTGTGGCTTTGCTGCATTCTTGGTCTACCTCATGCCATTCCAGAAAGCTTTGGAGAGCATGGGATTTGGTGAGCTGGTATCTCTGCTCACGCCTGTTTCACCATGGTACTGGGGTTCTTTCATAATGCTGTGGGGGATGCCGCTTCTTACAGTAGCGCTCTACAACCTGATCCGTCGAAAACGCCGCACGGAGCGTTCGACAAAGATTCTTGGCGCCAGCCGCAAGATGAAACTGAAAGGGAAATTCACGACTTGGCTCGGCGCGATGGTTGTGCAAACCGCAGTATTGGCTGGTACGACTTTCCTGCCGGAACCGTTTTTTCCGAAGCCCTGCTATGAAGCAGAGTCGGAGCAGAAGTTTTGTGTCGTGATCTCAGTGGTCACGCCATACATTGCCGCTCCGATAAATATCATCTCTCAGCTACCTGGGTCTAATACCTACCCCATGGACAGCGATATATCCGAGCCTCGGCTTGAGAACCTACGGCCTTCCCTCAACGCGTTCCGAGATAATCCTGGTTGATGAGGGCCTGTTGTCGCGAAGAGTATAATGTTCGTCATTCAGGGGTCGCCGTCTTCAGTCGTCCCTGCCGGATAGGCAGCTGAAGTGCGGGACTGAAGCCCTATTCTTTCGCGGCTTCCGCGAACTCTTCCAGGCTCGGCGCCGGTGTCATGTCGAAAAGTTCAGGATATTGCTCGACACATTTTTCCATGAAATCGACGCGCAGCTTCTCTGCCACAGCGTCGTCGCGTTCTCGATCGTAATGCACGGGGGCGTCGTAGACCTTCGTGAATATCTGATACCGAAAATCTTTAAGCGGGTAATCGCCCGTCCGTACACCAGAATGATCTTTCTGGGCCCAGGCCAGCGCATAACGCCGCGGGACGCCTTCTAGGCGCTTGCTGTAGAGCATGGGTACTGCCTGAACAAAGGTCGTGCAGTGCCTGTCACGGGTACCTTCATACATCTTGACCACCAAACTGTGCATCTCAAGAACTTCAGGGTCTGCGTCCGGCACGGGGTTATTTTGACCCATGGCCCAGGTGGCGCCGACGGCTGCGATAAACAGACCGGTGCCAATGAACATCTCTTTCATGCCGTCTTTCTCCGTATTAGCTTGGAAGCTCTTACGGGAAGTATCTAAGAGATCGCAGCGTTTCTATGACGCGCATGTGGCACCGAGATGGCGAAGGGTTTCCGCTTTGTCGCAGCCGCGCTGTTACACCGGCGTGCAGTCAAACACCGCGGCATTCGCATCAAGAGATATGACACTAGCGCGCACCATCATCACAGACCCTGGCACCAGCTCGGACATGGCTGCTGCACTCGACGCCGGGACATTGCAGGTCACCTTCGGCTTTGAAGAAGTGCCTATTGATTGGCTACGCTCCATCCAGTCCGCCCAGCCGTTGAAGCCTTTCTGCATGCGCTTTGTCTGGCGATCGAAACCAGTAAGGGAAATCCTGATCTGATCTCCTGAAACCCCGATATTTGATACGATTGCCCCTATGCCCTGATCGAAGTCGTACTGCATGAGCTCCATGGTAGACTTCTCCGCAACAAGGTTGCCCAGCGATGGCACAGCCTCATAGAGTTGGCAGTCAGGGCCGTTGGGGTCTTTGAAGAAGCTGTCCTGCCCCTCGTAGAAATCATTTCCCATTTGGTTGCAGAGCAGGAGCTTGTCGTAATCCTCAGATGCTCGAATGATGACGACCTCCGGCGGGCCAAAGGAGTTTCCGCCTGTGTCGCTCATTGGGCTGGCCACTTCTGCGTAGAGGTCGGGCAGATGCTCTTTCAGCTGTTCATACATACTGGCTGTTTCTGGCCCGAAAGAGGTGGGGTCAGCATGTCCGTTCTCGAAGGTCGAGCGGGCTCCTGAGGGAAAATCACTATCGTAGAGATAGGGCCTCACATTTCACATTGGCGAGAAGTCGTATTGGGTCATGAAGACCTTCGTGCCGTCATCTTTCTCCAGGTAGAGCATCTCTCGGGCGGTGAAATAGTCTTGGGCCATAGGGCCGCTCTGGGCGTCTGCTGCGATGTAGAGGCCTCTTATGCGCTCCGACCCATTGTAGATGGTATTGGCCTCGGTCGAGAGAGTGCCGGCCGTCAGGAAAGCCAGCGCGAGGATGAGGGCTGCCGCGGGTTTGGGGAAATGTGCCATTCAAAGCTCCGGATGAAAATCGATGAGGTACGAGAAATGGTTCTCGTACTGTGGTCGACATCCGGGTTTTGATCAATGGTGGTGAGGCACAGTTCTGGGGAAGCAGCTAAGAAGCAGACCACCGGCTAGATCGCATCGGTTAGTTCCGAAGGTGACTTAGTGAGCGTTTTTGGCAGGTGATTTTCACGTCGCCATCAATGCAGATTGCTTTTGCATCAAACTCACGATCAATTTGTTCCGAGCTCAGATAGGAGTTCCCCTTCATACTGGGCAAACTTTTCGCTGACAGTGCTATTCTCACCATCTTTGATATCTATACAGTTCGGCAGGTATCCGCAGCTCGCATATTCTTTTAATGTGTATCTAATGATATCATGCCGGCCGATCAAATGCCTCGATCCGCGCGAGGCCAAAAAACTAGATAGAGTATGAAAATTGATTGAAGCAAATACCAGTGGTGTTGCACGAACAGGAACTATTTCACCAATATTTCTCCACGGCGTAATCACCAAGAAGACATGAGGTGAAATAGCTAAACAGATATTTTCATAATAATGATTTGGGTCTTCAATGTTACCAGAATGGACATCAAATAGCATTTCGTCATATGGATCGTAGCCCCAACGGTTCTGAAAAATAGGGCTTGAATGGGTGAGAAAGGATGCATCACTATGCACTTCGGGAGGAACTGTATAGATGAATACTCCACAGTTAGATAAGGATAGGCTTGATAAGCCCCCAGCATCTGACATTATTAGATTGAACGCTTTCCCTCCACCATACTTACTACCTATTTCACTATACTGTTGAACCTCAATGTCGCTAAGCAACAACTCTGGATGGTCAGGCTGTTTAGCTCCACATGCAACATCAAATACATCTTGTGCGGACAGTATTCTTTCTGGCAATCTATCCCTGAGGTGAGAAACATAGGCCAATAGGGTGTTTATGTCACCTCCACTGATATCAAACACATCATCACTGCTTTGAATGCTAAACTCTTTGATCTGCTGCCAAATGTTTGAGTTTGTGAATGGATCTTCCCAATCCTTCGCGAACTTCTCCTCAAGGGAGTGAATTTTCCCATCGAAATTAAATTTATTGTATCCAAGCTCCATACCAAGTGAACGGATATTTGGCTTTGACAGAATCAACCTGTTCTTCTCTTTTTTAAGGGTTTCGAATTTCCCTGAGGAAACTGAGAAATTTTCCAAATAATGGCGCGGGATGTAATGATGTCGTTGAGGTTCGTTCTGCATTATACTTTTCTCATATTGATATGGTTTACCGCTCCACGTGCGCATCCCAAGCAGCAACCCAGCCACCTGTGATCTCCCGATCCCCAAGGTATTCAAGCGCATTGTCTTCGACGTTCTTGAAGGTCCGGATGGCCTCGTTCATGAATTCCGCCTGAAACACACCCAGATCAAGGAGCTTCCGGAAGTCAGACTTCGTGATGCCGGTCACCTTCTTGAACAGCGCGTCATCGGTCGTCTCAATAACCTCGAGGGCCGTTTTTTCGCGCTCATCGTTGAGGTACATAAATACCGGGAGACGGGTCACGAACTTCAGGAGGTTATCCCTGATTTCCTTAAGCTTCTTCTTCACCTCTTTATCGAGAGGATCTGGTTTCTTTTCAGGCTTTTCATCATCTGCGCCATCGTCGCCCTTATCTTTAGGCACGTGACCCTTTTTGACCTGTTCAGAACGAATTGTTTCCAGGTCCGCGGATAGGTTCCTAAAGCTTTCGATCTTCTCCAGCGCGCCGACGAGCTCTTCGTCTTCACGAAGTCGGTTGAGAGCCAGTACCGTAAGGTCCACCATCTTGGGGGACTGGAACCGCCGCGCAAGCATGGCCGTGCCGATGCCAGATGTCGCAAGTTCAATGGCCGCGCCAGGGTCGAGCTCAATCATCACGCCATTGTCGTGGCAGAGCACAGGCATGTATTCAAGGAACTCGCTCATGCGGGTCATCAGGTCGTTCCTGGTGGTCTCGCCAGCTTCTCTCGCCTGGTCCAGCTGGTAGCAATACTCCGACGCCAAGGTCAGCGCGCGGCGCGGGTCAAAGTCAAAGACGTAGCAGGTGTCCTTGATACCTCCCTCGATGTCTTTCCCGCGCTTGTCTTTCTGGATCAGAACGGTCCCGGGAGACTGTGCGCGGAAGGCTGTCTGGAAATAGCTCTCAGGGCTCTTCATGCTGCGCAGCATGAAGACTGCCGTCCATTCAGGGACCGTGACCCCCGTGGTGAGCTTGCCACAGCTCAGCGTGATGGTTTTGGGGTGGTTCTTAATGGCGTCCTGAACCGGTGCCAAAGCATCAATACCGACCCCGGCTTCCTTCCCGGCTGCCACGACAACGTCGTAGTTGCTCAGCACATGGTGGTTACGCAGAATGTCTGCCATGGCCTTACAGGCTGAGACAGAGGGCATGTACCAGAGGCTGTGGTTGATATACGGGAAGAGCCGCGCATCCTTGAATGGCATAGGAGAACGGTTCTTTTCCTCCTCCACGAATTCATCCCGAGCCAGACCGGTACCTGTGATGAAGTCCACCCAAAGCTTGACCTGGTCCTCATTCTCGAAAGCATGAACCGGATTGCCGTATTCATCCATCTCGTCAGTCTCACCGGCCTTGAAGAAGGCATCGAGGTTCAGCTCGTCGCCAGCTTCCTCAACAACCCCTTCCGGCAGCTTGTAGGTCATCATGACCATCCGCGGCAGGTCTTCGTACGGGTTCTTGGCCTCAGGATCGTTCCAGGCGGCCTTCGCCTTCTGCTCATCCGTGTAAGTCCAGTTGAAGATTTGGTCTTCGGTAAAGTCGCCGCGGTGCAGTGCTTTGAAGGGCGTGCCTGAGAGATGCAGGTAACGGTTGGTTTTCAGGCCCGCGTCACCACTCGCGACACGCTCCTGGAGGTCGAGATCCGACAATCCCTCGACATCGTCGCGGAGAATATCCGTCGCCAATTCCGAAGAAGCACCATAGTGGAACTCGTCAATGACAATGGCATCCCATTCGGTCTCGAAAACCTTTGCCAGACGGCCATTACCCTCTTCGCTGAAGAGAGACTGGAAGGAAGAGAACCAGATCGTCTTATCGCCGAACTCCGGATCGCCGGCACGGTTGCCGATGAACGTCCAATCAGCGAAGTCAACGTGGCTTTCGAGATCTTTCCGCCAAGAGTCCTCAACGGCCGGCTTGTAGGTCAAGACAAGGACCTTAGACCAACCCATCTCCTGGGCGAGCTTGTAGGTCGTGAAAGTCTTGCCGAAGCGCATTTTCGCATTCCAGAGGAAATGCGCTTTATCGCCCTGCCCCTCCTGACGGAGGAAAAAGTGAGACGCCTTATCGACTGCAGCCTGCTGCTCCGGGCGCATGCCAAAGGTCTGATGCCTGACTTCTTTGAGTTGCTCGCGGTCGGTAATGATCCTCACGGCGCGCTTCAGGTTAACGATTGTGGCTTTGAACCACTCCCGCTGCTCGCCTGGGTAACGATAGCAGCCGAGGTGGTGCTCGAGAACTTTGTGGATGTCGTGGTCCTTCAGTAGACCTTCTTCTGTGATCGCGGGAATCTCCGCCAGGAGCTCATAGCCATCAGGATCATACCCGTGAGTCTTCAGATATTGCGGGATGCGCTCTGCAACAGGTTTTGAGGTCTCGCCAACCTTGATATCGCCGGGGCGGGATGGGATGCGGAAGGCATAGATGACGGGGCGCCGTGGCGCGGGTTTCCAATCTCGCATTACGAGAACTCACTTATGCTCTTATTGATGTAATCAATTTCGCTAACAGACAGAGAGAAATGCTCATTTAGAACATCATCACACCAAACTCTTGTCCAATCGATCATCGGTACATTTGCGAATTTCTCTTTCGAGATGTTCTGAGTATCTACTAGAGAAGCAAGCATAAACCTTGCGAATTTAGTTCTCAAATATGTAGCCAAGCTTTCGGCTTGTTCTTTGCTGTTGAATTCTCCGATAACCAAAAAGCTCTCAGAGCATACCTCCAATGGCTCTGCGATAAAAATGCGGGAGATCATTTTCCGCTTGCCCGAAAGCCCCGCTGCTCCTCCCCTTCCTGGTGCTGCTTTAGAAATAAGAACCCTATATGATTCGATGTGTTCCAAGTTAAGCCTGGCAGGTAAACCGTCAATCTTGTGCGTACCTTTCGCAGTATGTACAGTCAGGTGACCATCCCTACCAGAGAATTTGCTAGGTATATTATACAGGTTACGGGGAAAAACTATTTCCTTCATTGACTGATTGTTTTGTAGTCGGACTTTCTTGATAATATCGGCAGATATTGGATCACGTATGAAGCCATTAAAGTCCTCAATCGACCTTTCCCCAATACATTCAGTGTCGCTATGATAGGCATGTACTGTCGGGCCAGAATAACCCCTTTCCCAGAGGTAAAAGCAGACACCGCCAGCAATAGTTAACCCAGGAAAGATCCGTTCTGAGCTGGAAAAATCCATGATATGTTTGACGCCACTTAGCGAGAACATACGTTCTTTGAATTCTGAAAGACCTTTTCCACCGTTCATCCATCTCGCGGGTATAATCATTGAGATGTATTTAGGGAGGATTCTTTCAGCTTGGTAAATAAACTCCTGATATATGTGTCGTGCAGACGATCCATCTCCGCCATTGTCTGCAATTTGATAGGGCGGATTACCAATTACAACATCAAACTGCATTTCTCCAAAGATCTCCTGAATATCCATATGAATGAAGGGGTAAGCGTAGCTCTCCATCCCCTCTCGATCGTCACCCGTGAACTCGGAGTAATTAGCTCCGCATACTTCGCAGCGTGCTGTCTGCGCGATCACGCCTTTTTTCTTTTGCGGCCACCTGTGTCCTACTGAGGGGAAAGCGATGTTCCCTTCTGATTTTTCAAATATCACCGCCGAATAGCAGTTCTCCGGCATGTCATCGTTCTTCTGCCGCGTGGCATCCGATGAGCAATAAACCGTCCGCCGCGACATCAGCGCAGTCAGCTCCGTGATCGCGATTCCGTAGATCTGGTTACGCAGGATGTGCTCTCTGCGCTCACCCTCGTCTTTGATTTCGTCCTTCAGCCCAATCATCAACCGCTTCACGATCTCGCGTAGGAAGACACCGGTTTTCACGCAGGGGTCCAGGAACTTCAGTGAGCTGTCCGACCAGACATGCTTCGGCAACAGGTCAAGGACCTGGTTTGCCAGTTTCGGTGGCGTGAATACCTCGTCATTGGACAAATTCGCAATTGTGTCCAGGACGTCAGCTGCGCCCATTTTCATTACTGCGGATACGGTGGTTGTGGGGGTGTCACTCATGTTGATGCCAGTTTCTGATAATGTTTCGAGGGCATCCGCTCGATGGGCTTCAAGGAACCTTTGGTCCCTCCCCCTGTTTGAAGCATATCGTCCATGCGGAAGGTTGCGCGGGAGAGATGGAGGCGCTTAGGCGCCTTCCACTCTGTGATGATGAGATCAGCTGTCCCGTTGAGCATGTCGCCTACCTGCACGTTGGTCTCGAGGATGAGATCCAGCGTGTCATAGAAACCCGGTTTGGCCTTCCAAGTGTTGAAGTGCTCCGAATAGAACTCGATCACGTCGGACTTCATGCGAAGGCGTGCTTCGAGCACATTCTCTTCGCAGATATCGATGCCGTGGATCGAGGCCGCGGCTTGCAGGATCTTGAACTCGATTTCGGCCTGCTTGGCACTCCCCTTCAGCTCGCGGATCACCTTCAGCTTCCGGTCAAGGATCGCCACCAGGAAGTTGCCGTTGCCGCAGGCGGGTTCAAGATATGTCGCCGTGATATTCGCGTTCACTGGCCCCAGCAGGTCCAGCATCGCGTTCACTTCACGCTCGGCCGTATAGACTTCGGCGAGATCGCGGACGCGGTCTTTTGATTTGATCTGGGCGGCTTGAGTATTCATTTCGATCCTGCATTTTTCGCAAGATCAGAATATCGCAGGCGTATCGGGTATGCCGGATGCGAGTCTATCTCAGTTGTGGATTACCTGAATTCGCATCGATAACCTGCCAAAAGGTCGAGTTGTCCACATTCGTGTGATCTTCATTCCTCAAAAGAACTGCATCTTGAGTTAATTTATTTCGATTACCGCGTCTGAGGCAGCTGGATCCCATACATCCAAGATCTGGATGTGCCTCTCTTTCGATGCAATGCCGATGTCTACTCTGTCGCCCGCCCCTGAACCTAACGCCGCTGTGGCGAGAGGCGAACCATTGGCGATCATCTCGGTGCCATTCGTCATGACCTTGTCGTCATCAGCGCCTTTGGCGACGTAGTAGCTTCTGATCTCGCCTGTGTCCGCATAGCGGAACCGGAAGATCATTCCGGGTCCGCAGACCGGCTCATCAACGCTCGCGCTTCGAACGGGTGCATGTAGAGCCTCTGGATCATAGATATAGGAGAACCGCTTCTGGGCAGCAGAAGGAATAGCCTCCTTTACCACTCCGACCTCAACGGGAAGGCCTGCGGCGCGCGCCATACGGAAGACTGCGCGCAGAAGTTCGTCAGGTGCCAGTTTGGGAAGGGTCAGGCCGGTCTTGCCGTCATAGCAGTACCCCTTCAGATGCATTTTCTTCTTACTGATGGCCCTCAGTCCTGCATATTGCTGAAGTGCTCGGACGTCTTCCTCCACCGTGGAAGAGATTGAGGAGCAAAACTCGTAGACCATATACGCTAGAAGGTCTTGCGGGACGTTTATGGCGACGTTCTTGCCTGCTACCACAGCAAAGGTGAACTTAATTCCCTTCAGATCGTCCAAAGGGTTGAACATCCGCATGGGTGGCGGTGGCGGAGCCATCGCACCACGACGCTCGAGACGCTTCATATGAAGGTCGCGAGGCCTGTAGGTTTTTTGCTGTTCGACTTTAGGCTCTGGCTGCTCTGTTTTTACTTCACCAGACTGGACTTGAAAGCTCGCATGATCGGCCGCACCTGCACCGGCGCTTCCGATCGCAACACTCGCAAGATCTTTGCTTTGCTCGGAGGCTGTTGCCACTTCAAGTACGGTATCCATCAGCTTTTGCAGGATATGGTCGGCTTGGCCTTCACTGAAGTGAAGGCTCTTGCCCATATACTCCCCAATCTTCTGCTGAGTCAGATGTCTGCGCAGTGCGTCTGAAAAGTCGTTTTCTTCGCAGAGGGCGCTCGCAGCCAACTGCACGCCACGCAGAACTTCATCGGCTTTAAAGAGAGCGTCTGGCAGGTCTATTTTCACCGTATCCGTCATTGATCCGCATCCTTCCTGATATCATCGAGAAGGCGTCCATCGTTCGTCTCGGCGTGAACATAAATCTGGATCGCGCTCCAGCCGGTCACTGCGCACCCCCAGGCTAAAGGTGAGCGGCATTGACCGCCAAACATCACATTCCCATCAGCTTGTAGCGTCGCATCACTCCCCTGCCTGCCGCGGATCCGCAGCACCTGCCCATCATGCAGCAGCCCTCGATCCAGCATCTCCTTTACCCGCATGGGGCCTCTCCGCCGAGGCTCGGGGGGAGCCAGGGGTGCTTCTGCCACAGCGCTCGGCGCCGCAATCGGCGTAGCTGCGAGCGTGAGTAGCTCAGGCCCGCTTGGATGCGAGATCCCAATATCTGCGCGGTGAAGGGACGCCTTCACCTCAGCCAGCGTGATCCTTTCCAGCTTCTTCGAGATTGTCCGCGCCAGCGTGCCATCCTCAAGAAGAGCGGCAAACTGCTCTCGAACTTCAGCGTCGATCTTCTGAGATTGCCAAGCAGCATCAATGGCAGATCCCACCATATTGGTGCGCGACAAGAGCCCGAGAAGCGTTTCCGCTTCATCAGTGTTGGATTTGGCGAGGTCGATCGAGAAGAACTTCTTCCCATCTATGTCTGTCTCCGCATGCGCATTGTAGACGCGCCATTCGCGCCCATTGGTCAGCACCGCCCACTTCACACCCGAGGCGTTGGCATAGGCCACGGCCTGAGCTGCCCACTTCCGATCATCCAATGACAGGCCAAGCTGCTTGGCCTCGATGAACAACACGGGCTGACGCTTCAAAAAGAAGGCGAGGTCGACAGGGTTGTCACGGCTGGTATGGCGGTACTCGCTGACGCATTCGTCGGGGTTCCTGAGGTCCCATCCGAGGGCTTCCAGTACAGGCTCTACCAGAACCTTGATCGTGGTGGCCTCATTCAAGGAGCGCTGCCGGTCCTGAGTTTTGGTGATGGTTTCCTTGAGTTTTGCGAGAACGTCATTCACGATTTCGCCCCCTCAAGCACCACATTCTTCTGGTGCTCCCGGCAAAGCAGAATACCCTCATACTTCTTCGAGTTGCGCCGGCACCACTTCACGACGGTCCAATGGAGGGGCTCATCACAAACAGCACAGACATTCGGACCAGCCTTCGGCTTCGCTGGGGTGGAAGCCTTTGATGGGGTTGCTACCTTTGGTGCGGCCTCGGTGATGCCGAATTTACCGGCCCAGTTGAACTGGATCGGTTTGTGCTGCGCAGCAAGGGACTGCGCCAACTCCAGGATCGTCTCCCGCGATACGATTTTTGCAGCCTGAAACACGCTTGTGTTGTCATCGATGTCTTTCTCAAAGAACTGCGGGAACTGATCAGATTTAATCAGACCGTAGAGCCCTTTAATGTCGCCATCGGGGCGCGTGATGCGCGCGTTCTTACGAACCGAAATCACAGATTTACAGTTCAGTGGGATGCGAACTCCAAGACGGATCGGCGCAGCGACTGCATCTGATGCATAGACTGCTTTAAGCACATCAATGTGCTTCTGGTTCTGCGCGATGGGTGATGGGACGGAAATTGGCCGGTTGTTGTAGAAGGTGCAGAATTCGCCCTGCTCGTTAACCGAAAGACCACCAGTGAAGCTCTTGCTCTCCAAGACATACACATCCAGCAGACGCGTGATCATGAGGTGATCAATCTGTGCGACGCGACCTTCATGCTCGAGCCGCAGTCCATGGATGATCATCTGGTTCTTGCTGGTGCCGCGCATGAAGTCCAGCTCATAGGCCGTCTCAGCTTCCGCGGTATCCCCCGCGCGGATGAACCGGATTTCCTTCTCGATGTCAGCCTTCGTTTTCGCAGACACCTGTGGCAGCTTGGAAAGCCTGGTCAGCTCGGCAATGTCGGCGTCTCTTTTTTCAAATGGTTTGATGATCATAATTTAGAACCTGCTCGTCCTTATGGGGTTATAGGTGCTCCTGACCTCCAGTCTGGCCGCACATTTTGTATAAGTTTATGATCCCGCATCAGAATCTTTCGGACAAACTGATTTTTTCCGGGAAGCGGATAAGCATGGGGATATCCACAAGGGGATGGCTGATCGCTGCCCCTTAAGGTGCAGCGCCAGTCCGCATCTCAATTTTATTTCGCTTGCGAAATTTTACTCGGATTTTCAGCGGTTTTCGATCATTTCAATGGTTAGAGCTCTGATCTTACCGCCTGCCTCAAAGAAGCATTCATCACCTGCTTTTCGTCCGAGCATGGATTTCGCAAGGGGTGATGATGAGGGGATGATACCCTTCGATAGGTCAGCTTCAAGAGAACTCTTTGCGATCTGGGTATGCTTGATATCATCTTCATCTTGCGGTTGGTAGATCACCACAGAGCCAAGCTGAACGATATCTTCGGAAGATGATTTTTTGCCTTTCGGAGAAGCTTCTTCGAATGCTTCAATATCAAATTCGGAATGATCTTCCATTGTGGCTGAAGCGGGCATGGCCGAGTCGGTTTCAGCATAGTCTCCGCGCAACCCCTTTTGCACATACCCTTTTTCATGTGGCGTTCCTAGAAGCTGAAATTTTGCAGGATCAACGGCACGAAGGATCTGGACCTCACGCTCGCTGAATTTCGCATTCCACGCTGATGCCGCTACCATCGTGCTCTTGACTACGGCACTTCCGCCCCCGGTTGAGGCTGAATTGCTTCGCAGCCAATTCAGCAACGCCTTTTCTGGCATACCACTGCGTAATCCATCATCGGCCGATATATCTCCCCAGAACTCGGCCGCCAAGCTCGGTTGGTACTTCAGCGTCTCCAAGACCACTGAGAGTACGCCGGCTCGCTGCAGAAGCCGACCGCTGTCTGATTGACACCCTTTTACAAGCCCAGCGAAGATTTCAGACTCACGCGAGTAATCCCTCATCGTATCAATTACGTGGTTTCTCTGGTCGGATGCTGTGGACTGGCCTGTAAAGCCTCGCTCAATAATCTTTATCGCGGGCAATACTTTGGACGGCATAGCAACGACGTCTTCGATGCCTTTTGCCTTCGCGCTATCTACCCAGTTCCGCGGTGCATGTATATCAAACACGGCATAGATTTCCCCGATCTCGTCCAGATTTTTGACCTTGTGAATTGTTACCGTCAGGCACTGTGGCTCGCCCGACATAGCTACAGCTTCCAGAGTATGGTTCCCGTTTGCAATCCGGACTTCTCCATTTGGAAGTTCACAAAGATAGATCTGTGTCCCCGGAATAAACCGCCCCTCCTCCATTTCCTTACAAAGTCGTGCAACATTCTTTGGTTTTATGCTTCTTTGACGCTCAAAATTCGCAGTACGCCGCAGATCACGTGCTCTCTCAGGCGTGACATACTGAATTTCTGAAGTGATCTGCATGTTTTTATCAGTCGTGTTTGTATCCAACATCTTAGTATTTCCTTTTCGCGTTTACATGTTCGATTTAAATTTCCCGTCGATGCTTCGACATACCCAAGGTGCTTATGGCCTGCCCCCTCGGATCTTCCCCAAACTTGTTCTTCCCCTCATCCCCCGGCCAAACCAGCATCGCCACCCAGACCGCCGACCCCACATAGGGCAGCAACATCGTCAAAGCCGCAAAGCCACTGAAGCCCACATCCCGGCATCGCTGCGCCGAGGTAATCAAAGAGATTATGGTGATCAGCAGAACAAGAACCACAACCAACACGACGGCCGTAGCGCCCGTGCCGCCCAAAGCCTCATCGAGGATCAAGATCATCAGGCCGAGACTGACACCGAAGCCATAAAGCGCAAGATGCAGCAGAGCGTAGCTTTTGCGGTTTCGCCGGCCGTGAAAGGCAAAGAGGTCATCTAACACGGGCTTGGACATCAGGGTTCTCTCATTCTTGCAAGTTCCTTGCATGATGAGATGAGAATTGCGCACCAAGAAGCTATTTTCGCACCTCAAGAAGCCAACTGATAGGTTATCCACATAGAAGCAAATGCTGAGCCAAATAGAGACTTGATATCCGGGACTTAAACTTCGTTATTCATATTCTTTTTTGAGCTTTTCATAGTACGGATTCAAGTCAACCAAAGCTGCGATCTCTTCGAACTCATAGATAAGAAACGGATCATCAATGAGAGGGAAGCTGCCCTTTTCAGGCCGATGCGCGCTATGGCAGAACATAGACCCCTTCTCAGCCTCATTCTTGCAGTGCCTGCCTTGCTGGGTCAAAGCCGCACAGCGCGCGACGATGCGCTCTTCAACAAAGTCGTAATCAACGCCAGGGCCAGACGAGGGCGCGCGCTTTTCGAACGTCTCGACGTGATAGGCGAACCAATGGTTTGGCTTGCGTGCCTCAACGAAAGAGATGGTATCCGAATTCAGCTTTTTGGTGAGGGTGAGACTGCTCGGGATGTTCAACTTCGGGAAGATGCGGTTCGTAGGCATCTCGGTGGTCTCGATCACTTCGCCTTTTGCGTTGTGAAATCTTGCTTGGGTATAGCCTCGGGGCATGACGTGTATCCTTCTGAGTGCAGCCTCCGCGGAAACTGCATTTCCAACATAACAATGGACTATGTCAGCTTTCACTCACCGCAAGGGTTGGCGGCACAACTATTGTTTAAATCGCAATGGATCGCCCCCGTATTGGTTCATCCCGCTCTCCCCCGGCATTATAAGAGCGATGAGCCAGACCAGGCCGCCCAGATAGGGCACGCAGATGAGCAATGCCCAATATCCGCTCCACCCGCAGTCATGACAGCGCTGTGCGACAGCCATCATCACTGCCACCGACCAGCAGACCCCATAGAAGATGATTAAAACCGCGGGGATGCTGGTCTCACCGAACCCCCAGCCAAATTCGACATCCAGAAGCAGGATCACGATGCCTTCAAAGAAAGTCAGCGCCAACAGGATATTCAGCCACAGAAAGCTCTTCCTGTTCCGCCGGCCGCGCGCTGTAAAGAGATCATCCAGGGCGGGTTTGGACATCGCCCCGCCTCAAACGGCAGGCATCAGATCACGCCCCGCGCGTAGCGGCGGGTCTGATCGGGCGAAATCTGGACTTCTACTGCGCTGGACGCTTCCATGATGGGCTCATCTGTTTCGGCTAGATGACCCATTCTGCGGCTCTGTTTTTCGCACCACAAAGATTTTGAGCCGAAACCCGCCAAAACGGCGATGAAGCCGCCAATCTCGAGGCGGCTTCACGCGATCTGTGGAATACTCGGTTAAGTTAATTGGCTGGACAGCCCTCCTCCAAACCGAGATCTTCTTCCGCTTCAGGTCTCAGGCATCAGGTTATGGTCAATGAGATCCCCAAGCGGCTTGGAAACCTGCATCGAAAGATACCCCCACTGGTCCTCGGTCCTCTCTGGGATATTGGGCCAAGCCTTGCCCTCGCGCTCTGGCATACCGGGCAGAGTCTTCAAGAAATTCCGCGCCATATCTGTGTTGGGGCTGTCGGGGAAATGCTCTTCACAGGTAGCCAGCCGCTCCAGAAACCCTCCCTTCCCGGTCAGGCTGAAAGATTGACGGAACGAGGAAGGATCGAAAGGGCACTCTTCGCGTTCCTGCGTTTGGAAGAAGATGGCTACAACAGCCTCTACGCATTCTCGCGCGCGGTTGCGCCACATGCCCTCATGAACCTGCAGGTAGCCCCCGTCCACGAGATCCATCACTGCTTCGCTGCAAGCTTGCTCCCCACCCTTGTAGAAATGCAGGATCCGACGGTGTTCCGCTTTGGCGATATCTGCCGCCGAGACCCTTGGGGTGCTGAGCTCCGCCCGGAAGGTATTCCAATCCTTTGCTCCAGCAGCGCAGGAGAGCGCTTCCAGGGCCTGGGCACGGCTGAGCTTGAGCCCCTGCCCTGCCAGATAGGCCGCAAGGCGCCCAGCGGCGTCTTTTGCGTCACGCACCGCTTCAGGCTGCGCATCGCGTTTCAGTTTGGTCGTCTTGGTGCTGTCTTTGGACATCACATCACTCCTCATATCAAACGAGATCGGTTTGACAGCTGGTCCGTTGCCGCAGGGATCTCATGATGATCAAGGCGTGCGATTGTCAGGGCCCGTAAGGGCGACGCAGGTTTACCACGCGGAGGTATTCCGTGGACCGGGCAGGGCTGCATCCCTGCGTCCAGTATAGGCATTGCGAAAAACGCCGCCATAGGTTTTCCACATATTCATAGGCCCAGCCTCCCTGAATAGGCCCGCCGCGATGTACCGAAGCGGACCCAGGGGCAGATCTATCCGTGCATTGCGTCATCGTCAGCGAAGGCATTTGCCAAGTCTTCAGCACGAGCCGGATCGTCGCATGCCGCTTCTACTTCATCGAGTGTGAAACGAATGCCAATGTTGTCGTTCGGGCAGAGCTCCAACATCTTACGCCCGATCGGCGCTGCATCCTTTGGGCGCTCCATCATCACCAGCTGGCGGTAGAGCAGGTTCATGCAGCGCATGTAAGGGCGGGTTTCAAGCACACCCCAGAATGAGCCGACTTCATCCGTCATCATGCGGCCCAAGAACAGTTCCCCTGCGATGACGCCGCGGCGGTACACCTCGGCTTTCGTGACGTCGCTGATATCAAAGATCGCGAGCATACCCCAAAGGTCTGCATCCAACGGGCACTTCTTGATGGCATCGATGAGGTCAGTAATATTCAGACCTTCCGAGGCTTCCTTGTCCTGCATTTCCCAAGACAGGGGCTCCTTGCCAGCATAGGCCTTCATCTTTTGCTTCCAGTAAGGTGTCTGGAGCTTTGCAATATCCGGCAGGCTCCGGTGCAAAAGAGACTTCTCTTGGATCAGGATATTCGACAGGTCCAGCTCGATATCCATGACCGGCGAGATGAAGCCCTTTTTACGCGCAGACTTCTGCTTTGCTGGTTTTGCTGCCGCAACGGGCTTCGTGATAGAGGAAATTTCGAGGCTACGGTACAAAGAGGCTGCCTCAGCCGCACCTTCCGCAATCCGGGTCAAGTCGACATCACCAGCCGTCTTGGCAATGAACAAACAATTTGTCCCGTGACCATGCAGTGATGCCCATGGCGGCGCATCACGGAATTTCGTACCCCGCGCGAGCATAGGGATCAGGCCCTGAGAAGGGTAATGGTAAGGCTGGTTAAGCAGCACCTGCACCCCGGTATCCGCGTCAATAAAATGGCGCACGTGATCCAGTGCTTTGCTGTTGCAATAACCATCGTCGCTAAGGCTGCGGCTGTCGATCTCTTTGCGCACCATATGTCGCAAGCCTGTGCGGTCAAGAAAGGTCAGATATCGCACAGCCTCGCGCAATACCTGCGCCGCCTGCTCACGAGATGACACCTTCGAACGCGACAACTTCAATGAGCCATCCGTCCGGAAGGTGAACTGGAAAAGCACGTGGTCTTCTGCAGGTTTCAGCTGTGCCCGGAATTCAGAGAGAGGTTTACTGAGCGGGATATCGATCCCCAAAACTTCTTTGCTGTCGGGGACCTCAACGGCAACAGAGAGGCACTCATTTGCTTCAGAATGAACTTCCTTCATTTCGCGGCTCTCATCAGAGACAAAGGGACCTTCGAGATAGGGCGTATCGTCTGTAACGCTATTGGCAAAGTGAATGATGTCACGGGCTTTGCTCGTAAGAGTTCCCTTGCTGAGCTGCTCGATCTCCTCCGGCGTGGTGCCGATCTTCTCAAGTGGGTACCCTTCGATCTCATTACCACCGAACAGGATACGAATGATCGATCCTTCCACGTCATAGCTTTTTTGAATGAACACCCGGGTGAGTTTGCCTTCTTCCGGGAAGTAGATTTCAAAAGTGGCGTTCTCTTCCTGATGGACGATCACACGCATCAAGAATTTATCCCGCGCGTTACCATCGTGGATCTTCATCGGCGAGGCAGTCAGTCGCGTGCTGATGTACTGTCGCGTGTAGCTCACCGGCTCAGGTTGAAGTGCCCAGGCCTCTTCCATCAGTTCTTCCCAGGTATCGATACCGAAATCATGAGCCAAGGTGTTCAGCGCTTCATGCAGCTTGATACCCTCGGACTTAACCAGGGCTTTCGCCTTCTGGCGCAGAATTGAAACGGGAGTGAAGCTCGCATCATGAGCAAAGTACATCGGATCCATATCGGTCCTCCATCAAGGTTTGCTGACCGGCAAGCACACCTTTGGTGAAAGGATATGGGTCAGAATTAATCTCATCTTCATGCGGTGACCTGTTGTCTATCCGACTTGCCGGTCGGCAGGAGGCTCCGCAACGCCTCTACGGTAGAAATGGCAGAGCAAATCAAAGATGGCAATATTTATTTTCGCAAACTCTCAGAACTGAATTCAGGCACCAACTGCTTGCTTTTGCTCTGCGAGCGCGTAACTACTGCCTTACCCAACCACTGAAAGAGTGGCTGAGAGACGAAGCGATGCGCGACTTGTGCCTCCCGCTTTCCTCCCCGCCGGATAGGCGGCTCAGAGATGGCCCGCGCGGAATGGATCGGCGCCTCTCAGCCTCCCCGCCGGATAGGCGGCTGAGAGAGTCGGCTTCGACACGCCCGAAGCTGTGGCAACCCTCCCCGCCGGATAGGCGGCTGAGAGAAAACCGGACATGCGCACGCGACGTTATGAGCGCCTCCCCGCCGTATAGGCGGCTGAGAGAGCAGCTCCTCCATCGCCGACCGCACCTTAACACCTCCCCGCCGTATAGGCGGCTGAAAGACAGACGACATGAGCATGTAGCGCCGTCTCATGCCTCCCTGCCGTATAGTGGATGAAAGAGCTGTACGGCTGCTGTGCTGCCGTTGTGGGCCCCTCCCGCCGTATAGACGGCTGAGAGAAAGGCTCAGGAGACCATCAGGCGCGCCACCAACCTCCCCGCCGGATAGGCGGCTGAGAGACATCGGCGCACCAGCGCACTCCCCAAATAAGCCTCCCCGCTGCACAAGCGGCTGAGCAACAATATAAGTTAAGTTGAGCGCCTATCAGATCGCCTCCCACCGAAAGATGGTAAGTTTTACTAAATTTTACGGCTCCTAACATTGCGTTGCGAAAAACAGCGCCTAACCTACCCGTATCGCATGACGCCTCCAGCGCGGCAGACCCTGAAAGATTGCGAAAAACGAGGATTATATCGCTCTATGGCACAGACATCCCCCCTGCCTGCAAAAGGCAAAGGAGCAAAGAAACCCAAGGCGCCCAAGCGCGACGAGTTGCTTTCGTTCAAACCCACAGGCCGCATCCTGAAGCAGGCGGAGATCGCCGGTGAATATCGCCTGATGGCAGAGCTGCTCACGACCGAGCTGACAGCAGACAAGGTCCATGACGTCGCCACGCAAAGCGGGACGCATCTTCTAAAGCTCATTACGCCGCGCGCGGAAAGCGGACAGGCTGCATTGCGGATCGAAGCTTCCACCAAAAGCTCAAACGCGCCGGTCGCGGATCTTTATCCTTCGGTTAACGCAACAAGCATTCCTTTCGCCAAGGTCCTCTTCCGCCCTCTGGAATTTGAAGACCAGTCTCCTCAGTCCGTTGCAGATGCGATCCGAAATCCAGGCCTGATGTCAGATGCCATCATCGCCGGCTTCACTGAGGTTTTCGGAGAGGATTGCATCGAGGCTCTTAAACTCGGCCTTGAAGAGGGCCCCAAAGACATCGTCACCGTGCCATCGGCCGAGTTCCCCATCATTTTCCTGCCACGAGACGCTCAGAGGGATATTCAGGTGACACCTATCAGCCCGGTCGAGTCCTATATGGGCTTCAAAGAAATGATGGACCCCTACTTCGAGGAGGATAAAGCAGACGCGCCACCCCTTCCCCGGGGAAAGTGGATCAGGCGGTCGGTCTCTTCCAAACCGCAGAACATCAGCGGCAAGCTCGGCGGACCGCGGGCGCGGTTTCTGGCAACGATGCCTGCCTATATGGCACAGGAAGACGCTGAAATCTTTCGCTTCGTTAAGGGTGGCCGTTTTCCCAGCTTCCGGGATGACGAGATCGAGAAATGGATCCTCAAATACGCAGACCTTGCTGAGAAGCTGCTGACCGTCCGCAAAGAGGCGATCAAAGACGCAGCCCAGCGTATCGCCAAACGTCTTATTAATGATGCCCTGGCATTCATTGAAGAGACCCTCGAGGAGGCGAAGATTGTCGCGATGGACTTAGGGATGGACCCCGAAGCTCTCGCTGAGCCCCCTGCCCCAACTGACCTCCTCTACAACAGGCGTTGGAAAGCTGCGGACCGTGACAGGGTTCGGAAGTTCCTCTCAGCGGCGCAGTTCAACAGCATTCAGTACGACATTATCAAAAACAGGAAACGCACATGATCTTCGTTGCGAAAAACCTAAAAGCTAATGGTGTTAATCTTCTGATGAATGACTATGCCGCCGGGCTGCCAAGCCCACTCTCCTTTATTGGCCTGGCTGATGTTCTGGCGCGCGAACTGGGCGTGACGCCCTGGAGCGCGCGGATCATTCCTATCTTGCATGCCGTTCATGTCAGCAAAGGCCGCAAAAAGCCTGAGATGGCCCCCAAATCGGGCAAGTTCGCCCCGATCGAAATCGTCGAGGGCATCACCGGCAGCGCTGAAGTATCTCTGATCATCGACCTACCTGGGTTTGACGACAGCACCGAGCTTGCAGAGGCTCTGATCGGAAAGCGGATCGCTGGCGGGTTGATCGCATCAACCAGTATTACGGTTCGTGAAGTCACCGCCGATGGCAGCGCCTTTTCAGATCTGCGCCGCGGCTACGCCATGGTTCGTCCTGACGACCCTCGTCGCCAAGGCGCCAGCCGGGGTGATCTGGAAAGCCTCAAGAAGATTGCGAGCACGCTCTACCCTGCCGAAAAAGGTGAAGGCTTTGGATGGATTGTCCCGGCATCCGTTGGCTACCGCCTGATTGAAGATCCCGACACCGTTCCAGCGCGTCAAGGAACACGCAGCGAAACGATCCCCCATGTCTTTGCAGAGCCACTTGTCGGCATCGCTGAGCTGCTCTCCGTGCGCAACACGCGCCTGCGCAACGCCTCGACAGACTACCTTAACGATCTCTTCTGGGGCTGGGTCCCCAACGATGACCTCATCACTGGGCATTCTGCCTACTTCATCCTCTGAAAAGGGAAATACCATGACGACCGTAGCCAAACTCAGCCTCGAAACAGGCAACATCACCTATAAGCGTTCCATCGAAGTGACAGAGGCCTTCCTCTACGCGTATGACCCCGAACAGGACCGCCGCACACCCATTCTCTTGTCAAAGCATGGTGCCAATGGTCAGACCTACGCGGACGGTGCAGATAATGTTGGCCTGACGAACCTTCAGACTCAGGATAAAGCCCTGTTTCCGATGGGTTATAAAGAGGCTGAAATTTCCTTCTCTGTGATCGTGCTCGGCAACAGCATGAAACCCAACACCACCGACAACTCGGAGGTTTCGCGCGCCTATCGTGAGATTTCTGAGGCTTACGCAGATGTCGGGGGCTTCCAGGTGCTCGCAGAGCTTTACGCTTGGAACATCGCCAATGCGAAGTTCGCATGGCGCAACCGCTACATCTCCGATGAAGCCCGCGTGGAGGTAAGCTTCGATGGCGTCAAGCTGACCTTTGACCCCCTGCTTTTGTCCCACGAGAACCCTGAAGGGTTTGATGCGATGGCTGCGGCTCTTATTGAGGGCGACAAGGATGACCTGACCGACTTCATCGAAGGTTTGAGTGAAGCTCTTGCTGGTGGCAAATTCACATTCGATGTCATCTGGCGCGCATCGGTCAAGCCGGGGCAGCAGCTCTACCCCTCACAGCTCTATCTCTGCGATGAAGAGAAGAAAAAGAACGAAGATAAGAAGGAAAACTACTCCAAAGTTCTGTCCAGTCAGCCTTATTACGCCCATGGCAAAGAGCTGCGCCATGCGACGATGTCTTCAGAGAAGCTGAACAACGCGATCCGCACCATCGACCACTGGCATGGCGTCGCTGGATACGGGGCCATTGCCGTAAACGCTTTTGGCGGCGTAAAGGAAGATTCTGCCGTTCTGCGTAAGACGAAAACCTCCTTCTTCGCCATCCGCAAGAACCCCGAAAAGCTGCTCGCCGGCATCCGCGACGCTGAGACGGTGAGCGACATTCCCGATGACGCCCATTTCTTCATGGCCAATCTTGTGCGCGGCGGTGTCTATGGCAAGAAGAACGCTTCCCGGACAGAAGCTGCAGCCGAGAAGAAAAAAGCTGACGAGGAGAAAAAGAAGGAAGCTGCCGCAGCCAAGAAGGCGGCCGCGGATGCGAAAAAGGAGGCAGCAGCATGAGCGACGCGTTGAACGCCGGTATTGGTCTGTGCAAAGGCACAGACCGCCTCACCCTCCACCCCACTGCGATGACCGCCGAGATGGGCGCTGGCCGTGATATCGTCCTGAAGATCCTGAACCTCGTTCACCATATCAACCGTCAGGGGTCGCCTGAGGATTATATCGCGGTGGGGCTGCCGGAACTGCACCTCATGAAAGAGCGCAGGCTTGCAGGCCATACCGTTGATCTCATCGGGTCTGAGGCTGTCTTTGAAACGATGATGGCCAGCACCGGGTTCACAAAGCTCCAGCGCATGCAAGCGATCATGCCTGCTGTTCTGTCCAAAGCGGAACTGTCCACCGGCGAGACTGGGATGGCTTTCGTGCGCGATCGCAGCACCGCGAAACTTGGTCCCGCAAAACTGCGTCGCATGCAGAAAAGGGCCGAAGAGTTCGGGCGCAGCTTTGAGATGCCAAAGAACATCGAACGCTCTGACAGCACATTGCATGCCCTGCACTACGGACAGGCTGTGCTCCGCATCAGGGAAATTGATGGCCTGGTCACAGATGATCCACTGCAGGTCACCACATACGGGTTTTCCCATCCGGCAACGCCGGCTTTCCTGCCGATCGCTCGCAAAAAGCCCCAACAGATCCCGCTCGCCGCCTGATTGATGCGGTAAGACTTAAGGCAGACAGTTCAACTCTGCCCGCACCTGCTCCGTCACTCGGGGTGGGTTTTGCGAAAAACGAGGATTTACAAGTGTCCCCTTCCCCTGATCACATCGATCATGGCGCCCGCCGCGCTGTGGTACAGATTGCTGCGCTCTTCCATGATATGGGCAAAGCCACCAATCTCATGCAGCGCAAACTGCGCAGGTCGCTGACCTCACCCTCCTTCGAGGCGGATGCGATCCGGCATGAGGTCTTCTCTGCCTTCGTATGGGATGAGATGTTCGGGGACCATGATGATGCCAAGATCATAGCTAACCTGGCCACCTGCACAGGGGGACAGATTGATCGCGTCATGCGACCAGTCAAGAAACGCCTCCAAAAGCTGCACAACGACTGCCGCAAGGCAGATGGCGATGCCCCAATCAAATTGAACTTCCTCGAAAACGACGGGACGATCGCAATGGCGGTGGGCCATCTGATCTTGAGCCACCACAGGCTTTGTGATGGATCAGACAACTACCAACGGTTCATGGCCGGGGCGCATGTGCGCGGAGATCTCGATCTCACCAGAGAATGCCTCGACATCGCCCCAGGTGCCCCCTACTGGCACGAGCCCTGGTTTAAGGATGCCCTGCAAGACGGGGTGGACCTGCTGCGGCCGGGTATTATCAAGAATACCGCCTCCGTCGAAATCGCCTTGAGAACCTCTCTTATGTTCGGCGATCACATGGGGAGTGCCTTGAAGGCGCTTTCCGCCCAAACACCTGATCACCTGGCCAACACGGGCAGCGGAAGGCCTATGGACAGCCTCTCTTTGCACACGCAACGCGTGGTCGAAGAAGCAGGGAACGCATATGAAATGCTCTTTGAGGGTCTCAGCGACATTCGCGGGCTGGAGGCGAAGGAGCTGCCGGAACAGATTGTTGCGCATGAAGAAGACTGCGGTAGGTTCGCATGGCAATCTCATGCGGCCGCCTCAGCGCGCCACCTTGTGGCAACGCAGGAGGGGGGCTTTTTTGGCTGTCTCTTTGCCGGTACCGGAACGGGAAAGACCCGCGGCGCACCGACTGTGCTGACAGCTGCAGTTATGGCAGACCGGCACGAGAGCCGTCGCAATCTCAGAGCAACGCTTGGTCTGGGCCTGCGCACGCTCGCAACTCAGTCAGCGCAAGAATATGTCGATGATCTGGGCTTTGATGCTGGTGATGTATCCATGGTTATCGGCCAGCCCCCCATGGCATTCGAAGAGTGTTCAGAGGCTTCTGCAGAGGGTTCTGAAAGCCATATCTCCCTCCCGAATTGGCTGAATGTGCGTATGACAGATCAAGCGGCATTGCCTGAAGAAAAGACGCTTCCGGCTTTCTATGAGCGTTTTATCAACCATACTGGCAAGCGGGCCGCCAACGCACGCAGATTGATCGAACCTCCGGTCACGGTCTGCACCGTTGATCATCTCATGTCGATCGCGGACCCTGCCCGCTCCAAGCACATGCTTGCAACCATCCGTATGATGTCATCGGACCTCATCCTCGACGAGATCGATCAATACAGCCCAGAAGACATCGCGGCGATCGCGCGGTTGATCTACCAGGTGGGCGCCGCGGGGCGGCGGGTGATCATCATGTCTGCGACCATGACCTGCGATATCGCCCTCACGCTGCATGATACCTATGCACGTGGCTGGGCCCGCTATGCGGCGCAGACCGGTATGAACGACCATGTTCACCTCCTCTGCACAGGCGATACTCCAGAGAGTTACAGAGACAACCGCACCGGCGCGGCTGCAGAAGCTGTCATTTCAGACTGCATCGCGCATGTTCTGCAGGATATCTCGAGCGCTGACGTTTTGCGAAAAACGGAAATTCTGCCTCCGGTCGACGGCTGGGAGGAGCTTATTGATCAAGTCAGCACATCGTGCAGCAACTTACATGATGATAATGCCGTTGAGATCGCCGGTTACAACGTATCTTTCGGCCTGGTCCGCATGACCCGGATCAGCCACACGGCCGCTCTTGCAATGCAGTTGCCCGCGGGGGAGTTCTCCAACCGCCTCAGGGTGAAGATCTGCCTGCATTCCAATATGCCACGGGTCATTCGAAGTTGGATCGAAATGCGCCTGAAGGCGGCGCTGACCCGCAAAGGGGGTGCTCCGAACGCGGGAATCGAAGCATTCTGTCGCGAAGAAGGGCTCTTTGACCAAGCCGCGCGCGCCGGTCTACGTGATATCGAGATCATCCTTGTCAGCTCTCCTGTTGTAGAAACCGGGACAGACTATGATTTTGATTGGGCTGTGCTCGACCCCTACTCGATCCGCTCTCTTATTCAGACCGCTGGCCGCGTGCGCAGGCATCGATCTGTCCAAGATGCTGTGAATGTACACGTGCTTGGGCGTCCAGTTGCCGCAATGCAGGGCGGGCGCATTTCCATGCCGGGGGTTGAAACCCAACAGCGCGCAGCACGCGTTATTGCGCCAAGTCTCGAAGCCTTTGAGGGGCGTCATATCTGCGACCTTATCGGCCCGGCAGGTCTTGCATGTCTCGATGCCTCATTGATGCTCGACATGACACGCGACGTGCCATTGCGCACGGCCGAGATGGGTCTTTGCACTCTGATGATCGACACGAATGAAACATCACCCGGCGGGCGATACCTAGCTGACCTTAGGTCCCGGATGAACACTGCCGTCAGTAAACGTCGCAAGTTCAGGCGCTCGGTCTCGCGCGATATCCTCTACACTTTGGTCGGTGAGGATCTCGATACTGCTGTCTGGCATATCGACCTCGCCCCAGGCGGACGAGACAGCCATTTGGGGCTCGCCTCAGAACGCGGTTTCCGCATGTCAGACAGCACAGTTAAAGGAATGGCCTTTGCCGGAGATCTGGCACGCCGTGCCTTTGATGCCTATACGCAGGCCAATCCCGGCTATGCGAAAAATGGAACTTCAGAAGCATTCGAGACCTGCATTGCAGATCATAGCTCACCCGAAGATGGTTTAGTACCGGAAGTCTCCTACCATACTTTCACAGGGTTGACGCGGGGCAGTTTTGCGAGCCTGTTGAAGCCCTTCGGCCGGGACTGAACACATTGGTGTAGGGCGTTTCACCACCCGGGAGTTCTCCAAACGTGGCGATCACCAAAAACCTCTAAGTACCGATCAGCTTAGATCTCCGGCATCTCATCATCTTCAGGCTCCGCGGCGGGCGTTTCGACCTCAATCCGGAAGGCTTCGAGCGCCTCTGAGCGCCCCCAAAAGAAGTCTTCGAGCAGATCCTCGCTGTACTCCAGTACAGGGATCTCGAAATGCCCAAAGCTCCCGCGCAAGAGCAAGGGTTCTGTCCCATTTGGATCTCCTGATAAGACAAAGCCAGCACAGCGGTGCGGGATGATGCCATCAGGGGTCACTAGCTCATGGCCCTCGAATACAGTGTGCTCGCCGACAACAACGCCGGGCTGCACCCGCGTGTGATGAGGCAGGACAGCGTGTCTGCCGATCACAGCACCGCGGCCGACCTTGGCCCAGTTGCCAAGCTGGGCGCCCTCGTGGACTTGTGCCCCTTCATGGACCTCCGCGTAGGGACCCAGACACACATTGTCACCGATCACGGCATTGGCGCGCACTTTGGTCCAGCTGCCGGAGGTTACATTCTCGCCAAAGCGCGCAGAGTCTGAAATCTGAGCAAAATCTATGCCCTTGTGGCGCTTCTTTAATCCGAACATGGGGCTCTCTTCCAATAGATGTCGACCTGATGGTCGGTCCTGTCATGCCAGTATAGATACCTTGATCGATCGAAAGTGCGAAAAATATTCAGATATGGTCTTGTCGTTCCGCTATCCTGGTGCTAGATCAGGTTCAAGGCGCGCAGCCCCGGCACTCGCAGGCCGAAATCGCGAAGCACCAAGAAGACCCCCTACTGACAGTTGATCAGCCTCCCTTTCAGGCTCCGGTCCAACTTGCGAGCAGATGAGCCTCTAACAAAGGAGATGGATTATGATCCTGACCAAGACTTCCCTGCGCGACCTCAAGACGGCCCTTATGGCCATTCCAGAACATCCCGGCTCCTCGCGGATCAGCGAAGCCCTCGCCCGCGGCTTTGGTTTCGATGACCATCATGCATTGAAGGCCAAGTTTGATGCCTATGAGGTTTCGATTTCGGACCTCCCGCCAGAGGTAGACTTCGACACGGCCTCATTCATCAAGGCAGTTGGCCCATCCGAGCGTCAGACCATTCTCGATCTAGCAACAACGGCGCAATACCTCGCAGACGGCGGGATCTTCCTGGATGATCTCGAAAGCTATCCCGAGCTCCGCGGTGGTCGGGTCATTCTCACTGGATGGACCAGCAAGGACTGGACCTTGGCCGCTTCCGATTTTGTTGAGCGCATTGGTTCGATCATCGGAACAACCACCTGGGTGCTCAATATGGTCGATAGACTATGGGACATGGAAGTCGCCGTATTTGGTGACAGCGAGGCTGAAACCTTTGACGTATACGACCCCGAAAAGGGAGTTCGCAAACCGACACTTCAGGAGCACTACGCGAACGAGGAGCTCGAAGAATCTACCGGTGTCACAGTCATGGCTTTTCTCGATGGGACCTTTGTCCGGTTCCGCGACATGCTCCCGAAGCATAGCCAGCCGAGCGCGCAATATTTGGCAGCGAGTGAAAAGGGGGTCCGCATGGTACATGGGGATGCGGAATACACCGTCGAAGTGTGGCTCTTGATCCGCAGCGGTTCTTGAAAGTCCAGGCGCCGCTTCGGCGACAGCCTTTACGTGTCAGAAAAACATATATGTTTTTCTGACACAGCAGCGTAGACACGTCCCCCGTAAAAGTGGGGAGGATATTCTGCAGCAAATGTCACATCTCGGCCTCCTGAGTTGTATTTTTTTCGCACATGCCTTTCTTTCTCGCATGGCTGGGTTTATCTTGGGGGCAAAGGAGCCTCCGCCACATGAACACCCTCCACTTCTGCCGTGATGGCATTCTGCGCCGCACCATTACGACGCGCGTGCCTGAAGCAACGGATGACTACCGCTTCGAAACCCGGCTGATCCCGGTACAGGCGTGGGAAGCCTCCACTGATCCGGACGTCTTCCTCAAGTCTCTGCACGACGGCATCGTCTTTGAAGATGGCCTGACCGTGGGGGAGGTATTCGAGAACCTGGCGCCTTGGGCCAAGACAATGCGCGGCGTGGCCTGTATGGACTTCCCCGCTTTCCTCAAGGAAATGCGTAGCCCGCATGAGAAGCCCATGCAGGATGTTGATTTGATTACGATCTCCTACGGCGCAGAGATCAGCGCTGTGCCGCGGTTCGAGCGTGAAGGTCCCATCTTTGAAGGTCGGAAGATGAACCTTGGGAAACCTGCATTCACAGGCCGCCTTTCGCTGGATCAAGGGTGGAATATGACCGCTCGGGTCAAAGAAGAGTACCGCGCCGAATATGACGGGGCTGACAGCGTATCGCTGAGCTTTAGCCCTCTGTCTGAGTGGAAGCACCTTCCTATCCGCATCGAAAAAACCGGCAATCTGCGCGATGAAACGGCTGCCGATCGCGCTTCTATCCACCTCGGCACCGAACAACCACTCACGGCCGCAGATCATAAGAACGTCAAACCAGCCATGAGCCCACAGGGGAATGTATTTGGGCATGACATCGTCATTGACGCACCATCCCCAACCTTCTTTCACACGCTTATTCGCGGCTTTCTTTGGGATGTCGGGTTCCATTATTCGCCCGTACAGCGCGATGAGACCCGCGACAGCATCATGGCAAGCGTGGATGAGATCAACGCGATGGAGAGTATCGAAGAGCTCGATGCGCCTAAAGCTGATGCTTACGAGATCGATGACGAGGATCGCGCCGAGATCGCCTTGATGGACAAGCTCGTTGCGAAGGCCTCCGAGATGGGATTGGCGGTCAGCAAGCCGAAGCCCCAAGGCGACGATGCCTGATCCGCGCACGCCATCAGTGCCGCGCGGTTGGTTTGCCCGCATCTTGCGGGCTCCGGGCAAACTCCTTTTGAGCCTTGGCTGGGAGCGGCGGGCAGGTCTTGAAGCGCACCTGCGTCAGCAGATCAAGGATGCGGATCTTGAACGTGCTACAGGCGTGGCCGCAATGGTGGGACGCTGTTCGCTTATAGAACGCTGATCAGTGCCGGCGCTCGCCGCTTTCCTCCAACAGCAAATCGAGGAAGGGATTGCCCAAGAACTCATGCTCTGCGGCCTCGCGCGCATCCTTGACCTCAGGGGTCGCGATCGAGAACAGCCCGTGGTGCGTATCGCATTCCCCACAATCGTAGCTCAGAACCGTCCGGCCACTGTCGGTGTCCAGCGACAGGCTGCAGCTGCCATCCATCATCGCGTCAAGAGCGGTCTGGATGCACATAAAGACATCCATAGGCGCCGTTTCTGGCTCATAGGCGCGCTTTGAGGCGCGGCGGGCAATCAACTCCGCGGAATAACGGTAGGGCTCAGCCGGCAAATGCCCTGTCCCCTGCGTGGTGCTGAGATAGGCCATATAGGGGATGGACCCGACGACGGGCAGAAGGAAACGACCCCCGTTTACGATCTCCGTATCCTCTTCAAGATACTCGATGTCGACGATCGGATGGTGGGTATCACAATGCTCGCAGACATAGGCAAGTAGCAAGCCGCCGGTGCGCTGGTTGCGGTAGACCTCCACCTCACCTGTGGCGATGCAATTGTCGGCAAAGGCCAGCATGGAAGCGACCTCAGGCGAAGGGATCAGATACCGATGCGCTTCAGCCAGGCCGATCGGCTCATCAGGTTTGATCTCTTCTTTGCGCATTGCAGTCCGGTCCTTGTTACTCTTCGATCTGATCAGATGTAACCAAACCGAGCATTTGTAAAGCCTGCCGGGTCTTATCTTGGGCGGCACGCTCACCGGCATCAAAGCCGTTCCTGAAAGCCAGCTCTACGAGCTCTGCCTCGCGTTTCGATTTTGCCTACGCCTTCAGCGCTTCCAATCTTAGCATCACATATCACCATCTTTAGTTAATTTCGCATTCCGTAGCACTCTATGCCGCCATGGCAGAAATACATCGGCGACTTACTCGAAAACCAGCATTTGCGAATAATGCTCAACATATCATTGTATCAGACCCCCACAACATATAATTAATGAAATACAGATTTAGTCTTTTTCGCAGGAGCCCTTTATGTCCGATGCCGCGACACACGATCAGACAAGCACCACCGCCGAGATCGTCGCCGAGGCTTTGGACCAGTGGGTCGCTCTTACGGGCGTCAAGCAAGATCAGACGAGCTTCACCATGGGAGACATGGACGTTCACAGCATGAACGAAGTGATGAAGAAGGCCATGGAACTCGATCCTGAAGGCACCACGACATACCTACTGCTCGAATGCTTCTTGCGCGATTATCTGGAACGTAAGAGCTTCACTGCTGCGCAGATCATGAAGGACTACAACAAAACCTCTGCCTATTTGCATAAGGCCGAATTGCTCTTCTCTGTTGTGCAGTCCGAACGCGCGCTGGAGTTGGCCTCGCAGTTTCGTGCCCAGGTCACGGATGGCGTGCGCCACTATAAGGCAGACCGCGACGATGTGATTGAGGTGATCAACGACGCGGATATTCTACCCTTCCTGCGTCGCGATGCGCTGCACTCGCTTGAAAGCCTGAAGCCGTATCAATTCCTGCGTGGTCCCGCGAGCACAGGCCCGGCTCAGGTGATCGAGCATATCTATCAAGCTTGGAACATCAACGACCTGCTGATCGCTTTGCGCGATATGCCGGTCTCTGGCATTGCTGTGGTCTTGCTGCGCGATCCGGCCCATCCGGATCGGAGCTACTTTGCGTTCGCCATGCGCAACGGCGAGAATGTGATCCTGTTCACCGACAAGAATAAGCCCGCCTACCCTGGCCAGGAGGACGTGTTGGCCGGGCGCGGTTCGCGCGGCACGGGCCGTTCCTATATGTCCCGGGCCTGGTCGAACCACTTCCCCTACCAGATCATCAAGACAGGCTTTGATGATCGGGGTGATGTGTATTTCAAACCGGAAACCACGCCCGTGGCTGCTGGCAAGGCTGTCGTGCCGTTGATGAAAATGTCGGACCTGCCACCGGCACAGGTGGTCTGGTTGACCATGATGCTGTCGCTTATTTCCGAGAAATTCTGGAAGCAGAGCTGGCAGGCGGAAGCTCTGAGCTACACGGGCGAGATGGTGCGCAATAAAGCCTTGCTTGTGACTGATGGCCGCGGGGAAAACCTGCCCATGGCCAACGACTACGCCCCGATCGCTCTGGATGAGGTCAAAGTGGCAGACATCACTCGCGAAGCGCTCGATGCTCAGCTTGAGCGGCCAACACAGGGTGTTCACTCTTGGATGGAGGAGCGCTACCGCGATACCGTCACGCATGATGTGGTCAATCAGTGGTTCACGGACCCTGGTACCGTTCTCATGCTGCCCCGCACGCCAGATGAGCACAGCCCACCCCAGAGACGCAATCACGAAGTGACAAAGCAGGTTGCCCCCGGCATTCTCGCGGTAGAAACCCGCAACTCACTGCCCCATTGGGAGCAGCGGAAAGGCTACAAGCTGCAGACTTTCTCCGCCACCGACTTCGGCACCGAGGAAGAAATTCGGGACGACCGCATGTGGGTCGCACGCCACAACTTTGCCAAGCAAATCCAGAAGGCTGCAGACGACGAGCACAAGCTTCGCGCAGGTGAGGTTGCTGCTTGGTATAATAAAGCCGTTGAGAAGAACCTGCCCTACTTGCTTCAGCAGATCGCGGAGTTCAGCCTCAAACAGAAAGCTGGCACCCTTGAGCGGGGTGAACACTTCATCCGCTTCGCACCGATCAAGGATCCGGAGTGGCGCTATGAGTACCGTACCGATAACCCGATGGGTGATGGGGTGTGGGGCAGTGGCAAGTGGCGCTGTGTCCTGACGGATGCGGTTTCGACATACCGTGCCATGTTCAAGCCGCGCACCGCACAGGATCTCGCCTTGCTCTGCGGTTGCGAAATTGACGGATTGCCCGATGTTTTGCAACATTGGTCCAAAGGCAAAGACTATGTGGGCAACCACCTTCTGAACCGCCTCGACCCAATGGATACGATCGTCGAGAACCCATGGAAAAACTTTGGAGCTGAAGTGAACGTATTCCTCTCAAAGCGCGGCTTGACGCAAATCGAAAAGCGGCACGCCTAATGTTCGGCTTTGGGCGCAAAGACGCGAACGGAGATCAGACCCGTATCGAACACCGCGGGCGCAACACCAGCGCATCACGCACCGGCGGTGCCTCTGTGCGCGCTCCGGGTAAGATCGGCAAGACCAATGCCACGGTGAACAGCAAGCACGGCCTGCGCCTGTCGCGTAAAGTGGCCAAGGGAACGCAGGTCAATCTGCAAAACGGGCGGATCGGCGTGCGGGGGCGATATGGCAAGGGACGACTGAAGACCAATCTCTCAAAGTCAGGTCTGAGCTTCTCCTGGCGCGCGCGCCGCGGCAGCTTCAACATCACCCGCCCGGCCCGATCGAGCTTCAAGATCGCTGGCATGCAATTCCGCGGCAAGACCGCGGTGAACCTGCATATCCTCTTCGGGATCATTGATCTCTGCATCCTCTGCCTGAAGCTGCTCTGGCTGCCTTTCGGTCTGGTGATCGCCCTCTTGCTCACCGCCTTTAGCTCACGCCGAGGGGACGAAGATGAAGGGGCTGTAGGGTGAGCTGGCGCAAGTCCGACAAGATCGGTGAGGTCGAGCGTTTCACTGCCGATGGAGTAAAGTTCGAGAACCGCTTTCTGACAGCCTATGAGGGAGCCCAGCTTCAGGGCGCTGACCCTGAGGCGAAGGGTGAGCAGCGTATCAACGCTTTGGTCGAAGGGTTTAAACGACGATACTACATCGCGCGCCTGCGCAAATCTGATCGCAAGGTCCTCTTTCGCTGGGGCGAGCTCATCACCTGCAAGGCATTCTATATCAACGGAGAATTTGTCTTCGCCGAATTTTACGCGACCTGACCGACCGATTGAAAGCCGGAGGCCGACCAATTGAAAGTCTGGTGCCCAAAATCTCAAGGATGACACATTTTCCACAAAATACTGCTTTACGCATCATTCACTGCCCCTTTGCCCCTAAGGGCATTGATGCTTAAGGATAAATGTAAACAATTTTCCCTCACTCCCCCAATCAGGACCACAATTCTATGAGATTGCTCAAATCGATTATTTGCTCATTTTTCCTATCTGCAGCATTTTCTGCCAGCCCGGCCCTGGCCGACCTTTATTGCTACCAGCCTGAGAGCCCAGGATGGAGCTGGGAAACCGTAGACTATATCGGATTTTCTGCCTGCCTGGACACCGGGGCTCAAGGTTCTGGCTCCGACATCGACGGTGTCGGCGCGAAGGGGATGACGTTGCTCGAGCTTGCAATTGTAAACAACGCCCGCCCTTCGGTCATTGAATTGATCTTATCGGCCGGGGCCGATCCAAATCTGATCCATGCAAAAAATTCCAACGGATACACGCCTCTCGAGATGAATTTCTTTACGGAAAACACCACATCGGAAGAGGTTTACCAGCGCGTGAAAGCCCTGCTGGAAGCCGGTGCCAATCCAAATCTGATCGGGCCTTCTGGATATCCGGCTTTCCAGGGCGCATTTGGGCCAAGTGGTTCTAATGCAATGAGTGGCAAAATGTTGGATCTTATTCTCTTGCACGGAGCTGATCTCGCAGCCCCTGTTCAGAATGGAAATCAGTGGACTGACTATGGTTTGGTTACGAATGCAGACCTGCAAACACTCATGCGCATTCAGGATGTCAGCGGCGATCAACTTTCCTATGTTTCCCCTCATAGTGGGGGTACTCTACTTCACAGCCTCACATTTCGCGGGATTGATGATCGTATGGCCAAGCTGAATTGGCTCATTGCTGGCGGTGCTGATCCTAAAGTGACTGATGATCAAGGCCGCCATGCATGGGAAATGCCTCATATCGATCCTGAGTTTGCAGGAAAACTGCGCTCTGTGTTCGGTGTGAAGGATGAGGACGTGCTGGCCACGATCGCAACGGATCGCGACATCTCTCTCGCTTGTCGCACCCCTCAAGCAGAAGCCTTGATCAAAGGGGACGGCATGACAATCGATGAGGTTTGTAGCTGCGTGGAAGACCATGCCGCGACCCGGTTCAGCCGCGTGTCGCAGCACCCTCAGTTTCCTAAAGTCTATGGCCCCAAAGACCAACAAGGGAAGATCGACGAACTTGTTAGAGGTCTGTTTTTCGGATGCATGGTCCTCTGGTCATACCAACCGTAAGAAAACGAAGATCTCTGCGGTGAAACAACTTTGACCGGCCACCGGCCGGTCCCCACCCCAAATAGATGAATACCTCAGTAAAACCCTGTCTAACATATTTTTATTCACAGAAGGGCTTTATTCGCAAATCAGTTCGACATATCTCATCGTTATAGGTTCTCTGGGCGTTGGCGCATAGGACACCCCGCGCCGCTTACCGGCACTGTTGAGAAAAAGAACATGATGATGAAGCTTCACCTAATCCCCCTGACCGCCATGCTTCTGGCGTCGGCCGGCATGACTTCCGCCCAAGAGTGGTCACACGCCGCCCCTGGCCTGGGCCAGTATGAAGGCCTATTGGAAACCGAAGATGGAGCCATGGGCATCAACTACGCCTGCGCGGACAGCTACTCCCAGGTTGGCTTCAAAGCGAATGGCGTCCATGTCGCCGCCGGTGTCAGCACGATCACGGTCGATGGTGAGCAGGTCGCCACCGGCAACACGACCTACAATTCCAAGTGGGACGCCACGAGCTTCACCACCCGCGTTGAGGCGGAATGGGGGCCTAAGCTCAAAAACGAGCACAACAAACTTGTACAGGCCTTGGCTGAAGGTGCGGAGGCCGTCTGGACGACCCCATCGGGTAAGAGCTTCACCTTCACCCTGAAGGGCTCCAGCGACATCGTGTCCTGCTTGCTCCAGTAAGACTGACATTGCGGGCGGGGTGATCCCTGTCCTCTACAAATCCCCGGTGACGGGGTGACCCGTAGTATGAATGCTCCAAGACCTTGCAGACATGCTGTTCCCCGATACTAACGGGGGTGAGAACTCAAAAGCCGGTCAGCATAAGCTGGCCGGTTTTTATCGTTCTGCCTCAGCGCCCGTCTCGCCGCGAGGTCTGCCCCAACTCCAAGAATGGCGGGTTCTCGCTTGCCATTTTTCGCAAAGTAGATTTTCAAGCCGTATCGGGGTAAATCCTGCGGGCTGCCATTCGCACTCGCCTGAAAGCTGCCGCTGCCTGCTGCGAATTTGAATGTTGGCTGATATTCCCAACGTCAGAGAAGACACATGCAAACACCACTTCGCCATATCATGGCAGCGCTCGCTGCGCTGTCGCTCCTCACGACCCCCGCCTCCGCCTTCAGCTTCGGGAAAAAATCGACCGAAGCGGTCCAGACTGTCGAAATCATCACTGTGCCAGAGCAGTTGATCACAGACCTGCAGGAAGACTTCGACTTGCCCGAAAGCTCCGCTGCTGCCATCGTCGGCAACCTGGCACATGAATCCGGCAACTTCCGCATGCTCCATGAAATCCAGGGGACCTGCTACGGATATTCCCAGTGGTGTGGCTCGCGCAAGACGGCCTTCCGCGCCTTCTCTAAATCCCGCGGTGGTCAGCAAACCTATGAGGCGAATTACGGCTTCCTCAAGCATGAGCTCGCCACCGAGTACCAGCCCATGCTGTCGCGCCTGCGCAAGACCGATAGCGTAGATCATGCCGCCAAAATCTTCATGAAAGAGTTCCTGCGGCCGCGCGCCTCTACAGCAAATCTCAAGCGCCGCGTCAGCTTCGCCAAGAAATACCTGATGGACGATTTTTCAGGTGCCGGCTGTTATTCCCACTTTAAACTGGAGGCCGCGCATAACCCTGCGCCCTGCCCTTCGGTCAGGCTCGCCCAGGCAAACTCATAGGGAGATGCTTGCATCAGGCTCCGACATCCGGGCGGTTTCAGCGATGGACGCATCCTCGCCAATCAGCCAGGCCAGATCATAGCCCGCGCGATCCCCGAAACTGACCAAAGCGCAATGCAGCGCATCCCGATCCATCCCGATGGATCGGGCATAGCGCTCCACTTCCAGCTCAGCGCCAAACCCATTGCCTAGAAGTTCAAAAGCCACCAGCGCTACTACGGTCGCCGTTTCTGATCTGAAATAGGGATCCTCAGGATCAAAGCGTAGTCTGCGTTCCATCTGGTTGAGCGCGTCATGGAGCTCCTGAAGGCGGTAATTGATCTGCTCAAGTTCATCTGCGATCCCGGGGCGCGCTTCAATCGACAGGAACCGGCAAAATACCTTGAAGAGCTTCTGATGCTCAGTGAGCGCTTCCGCGGCGGGCAACTCGAAAAGCATGTTGGCGCCGCGGTCGACGGAGACCTCTTCGGGATGAAGCACGCGCTGCATTGTGTCAAACGGCACCAGCGCGCCGAGACCCGTCTGCCGAAGAGCCTCGAAGAAAGGTACAGGCTCTCGGAAATGCTCAACTGGGTCTTCCATTCGGCTGCGCAGGCGCTCCGCATCAAGCAGGGAGAGGTCATCGTCAGGGACGGAAAGACCACCAGCTTCGAAAACCTGGGCAACGCCTGCCGGCGTCAGTCTTTTCAGACGCTTCAAAATGACCTGCTCCGCACCAGCCTCGCCCTCACCGGAAAGAAACGCAGCCATTGCGCTATTCGGCTTCATGCGCGCGCGCAGCATCAATCCCGCCTCATCATAGGCGTCATTTTCGCCCAGATAGATATGCGGATGGCTCGGGGAGGTCATCGCCCAGCGTGTGGGATCGAGGATTCTGCCGTCTTCGGCTTCCAGCCAGCTGTGCTGCTGCAGTGACCTTCGATATACGGAAGCGCTAGAGACATATCCACTGTAATGCCCGCGAACGATCCGCATGCCTGCCACCGGCGCCCTTCTAAGCACCGCTGTGGCGACTGCATGACAATTGCCGGGCCAATCCTTCAGTGGAATGCCAATCGTTTCGGCTAGATCTTCTGGATCGAGGGGGAATTCCTGGCTCATGTGTCAGATCACAGCTCTGGCTCGGCAGGTTCGTCCGCGATGAGCGGCCGCCACTGTTCCACACCTTCAGCGACATAGGCGCGCGGTGCATAGCCATCGAGCACGATAAAAATGCGCCCTGTCTGATCCTCGAGTGGATGGAGATATTGGGTTTCAGAAAGCTCGATTACAGGATGATCCACGAAAGCTGCGATCTTAACAATCAGCTCGTAGGCATCTGTCTTGCCATTGGATTTATGAGCTTCTCGGATCATGGCTTCAATTTTGGGCCCCATGATCTTGGCTAGATCATCCCGCTCCCGGGGAACGATGGCGTCAGGATCTTCACAGAACTCGTTCCAGCAATGGCCGGGCTCAAAGGGAAGATACCCCAGCCCCTCGATTTTGCCCAAGGAGCCATCATTGCGGGCCGTCTGCATCGTCACGAGAAGGCTTTCAGCGATATGCGTGCTTGCCTCCAATGCGTCCAAGAGTTCCTGCTCTGTTTCGAGCTTCAAAAGCCCGGACAGCCAATCTGTTGTGATATATGGCATGGGTTAAAACCCCGGCTCTTCGGCGTTGGAAAGCTCCGGGGCGTCTCTATCGTCGAGGCTTTCCCATAGAGCGATCAGGTCAGGCTCTTTCGGACCGATCCACTCGATCGGAGTGTCGTAAAACCCGTCGGAGTAGACGATTGGATTTCCGGCATCGTCCCGCTCGAGCTGCCGAAATGCAGAAATCTGGCAGAGATCTGCACGGGTCTCGAGGCTGCGGGGCATGCCAGCGAATGGACCCCAATTGGTTTCATAGGGAACGGCCTTCTCTTGCCCGCTCTCATCGGGCGCCACATAGTCGAAACCCTCGAGTTCCAGACGCATGACGGCCCAGAGGCTGGTACCTTCGGGATAGAAAGTCATCTCGCCATCAAACTTCGGATCTTGATCATAGGGCGTTGGAAAACCGATCCTCACCAAGCTGGTTACTTCAGGTTCGGCAATACCGCTGTGGGCATGGGCCGCATGGGTGAGCTCGCGCAACCCTTCGTCGCTGTCGACGGGAAAGCTATCCAGTTCGCCTTGATGGTTCGGCCGTGAGATCACGCCATCTTTAATCGTGGCCCCGACGGTCTCCAGGGCTGAGGCAAAATCGCGCTCCTGGAGGAAGATCTCTCCCTGACGCAGCAAGGTGACGCTCTCATCCCCGCCAACATTGGTCTCACTGATGGTCTCGACAGCCTCGACGCGGAAGTCCCCATCATCGAGAGCTGCGTCGCGCACAACAAGTGCTCCATCTTTCGGTGACATGTCACCAATATTTGTCCAAGCCATTCTCTTCTCCGATCTGTGCTGTTGCCTCGGAGTCTAGGAAATACACACGAAAAACCCTCATGGATAATCTTGGCATTTTGTTTTTTCACAATGTTCAAATATCTATCATGACAACAGCAATCGAAAGGATACTCCAATGAGTGATAAGCTTTATTCCACCTTCGCAGGCAAAGCCGATGGCAACTTCGCCGGCCGCACCTTCGCAAAAATCTCCGGCTACATGGTCGCTTCGCGTGAAGCCCTGAAAGAGGCCGGCGCCGAAATCAAAGGCCAGGGCTCCTATCTTCTGCCAGAAGGCCAGGAAGATGCGATCATCGCCAAGCTCGACACCCTGACTGTCCAGGATCAGGCCCAGTCCATGAAAGACCGCACCCCGGTCGCCGCGGATGCCGCAGCCAAACTGAACATCGGCGACACGTTCGACTTCGGCGGTGATGTTGGCGAAGCACCGATCGTCGGTATCGGCACAGCCTTCACACCGAAGAACGCCTCCGCCCATGACGATCGCCTCAAGGCAGGCAAAGAGCAGGTCTATGTCTACAACGCGAATGCACCGAAGTCGGCGATGCCGAAGCCGGAGCTGACCGAAGAAGAGAAAGCCGCCAAAGCGGAAGCACGTGCCGCCTCCGTTGCAGAGCGTGACCAGTCCCGCGTGCCTGTCATCGAAGGCTCCGTTGCTGAAGGCGAAACTGTCTCTGCCGGTGGCAACGACGTGACCGTCTCCAAACTGGGCAAAGCCTGGGAACTGGAAGATCAGGGTGCTGTCGATGCCCTGAAGGCCCGTTTCCCTGAAGCTGAAGTTGAAGTGGGCTCGAAAGTCCAGTTCGCCAACTTCGAAGCGCCCGAGCCTGCCGAAGAGCCCGCAATGTAAGCCAAGGGCTACATGCGAAAATATGGCCCGCCGATCTTTCGGCGGGCTTTTTCATGACAACAGACAAGAGCCTCCAAGGAAGCCAGATGCTACAGACTACCCTCACCGCCCTCTTTGGCGCAGGCATCATGATGCTTCTGACGGTTCAGGTTCTGATTGCTTCGGGTCTCAACAAGCGTGATATCTGCGCCCTCTCAACGATCGGTATCGCGCCCTGCCTTCTGGCGGCCAGCCTTATGGGTAATTGGAAACTCTTCGCCATTGCACTGCCCTGGCTGATTATCTGCGCATGGGGAAGTCCGATCATAGAGCGCCGCGACCCACCCGGTAGATCTGACCAATTCACACTCTTGGTGGCATCGCTGCCTTTGATGGCGTGGATTGCCCTGCCCTCTTATCTGATCTGGACTGCCGTTGCGTCGCTCCAGCTTGTCTGGCTGCTCTTCGCCTGGGGATTGGCATGTCGGCCAATTTACCTGCTCTCGATCACGGCGGCCGCCATGCCGCTCATCCCGAGCCTCGTGATGAAAGTCCCAGCTGGCTCAGTGAACTTTGATGCAGCCCTATTTGGCGCTTGCGCCTATGTCTTGCTCTGGGTCTATGTCGCAGCGGCCAGAACCAGATCCCGCGCCCGACCTCTCTGGTAAGGCTCAGCCGTCGCTCAGCAGGTCAGGATCGCGCATCATATCGCGCGTAGCCTTGTTCTCATGGAAACGCCGACGGCTTCTCACATATTTCTTTGCACCTTTGACCGCCCGGGCCATGCCACGGTTGCCGTTGGAGAAATTGTTGCCAATAGACGCGCCGATATCTCGATCTGCCAGTTCCGCCCGATCGCGGAATCCTTCCATGGCTTTATCGAGATGCTCGGAGTTCTTGTTGCGTACCACGCCATTATGCGTCGGGATCTCAGAGCGGCGTACATCTTGATAGGCGTGGGTATCATCCTGACGGTCCCAACTGTCATAGAAAAGACCCTCTTCCTTCTCCACGCAGATCACATCCTTACGGACTTCGCCATATCCCGGCCTGCGGTTTTTCCGCCTGTGGTTGCGTTTCATCACATCGCCTCCTGCAAAATATGCTTCCTGAACAATATATATTACCGGGTTTTTTCGCAACGCCATGACACAGTGGTATCAACACGAAATATAAGAGGTTGATATGACCACAGCACAGCTCCCTTTCCGCGCAGATATTGCCGGTGCGATGCCGCCAACAATGATGAAAGATGTCGAGGGCGTTCTCAGCACCTCCTCCCGCCTCCTGGGCATGTATGAAGCCTACAAGGCCTTCGCGGAATGCGCATCGTTCTTCACAGTTTGGTTTAACAATCCTGAGCCAGGTCATCTCTCATGAAACTTGGAGATCTATATACCAATGCAGAGCTCACGGATGAGAGCGAAGCGCTATTTCACTGCCTCTGCGCTGAAGTAGAGGGCTTCGACTTTACCTCAAAACTGCTCGCGTGGGAGGACATCGCCCTTCTTGAACCTTGGGGCGGCGGGGTGAAATTGATCGCCTCGATGGACGCTCTCGCCACTTCCGAACAGATCGAGCTCATAAATGAGAAAGCGCAGTCCTTCGATGTGGACCGCTGTGTCGTTCTGGAAGGCGCCCGGGTGGTCGACGGTCACCATCATCTGATGGCCGCCTTCAAGATACAAAATGATGTGGCTTACATCGATCTCGAAGAGGCTTATCCGGAGACAGAAGCTGGTCCGAACTTCTAGTTTTCATTTCCCGATCAGGACCTACAGGCTAAACTGACAGGTGTCACCGATCTTCGGTGTGAACCGGTGGATTTACCTCAGCCGTAGTTGCCGATCAGACGTTCCCCGATCCTGCCGGGGTGAAGACAAGATCAACATGCTTCGATTTATTGTATTCCAGTATTTTTCGCATAGCTGTTCCTTATGATCTGTTCTGGGCCACATATTCAATGCGGGTAGCCATCTATTTCAATCTGCACAAACGCTGCTTCAGCCTGCGGGCCGAAGAAGGCCCCCTGCGCGGCATCGTCATTGGTCACGCAACTGCAGTGACCCTTGATAAGGTGACTTGCCATGTTGGTGCGGCAGGCCAGGCCATGGTCAGGAAGACGGGCGTGAAGAATGTCCATGCTTTCCTTCGTGGAGATCTTTCCGGTCTCGCAGGATTTACCCCCACGGCGCGCGCAGTTGCAGAAAACCTGGAACTTAATACGCCAAAGGTAGAAGCCATTTCCAGAGAATTGATGTGTAATTGTAGTGCCTTCGGATACGATCCTTATGTAGACTATGGCTTCACATCCAGAACCGAGACACACCGCGGGACCTACATCTGCGCGGCGCGCGGGGCCTATCTCGCGACCGACACAAAGCCGATGATGCTCGAGCCAGAATTGCTGCCCGTCCCTGCCTGAAGCACTGGTTATCCACATGTCTTTGACCTAACGGCCTATCTGCCTCCTGCCTCCCTGACATAGCTGCAGTCTAACGCCACCCACCGTGGGCTGGCATCGTAGATATCACCGGGAGCAGATCATGCCAGCGACAGATAAGGACCTTGCCGAGCATTGGCCCGGCAAAAGCCCCGCCGAGGGCTGCGACATCTTCCACCCCGCCGCCTACCATATGCTCGATGTGGCGGCCTCTGCCGAGGAATTGCTGACGTCCTTCGAGATCCCACAGGGTGCCGCCGATGCGCTGGCCTTGCTGATCTTCCTTCATGATATTGGAAAGATTGGCAATGAATTCCGCGACATGGTGACGGGTGTTAATGTCGATGGCTATGTCTACCGGCACTGGGAACTGTCGGAATGCTGGCTTTTTGATCATCAAGCCAGGATCGCCGCCCATCTCGGTATCCGCCCCCGCGCCCTCTTCCAACTGATTGCCGCGGCCTCAGGCCACCATGGCCGCCCCTCACGGCGCGACATGAATGACGATTACATTCGTATGCGGGACCGGGCGGGTGTACAGGCCGCGGAGGATGCCGCAACGCTCATCGATCGGGCGCTGGCGCTTTGGCCTGATGCAGATCTCTTTGGGATGAGCACCAAGGAAACCAAGCGTTTCTCCTGGTGGCTGGCAGGTCTGACCTCCGCAGCGGACTGGATCGGTTCGAACCAAGAATGGTTTCCGGCACAACATGCGGATCTCAGCTTTGATGCTTACCTCGATGAAGCACGTGTCAAAGCCCGTGCCGCTGTCTCGGCCGCCGGCATGGCGACAACGCCGGTCTCTACGGATCGGCTGTTCGACTTCGAGCTTCGGCCGATGCAGAAAGCCGCACAAGACATCCCCCTGCCCGAGGGCCCCTGTCTAGCGATCATCGAAGATGAAACCGGCGCCGGGAAGACAGAAGCTGCTTTGCTGCTGTCACAGCGCATGCTGGCCGCCGGTAAGGGCTTGGGCCTGTTCTTTGCCCTGCCGACAATGGCCACCTCCGATGCGATGTACGCGCGCATGCGGCAAGTCATCGGCAAGATGTTCGTGGGCACGCCCAACTTGGCTTTGGCGCATGGGCGTGCGCATCTGTCGCGAGACTTCCGAGCGACCATCAACAATGACGCACGCGGTGACAGTGATGTCTCCTGCACGCGCTGGCTGGCCGATGACCGTAGGAAGGTCCTGATGGCTGATGTGGGTGTCGGGACCATCGACCAGGCGCTTCAAGCCGTCATGCCAACTGCTTTCGCCACATTGCGTCTTTTCGGACTGTCACGGCAGATCCTGATCGTCGATGAGGTCCATGAGATGGGCAATCCATACATGGCACGCGAGCTGGAAGAGCTGCTGCGTCTCCATGCCATGCGGGGCGGCTCCGCCATCCTCGCCACGGCCACATTGCCCTTGGATCTGCGGCGACGGCTCATTGAGGCCTTCAACAAGGGCGCCGAGATCACCACGTCTCCTGACCTAGAAGATCCAAGCTATCCGGCTCTCACGCTCTCCTGTGGTGAAACCGTGACGGATTTCCCAAAGACCCCTTCACCAAAGGGTCCTGTGCATGTCGAGCGGATCGCCAGCCAGATGGAGGCCGTGGACCGCGTCGTGGCGCTTGCGAATAACGGAGCCTGTACCCTCTGGGTGCGCAATGCTGTTGATGATGCGATCGCCGCGGTCCGGGAGCTGCGAGCACGTGGGATCAAGGCCCGCTTACTGCATGCGCGCTTCACCCTCTTTGATCGTAAGACGCATGAGCGCGACATCATGAAGATCTTTGGTAAGGAAGGGCAGCCTTACCGGCATAAGAAGGACGGGACAGCCGAGGTTCTCGTAGCAACCCAGGTGGTGGAAAGCTCACTGGACATCGATTTTGATGCAGTGGTCAGCGATCTCGCCCCGATGGCCGCCCTGATCCAGCGCGCGGGGCGCCTTTGGCGCCATATGGACAAGCGCCCTCGCGAGGACCGGCCCGTGGCCGATCCGGTGCTCTATCTTCTCTCGCCTCTACCCCGTACCGACGTCACCGGCAACTGGCTAGACAACGTCATGCCTAAGGGCCGCTGGGTTTATCCCCATCATGATCAATGGCGCACCGCCCATACCTTGCTATTGCGGGGCCAGATCACCGCGCCGGATGATCTGCGTGGATTGATCGAAGCAGTCCATGGGCCGGATGCTTGCCCCCTGCCCGATGAGCTCGTGGCGGCCGAGGCGCGTCGAAATGCTCTGGACGATGTCGAAGCCGGGCGCGCGGCACACCGCATCATCGATGTTGAGGAGGGCTACCGCGCCGGGGGAGATGGCGAGGATGGCGAGCAGTACCCTACCCGCCTGGGCCGCCCGACCATCACAATTCATCTTTTGCGAAAAACGGAACCGGAGGTGGTCACCTGGGCGCGGCGCAAGACACCTGCCTACTCAGAGCTGCAGGTGCCGCTGCACAGGCTTATCGCGATCGACAATCTCCCGCGCATCCCTGATGACATCTTTGCCGCCCATACCGAGAAATGGACGCATTGGAAAAAGCGCGGCACGCGGGTCTTTCTCGTGCCCAAAGATGGCCGGATATGTGCCGGCCTGCGCTATGACCGCAAGTATGGCCTGCTCTTCGAGTGAAGAAATGACCCCCTAACATAGACAATGCGAAAAACGGCGCATAGTTCCATTTGTGAAGGAGATTTCTTGCGTGATTTTCAATCTGATCTTGGACCCTTGGATCCCGGTGGTGACGCTCGACGGTAGCCGCCGCGTAATCCGACCCCATGAGATGATCAGCGCTGATATCCGTGCAGTGGATTGGCACCGCGAAGATCTCAACATCGCCTGTCTGGAATTCCTGGTGGGGCTCAGTTTCGCCGCCCTGGCGCCGGAAGATCTCGAAGAATGGGAAGATGGCCTTGAGATCGAGCCCGAGGAGCTGAAACAGGCATTTGCGCGTCTCGCCCCCGCCTTCAATCTCACCGGCGAGGGTCCGCTTTTCTGTCAGGACCATTCGGTGCTGACCGGCGCCAATGAACTGCCTGCAGATGCGCTGTTTCTCGATTCAGCCGGCGAGAAAACCATTCGCGACAACAAGGACCTCATGGTTTGGCGGTCTCGCTATGATGGGCTGGCCCTGCCTGAAGCAGCGATGGCGCTCTTCGCCTTTCAGACCTATGCAACATCTGCAGGCGTCGGCAAGCGCGTGGGCCTTCGCGGTGGTGGGCCCATGGTGACCCTTGTCATTCCAGGGCAGAACTTCTGGGAGATGGTCTGGGCCAATGTCCCCTATGGTCGCCCGGCAAGGATCGAAGACTTCCCCTGGATGCGTGAAACCATCTCTTCTGCCAAACAGGCTGCCGCCAAGGGCGCCAAGCCTGCAGCCGGGGCAAGCGTGACGCTGCCCATCGGCCCAGAAATGATGGTCGAGACCTTCTTTTCAATGCCGCGACGCGTGCGCCTTAACTGCCAAGAGGGCAGGATGATCTCCTTCCGGGAACAGACCTACGGGACGAACTACGTCGGTTGCCTGCACCCCCTGACCCCCAATTACACCGATAAGAAGACCAAAGACCTCATTCCCAGAAAGGTGAATGTGACCCGTCTTGGCTATGAGAACTGGATCGGTACGATCATCCCCGCGGAAGATGGTGTCGGCCGAGAGCGTGCAGCGAACTTCCGGAGCTTTCAGGAACGGTTTCCCGGTCAGAGCGTCTCGGTTTTAATTGCCGGATGGAACATGAACAAGGCGACGGCCGCCAATTTCATCTCGAGCCAACCCATTCTGCACGATCTGTCTGACCGCGATCAGGTTCTGGTCCGGGGCATGATCAAAGCCGCTGATATTGTCTCCGGCCATACCTATCGCGCGATCAAGGATGCTATGGAGATCCCTTTTGGCATGCGCGTTCAGACCGAGTTTTACATTCGCACCGAGGCGGCGATGGACCGCCTCTGCGCAGGGCTGGCAAAAGGTAGCTCCCGCCAGACGACAGGCGCAGCCTGGCTCGAAGAGATGTGCCGGGTGGCCCTGTCGATCTTCGACGAGATAACCCTGCCCTGCATGACCCAGCGAGACCTCGAGATCATCCCCAAGATCGTAAAGGGACGCCAGGCGCTTGCGATGCGTTTCAACCCAAAAACCCGGTCTAGCGCCCCGCTTCGGGTCTTGCTGGAAATGGATGAGGAGGTCGAAGCATGAGCGGAAAGATCAATCACGGCAAAGTTGCTATGAGCTGGTGGTCCAAGGAACTCGCGGCCGAGACCACAGCCGCTTCTTCTTTACGGGCCCGCCTGCGACGCGCAAAACAACCCTCGATCGTGCTGTCCGAGCGTTCCGTCTATGAACTTGCTCAGCGACTTGAGTTGCGAAATCCACTTCAGATCCACCGCTTGGCCAAAACACTTGGTCGGATCACCCATCACGATAATAAGCCCCTATTGGCGCTTCTCGGGGGCTCCAGCCCCAAACTAAGCCCCAAACGCTTCAACCGCCTCCTGACCATGGAGCTTGATGATGTGGCGCATGGCGTTGGCAATGCGATCGATCTGGCTTCTGGTCGCTGCAATGTCGCGCAGATTTCCCGGGACGTCCTATTCTGGGGTGAACCCGTGCGCTGTCGCTGGTGCTTTGACTATCACAATGTACCGGCCCCAGCCGCGCTGCAGACCACAACCGATGAGGAATTCCCCCTATGACAACTTTCCTGCAGCTTCACCTGCTGACCTCCTATCCGCCCTCCAATCCCAACCGGGACAAGGAAGGGCGGCAAAAGACAGCGCGTTTTGGCGGTACGCCCCGCCTGCGCATCTCAAGCCAGTCCTTGAAGCGCGCAATTCGCGTTAGTTCAAACTTTCAGAGCCTCCTGGGCGGGTCTTTGGGTGAGCGCACACGCAAGATCGGCGAAGTCATCGAGGCACATCTCATCGACAAAGGCGCCAGCCAGGAGGATGCGAAAAATACCGCCAAGGAGGTCTCGAACATTTTTGGCAAGCTGCAGGATGTCGACACCAGCGAGACCGACCGCGTGCGGACAAAGCAGATCGTCTTCATCTCCCCTGCCGAGAAGTTGCGCGCGCTTGAGATCGCGGATCGCATCCATTCGGGTGAGATCGACATTCTAAAGCTCGATAAGGGCAAGGACGCCAAGGCGTTGCGCGAGATTGGCAAGGAGATGCGCAACGAAGTTCTCGGCACCGCCGATGGCGCTGTGGACATCGCCATGTTCGGCCGCATGCTGGCCGGGGCCACGGAATACAACCGCGAAGCTGCGGTTCAGATCAGCCATCCCATCACGACCCATACGGCAGTCAGCGAAGATGACTTCTTTGCCGCCATGGATGACCTGCAAAATCCCGATGACCCAGAGGGCGCCGGCGCCGCCTTCATCGATGATGCTGAGTTTGGCTCCGGGGTCTTCTACATCTATGCCTGTGTCGATCTCGACTTGCTGCTGCGCAACCTCGGCGGTGATCAGGAGTTGGCTGCCAAGAGCGTTGAAGCTCTGATCCAGGCGCTGCCCACGGTGTCTCCTTCGGGCAAGGCGGGTGCCTATGCGCATCACCCGCGCGCCGGCTATATGCGCCTAGAGATCGGCAGCCAGACCCCCTTTAATCTCTCTGGAGCCTTTTCGCGTCCGGTTTCCCAGCAACCCCTCATGGAAAGCTCGATCGAGATCCTTGAAGAGCATGCGCGCCGCAATGAGGCAGCCTATGGCATGGCCCCGGATGAGACTGTTGTCATGGACGTCCATGCAGGCACGGGCACATTGTCCGATCTTAAGGTGGCGGCCCTGAAGGCGCTGCAACGCATCTGATGGACCGCTTTCTCGTCTTCACCCTCTCGGCCGGCATCGCCTCAATGGGCAGCAACGCGGGCAATGAATTTCGCGGCACGCTTGGCTGGCCCGGACGCAGTGCCATACTGGGGCTCATTGCTGCTGCCCGCGGCATTGACCGTCTGAACGCCGAGGGGCAGGAAATCGTGGCTTCGCACAGGGTTGCAGTGGGCATCCACGACATGGGCGCCTCCTTCACCGACTTCCATACAATTCAGTCCGTCCCACGCGCAGCGGTGAAGCGCCCGGCAACCCGCGGAGATGCCCTGGCATTGGCCCAGGCCAAGGGCGCGACAGAGACGACCCTGACCCGGCGCGATTACCGAACGGATGTGCTCTATTCGGTGGCTCTATGGGATGGCGATATCGAGGTGGCCCATGACGCTCTCCTGAAGCCGGCATTCCATCTCTATCTGGGGCGCAAATCCTGCCCGCTGAACGCGCCACCCGCGCCTCGGTTAATCGAGGCGGCCGATCCCGGCGCGGCGCTGCGCGCGGCCGTGCTGCCTTACTGGAAGCCAGACCCGCTTCTCAGCATCGCATCAGATCCTCACCCTGCCCTGCAGGGCCGGCAGATCACCCGCAATGATGATCCCACATGCCGGAAGCGGTGGGAGTTCAGAAACCGGACCGTAACGGTCCTCGATGTCGCTCAGGAGACCTAAGCTATGTACCTGTCCCGAATGACGCTTTCGCGCACGCCTTCCATGCAGGCCCTGTCAACCCTTTTGGATCCTGCCCATCAAGGCGCGGCCCTGGATGCCCATCACCGTCTGGTCTGGTCGGCTTTCAATGAACGCGGCGTTGGCAAAAGGGATTTCCTCTGGCGCCGCGACACTGACGGAGGGTTTTATACACTCTCAGCGCAGGCCCCGTCCTCCTCGGATTTCTTTGAAGAGATCAAGACAAGGAACTTCGATCCGGTACTCTCATCCGGAGACAGGCTCAGCTTCACCCTGCGGGCCAATGCCACGCGCAGCGTTGAGACACCCGGTGATATCGCGCCCAATGGAAAGCTGCGGCGCCGCAAACATGATGTCGTCATGCATGCTTTGCGCGGATCAAAAGACCGCGCGGCCGAGCGCGATGATCTGGTGCAAAAAGAGGGCGCGGCCTGGATTCAACGCCAGGGTCATCGGTTGGGATTTGAAAGCCTCAACTGTCAGGTCGAAGCCTATACCCAGATGACAGTGCCGGCGGGACTGGGTAAGCGCAAAGGGCAGCCGCATTTCGGCGTTCTCGACCTCAGCGGGATCATTGAGGTGACCGAGCCTGAGCTTTTCTTGGCCGCTCTTAAGACCGGCTTCGGGGGCGCGAAGTCCTTCGGCTGCGGCATGATGATGATCCGGCGGGCTTGACCAGGTGGAACGGTAAGGATCGACGGTGGTGAGAACAGGTGCTACCGAAGGATGGCACCCCATTATTCACAAGGTCTCTCCTGCATGAAATATTTCCTCCAAGCTGCCGCGTTTCTCACCCTGATGGCGGCGCCAGCCACAGCCCAGTCATTCAATAGCGGCAATGCTCTTTTCGAGTCCTGCTCAAAGCAAAGTCAGGCTTACTGCGGTGGCTATATCATAGGTGTCTTCGATGCAGCAGTCCCCGTGCTGAATACAGGGGCCGATGTAGATGGCTTCAAATTCTGCGCTCCTATAGAGGTCACTCAAGGTCAGATCACAGATATTGTGGTGAACTATTTACGTGCAAATCCACAGTTTCGGCATTTCAACGCAGCCTCGCTTACCTTGTCAGCCCTTTCGAAAGCCTATCCCTGCCGGTGAAACCCACTGAGGTTCAGGCGACCTTGCGGATCTCACGGACCCAACCGTATCGGCCGCGCTCGAACTTCTCGATGTCGCCCCGTGCCACGAGCTCGCGCAGCAGCCTGTCTATCAGGTTCTCCGATAGAGCAACGGCGATACCCAGGCGCACATCTTTTCGCGTGAAGCTATCCAAAGGGAAGATATGGGCGCGCACCATGGCTAGGCAGCCCTCGAAGTTTTGGGGTGCCGGCCCAAAGCGGCCGTTCGATTGCTTGGCGATCAACTCAGCATTCACGGCCGACTTCAGAATGTCTTCGACATAGCGGCGCGAGAGCTTCATCTTCGGGCTGGCAAGCAGATCTTCCTTCGAGAAGTCGATACCGCGGCGGAGACGAAAATTGATCAGCTCAAGAACATGGGACCGGCGCTTTTCGCGCCGTGGGGCCTCTTGGTAGAGGCGCACCAGTCCTTCTGTCATGATATGCATAGATTAAACGCCCCGGGGTTCTCTATTGATACAATATGGACTGCGAAAAACCATAGCGCAAGATCAACATATATTTGTTTGCTAGGCCATTGTCATTGCGAATTTCACGCTTAGCGATGATCTTGAACATGAAATAGGAGATATGACCCATGCAAGACTACAAGATCTACACCACCGAACATGACCGGGTCGTTTCAGCGTCCTTTTACAAGGATGATCTCCTCGAGCGTGATCCGGAGAACTTGAATAAGATGAAGCAAACGCTTGCACAATTCGCGAGTGGCGCCGAGATCGAGATCATGGTTCCCGAAGTGCCACGCACCTTCCTTCTGGACTGTTCGGGATCGATGCGGGGCAAGACCATTGCCGCCACCGTCACAGGCATGGTTGAGATGGGCGACGCCTTGCATGCGGCCGGTACCCCTTTCGAGATCTTGGGCCACACCACCTCGGCCTGGAAGGGTGGCCGTCCTCACAAGGAATGGATGGAGCAGGGCCGCCTGCCCCTGCCCGGACGGCTCAATGAGCTTCTGTTGATTACCGTGAAGACGCGCGATGAGCACTGGCCTGATGTACGCGACAATGTCTATGGACTACTTCACCCGGGCCTGCTCAAAGAGAACATCGACGGCGAGGCGATCACCTGGGCGGCCGAGCGCATGCGTGAGCATGAGACCCCGGGTCAGTTAATTGTCTGCTCTGATGGTGCGCCCATTGATGACGCCACCCTGGCTTTCAACGATATGAATCTCCTGAAAGACCATCTCATCAAGGTTTTGGAGCACGAGACATCCAACGGATTGGATATCGGAACTGTATCGATCGATATTGGCCAAGGCTTTAACCCTTCTGCTTATCCTGATGCGCAGAAGGCTTTGATGCTGGATACCCGCAGCCACTCTGAGAACACAGCGTCTCTGCTCCAAGCTATGGGGGCTGCGATGGCATCGCATGAGCGTCAACTGGATGCTGAGGAAGATGCGCTCTCAATCTAATCCACGCCGCGGAGAAAGACCTTGGCGGAAGAAAAAATCAGGCTGGCGCAGGCTGCGCCGGCTCAGGCGCCTTGATCGCATAGTAGATCGACAGATGATCAGCAGCATTGGGGATCAGTACACCGCTATGTGGATGAACCAACTCGCCCGTCTCGTCGAAATGGGCGAGGTCTTCCTCTTCGATGTTATATTCATCATCAAACTCAAAAAGCATCGCCCAGCGTTCAAGGCTGTCGTTCTCTTTTGCAATCTCATGAAGAAACTCACCGATCTCTGGAGTGACAGGAACGCCCAGCTTCTTTGCAAAAAATCTGGGGTCCAGCATCTTATGTGCCTCAGGATTCAGGGTATCGATGACAGCCAGTAGCTTCTCTTTTGTCACGTTCTCAGACATTCATTTTCCAATTCAGGTAGGCATTATGGAAACACGATAAGCGTTATTTTCGCAATGTCCAATTCTATGGTCTGTTTATCCGAAGATGGGTGCGCTGGCGGCCTATAGGCCAGCTTCGGCAATCGCGCGGCGGGCCTGTAGCGCTTTATTGCCCTGGGAAGTGCTCTCAACACCCGCGATGAAATCTGAATGGTACCCACGTGCCGATCCGGAGGGGTGAACGATATGCACCCAGGTGGCGCCCCCCGCTGTGTAGGCGACCTCCGGCGCAGAGGGATGAATGGTGAGGTCTTTATGTACATTGGCGATTGTGCTGCGCACACGTCTGATATGATCCGGCGCGTTTCCGAGCACCAACACGAGACGCAGACGATTAGGAAGATCGGATAGAAACTGCTGGGTACAGTTCCGGGGGAACTTCCCCAAATGCGCTGATTTATAAGCCTTGCCGACCAGGGTCGAAGCACTTGACCAGCCGACCGGTTCGTTTGTCTTTTTACTGATTTTCTTATCCCAAGCCGCCAGGGTGCATCGGATGATCGATCCCCAATGCCAGTCCTGCTGATCTTTCGAAAACAGCGGATCGATGTCTTTGACCTCCATAGCCAGACCAAGAGATTTCAGAATGGCATGCAGCTCATCTCGACTGTCGGCAAAAGCCACCTTCTCATAATCTTCATCATCCACCGCATCAGCCATGGCATTTGCCTGCGTGAACCCCTTGGTCTGACCAAGGACCATGATTTTGGGGTTCTGAGATCCCCAGGCGCCGGGATTGTTAATGACCTGAAAGCTCTGGGGCATCCGAAAGGAGAGCGTATCCTTGACCACCTCGGCATCAGCGTCTGTACCTTCCCAGCACCGGCGACAAGAAATCCGACCATGGCAGGGAAGTGACGTCATATTGCTCTCTTTGCTTTGCGTGGACGGATCGTAAACACATGGCTGCAGGATGCGCCGAATGCAATCACTCATGGCGCTATATTCGCAAGCGTAACTGACCTATGGCGCGGGCGCATCACTCTCGGCATCCAGATCCGGCACCACAAATGGCACTTTGCCTAGCTGGGCGATGCGATGCGCCTTCTCATGTGCCGCATAGCCGGCTGGAGAAAATCCCATGCCGGCCCAGTTCTGCGTCGGGCATCCACCGAGAATATCGGCCGCGGCATTGATCATCAGCGCTGAACGCGCAGCGCCACGCGCGCCGGGCTCCACCCAGACCTGAGACCGGACATGTAGAAGCCCTGATAGGCGCCCTGAGGGTCAAAGAGACCCATCGTGGCCTCAGGCTCCCAATCGTTAAGCCACCGCGCCTCCCAGCCCTCAGCGTCGCGCGCCACTACGGGAAGCTCAGTGCCCTCTTCTACCAGAGACTCCACAAGATGCTCATAGTTCTCATCGGTGCCATCAATCTCGAAGACTTCTGTCACAATGGCGGGGCCCACATAGGTATCAATATCGAGGTCCCAAGGGTCTCGGGTCATGGCCGAGCCGTCCCGCATCTGATGAATCTGATCCGATGAGAAGACCATCCAAGAGATCGACCCGGGATCCTCGTGCCTGTTCACGTAGCGCAGGCCATCGTAGCCGGCCTCGCGCAGAACCTCGATGAGATATTCCTCCTGGGTGCCAGGCTCGAGCCCGCGCATCTCCTCAAGCAGATCTCCGAGAAGGCCCGGATGGGATTGCTCAATGATATCGGCAATATGCTCGGGCGAATGATCGTCGTCGACATCCTCTACCGTAAGCGGGTTCTGGATATCGAGGTGAGCCGATATCCACCGCGCATTCTCATCGGGCAGACGGCTGCGTGCCGCGGCCCTGGTCCCGAAGTGGGTGAAAGGCGCAATTTCATCGACCTCATAGGTCGCATGGGTTGCATGGTGTACAAGCTGCAGAGCGCCGGTCTCCCCGCGCACCGCAGTTGTTCTCATCTTTTGCCGAAACCTATCGTCCAATGTCATCACCTCGCGATCCTGCCCTCAGGATCATCCGGGCTTGTGAAAGTGCAAAGCTTCAACAGGGCTCTGGCGTTTCATCCATGAGCTTGTCCAAGGCACAACCGATGCTAAATCGAACATCTTCCTGGGTGATGTCTTCGTCTGGGAGGCGCCGCATGATCGCTTGGGAGGTCCAAATGTCATCGTGCCATTTGAACCCGCCCTCAAGTCCGTGGTATTTTGTGACCCCGGTCAAGGTGCGGCTGTCGTAGTCAAATCGCGGCGTCTGAGAGAGATGGAAGATCCCCAGAGGAGAAAGACGTGCCTGCCTATTTGTTGATGAACCCACTGCCACCTCAATTATCATGTCCATGTCATCACAGGGCTCAATGCCGTAGAGGCGATGAAGTTCGGCCTTTTCATTCGATGTTTCGGCAACAAGAAACCGCGTTCTTTTATCGTCGTTGCTGGCGAGTTTCGTAAGGGTCCGGAGGAATGCCTGCTCTGCTCGCCTGTCGAGCAGCCAGAGGGCTTCCTCTTCAAACTCACCGCGCGTGAATGCCGCACATATGCAGGTCCGAACCCCATCGGCCTCGATATAAATGCCGCCGCTCAGAGGATGCGCTTGTGCAATATCCAGCATCTGCTGTTGGGTCGCATCGCGATCTGACCCCTCAATGCGGTCCATCCGAGATTCAATGACTTCCTGAACAGACCCTCGGCAGACAATGACATCGTTGGGCGCCTTTTTACTATGAAGGGTGAAGAGTTCGTTGATGCTGCCATCATTGAACTCAATAGAGGAGAAATCCCACTGCCCATCCTTCTTCGTGGCTGAAAAAACGAAGCTGCCATCGCGATCAGGGACCCCCGGTTCGGTATAGGCATATTCATCTTTAGACACTTTGGTCAGCACGACCCCTGTATCAGCGAAATCTTTCATAGTGGGTCCTCGGCTTGGTTTTCTGACCGATATTGGATTGTCATCGCGAAAGGTGAAAGACCTACCCCGGCTCAGGGGTTTCGCGGCCGATATTAGACAACGCGTCATCAATGCGAGACCGGCAATCCTCTTGCTGAATATCCGCAGACGGAAGACGGTGCATGATGGCCTGAGCATTATAGATATCGGCGTGATAGTGACAACCACCGCATAGGTCCTGATATTGAGACACGCCGGTCAGAACCCCACTGGTATAGTCAAAGCGCGGTTCTTTGGATATTTGAAAGACGCCGACAGGATGAAGGAAAGTTACATGACGACGCGCGCTATCTCGGCTCACATCGACCTCTACGATCAAATCCATATCGTCTCGCAGCGAAACATCGTGCCGGCGCGCGAATTTGGCTTTATCTCGCTCATCGTCGAGCACCAGGAAACGCGTATTTCTGTCGGTGTTATGGGACAGTACCTCCGCGGCCATAAAGATCTCCTGTTCAGCCCTGACATCGAGAACCTCCGAGGCCTGCGCATCGATCTCTGCGGGGGTGAATGCGTCGCAGAGAGAGGTGACTTTGCCGTCAACCTCAATCGAGAGCCCGCCGCTGAGCGGATGGGCCGCACCTACCTTAACCATGGTTTGGCGCGCGCGGTCATCATCTGTCTCTTTCACGGTCTCCATGCGCTGCCCAATCACCGAAAGAACAATGTGTTTGGGAATGCTTGACGGCCGCGCCTCCCCATCCAGATCGAAACGATAAATGCCACCGATCCCGCAATCCTTCGCCTCGGTCACGTCGAAGTGCCAACCGCGCTCAGTGCCGCGGATTTCAAAGGCCAGGCTGCCATCTCGTGAGGGGAAGTCAGCATCTTTGCGCTTGAATGTGCTTTCCGCTGCCTGTTTTAGCACGACGCCTGTTGAAGGTTTTCCACTCATGGCCTGTCCTATTCTTATTTTTCTGTTCTCTGCGCGCTCTGCCGAGACTACCCGCGCTTTACCCTATCCAATTCCTGGTACCCGATAAAACACATGAAAGCGGCAATCATAGGAATGATGAAGTTGCCAATCATCAAGGCCAGAACCGTGATCACGGCCGCAATAGCCCAGCCGGTATAGACCGCAATGCGGGTGGCCTTGGCAGGTGCCATCCAGAACCTCAGGATGCCGCGCCAGATCCGGCCCCCGTCCATTGGAAAGAGCGGGATGAGATTGAAGACAGCCAACATCGTATTGACCAACACGATGGCATAGAGGCCGGTCATGATGGGCGCAGCTGCGGCGCCAAGGAACATCGGCAGCAGGGTCATCAACCCCATGCTGAGCGCGATAATCACCAGGTTCACCGCCGGCCCTGCAGCCGCAATCAAGATTTCATCTCGCGCGGTTTCATCAGTGGCATTTATTTGAGCAAGCCCACCCAGAGGCGTCAGCACCACATCACCTGTTTGAAAGCCCAGCCTTTTTGCCATGGCGATATGGCCAAATTCATGCAGGACGATGCAGAAGAAGATCACAGCCATGTAGCTCAGCGCCATGCTGGCAGCAGAGAATTGCCCCGACAGCAGCTCCGGCCCCGCAATGAGAAGCGGTAAAAGAATGAACGTCGGATGCAGGAAAACCTCTGTTCCGCGCCATTCGAATAATCTGATCTGCTGTATGCCCAAGTCTGTTCTCCTTTGTTCCTATATGAGAGCCGCCGGGCAGCGGGGCAAGGCAGCGTAAGCAGTTATCCACACGCCGTTTTTTCGCATCACTGACATAACATAGCAGCAACGCGAAAATGGATAGTGCAACATGCCTCAGAAATACGGAATTCCAGATGAGCTCATGGAGCCAGTCAGCCTCTATGCCCCCGAACAGCTGACCTTCATCCGGACGGTCGGCAAGAAGCATGGTCTCTCTGATGAGGAGATCGAAGCCAAGCAGCGCGGATACAGTCGCGGACTTGCCGATACACGTATCTGGCTCTCCGAACCGGGGCAGATCGAAGGGTACCGCAGGCTGGCTCTGGCGGGCATCGGAGAGCATAAAACGCTGGCCTATGCGGTGACAGAAGGTGGCGGTCTCATTCTGTCAGAATGCGCCTTGGAGGGGTTAAGAGATATCCCCTTTGGTGAACTCGTCCAAGGACTTATCGAGGGGGCGCCCTATTGGAAGACGGGGACGTCGCATTGGCTCTCATTCGATATCAATCACTATACGAGAGAAGCTCAATGGTTGCGCGGGGTCTTGGTCGACACCCGGTTGCAAAGCCTGCGCGAGGGCGACTGGGGATCAGACGTGCAGAATGGCTTTTACGCGGAGATGAAAGGAACGATCGTTTCGCGCGCCGGCAGAAACGGGGGTGGCATTCGAAAAGCCATTAAAGACGCTTTGGACCCCGATATCGTCAAGGCTGCCTGGGGCGCTCGGGCCACGGATCTGGCACATCTCACCTGGTTTTCGGGCACAAGCGATGAAGGGATTATCGATACGACAGATCCGGATGTGCTCCGGTCGCGGCAGAAATGCCGCTTGCAGGCTTTCAAGGCCTACCCCTCCCTTCTTCCCATCCTGCGCCTGGCGAAGATCACCGAGGTGATTGATGAGCAAGAGCCCCTCCTGCAAGCTTTGAGCGCCATTACGGAACTTCCCGAAGCGAAGCTGAAATTGCTCCACGGCAAAGGGGCTCAGGCGATCGGCAAACCCCTCCAATCAGGGCGGCCGCAAATTGAGCTGGTGCATAACCAGGCTGCTGCTGCGCTGCGCGGTCTCCAATACGTCGATGAGACATCGCTCCCGCGCCGCGGATCGGATTGGCAGAAGCTCTGGCGAACGTCGGATGCAGTTGATGAGGTATTCTCCCTGATATCCCACAGCTTCAATCTGACCGAAGAAGACAGACATGCGCTGCGCGCAAAGCGCGAAAATACGCGGCGCACCTATTTGCCGCGCCATCAGACCTTCGAGGAAGATTTTCCTGAAGTGGCGTCTCGGCATTACAAGGACATGATCAGGAGTGTTGCGACAAAGCTTATTATCCCGGCTGTGTCCTTGAACCTCCCTGAGGGTGGTAGCTCACCTCAGACCCAGATCAGCATCACTCTGGAAAAGGAGATGCTCCTGAGATCATCTTTCAAAGACATTCAGGCTGCCTCGTCGAGATGGCATAGAAACCTTGCCAGGATCGAAGATAACCTGGGCAGCGCGAAGTGGGGTGGGATCGAAACATCCTGGAGGGCCCTCCTGAGTGATCGACAGATCGAAGGATATGATGTCCATGAAGTCACATCCGACCATGAGTTGACCCGGCGCGGCCGCACCGAAAACCACTGCGTGGGAGGCTATGGCCCCATGATCAGGGCGGCTGGATCCAAGAACGCCTTCTCACTCATCTATGCGGTTGATGGCGCGCAGGCATCGCTGTCAACGATCGAGATCAAGGTGACGATCGACAACGACAGCAAAGCCAGTTTTGCGGTTCATCAGAACATGGGCGCATCCAATGCACCACCGCATGCCGATGCCGAAAAAGTAGCAGCAGAGCTCGTCAAAGAGCTCGAGAAGATGAGCCCGGAACGGCTGGAGACATATCGAAAGCGCATTCGGGAAGTCGAGCAAAGCCGACATAAGGTTTTTCAGGATTTCACACCCACCGAGCTTCACTGCGGCGTCGGCTTTACCAGACCTGGATACCTTCAGGCCGCTTGGGATGAGATGCATGAATACCTCCCACGATCGCTCCGGAAGGCTGGTCTTGAAGAAGTTGCGAGAAACTTTACCTCTCAGGAATTGGTGGCACAAGCCAGGCTGTCGACGGCGCGCAGCCAACAAAAGGAGCGTGCGGATAGTCTTTGCGATATCTACGATGAATATGAACACGACATGATAGAGGCCATGCCGTTTTGATGGATACCTCCGCACAGCATCAGGGCAGGTCAGAGCCGCTCCCGCCTGCCCTGCGCCTCAAGATACATCTTGAGGACCAGATCCTTCTTTCGGCAGAAAGCCGATCAGAAGCGGGCGTGCTGTCTTTCGAGGATGACCAGTATCCCGGCGTCTGGCACGATGCGGGGCGTTTGATCTCATCTTTGCTGGCCCCTGCACATTTCTCTCTCGTGGAACGACTGGACCACATGAGCCATCTCAGACTGAGGATCTCGCTTGTCGCCGAAGAGACGCTCGAGCTGCGCTTGAATGATGCAGGCACAGTGATCCTCACAGATAACTACTCCTGGTGGCTTCCACTCGACCAGGCGACCCTGGGCGACATCCTGGAAGACACTGGCATGGACAAATATGCTGAACCTATCAGCGTAGATAATCCTTTCGGTGCGATCTCCTGAGACCATCGGATAATTTATGCCATTGCCGTTTTTCGCATCTACCTTATACTCCACGTTATGGAAATGACCGCGGACATCATCGGCTATCTGGGCCTTCTCATCACCCTTGTGAGCTTCAGTCTCGCAAAGGATGAGCTATTGCAGAAGCTCAACTTGGTCGGATGCCTGCTCTGGGCTGTCCATTTTGGGGCTATGGAGCAATGGTCTGCCTTTATCATGCTTGTAATGGCTTCCGCCATGGTCGGCAGCTCGATCGCGGGCATGAAGGCTTTGACCAATATGGTCTGGATGCTGAACATCCTCATCATTCCCGTCACGGCAATGATGATCCTCAGCGGCGGCGCGGCCTGGCCGGCAATTCTGCCTGTCCTAGGCGGGTTCTTCATCAACACCGGCGTGTCGAAATGCCGTGGCAATGCTATGACCTACACGATCATGGCGGGCATGATCGCATGGATCGCCGCGGCCGTAATGATGGAGTCGATCCCGGCGATCATCGCCAATCTGCTCAATCTTCTGGCTTTGCTGTTCCGTGAATTCACCCGGATCCGGAAAGCCTCCAAAGCCGGCGCCGCCGATGGCGGCACCGTCTCGGCTTGATCAGCATGATTAGAACTGGCCGACCTGCTCAACCTGCTTGGGCGTGATGACCGGCAGAACCGAACAAGCGCCTTTCTCGAGCAGGATACGGTTTTTCAGACTGCCTTCCTTGTCGAATAGGCGGTAGGCCACGGCCGTCTCCTTGTTCATTTCGATCAACAAAGGCGTCTGTTTGGCGCAGGTCAACGCATCTTCAGAGGCGATGAAGAACAGCTCCTCAGGGACTTCTTTGAAAAGCTCCGGGTTCGCGCGGAGATCGAAGGTGAAGACATTGTCTTCCACATCATAGGCGGTCTCCATGATCAGACCTGATCCGCTTTTGATCGGCGTCGTTGCATTCAGCTCCTCGGCGGTTTTGATGAGATCTTGGTCAGTGGCGCTCAGCGCGCCGGCAGTGCTGTCGGTATCAGACCGAAGGAAAAGCGACAGGCCGCCCACCATCAATACGACAGAGAGGGCCAGATATGCCCCCGCGATCAGGTCGCCCTTATCAACATCGGTTGTCATGGGTGTGTGTTCCTTGTGAAAATGATTTCCACGAAGACTATTCGTTGCCCATAAAATTCTAAGGTCTCACAGGACGGCTTTATGTGGATAACATCTCCTTTACGGCTCGACGGTCTCATCCATGTCCCTGCACTCATGCGCACGCATGCTGGTGCGGTGAATGTTTCGCGCGGCCTGCACGACAATCTCCGGCAAGGGGTATCCAAATTTCATCCGCGGCGCCGTGGTCTTGCACAGCGCATGGGCGGGATCGAGACCTCGGCAGACCCACCGCAAGGCGGTGTTCCGATCCGTGTCCGGCATATACATGATGGCACGCAGTGGCTCGCTTTCATCCCCGTGTGCTGCCTGCGTATGGGCAACAAGATGTTTCGGCGCGACCCGAGACCAATCATCCTGACCGCTTTTCAGCATCTCATACATCGCACTGTCCAACCGGGGCGCCCAGCCATTAACCTGCTCGATTTCCTTTCGCAGGCCCTCCGTCACTGTCTTGGCCCCCACCTCAGCGTCCACCTCTTCAGCACTGGCGGCCACGGCAATCTCAGGCCGGTTCAGCTTCAGCGAAGGGCAATGCCAGCTAGGTCGGCCTTTGGGGAGGGTCTCATGTGCGCATTGACCAAAGTCTGCGGTATA
>Ga0209344_10000537_pt1 | contig 63771 bp, 70 predicted proteins | sample Cruoilmetagenom6_FD_187293 | JGI IMG/M metagenome (GOLD analysis project Ga0209344, IMG submission 187293) | Oil polluted marine microbial communities from Coal Oil Point, Santa Barbara, California, USA - Santa Barbara Oil Seep Sample 6 (SPAdes)... | ecosystem: Environmental > Aquatic > Marine... | reverse complement strand
CGGATCGAGCGCTATTGCGAGAAGCTGGCGCGCTTCCTGCGCGGCGATCCGCGCTGCGTCGTGGTGCCGGCGCCCTTTCCCGCCGATGGAGCCGCGGATCTGCCCCAGGATGCCGCCGCGTGGCTGGAGCATCCCTCCGCTGCCGATCTGATCGGCCTCTGGTCGGATACGGTCGACTATCACATGTCAGGGCTCGACTATGGGTATATGCCCCAGCCCGACCACCTGACTGCGGGTCCGGGCCGCAGCATCGGCGCCTATGCGCGCGCCGCCACGCTCGCGCCGGAGCAGACCCCGGCGGCGCCCGATTACACGCATATGAATTCCGATTACGGCTTCGCCCATTTTGAAGCCTTCGCACGGCAATGGCTGGGCCTCGAGCCCGAATGCCGCCCTCACTCACCCCGAAAGGAGTATGACAATGGCTTGGGACCGCAATGAAATGGCCGCCCGCGCGGCGCAGGAACTGCAAGACGGCACCTATGTGAACCTGGGCATCGGCATCCCGACGCTGGTACCCAACTATATCCCCGAGGGCGTGCATGTGACGCTGCAATCGGAGAACGGCATGCTGGGCATGGGCCCCTTCCCGACAGAGGACGAGGTCGATCCCGACCTGATCAACGCGGGCAAGCAGACCATCACCGAACTGCCGCACACCGCCTATTTCGACAGTGCCACCAGCTTTGGCATGATCCGGGGCGGCAAGATCGCGATGGCGATCCTTGGCGCGATGGAGGTGGCCGAGAACGGTGATCTTGCCAACTGGATGATCCCCGGCAAGCTGGTCAAGGGCATGGGCGGCGCGATGGACCTGGTGGCAGGCGTCGGGCGCGTCGTGGTGGTGATGGATCACACCAACAAGCATGGCGACAGCAAGGTGCTCAAGGCATGCACCCTGCCGCTGACCGGCACCGGCGTGGTGAACCGGATCATCACCAATCTCGGTGTCCTCGATGTCGTCGAGGGCGGGCTTAAGATCGTCGAGTGCGCCCCCGGCGTGACCGAAGACGAACTGCGCGCAGCCACCGACGCGACGATCGTCTGATCGCCCGGCGCGGGCTCAGTTCATTGCGAGGTTGAGCGCGCAGCCATCGGAGATCAGTTCGGGGCGGGTCTTGCACAGCCCTCTGGCCACCTGGAAGGCGGCCAGCACCTTGGGCACGTAGTCGCGCGTCTCCGCGAAGGGCGGCACGCCCTTATGCGTCTTCACCGCGTTCTCGCCGGCATTGTAGCCGGCGAGCGCCAGCACCGCGTCGCCGCCGAATTCGGCCAGCAGCCAATCGAGATAGGCAACTCCGGCGCGAATGTTCTGTGCCGGCGAGAGGCTGTCTTCGACGCCGAAGCGGCGGGCGGTGTCGGGCATGAGCTGCATCAGCCCCTGCGCACCCTTGTGGCTTTCCGCACTGCGACGACCGCCGGATTCGACAGCGATGACCGCAAGGACCAATGCAGGCGACACGTTGGTGCCGATGGTCGCGCGCAGCACATGCTCGCCCTCGGACCGGGCGATACCCTGGATCGTTTGCAGGCGGGGCTCCTTGACCGAGGTGCCTCCCGGCCCTGCCGACAGGTTCAACATCGCCTCGCGCAGCCGTTCGGTGCCGTCGATCCCGATCGCGGGCGAGACCCGGTCCCAGAACCACGCGTAGCTTGCCACAGGCGCGCCGGGCGCCAGCTCAGGCGCGGCCGCGACTGTTTCAGTTGCTTTCGGCTTTTCGGGCTCGGGTTCGATCTGCACGGTGATACGCTTGGTGGTTCCCGGCTTGGGAGGCTTGCTCATCTTGAAAGTGAAGTCGGGGAACGGCGGCGGATCGCCGGCAAGCGCTGGCACGGGCAGCCAGACCGCCACGCCCAAAGCGAGGAGTGCGAAGAATTTCATGGGCTTTTACTGCTCTGCCACTTCTTATGTCGTGGATTATCGCAAAAGAACGCGGGTTTTTCCAGAATTGTCTGAAAAAGAGAAACGCCAAACAGCCCCAGGCACCGGATATCCCCCCAAAATCATCAGATTCAAGCAATCTGAAAGTATTTTAAATCGTTAAATTTCATATACTTGCAGCCCATCCCTCAGAAAAAACCGCCATTCACGAAAAAGGTTCTAATCGCGCCAAATTCCTGCCCGAATTCAAGGGCTTTATGTGGTCATACCGCAAGGGAACAGGGCCAAGAGAGAGGCGGCCTTGAGAATGTCCAAGCGGTTGTAACGTGTAAGACACTGATCCTTTGGAGGGACCAACCATGATCAAGTTCATCAACAATTTCTGCAAAGAAGAAGACGGCGCCGTGACAGTTGACTGGGTCGTTCTGACCGCAGCAGTCGTGGGTCTGGGCGTTGCAGGCGTCACCACCGTGAAAGGTGGCATCGACGGCCTGGCAGGCAATGTCAGCAGCTCGCTGAGCGGCGGCAGCGTTGTCAGCCTTGGCACCCTGGGCCAGAACTAATCACTTGCCGACCGGCAACTGACAATCAAATCTGGCCGCAAACACCGCTTTGCGGCCAGATTTTCTTGACGGCCAGCAACCGTCAACCCGGCTGAACGAGGCGCCCAAACGGCGCACCCACGCCAAAAGGAATGTGCCATGATTAAGTTCTTCAAGAAGTTTGCGTTTAACACCGAAGGTGCCATCACCGTCGACTGGGTCGTCCTGACGGCCGCAGTGGTCGGACTTGGCTTCGGAGTGGTTGGCATGTTGCTGAGCGGCAACTCGGCCCTGGGCCAGAAGCTCTCGGAATCGATGCAGGACGCTAAAGTCCAAGAGCTGGTTCTGCACTGACAGGCATCCGTAGAGCCTTTGAACCTCAAAAACGGCTGATGCCAATGCGTCAGCCTTTTTCTTTTCCGATACAGAGTGCGAAAGCGGCGGAGCGGATCGTAAACGATCCCGAAACGATCACCGCCTTTCCCTGATTTCGCCACAATAAACTGCTTATTTGAGCTTCGCAGACGGGTGCCTTGCGCCCGGAGCGACGAGAGAAACAGAAAGGACGGGCAATGCGACTGGTATTTGGACTGGTACTCATCCTGGGTCTCGGCCTGGCGGGCTTTGCCGTCTACATGGCCAAGAATTACATTCAGAGCTATCAGAACCAGCTGGCGCTGGAACGCTCGCAACGCGCACCACAGATCGAGACCGTGGATGTCGCCGTTGCCGTCAAGCCGCTTCAGTATGGTGACCGGATTCCGCCGGAAGCGGTGCGCATGGTGAAATTCCCCAAAGACGCGCTGCCGGAGGGTGCATTCACCACTCCCGAGGCGCTGTTCCCGAACGGTATGGAAGTACACCGGGCCGTGCGTCGGACTATGGAAAAGAACGAAGCGATCCTGGAGGCCAAGGTGACCAAACCGGGCGAGGATGCGGGCATCTCAGACCAGCTTGGGCCGGGGATGCGGGCCTTTGCCATCAAGGTTGACGTGGCCAGCGGCGTGTCGGGTTTTCTGCGGCCCGGCGATCACGTCGATGTCTACTGGACCGGTCATGTGCGCGGCGACGGCGTGCGCACCGAGGGAGATTCCGTCGGCGAGGTCACCAAGCTGATCCAGACAGGCGTGCGCTTGATCGCCATCGACCAGATGTCGGATGAGAACACGACCCGGGCGATCATCGCCCGCACCGTGACCGTGGCCGCCAAGCCGCAGGAGGTCGCGGCGCTGGCACAGGCCCAGGCCACAGGGCGGCTGGCCCTGTCGCTGGTCGGCGTGCGAGACGAGACCGTGGCCGAGGTGATCGAAGTGGACCAGCGCCGCCTGCTGGGTCTGTCCGAGGTCGAGGCCGCGCCGGAACCCGAGCGCAACGAGGTCTGCACCATCCGGACCCGCCGTGGTTCAGAGGTGATCGTCAGCCAGATCCCGTGCACAAACTGATCTTCAACACCACCCGAAACATGATGGGCGCCTGTTCTGCAGGCGCCCTTGGTGTTTCTACGGGCAGCATTTGGGTCACAACTCTCAGAAAATGCGGCAGAAACGCGTTGATTCTTGAAAAACTTCGCGAACTGACGCAGAGTGATCCCAAATGCGGGCGCAAAGACCCGTTGAATTGAGGCGTGATCGGAAAGGCAGGTCACATGACAAATGCAGGCTTCTTCAAAGCCGCCCTTCTGGGGCTGGCGGTCTTTTTCAGTAGTTTTGTTACCGAGTTGCAGGCCGAAAATCTTCAAGTAGTGCGTAAGGGCGCGAGCCGTGATCTTGTGGTCACGATGAACCGAGCTGTGGTCGTCGAAAGCGACGTGCCCTTCGCCGAACTCAGCATTGCCAACCCCGCGATTGCGGATTTCTCCACCCTGTCGGATCGCACCATCTATGTTCTCGGCAAGGCGCCGGGGCGGACGACGCTGACGCTTCTGGACGAGACCGGCAAGCTAATCACCAATGTCGAAATCCACGTTTCGACCGACATCTCCGAGTTCAAGGAGCGCATCCAGCAGATCCTGCCCAATGAGCGGATCGAGGTGCGCACCGCCAATGACGGCATCGTACTGTCGGGCAGCGTATCAAGCACGGCGCGGATGGAACGCGCGCTGGCACTGGCCGAGCGCTATGCGCCCGAACGGGTGTCGAACCTGATGGTGGTCTCCGGCAACCAGCAGGTCATGCTCAAGGTGCGTTTCGCCGAAATGCAGCGCAGCGTCTCCAAGCAGCTGTCCACTTCGCTGGCTATCGACGCGCTTGGCGCAAGCGGCCGCGGCGCGGCATTCGGCGGCAGCAACCTGCCCTCCACCGGGACCACGGCGGGTGGCGTCTCTGCGGGCAACGACGCCGGTGCGGCGTTCTTCGGCTTTGACGTGGGGTCGGTGGAAATCGGCATCCTGATGCAGGCGCTCGAGCAGAAGGGCGTTGTGCGCACCCTGGCCGAGCCCAACCTGACTGCGCTTTCGGGCCAGGAGGCCAAGTTCCTGGCGGGCGGCGAGTATCCCATCCCGGTCGCGCAGGACAACGATACGACCTCGATCGAGTTCAAACCCTTCGGTGTCGAGCTGAACTTCATCCCGCATGTGGTCGACGAGAACACCATCAACCTTGAACTGGCCGCAGCGGTGTCGTCGATCGACCCGACCAACGGCTTCAGCACCGGCGCCTTTACCGTCGACGCATTCCGGCGCCGGGACACTTCGACCACGGTGTCGCTGCGCGATGGCGAAAGCTTTGCGATCGCTGGTCTGTTGCAGGACGATTTCCGCGACAACAACTCGCAAGTGCCCTGGCTGGGCGACGTTCCGGTTCTGGGCTCCCTGTTCCGCAGCGCGGATTATCAGCGCGCACAGACCGAATTGGTCATCATCGTCACCGCCCATCTCGTAACCCCGACTCGGGGCGAGGCGCTGGCCCTGCCGACCGACCGTGTCAGGCTCCCGTCCGAGGCCGATCTGTTCCTGAACGGACGTCTGATGAAAAGCAACCGCGCCGGCGGAACGGTGGGCGAAGTCGCAAGACAGGACTTCACCGGCTCTTACGGCTACGTGATGGATTGACCGGGAGGCAGCGGCTTATGAAACATCTTCTTGCAACTGCGAGTCTGGTCGCGATGGCGGCCTGCACCACCAACGGCGACATCTACCGCTCGTATTTCTCCGAGGCGGGCGCGCTGGTCGATAGCGGCGGGTTCGGCAACGCGAACATGAACAACATCCAGGTGATGAGCGGCGAAAAGGGATATGTCTACGATCTCGCCAACCGGTTCTCGCAGGAGGTTCCCAGCACGGTCAACTTCGCGTTCAACTCGGCGGCTCTGGATGCCGGGGCGCGCGACACGCTGAACGAACAGGCCGCATGGATCCGTCAGTTCCCCGAAGTGCGTTTCCGTGTCTACGGCCATACCGACAAGGTCGGATCGCCGGGATACAACAAGCAACTCGGGCTGCGCCGCGCCCATGCCGCGGTCAATTACCTGGTCGCCCAGGGCATCAGCCGTTCGCGCCTCGAGGCGGTCGCCTCTTATGGCGAAACCCAGCCCCTGATCGTCACCCAGGGCCGCGAGCGCCGCAACCGCCGTACCGTCACCGAAGTAACAGGCTTCGTCAGTTCGCACCCGACGGTCATGGACGGCAACTATGCGAGGGTGATCTATCGCGAATACGTCAAGAGCGCGGCCCCCAAATCGACGCTGATCATGACCGGCGGCGCCGAGCTGTCGCCGGAATGACCAAGAGGGCGTAACGAAATCTCCCTGTCCGGCACGCCGGACCAACTTGAAACCCGCCGCGCTGGCGGGTTTTCTTTTTGTCGTTTCTTACCGCACAATTACGTTTTTTTAGCCCAAATGTCGCCCAGATTTTCTTGGAATGTCACCGGGTGGCAGTCGTGTGCTCGGCCCTTTCCGGCGGGCGCGCGAACTGCGCAGCCATCAACGACTTCGGGCAAACCCGGAGCATCCTTCGTGGCGATTGAAATATGGGATCTATCATGATGACGAGTAGCGCGACGACAAAGCCAGAGCCCAGCCCGATCACGGCCTGCACGATCAGCCGCGACGTGCAGAACTTCGACCTCCTGATCGAGGACATGGAGACCGCCCTGGGTGAAAACTGGGGCGATCTGGGCTTTTCCGAGGCCCTTGCCTTTTTCAGCCAACCCGAGGCCGAGCATCTGGAATTCGTCGCTATCGCCATCGACGAGTCCGACGAAGACGATCTGGTGATGCTGGGCGAAATCATCTCGCTGGCGGATGCCAAGGGCATCAAGGTCATCCTGATCGCTGAGGATGTCAGCCCCGCGGCACTGCATCAGCTGCTGCGCCGGGGTGCGGATGAATTCGTGCCCTACCCGCTTCCCGAAGGCGAGCTTGAAGCCGCCATCGAGCGGCTGCGCAACAAGCCCCAGCCTGCCGCCGCCTTTCCCGGTGGCGATTCACCGGGTGACGGGGTGTTGCTGGCCGTGCAGGGGCTGGCCGGGGGCACCGGAGCGACCACGCTTGCGGTGAACCTTGCCTGGGAACTGGCGGTGGTGGACAAGAAGAACCCGCCCCGCGTCTGCATACTCGACCTGGGGCTTCAGGGCGGCGCGGTTGCGACCTATCTCGACCTACCCCGTCGCGAGACCGTCTTTGACATGTGGTCGGATACCGACTCGATGGACGAGGACGTATTCCATCAGGCCCTGACCGAATTCGAAGAGAAGCTCTGGGTTCTGACCGCGCCGCCGGACATTCTGCCGCTGGACATGATCGGACCGGCGGATGTGCAGCGCGTCCTCGATTATGCGCGCGCGCGCTTTGACTATGTGGTGGTCGACATGCCCACGACCTTGGTGCAGTGGAGCGAGACGGTTCTGACCAATTCGCAGATCTATTTCACCACGCTCGAGCTGGACATGCGCTCGGCGCAGAACGCGCTGCGCTTCAAACGGGCGCTGCGCTCCGAGGAGCTGCCGACCGAGAAGCTGCGCTTCTGTCTGAACCGCGCCCCGAAATTCACCGATCTGAATGGCAAGAGCCGGGTAAAGCGCCTGGCCGAAAGCCTTGAGATCTCGATCGAGGTGCAGCTGCCCGATGGTGGCCGCCCGGTGACCCAGGCAGGCGATCACGGCACCCCGCTGGCGACCGCCGCCGGCAAGAACCCGCTGCGCAAGGAAATCGCCAAACTCGCCATGTCGCTGCACGAACTCGGCAAGCGCGAAGCCGAGGCCGCTTAAGGCAGGAAGGTAGACACCGATGTTCTCGAGATACAAGAAATCATCCGCCAGCAACGCCAAACCGGCGCTCGCGCCCGTCACCACCCCGGCCGAACGCCCGAAAGCGGCGCCGGCCGGCGATGCGCCCGCTGCCAGCCTGCGCCGCGCCGCGCAAAAGCCCGCTGCGGTGGTGCAGCCCGCTGACAAGGAACGCAAGCGCAAGGAACGCATGTCCGAGATCAAGCTGGACCTGCACCGCGCGCTTCTGGACAACCTGAACCTTGGTGCGCTGGAAACCGCAACCGAGGCGGATCTGCGCGCCGAGATCAGTTCGATCGCGGGCGAGTTCCTGGAAGAGCGCAGCATCGTCCTGAACCGCGAAGACCGCAACACGCTGACTCAGGAGCTTTATGACGAGGTCCGCGGGCTGGGCCCGCTGGAAACACTGCTTCAGGACGACACGGTCAACGACATCCTCGTGAACGGCCCGCATCAGATCTTCGTCGAACGCGACGGCAAGCTGCAACTGAGCGATGTCACCTTCAAGGATGAAAAGCACCTGCTGCGCATCATCGACAAGATCGTGTCGGCAGTGGGCCGGCGGGTCGATGAATCCAACCCCTATGTGGACGCCCGTCTTGCCGACGGGTCGCGTTTCAACGCGATGGTGCCGCCGGTCGCGGTGGATGGCAGCCTGGTGTCGATCCGGAAATTCAAGAAGGACAAGCTTGGCATCGACGACCTTGTGAGGTTCGGCGCCTTCTCCGAAGAGATGGCCGCCTATCTTCAGGCGGCGGTGGCGACGCGGCTCAACATCATCGTGTCGGGCGGTACCGGCTCGGGTAAGACGACGACGCTCAACGCGCTTTCGTCCTTCATCGACAATGCCGAGCGCATCCTCACCATCGAGGACACCGCCGAACTTCAGCTGCAACAGATCCATGTCGGCAGGATGGAGAGCCGCCCGCCCAACGTGGAAGGCAAGGGTGAAGTCAGCCCGCGCGACTGTCTCAAGAACGCGCTGCGGATGCGCCCCGATCGCATCATCGTCGGTGAAACCCGCGGCGAAGAGGTGATCGACATGCTTCAGGCCATGAATACCGGCCATGACGGATCGATGACCACGATCCACGCCAACAACGCCCGCGACGCCATCAGCCGCCTTGAAAACATGGTGGCAATGGCCGGGATCGAGATGCCGCTCAAGGCGGTCCGCGCGCAGATCGCATCGGCCGTGCATCTGATCGTGCAGGCCTCGCGCCTTCAGGACGGCTCGCGCCGGATGACCTCGATCACCGAGGTGACGGGCATGGAGGGCGAGGTGATCTCGATGCAGGAGATCTTCCGCTATCAGCGCGTCGGCCTGACACCCGAGAACAAGATTATCGGTCACTTCACCGGAACCGGGGTGCGCTCGAACTTCACCGAGCGATTCCGCCTGTGGGGCTATGATCTGCCACCCAGCATCTATGAACCCATCGCAGCGGAGTAACCCTGATGTCCATCAGTGCGGAACCGATCATCTATGCCCTGATCTTCGTCGGGGTCCTGGTCCTCGTCGAGGGGGTCTACCTGACGATTTTCGGGCGCTCTATCAGCCTGAACAGCCGGGTAAACCGCCGCCTCGAGATGCTGGACAAGTCCGGCAACCGCGAAGAGGTGATGGAAAAACTGCGCAAGGAGATGCAACAGCATCTCAAGGCGCGCAATATCCCGATCTATGCGATCCTGTCGGAAAAGGCGCAGAAGGCGGCCATCGCCTTTACGCCCAGACAGCTGATCATGCTGATGGTCGCGGTGACCGGGCTCGCCTTTGTGGGCCTGTCCATCGGCACCGATACCAGCGTCCCGGTCCGTGTCCTGCTGGCCGTGGTGATCGGCGTCGGGGGTGTCTTTACCTGGATCAACATGAAGGCCAACAAGCGCATGGCCATGTTCGAGGAGCAACTGCCTGACGCCATCGAACTGATGGTGCGCAGCCTGCGCGTGGGGCATCCGTTCGCCTCGGCGATCTCGATCGTTTCCAACGAGGTGGCAGATCCGCTGGCGACCGAATTCGGTATCATCGCGGACGAAGCCGCCTATGGGCGCGACATGGGCGAAGCGCTCAAGGACCTGGCCGAACGGCTGGACATGCAGGATCTCCGCTTCCTTGCGGTCGCAGTCACGATCCAGCAGCAATCGGGCGGTAACCTGGCCGAAATCCTCGACGGCCTCGCCAAGGTGATCCGCGCCCGCTTTCGCCTGTTTCGCCGTGTCAAGGCGATCACCGCCGAGGCGAAATGGTCCGGCAAGTTCCTGTCGGGCTTTCCCATCCTGGCACTGATCGGCATCCAGCTGATCGACCCGAACTACTACGACGAAGCGATGGAACATCCATACTTCATCCCCGCATGTCTGATCGTGGGCACCTTCCTGGTCGCCAACCTCTTCGTCATGCGCGCGCTCGTGAACATCAAGGTCTGAAAAGGAATCCGACAAGATGGAAATCTTCGACCAGATCCAGGGCGGCCTGATCAGCGCTCTTGGCCCGTTCGGCCCCCTGATCGTTGTCGGCACGCTGGGCGTCGTCCTCGTGGCGTTGATGATCCCGGTGCTGATCCGCGATTCCAAGGACCCGCTGGAGAAGCTCAAGAAGGATCAGCGCGGACAGTCGCGCCCGACCGGATCGGAAACCGTTCATCTGCGGACCAACCGGCGCAACGAGAAGCTGGACAAATACGCCAACTTCCTCGAACCGCAGGACGCCAAGGCGCTGTCGCAGATGCGCCTGACCCTGATGCAGGCCGGCTATCGCAACCGCGACGCCGTGCGCTATTTCCATTTTGCGCAGCTTGCGCTGGCACTGGGGCTTCTGACCGCTGGCGTGATCTATTTCCTGTTGTTCGTATCGAACGACCAAACCAGCGCGCAAGAAGCCGTCATGTATATCCTCGGTCCCGGCGCCGTGGGCTATCTCATGCCCAAATACTGGGTCACCAAGCGCCAGCAAAAGCGCCAGGAGGAGATCACGGACGGGTTCCCCGACAGTCTCGACATGATGCTGACCTGCGTCGAGGCCGGACAGTCGCTTGACCAGTCGATCATCCGCGTCGCCAAGGAGATCGCCGCCTCCTATCCCGCGCTGGCCGAGGAATACCAGATCGTGTCCCAGCAGGTGAAAGCCGGTCGGGACAAGGCCTCGGTGCTCAACGAGATGGCCGAACGCTGTGGCGTGCAGGATATTTCCAGCTTCGTGACCGTGCTGGTTCAGTCGCAGACCTTCGGCACCTCGATCGCTGATGCCTTGCGGGTCTATGCGGGCGAGATGCGTGACAAACGAGTCATGCGGGCCGAAGAAAAGGCCAACAAGCTGCCGACAAAGATGACATTGGCAACGATGATGCTTACAGTTCCGCCACTGCTTATCATCCTGGTCGGCCCTTCGATTCTCGGTATCATGGAACTGTTCACGATGGCCGGCCAATAACGGCGAGGCGACATGATACGGGCAGGGGCAACTCTGGCATTGGTGACCGCCCTGGCTGCTTGCAGCCCGGGCGTTTCGCATGAAGGACCTTACGCGCCGGGCGTGGCGCGTAACGGCGAAACGGTCGACGGCCTTCTGGTGGGACATCGCCTGATGGATGCGGGCGAACACGAACTGGCGCTCGACGCCTATTCGCGCGCCGCATTGCAACATGGCATGACCGCAGATGTCCTGGCCGGGCTCGGCAGCGCCAATCTCGGCCTTGGCCGTCTTGGCACCGCCGAACGCCTGTTGCGCGACGCCATCGAGAAGGACGCGGACTCCCCCGAGATCTGGAACAACCTGGGCGTGGTCCTGATGGAAAAGGGCGAGATAAACGAAGCTGCGCAGGTGTTTCGCCGCGCATATGGATTCGACAATGGCGCAAGTGACGCAATCCGCGACAATCTGCGCTTAGCTCTCGCAAAATCGGAAGAAAACTATTATGCTGCTGTGCAAGAACAAGACTATAAACTGGTTCGGCGTGGCAGTAGCGACTATTTGATCCGCCGCATACCGGGATAAGGCAGAGGCAGAGGCAGTAAAAGGACGCAAAAAATGCGCCGACCTATCTTTATTTCCCTGTGCATGACAGGCGCTATCGCCCTTGCGGGCTGCGGAGAGTCAAAGGATGCCGACGTTGATCGCGCATTCCAGAGCGTCAATGTCGTGGATGAAAGCAACCTCAACGACGTGATGCTGAACGTGGCCGATGCCAACGAGGCGGTCTCGTATTTCCAGCGCGCCACCGGCGAGAAACCCGACCGGATCGACCTCAGGCGTGGCCTTGCCAAATCGCTGGTGCGCGCCAAGCGCAGCACCGAGGCGGTCTCGGCCTGGAAATCCGTGGTCGCGCATGAAGATGTCACCAACGAAGACCGGGTCGAATACGCCGACGCGCTGATCCGCAACAACGAATGGAAACGCGCTGACGAGGTGCTGGATTCCATCCCCCCGACCCATGAGACCTTCAAGCGTTATCGCCTCGAGGCGATGATCGCCGACAGCAACCAGGACTGGAAGAAAGCCGACAGCTTTTACGAAACCGCCGTGGGCCTGACCACGCGCCCGGCGGGCGTGATGAACAACTGGGGCTATTCCAAGCTGACGCGCGGCGATTACAGCGGCGCCGAGCGGCTGTTCTCGGATGCGATCCGCCAGGACAACGCGTTGTTCACCGCCAAGAACAACCTCGTTCTCGCGCGCGGTGCGCAGAAGAAATACGTGCTGCCGGTCATCCCGACCAGCCAGGAAGAACGCGCCCAGCTGATGTATACGCTTGGCCTTTCGGCGATCAAGCAGGGCGACACCGAGATCGGCAAGGGGTTGCTGCGCGACGCGATCGAAACTCATCCCCAGCATTTCGAGGCCGCCGCGCGCAGCCTGAACGCCCTTGAGGGCAATGTCAGAAACTGATCCGGACCCGAGTTCACGAGACGCCCATGTCGCTTCATATCACTGTTCAGCAGGCCTTGTGGTTTCTGCCTTTCGCGTTACCGATCTGCCTCTGGGTGATCTGGAGCGACCTGCGCGCCATGCGCATCCCCAACAAGGCTGTCCTGTCGCTGGCGGGCGTATTCCTCGTGGTCGGGCTCTTCGTGGTGCCGCAGCCGGAATATCTGTGGCGGCTGGTTGCGCTGGTGGTCATGCTGGTGATCGGCATGCTGGCCAATGCGGCGGGCATGATGGGGGCCGGGGATTCCAAGTTCCTCGCCGCCGCCGCGCCCTTTGTCGCCCTGGGCGACTTCACCTTGATGATGATCATCCTCGCCACCAACATGATCGCCTGCTACGCCACCCATCGGCTGGTCAGGGCAAGCCCTCTCAGTCAGTTGGCGCCGGACTGGGCAAGCTGGTCGAGCGGGCCGAAATTTCCGATGGGATTCGCGCTTGGCAGCACCTTGGTGATCTATCTCGGACTGGGCATCGCCTTCGGCAGCTGAGCCGCCCGGCCCCCTGCCCCGCACCTGCCCGACCCTCTCCTTAATTTCTGCATCTTTGCGCGCCATGTTCGCACCATGGCCCCGCCGCTGCGCGGGGCACATTTGACGTGCAACACCAATCCGCGGGCAGAGACCGATGAACATGCAACCCACCCAGACGGGCGTCCAGCCGCCTCCTCCCCCGAGCGGCCTTCAGGAGATGCAGCTGCCGATCGTCATGATGCGCGACATCCTGATCAAGACCATGTTCCGCAAGAACGTGGATACCGCCAGCGAGCTGTCCGAGGCAATCTGCCTGCCGCGCGCCGTGACGCAGGAACTGATCGACCTTGCACGCGAACAGAAACTGGTCGAGGCGACAGGCACGCTGAACGCCAATTCGGGCGGCGAGATGGGGTTCCAGCTGACGGATGCGGGCAAGTCCCGCGCACTTGATGCCCTGTCCCAGTCGGAATATTACGGCGCCATGCCGGTGCCGCTGGCTGCCTATCGCGAACAGGTCAAACGCCAGTCGATCCGCAACATCCAGATCACCCGCAACGAACTGACCGCCGCCATGGGCCATCTGGTGCTGCCCGACAGCCTGCTGGATCACCTTGGGCCGGCGGTGTCGGCCGGCCGCTCGATCCTGATGTATGGCCCGCCGGGCAACGGTAAATCGAGCATCTCGAACGGGATCCGCGACGCCATGGGCGACCGGGTCTATGTGCCCCGCGCCATCGAATATTCCGGCCAGGTCATCACGGTCTACGACCCGATCGTGCATTCCAAGGCCGAGGTGGAAAAGGACGATCCCAACAGCCTGCGCCGCAAACGCACCTTCGACACCCGATATGTGCAATGCGAGCGCCCCACCGTGGTCACCGGCGGCGAACTGAGCCTCAACATGCTGGACCTGGTCTACAACCCCACGGCACGCACCTATCAGGCGCCATTGCAGCTGAAATCCACCGGCGGCATCTTCATCGTCGACGACCTTGGCCGCCAGGCCGAACCGCCCCAGGCGCTGGTCAACCGCTGGATCGTGCCGCTCGAGGAATCCAAGGATATTCTCGCGCTGCAATCGGGCGAGAAGTTCGAGGTGCCTTTCGACACGCTGGTGATCTTCTCGACCAACTTTCACCCCAACGAGATCTTCGACCAGGCCGCGCTGCGCCGGATCTTCTTCAAGATCAAGATCGACGGGCCGAACCAGGAAAACTTCCTCAAGATCTTCGCGATGGTCGCCAAGAAAAAGCAGATGCCCCTGGACGAAGCCGCGCTGGTCCACCTGCTCAAGGTCAAGTACCCCACCATCGACAACATCTATGCCAATTATCAGCCGGTCTTCCTGATCGACCAGATGATCTCAATCTGCGAATTCGAGGGCATCCCCTATCAGATGAGCCCCGAACTGATCGACAGGGCCTGGGCGAACATGTTCGTCAAGGACGAGAAAATCGTGAAATAGGCGCGCCCGCGCCGCCCTTATGGGGCGAAGATCGCCTTCAGGATCACCGCCTCGGCCGCACGGTCGCCGCCCGACAGGCTCGAAAGGGTCTGGCCCGGCGCCATCTCGTATCCCGCCGCGGCGAGCCGGTCATGCACCATTGCCGGATCATCCTGCGACAGCGCGATGATCCGCGCGACCGGGGCCTCGGCCAACCCCTGCATTACAGCCTTGACCGGGCTGCCGCCCGCGCCACCCGCGAGCGGGAGGAAAGAGGCCGCCAGAACCAGCACGAAACCGGCGATCACGCCACGCGCAAGCGGTCGCTTGAGATAGGTGCGAAAGGCACGGAAATTGACCGCGAGATGCAGCCCCACGCCCAGAACCAGCGCCCAACTCAGCCATTCATGCGCCGGTTTGTTCAAGGCGGTATCGAAGTGAAAGAACATGAGCACCCCGGTCACGGCGCTGAGAAGGAACGCCCCGATGGTGATCGGGGTTGCGAATTGGCGCAAACTGGGCATTGGCTGGCTCTCTTTATCAGGGACATATCGTTCCTGAAACGTGCCGGGCCGCGATTTCCGGCGCGCGCACCGCGCAAGGCCGCCATGCATCCGCCGTTCGGCTGACCCCGGCCCGGATGGAGCGGCGCTCAGTTGCGTCCGGCGACCATCACCCCATTCTGCGCCTGTTGCGCAATGATACCCATGTCCTCGAGGTTGCCGCGATAGGTACGGCTGACCGGCACCCGGTCACCGTTCTTCAGCAACAGGAACATCTTGTGCGCGTTCTCTCGCTCGACCCGTTCGATCGCGTCGCGGGCCACCCAATGCGAGCGGTGAACACAACACCCCTCGGCCGGTTCCATCTCGTCGATCGCATCCGAAAGACGCAGCCGCAGGATCTGCGCGCCGCGTGTCGTCACTACGTCGACGTAATGATCATTGGCACTGAGCCGCAACACCGGCGCGCGGACATCTTCCTCCAGACGCCGCAACAGGCGCGGGCCCGGAAACGTGTTGGCGCCAAGCGTATCCCGCAAGCCCGAACGCAGGGGGACCGGGGTCAACCGGCAAATCTGGCGCCGCAGCGCCAGCACGCCGAAGGAAATCACGAACGTATTGAACACGACCCCCCTGAGGTTGATCAGCCCCGTGGGTGCATCCGGTTGGAGGCTGGTGCGCAACAGCCAGATCATCGGCCCCAGAATGACAGCGATCAGAAACGCGACGAAAGGATCGAAGAGGAAGGGATGTTTCTCGCCCAGGATCATCAGGGCAGTGGCATACATCGCATAGCCGAAAAGGATGCCCCCGGTCGTCACCAGCCCCCAGTAGAATGCGCGCTCTAACAGATCCATCCCCAGGAATGTGCCAAACGGGCCTGCAACCGTCGCGACGACAACGCAGGTGATCCAGATGAACACCGTGGTTGGCGCGCCGATCGTGCTGAATGTCTCCGAAAAGACGAAACGAAGTTTAGCGAAATCAATCATCTGGACCCGATTTGTGTTGCGGCATCATCCTATAGAGGTTTTGATCGCGTGCCAACGGTGCACACGGTGGCGCCGCCCTGCCACAGCAAAAGGCTCTCGCCGTCAGATGAACGACTTCAGACCGGTTTCCCCCGCCGTGGATCAAAGGATCCGCAACAGTTTCGCCACGCAATCCATGATGACGACGCTGGGTGCGGAACTTGTGCATGTCGCGGCTGGCGCCACGGAGATCCACGCCCCGATCCTGCCCGGCAGCCGCCAACAGCACGGTTTCGCCCATGCAGGCCTGACCTTTGCAATCGGAGACAGTGCGGCAGGCTATGCGGCGTTATCGGTCATGCCCGAGGATCACGAGGTTCTGACCACCGAGATGAAGATCCACCTTCTGGCGCCGGGCAAAGGCGACCTCCTGATCGCTCGCGGTAAAGTGATCAAGCCCGGTCGCCGTCTGGTCATCGTTCAGGCCGATGTCTTTGCCCGTATCGAGGGCAAGGACACCCATATCGCGATGATGACCGGCACGATGATTCCCCTCGCGCCGGCCTGAAACGCGCCGTATGCCGCCTGTTCAGGCGGTCAGCCCCTCGGGTTCGCTCAGCCCGTTGGCGCGGCAGCAGGCGGTCACCGTATTGGCCAGAAGGCAGGCGATGGTCATCGGCCCGACCCCGCCGGGAACCGGGGTGATCGCCCCCGCCACCTCGGCGCAGCTCTCGTAATCGCAATCGCCCACGAGCCGGGTCTTGCCCGCGCCCTTTTCCGGGGCGTCGATACGGTTGATGCCGACATCGATCACGGTTGCGCCGGGTTTGATCCAGGCGCCGGTCACCATCTCGGGGCGGCCAACGGCGGCGATCACGATATCGGCGCGCCCTGTGACCTCCTGGATATCCCTCGTGCGGCTGTGGGCGATCGTCACGGTGCAGCTGTCACCCAGCAGAAGCTGTGCCATCGGCTTGCCCACGATGTTCGAGCGCCCGATCACCACGGCATTCAGTCCCGACAGGCTGCCAAGGTGGTCGCGCAGCATCATCAGGCACCCAAGCGGCGTGCAGGGCACCATGGATTTCTGCCCGGTGCCCAACAGGCCCACATTCGAGATATGGAACCCGTCCACATCCTTGGCCGGGTCGATCGCGTTGATCACCAGATCCTCGTCGAGATGCCCCGGCAACGGCAGTTGCACCAGTATCCCATGCACGGCGGGATCGTTGTTGAGCTGCTCGATCAAGCCCAGAAGATCCTCCTGCGCGGCATCGGCATCCAGTTTGTGCTCGTAGGAATTCATCCCGACCTCGACGGTCTGCTTGCCCTTCGAGCGCACATAGACCTGGCTCGCCGGGTCTTCGCCCACCAGCACCACAGCAAGGCCGGGAACGATCCCGTGCTCTTCCTTCAGCCGCGCCACATGGCCCGCCACCTTCTCGCGCACCCTGGCCGCGAATGCCTTGCCGTCGATGATCTGCGCCGTCATCGCTGTTCCTTTCGCAAATGGATCGCACTCGCGCCCCGCATACATAGACGGGGCGCGGGACTTCAAGCGTCGTCGTTCAGAACAGGCCCTCGATATCGCCATCCGCATTGAGCTTGATCATTTCGGCGGCGGGTTTGCTGGGCAGGCCCGGCATGGTCATGATCTCGCCGCAGATCACCACGACGAAACCCGCACCCGCGCTCAGGCGCACTTCGCGGATCGGCACCGAATGGCCGACCGGCGCGCCGCGGCGGTTGGGATCGGTGGTGAAGCTGTATTGCGTCTTGGCCATGCAGACCGGCAGATCGCCATAGCCTGCGTCTTCCCATTCCTTGAGCTGGTTGCGGATCTTCTGATCGGCCAGCACCTCGTCGGCGCGATAGATGCGCTTGGCGATGGTGTCGATCTTTTGCAGCAAGGGCATGCTGTCGGCGTAAAGCGGCGCGAAATTGGCCTGGTCGGCATCGGCGATCTGCGCGACGCGGGTCGCCAGTTCCTCGGTCCCTTCCGAGCCCTTGGCCCAGTGCTGACACAGGATCGCTTCGCTGCCCTGCTCGGCGACGTAATCCTTGACCGCCTGCACCTCGGCATCGGTGTCGGTGACGAAATGGTTGATCGCCACGACAACCGGCACGCCGAAGGATTTGACGTTCTCGATATGGCGGCCGAGGTTTGGGCAGCCCTTCTTGACCGCATCGACGTTCTCATCACCCAGATCGGCCTTGGCGACGCCGCCATTCATCTTCATGGCGCGAACCGTGGCCACGACCACCACGGCCGAGGGTGCAAGCCCCGCCTTGCGGCACTTGATGTTCATGAACTTCTCGGCGCCCAGGTCGGCACCGAAACCCGCCTCGGTCACCACGTAATCGGCCAGTTTCAACGCCGTCGTCGTCGCCATGACCGAGTTGCAGCCATGCGCGATATTGGCGAAGGGACCGCCATGCACGAAGGCGGGGTTGTTCTCCAGCGTCTGCACCAGGTTGGGCTGCATCGCGTCCTTGAGCAGCACCGTCATCGCGCCATCGGCCTTGATATCGCGGCAGGTGATCGGCTCGCGCTTGCGGGTATAGGCGACGATGATGTTGCCCAGACGACGCTCGAGGTCGGCAAGATCGGTGGCAAGGCACAGGATCGCCATCACCTCGGACGCGACCGTGATGTCGAACCCGGTCTGGCGCGGGAAGCCGTTCGAGACCCCGCCAAGCGAGGTAACGATATCGCGCAATGCGCGGTCGTTCATGTCCAGCACCCGGCGCCAGACGACGCGGCGCTCGTCGATGCCCAACTCGTTGCCCCAGTAGATATGATTGTCGATCATCGCGCTCAGCAAGTTATGCGCGGTGGTGATCGCATGGAAATCGCCGGTGAAATGCAGGTTCATCTCTTCCATCGGGACAACCTGCGCATAGCCGCCGCCAGCCGCGCCACCCTTCATGCCAAAGCACGGCCCGAGGCTGGCTTCGCGGATGCAGATCGCCGCTTTCTTGCCGATCCGGTTCAGCCCGTCGCCAAGACCCACGGTGGTCGTGGTCTTGCCCTCGCCCGCCGGTGTGGGGTTGATCGCGGTCACCAGGATCAGTTTTCCGTTCTCGTTGCTCTGGACGGAATTGATGAAATCCTGGCTGATCTTGGCCTTGTCATGGCCATAGGGCAAAAGGTGGTCGCTGTGGATGCCGAGTTTCTCGCCGATCTCCTGGATCGGCTTCTTGTTGGCTTCGCGGGCGATCTCGATGTCGGACTTGTAGCTCATGATGTTTCCTCGCACGGGCAAAAGGCGGTGAAGTTTCCCTATCTCGCACATAGCGGCTTTGCCCAATCGCACAGCACGCAATTCCGACATATTCGGTGCGTGTTGCGGCGGCTCGCCGCAGCACGGTTTCTGATCGGAAACAGCGTTGCCGCTCAAGCACCCTGGTATCGCAAGGGAATTCCGACTGTCCGAAAGCGCGCCTAGCGACCGGTTGCCTCGGAGATATGCGCCCAAGGGCGTTGGTCTGGAACATGCAGGCGCATGATGTCGCCCAGTCGCAAGATGCCTTCGCGCTCGACCCAGGCGGTCACGCCGCGCCGCCCCTCCGCCGCCGCCTTGAAGCCGCGCCCCTTGCCGGGCACATGTTCGTCAATCGGCTTTGCGGGCAGATGGCAGGGCCGGTTCTCCATGTCCACGACCAGCGTCGTGCCGCTCTCCGACTGCAGGCGCGACGAAGGCGGCAGATGGGTGAGATCCGCGATTCCCTCCAGCACGATGGACGCTCCGACCCAGGCGGGATCCAGGCGCTCAATCCCCATATCGGCGGCGATCTGCGCCAGTTCCTCGGCCGAGAGGACCGAGAATTGCCGAACATTGCGGATTTCGGTGTCGCGCGGATATTGCGCGATCACCCGGCTGCATGAAGGCCGCGTAAGCCCCGCATGTTCCTCGCCCTCGATCCCGGCATATGTCGCCATGATCTCGGTCAGCGGTTCAGCGCAAAGGCTCGCCTCGCGATTCGACACACGGCCAAGCCATGTGATGCGTCCGGTGAAATCGGTCGGCAATAGCGCGGGCATGACGCCTCCTTGTCAAACTGGTCCCGGCGCGACTTTCCCGCGCCGCGCGCAGCCGGTCAAATGACAAGATGTGCGCCATTGCATCAGCAGCTGTTCACACCGTCAGCGTGAAGAACATCCGCCGGAACGGGAACAGCACCGACCCGTCCGCCCGGACTGGATAGGCGGCATGCATGACCTCTTCGTAGCGGCGGATCAGATCGGCCTTCTCGTCCTTGTCCAGCGCCTCGAGAACCGGGCGCGCATAGGTGCTTTCGGTGAAACGGCGCACCGGATGGCTGCCTGCCTCGGCGACGAGGCGCTGGTAATACTCGGTCTCCCACAGGCGGAACTGCCCGCGCCGCGACAAGAGCTCTTCGTATTTCACCGGCGCCATGACACCGGGCGTGCCCATCTTTTCGATGCGGCCGGGAAACAGTTCCTCGGCGAGGCTCAGCCAGACGCGATGCGAAGGCGCCTTGTTCTGGTGCGGCATCTGCACCGCCAGCGTGCCCCCCTTGCCCAACAACCCGGCAAGGCGCGGCATCAGGTCTTCGTGGTTGCCCACCCAGTGCAGCACGGCATTGGAAAAGATCAGCCCCGGCGCGCGGCGCGGGTGCCATTCCATGATATCGGCGCGTTGCAGGCTGTCGTAACCGGGCATCTGCCCCGCCTTCTCCAGCATCGCCGGAGAGCCGTCGACCCCGATCACCTCGCGCCCGCCAGCCCGCGCCTTGAGCGCCTCGCCAAGCGCGCCGTTGCCGCAGCCAAGGTCGATCAGATCGCCCGCACCCATCCGGCTGACCGCGTTCAGCAGGTCGAGACCGGGACGCAACCGCAAATCCCTGAACCGCGCATAGGCTCCGGGGTTCCAGTCGGAAGAGGCGGCCGCGCCGCTCACGCCGAAGGCTCGGGCTCCGGCCCGCCGTCGCCGATCTTTCCGGGCGCGGCCTTGGGCTTGGTCTTGGGAATCGCGGTCAGCGAGGGTTTCTCCTCCTTCTCGGGGGAACCGTCATCGTCGTCGTTGGACTCGGGCGGCTCGCCACGGATCACCCGTGCGATCTCTTCACCTGTCAGGGTCTCGTATTCCAGAAGCCCCTGCGCCAGCCGGTCCCATTCGGCCTTCTTCTCGGTCAGGATCTTGTAGGCCTTGTCATAGGCCTCGTCGATCATGCGCTTGACCTCGTCCTCGATCAGCTCCTTGGTGTGGGCCGAAATCGAGAAGCCGCCAGCGGCGTTGCCCATGTAACCTTCGTGGGCCTGCTCGTAATCGACATTGCCGACCTTGTCCGACATACCCCAGCGCAGAACCATCGCACGCGCAAGGCCGCTGGCCTGCTGGATGTCGCCCGCCGGGCCATTGGAAACGTCGTCCGGCCCGTATTTCAGGATCTCGGCTGCCTTGCCCGCCATCGTCATCGCCAGCTTCTGCTCGCATTCCGACTTGTGCCAGTTCAGGCGGTCGATCTCGGGCAGGCTGACGACCATGCCCAGCGCGCCACCGCGCGGGATGATCGTGGCCTTGTAGACCGGATCGCATTTGGGCAGTTCCAGCCCGACGATCGCATGTCCGGCCTCATGATAGGCGGTTTTTTCCTTCTGATCGTCGGTCAGCACCATCGAGCGGCGCTCGGCGCCCATCATGACCTTGTCCTTGGCGTTCTCGAAATCTTCCATCGTCACGAAACGGCGACCGACCCGTGCGGCCATCAGCGCCGCCTCGTTGACGAGGTTGGCAAGGTCCGCACCCGAAAAGCCGGGCGTGCCGCGGGCGATGATCCGCAGGTCCACATCCGGGCCAAGCGGCGTCTTGCGCGCATGAACGCCGAGAATCTTCTCGCGGCCCTTGATATCGGGATTGGGCACGGTGATCTGGCGGTCGAAACGACCGGGGCGCAACAACGCGGGATCAAGCACGTCCTTGCGGTTGGTGGCGGCGATGATGATCACGCCTTCGTTGGATTCAAAGCCGTCCATCTCGACGAGAAGCTGGTTGAGCGTCTGTTCGCGCTCGTCATTACCCCCGCCATAGCCCGCACCACGATGGCGGCCCACGGCGTCGATCTCGTCGATGAAGACGATACAGGGTGCGTTCTTCTTGGCCTGCTCGAACATGTCGCGCACACGGCTTGCGCCGACGCCGACGAACATTTCCACGAAATCGGAGCCCGAGATGGTGAAGAACGGCACACCGGCCTCGCCCGCAATGGCGCGCGCCAGAAGCGTCTTACCTGTGCCCGGAGGCCCGACCAGCAGCGCACCCTTGGGGATCTTGCCCCCGAGACGGCTGAATTTCTGCGGGTTGCGCAGGAATTCGACGATCTCTTCCAGTTCTTCCTTGGCCTCGTCGATCCCAGCCACGTCGTCAAAGGTCACGCGGCCATGCTTTTCTGTCAGCATCTTGGCCTTGGACTTGCCAAAGCCCATGGCGCCGCCCTTGCCGCCGCCCTGCATGCGGTTCATGAAATAGATCCACACGCCGATCAGCAGAACGAATGGCAGAAGCGAGATCAGGAAGGTCTGGAAGCCCGACTGCTCCTGCGGCTCGGCGCTGACGGGGATGCCGGCGTCGATCAGCTTGTCGGTCAGTTCCGCGTCCTCGGGCTTGACGGTAACATACTCCTTACCATCGGCCCCGCGGAAGCGAACATTCTCGCCATCCAGGGTCACCTGGCTGACATTGCCCTCCTCCATCGCGGTCACGAATTCGGAATACTTGATCGCCTTGCTCTGGAGCGTGTTGCCCGGACCGCTGAACAGATTGAACAGTGCCAGGATCAGCAGGAACAGAACCAGCCAGAAGGCGATGTTTCTTGCGTTGCCCAAGGAAATTCTCCTCAAAATTCGGATGGCGGGGGCCTATCACGAAACCCACCCGTCTAAAATAGAGATCACGCCCGTATCTTCAATGAGATAAATAGGACGCAAGATACGCTTCTTCGTCGCGGATCAGCCGCGCATGCCACGCCCCGCCCGGCTGCACCAGCGGCGCAGCCAGCAAATCCGCCCCCTGCCACAGCGCCGGAGACGCCATCAGGGACGCCGCAGGCAGACCGCCTTGCGCCCGTTCGTCGCAGGCCGTCAGCCCTTCGGGACCAAGCGCCGCGATTTCGGTGCCGGGGGGGCAGTCCGGGCCTTCAATGCGCCAGCGCCCGTCCCAGACCTCTGCGGCGGGAACGCGCAGCCCCTCGACCGCCTTCCATTCGCGCGTGATCCGGACCCCGCTCTTGCGCGGAGAGATGAGGCAGCCATGCAAGGTCATGTCACGCCCCTCACCGATCGCCTGCATGAGGTCATCCATCGCCCGCCCGCGCGGGCCATAGCCTGCACCGCTGATCCAGTCGAGCGCCCCCAAGAGCAACCGGCGCGCCACTTCGGGGGGCAATGCGGCAAGGCCGGCAGGGTTGATCACCAGATCGCCCGTTTGCACCTCTACCAGATCGCGCGCGGCTTGGGACGCATATGTATAAAGGGTTTCACGCACATCTCCCAGACGCCGCGCCACGCACGACAACCCCTCTTGCGTGATCCCGAGCGGCGCCAGCTCGGCCAGAACGGCGCGCGCGCGCACCCGTTCATAGGCTGTATCCTCGTTGCTTGGATCATCGCTCCAGCCGACATTGCGCGCGCGCAGTTCGGCACGCAGGGCGGCACGGGTGACCGCCAGCAGCGGTCGGCAAAAAGCGATGCCCGCGGTCACGCGGCAGGGCGCCATCGCCGCCAACCCGTCGACCCCGGCCTCGCGCGCAAGGCGCATGAGGAACGTCTCGGCCTGATCATCCGCCGTATGGCCCAGCGCCACATGTGTGAGCCCTTTTGCCTGCGCCCACTCCGCCATCAGCTCGTAACGCGCGCGCCGCGCCCGGTCCTGCAGGTTGCCTCGCCCGTCCCAGCCCGTCCATTTCAGCACGTCATGCGCCAGGCCCAGATCCGCGCAGATCCGCGCCACCCTGGCCGCTTCGTCGCCGGCTTCAGGCCGCAGCCCGTGATCCACCGTCACCGCGCAAAGATCAGGTCCACCGGCGCGGCGCCAATCCGCCAGCAAGACCAGGAGCGCAAGCGAATCACTGCCCCCCGACACCGCGACACCCAGGATTTCGGGCGCCTGGGGTGCGAAATGGGCCTGAATCTGTGCCAGCAATGCCGAGGCGTCGCCGCTCACTGACATCCCAGGTCGGACATGGTCGCGCGTGCTTCGGACACCGCCGCGGCATCGGGAAAGCGGTTCCCGACCTCACTCAGCGTCACGCAGGCCTGTTCGACCTGCCCCAGCTGTCCCAGCGCCCAGCCCAGCCGCGACAGCGCCTTGGGCGCGTCGGGTCCGGTTTGATCGGCGCTGAACGTGTCAAGATAGGCGCGCGCAGCCTCCTTCAGCTGGCCGGATTCCTCAAGCGCCTCCCCGCGCATCAAACCGGCGCGCGCGGTCAGCGGCCCGCCGGGATAACTGCGCTGGAAGGTGGCGAACTGCTCTGCGGCTTCGGCGAAGTTTCCCGCATCCAGCTCGGCTTTGGCCCGCTCGAAATCAGCCTCTTCGCTGACCGCAAGCTGCGGCATGTCGGAATCGCCGCCACTGGCCGCACCCTGTCCGGTTCCGTCGCCCGCCCCTTCGCCAGCGGCCATCTCGGCCGAGGGGCCGGTTTCGATCCCGCCCAGCGTGCTGCCCTCGCCCAGCGCGCCGATATCGCAGTCCGCTTCCAGCTCACAGAGCCGGAATTCCAGATCGCTGACCCGGTTCGCGCCATCCTCGGCAACGCTCTGGACACGATGTTCCAGCTGTTCGGTCTTCGCCGTCAGGCGCTGTAGCTCGCTTTCGATCGCATTGACCCGATCCAGCAAGGTGCCGCCGGCACTCAGTTGCCCGGCGGACCCCGTGGTGTTCAGCTCACGCTTGAGCTTGCGCAGTTCGACATAGAGCACCGACAGCTCCTGACGGATATCGGCAAGGGTCTCGTCATTGGCCTGCGCCCCCGAAACCGTGGGAAAACTCAGCGTCACAAGGGTCAGAACGGCGATGAACCGGCGCATCCGATGCTCTCCTTCAAAAGGGTCAGCTGCTCGGCACGGCCGAGATCACCGTCACCGCGCGGCGGTTCTTGGAATAGCACGCCTCGTCGGCACAGAGCTCGATCGGGCGTTCCTTGCCATAGCTCACCACCTTCAGGCGGTTACCGGCAACGCCGCGGCTGACAAGATACTCATGCACCGAATTCGCGCGCCGCGCGCCCAGCGCGAGGTTGTATTCGCGCGTGCCTTGCTCGTCGGCATGGCCCTCGATCACGGCCGAATAATCGCTGTTGGTCATCAGCCACTGAGCCTGCCCGTTCAACGTGGCTTGCGCCTCGGAGGACAAGGTCGACTGATCGACCGCGAACAGCACCCGGTCACCGACCGTCTGTTGGAAATATACCGGCGATGCCGGATCCTGTGCCGAACCGGCCATACCGGCCCCGGCGCCATTATACATGCCTCCTGCACCGCCGCTGCCATCTGCGAACCGGTCAGGGTTCGAACAGGCGGCCAGCGCCATGCCTGCGCATAGCAGGATCGTCTTGCTCAGATAATTCATTCCATTGCCCCACTCGTTTATGGTGTCATGCCCGTGTCTGATCCTACCACAGCGCCAGCGCATTGGAAATGCACGCAGCACTGCGGATCGTCTAATCCTGCAGCGGCGACCACGACGGATCGCTCGCCCCCGTGCCGGTCGGCACTTCGCGCAGGTTTCGTCCCGTGATGTCCACCGAATAGAGGCTCGCACTGCCCTGCACACCCTGGGTTTCGCGGGTGAACATGATGACGCGCCCGTTCGGGGACCATGTCGGCCCCTCTTCCAGGAAGGATGCCGTCAACAGGCGCTCTTCGCTGCCGTCAACGCGCATCACCCCGATATGAAAACGCCCCTTGGATTGCTTGGTGAAGGCGATCAGGTCGCCGCGCGGCGACCAGACCGGCGTGCCGTAACGCCCCTGTCCGAAGCTGATGCGCTGCGCCTCGCCGCCACCTGCCGGCATCACATAAAGCTGCTGGTTGCCCGAACGGTCCGATTCGAACACGATCCGGCTTCCATCGGGGCTGAAACTGGGCGCGGTCTCGATCGAGGGCGCCGTGGTCAGGCGCGTGCCGGCCCCGCTGTTGATATCCATGCTGTAAAGGTCGGTATTGCCGCCGCGCGTCATCGAATAGACCACGGTGCGCCCGTCCGGCGCAAAGCGCGGCGCGAAACTCATCGAGCCTTCCTGCTGCTCAAGCGCCCGGCGCTGCGCCGACCCCACATCCATGACGTAGATGCGCGGAAAGCCGCTTTCATAGCTGGTATAAAGGATGCGGTCGCCATTGGGCGAAAAGCGCGGCGCCAGCACGATCGACGAACTGCCGGTCAGATAGCTGACATTCGCGCCGTCGTAATCCATGATCGCCAGCCGCTTTGCGCGCTGGTCCTTGGGGCCGGATTCCGAGACGAAGACCACGCGGCTGTCGAAATAGGGCGCCTCGCCGGTGATCCGGCTGTAAACCTGATCGGCCACCTTGTGCGCGATGCGCCGCCAGCCGTCCTGCGTCCCCACCAGTTGCAGCCCGTCGCCCAGCTCCTGCCCGGCGAAAACGTCATAAAGGCGGAACCGCACCACCAGCTTGCCGGAGCTGTCCATCGTCACCGCCCCGGTGACCAGCGCCTGCGCATTGATCGCTTTCCAGTCGGCGAATTGCACGGGGCTGGAAAAGCTGGTCACCCGGCTGATGAAGGCATCCTGCGGGATCTCCCGGAACAGCCCGGTCCCGGTCAGGTCGGCCGCTACAACCTCTGCGATCCGGCGGCCCAATTCGGCCCCTGCCGAATCGTCCGAAACGAATTCCGGCACCGCAAAGGGCAAGGGCTCGATCACGCCCTCGGTCAGTTCAAGCCGGAGCGGCCCGTTCTGGGCCGCAGCAGGATGGGTCCACAGCATCAGGGCCGCAAGGAGGGTCATTACATAACGCATCATTTGATCCTCATTCTCTCCGGATTGAACGTCATTTCAATATCACGCCAGTGATCATACTTCTCTTTCGGCAGATTAAAGCCATTTGAACCGCACCGTATAATCGCCCGCCGCGCCGCCTCGAAGGCTTGTTTGGCCGCGCTGCCACTGCCGCCCGAGGCGCTCAGCATCTCGATCGAACTGACCACCGGGCGGGAATCCTCGCTCATGGTGACGCCGACGACTACGGTGGTGCGCAGCGCCTCGGAACTGAGCGAACCCACGTTCCAGCAGTTCTGCACCGCCACGCGCAGCGCATCCTTTTCGCCCGCCGTCATCGGCGGCCCCGAGGGCGCGCCCTGATCAGTGCCGCCTGTTGCCGGCTGACCCTGCCCTAACGCCTCGGCCAGCGCATTGTTCACCGCGTTCTCGTCGGTTTCCGGCTCGCTTGGCTCCCGGGCGTCCTCCGCGGCTTCGGCAGCGGGTGTCGGCGCGGGCGCTTCAGGCCGCGTGCGGGGCCGGGGCGAGCGCGTTGGCGCGGCGCTGGCCAGGTCGTTTTCCTCGGCTTCGGTCACGATCTCGGTCGTGGCTTCCTCGCGGGCGGTCTCGCGGGTGTCCTCCTCGACCGTCTCGGCGGCCTCGGCATCGGGGGTGGTCTCCTGCTGCTCGACCTCGTCGATCTCGACATCGGGTTCGGGCGGCGCCACCGGCTCGGGCGCGACGCGTGGCGCGGGGCGCGGCTGCGGGCGCGGCGATATCTCGGGGACCAGCGCCGTCACATCTTCCTGCGGCGGCGTCAGGACCGGGGGCGCATCGCTCACCTCAGCCTCTGGCAGCGGTGCGGGCGGCTCCTGCGGTTCGGGCACGCTATCGGCAGGGGGCGTCTCACTTGCCTCGGGCTGGCTCGTGTCGGGTGTCACGTCCTCGGTCGCGCTCACCTCGGGCACGCCTTCGCCTTCGGCGGGCGGTTCGGGCGTATCAACATTCGCAACCGCCTCGGGGTTGTTGGGCGCATTGCTAAGCGCTGCGAACTCCTCGGCGGATATGGCCGTGACCTCGGTCACCTGGAACGGCAACGGCTCGGACTGAAAGGCACCGCCGAACAGCGCCCAGCCGATCAGAGCCAGATGCCCTGCCCCGGATATGATCTGCCCGGTGTTCACGCCAGCGCCTTCAGCCGCCCTGATTGTCCAGATCGGGCCCGCCGGTATCCGTCACCAGCCCGATATTGGAAAAACCGCCACGGTTCAGTGCACCCATCACCTGCATCACGTCGGCATAGGGAACCGCACCATCGGCCCGCAGGTAGACCCGCGTGCTGTCACGCTCGGCGGCAATCGCGCGCAAACGCCCGATCAATTCGTCCCGCGCCACTTCCGAGGTCTGGATCATCACCACGCCTTCGCCGGTGATGGTCACCGACAGAGGCTCTTCCTCTTCGCCCGGCAGGGCGTTGGCGGCGGTCTTGGGCAGTTCCACGGGAACCCCCACCGTCATCAGCGGCGCCGCCACCATGAAGATGATCAGAAGCACCAGCATCACGTCGACAAAGGGCGTGACGTTGATCTCGGCCATCGGGCGCGAACGCCCGCGCCCGCGCCGCCTGCGCCCGTTGTCGCCCGTTTTCTGAATGACACCTGCGCCCATTGCTCAGGAATCCAGCTGACGGCTGAGGATGGTCGCGAACTCGTCCGCGAAGGCCTCGTAATTGGCGACGATCCGGTCGCAATCGGCACTCAGCTTGTTATAGAAGATCACCGCCGGAATGGCCGCCAGAAGACCCAGCCCCGTGGCCAGCAACGCCTCGGCGATACCCGGCGCCACGACGGCAAGGTTGGTGTTCTGCTGCTCTGCGATCTCGATGAATGCGTTCATGATGCCCCAGACCGTGCCGAACAGGCCGATGAAGGGCGCGGTCGCCCCCACCGTGGCCAGCACCGAAAGGCCGCTTTGCAGCTGTTCGCTTTCCTTGGCAATCGCCACGTCCATCGACCGGTCGATCCGCGCCGTTGCCCCGGCGATCAGCGCGCCGTCGGTGCGGTGACTGCGTCGCCACTCCATCATGCCTGCTGCGAATATCCTCTCGGATTGTCCCGCCGGGTCCGGCCCGATCTCGTCGAACAGCTCGTCAAGCGGCTCGCCCGACCAGAACCTGCGGTCGAATATCTCGGCCTCGCGGCGGGCCTTGCGATAGATGATCAGCTTCTGGACGATGATCGACCACGCCCAGAAGGACGCGATGATCAGCACCAGCATCACCAGTTTCACGATCAGGGTGGCGCGTGCAAAAAGCGCCCACATGGAGAAATCAATCTCCTGTGCCAATGCCAGGGTTTCTGCTTCCATATTGCCTGCTCTTTTCTCTCGGTGGCCTTGTTTTCCGGCCTTATTGAGGGAGAAACTATCCGAATTCCAAGGGGAAAGCCAACAACATCCGCGTTACCGGTGCCGTTTTTCGCCAATCCGCCGCGTTCCGGCGGATAATCGCCGGGTGTTCAGTGCAGCAGCAGCCGGACATTGGCGGGCAGGCGCGCAGGCTGGCCCGCCTCGTTGATGCAGACGACCGTTACCACCGCGCTGAACAGCGTTTCTTCGCCGCGCATCACCGCCTGCTCCATGATCAACCGCGCGCCGGTCACCGCAAGGGTGCGGGTGCGCACTTCGAGCAGGTCGTCAAAATGCGCCGACATCAGGTAATCGGCCTCGACGCGGCGCACCGCAAAGACAATGCCGTCCTCGTCGCGCATCACGTTCTGATCAACGCCCATCTCGCGCACCCAATCGCTGCGTGCCCGCTCTATGTATTTGAGGTAATTGGCATAATACACGATGCCGGCCATGTCGGTGTCTTCGTAATAGACCCGGATCGGAAAGACATGCACGCCACCCTGCGACTTAGAAAAGTCGATGTGTTCGCCGCTTTTCTTCGCCATATCGTGCCCCGCAATGTTCTGGCGGGCGCCTCATGCGCCCGGCCTCGCCCGTCCTGGCGACAGAGGGCCGCAAAGCGGCGCATGGGTCAAGGCGTTTTCAGCTCATATGCCGCAAGGCGTTCGTGAACCGCGCCATCCGGCCCGAGGATCGAGCGATACAGCCCGAACTCGGTGACCTCGAACGGTTCGAGACCGAAAGCGCCATGCGCCTCGAGGAACGCGCCCAACCGGTCCAGATCATGGCGTGGCATCTCGCGGGGAAACCGCGCCAGCGTCACATGCGGGCGAAACCTCTGGCGTTGCAGCGCGATCCCGGCCTCCATCACCGCGCCACGCACCTTGCGATGCAAGGCAACCAGCGGATCGCTGCGCTCGACCCCCGCAAAGACAAGCCGCGGGCGCGCCCGGTCGAAAACGTCGACCCCTTTGATACGCAGCGCGAATTCCGGCATGTCGATCTCGGACAGAGCCTCGTGGACGGCCTCGGCGACGGGCAGGTCCTGTTCATCCAGAAACGCCAGCGTGACATGCAGCGTGTCGGCGTCCGCATGACGCCCGACGCGCAGATCGCGCTGCAACCGCGTCAGCGCGGCGCGCGCGACAGGCGGCAAGTCGATCGCGACGAACAGCCTCATCGCGCGCCCTAGCGCTGCGCGACCCGTGCGGCAAGGCGCAGGGCATGGCTGGCATCGCGGCTGACAGAAGGCATGGCTGGATCATAGGCGGCACGGATCAGCGCGGCGATATCCGGCCGCAGGATCACACTGCCGCTATCGGGCATCTTCGCCAGCGGCGAGGCGTCGGCAAAGGCGGTTTCCGACCACAAGAGCGCGCATTGCACCACCTGGCTCAATGCCAGCGTCTCGGCAGGCAGCGCGGACATCTCCTTGTCCATGCGAAGGAACACGAAACAGGCCTTGATCGCCCCATCCGCATCGAAACGGAAAATGCGATACTGGTTCGCCCCCGCCGCCTCCAGCCGCCCCACAAGCGGCACCAGATCAGGCACCAGCCGGTCAAGATCGCGCAGCTCGGTCAGCTCTTGCCAGTCGCGAAAGAAAAAGAACATCAGGTTGACGCCCAGTTCCGGGTCGGTCTCGGACATCTGGTGACCGGCCAGCGCAACCACCGCCTCGATCGCGCCCTTGACCACGTCCAGCGTGCTGTCCTCGACCCCGAAAACGATAGGTGCGATGGGGCGGCCCCAGCGGGCAAAGGCATAGCTGCCATCGGCGCCGGTGAACATCCGCTCGATCGCGTCTGGTGTCAGTTGCGTGCTCATGGCGCCCGAATACCAGAGCCGCGCGGCAAGGCAAACACCTGCAGCAAACACAGATCCGCCGCGCGGAGCAAGCGCGCGGCGGATCATCAATACGTCAGGCCTTTTGCAAGCCGGGGACGTTTATTCCTCGAGGCGCTCGACCACTTCCATCGCATAGGCATTGATCAGCACGTCGTAAAAGTCACCTTCCGTGGGCGGGATCACGACCCAGCCTTCGGGCGCTTCGCCACCGGCCGCCTTGGCGCTCACCGTCAGCGCATAGCTGCCCATCGGAGGCAGGTTCGCATCGGTCTCGGTATTGCCGCCCGCAGTATTGGCGGGATGCAAGGCGATGGTGCCTTCGATCTGGTTGAACTCACCCGATTCCGGCAGGACCGGCTCGCCGTTGATGGCGATCTTGTTGATCTCGACCACCATGCGCGGCGCTTCGGCCTGATCGTCGATATTGACATGCGTGGCGATGGCCTTGCCCAAGTCCTGCGTCAGGTCGGGCCAGAATTCCAGCGCGTTGCTGTCCTCGAATGCGCTCAGATCCGATTTGACCTCGACATTCGACAGGGTCTTTTCCTGTGCGCTCACCGGTGCGATACCCAGCGCCAGACCGGCGCAGATTGCCGTGCTCCAGAGAAGTTTCATGTCAGTCTCCTTTCATTCCGGAAAAGGGTGCGGCGCTGCGCGGCGCATGCCCTCGTCCAATGGTGCGGGTCTCCAACGCGGCCTCTCGGCTTTGGTTCCTCGCACCAGCCGGCCCCGGCACGGCTGGGCAGCGGATTGCCGCCTCGCGCAAGGATCCTGCGCCACGAAATCAACGCGAACACTCGACGCGGTTCAACGATCCGCAACATGACAGAAGGAACCCTTGCGCGATTTGCACGTTGGCGTTCGATGAACACGCCGGATTCAACCCCCAACGCTCCATTGCGGGCCAACGACGTGGTCGATTCCGCCGAACGCGCACTTGACGGCGAACGCGCCAGCCTGGGCGAGGTGATCGATGCCATCGGGTATGCCAGCTATACACCGCTGCTGATGGTGCCTGCCCTGGCGCTGGTCTCGCCTCTCAGCGGCGTGCCCGGCTTCAGCGCGGTCTGCGGCATCCTCATCGCGTCGGTCTCGGCGCAGATGATGCTGAACCGCCAGACACTCTGGCTGCCGCAATGGCTGCGCCGTCGCAGCATGAGCGCGCATCGCGTTCAGCAGGTCATGAAGTGGTTCCGCGTTCCCGCGCGGTGGCTTGACACCTTCACCCGTCAAAGGCTGGGCGCTCTGGTCTCGACGCCGTTCTCGATACTGCCGCAAGCGGTCTGTTTCTCGCTCGGTGCAATTATTCCGCTGCTGGAACTCGTTCCATTCTCCTCTTCCGCCGCTGGCGCGGTGATCGTGGTGCTAGCTGCGGGGATGTTCGCACGCGACGGCCTGCTGGTGCTGGTGGGCATGTTGCTGGCAGCCTTGGCCGTAGGCACTTTGCTCACCTTCATCTGACCTCAGCAGCGCCAGAAAGGTGCCAGCCGCCCGCACTCTTCGGGGCGGCTGGCTGTTTGTCGTCAATCCTCGGCGTCTTCGGCCGCGTCTTCGACTGCGCGCCCGGCGCTTTCGATGTCCTGGCCTGCGCCCTGAACGGTCTCACAGGCAGCGAGCGCTCCGATCATCGTCAGTGCGATCACGGGCAGAAGGGAAATGCGTTTCAGTGTCATCAGTCTCTCCGATCATTGTTGCACCGTCTCAACGCGGCGATCGGACTGAAGTTCCTGCGCATTTCAGCGCGCGGAAGGTCACTCGTCGTTCTTGCGAATATCAGGCCAGACGCGCGGGAAGGTGACATGCAGCTCGAACCGCGTCGGCAGATCGTCGATGTCCAGCGTGCCGTTCAATTGCGACACGAAGGACTCGATCAGCCGCGAGCCAAGCCCCGACCCGTCAGGATCGCCCTCTGCATCCTCTTCCCCGGCGGGGGCGCGCGAATTCACCACGCTCAGGCACAGCTCGTCATTCTCGACCTTTTTCAGGGCGATGTTGATCCAGGCATCGTCGCCCTTGACGACGCCGCTGTATTTCACGGCATTCATCGCCGCCTCCGCCGCCAGAAGCGACAGCGGGACCGATTGATCCGGGTCGACTTCGACGGGGTCGAACTCGGTCGATACGTTGATCTGCTGTCCGGTCTCGTCCAGCGTACCGACGATCACCAGCTGCTGGATGATCTCGTCCAACAGCTTGTCGGCGCGCACCATCGACAGCTTGCGCGCCAGGTACAGGTAGCGGTGGATCGCCGACAGCGCCATCACCCGGTCCTGAACGCGGCGCAGAAGATGCTTGGCCTCGCCACTGCGCGCGGCGCGGATCTGCATGTTCATGATACTGGAAATCAGCTGAAGATTGTTCTTCACGCGGTGATGGACCTCGCGCAACAGAACCGTCTTTTCCTGCAGATCCTCTTCGCGGCGGCGATCCTGTTCATCCAGCCGCCGGGTCATCGCGCGAAACGCTTCGGCCACGACTTCCAGTTCCTCGGGCGCATTGTTCAGCCGTGCATGTTCAAGGTCCGCGCGCCCCGCCGCATAAAGACGCATCCACGAGCGCAGCCGCCTGATATGGCGGATCACCAGACGATGCACACCCACATAGGCCACGCCGATGGCGGTCACCCACATGATGATCGGGAAATACAGCGCGAACGCCTCTTCATAGCCCGGCAGGATCAGGCTGCGGCTGCGCGGCGCCCAGCTGCCCAGCGCGAAAACGCTGCCATCGACAATCGCCACCACGGCGAAATCGCGGGTCATGCCTGCGCGGTTTACCTCGCGAAACGTGTGGCGTGGCCGCTCGGCCAGCTCTTCGAGCGTCGTTCGTTGCGGCAGCACCGCGCGCCGGTCATCGGTGAAATCCTCTGTGGCGATGATCTCGCCATGCGATTGAAACAGCACCAGATCGACATCCGGCGCGCGCCCGGTCAGTGACCTGTTGAGCGCGGTGATCGGAACGGCGATCAGAACCTTGCCCATGAACTGCGCCTCGTCGAAGACCGGCACCATCACGTTGACCGAGGCCGGCCCGCCGAGAAAGGACAGCGGCTGCATCTGGATTTCGGTGTCGGGGCTGGTCAGCTGCGTGCGGATAATGTCGAGACCGCTCAGGTCGCGCTCCTCGCCGCGCGAGGTGCAGACCAGTTGCAGCTCGTCATCGACGAACCCGGCGAACATGTAATTGGGGGATTGCTCGACAATGCGCCGCATGACCTTGTCGCACGGCCCGTCGATCCCGCGAAAGGCCGATACCGTCAGCGCCAGCGCCTCGGCCGCACTGACGGCCGATCCGATCACCTCACGGCTGGCCGACGCGGCCTGCTGCGTCTGCTCCAGAAGCGCGGTTTCCGACAGCGAGCGGCGCTCTTCCAGAACCTTGAGCGTCTGGTAGACCGATATCAGGCCAAGCGGCAGGATCGCGATGCTCAGCACCAGCGCCAGGAGCACGGCAAGACCCGGCTTGAACTTCCGGCGCGGTGGCGGCTCGCTCATGCAGCCGGATTTCCCTGTACCACCGCCAGTGTCGCTGCATCGGTCATGTCGAGCCCCTCATCCTCGTCCAGATGCATGAGTTCCGCCAGCCGCTTGCGGGCGCGGTTGGTGCGGCTCTTGACCGTCCCCACCGCACAACCGCACATCTCGGCGGCATCCTCATAGGAAAATCCTTCGGCCCCCACCAGGATCAGCACTTCGCGTTGCTCGTCGCTCAACTGCGCAAAGGCCTCGCGGAAATCGGTCATCACCAGATGCCCGTCATGGGCCGGCTTCTCGGACATCGCGCCCGCCATCTGGCCCTCGGGGTCCTCGACCTCGCGGCGGCGCTTGCGGTAGAGCGAGTAATAGGTGTTGCGCAGGATCGTGAACAGCCAGGCGCGCAGGTTTGTGCCCGGCTTGAAGCGGTCGAAATTGCTCCAGGCCTTGACGATCGTGTCCTGCACCAGGTCATCCGCCGTCGCCGGATTGCGCGTCAGGCTCATTGCGAAGGCGCGCATCGCGGGCAGATGCTCGATCAGTTCTTCTCTGGGGTCGGGTGTATTGGTCAATGCTTGTCATCCCCGGACGCCGCCCGGTGATCTTTGCCATCATCTTCACTCTGATCCTCGGCACAAGCGCCCGTCTCCTGCTGGCGAAGTTGCTCCAGCAGCTTGGTGAACCGCTCGGGAACCGGTTCGCTGGACGCGTCCGAGTAGACGCGTCTGAGATTGTCGTCTATCTGCTGGTTCAACTTTGAGGTCCTGCTGTTTTCTGCCATGTTACTATGTTCTAACGTCCATTACGCGGCCTGACGCATTTTTACGCCCTAACCGTGGAACCTAACACGCTTGGCGGCGTTTGGTTCCCTGCAAACAAAAATTTTTTCGAGGAAACCATGACCGAAACAACCAGTCAGCGCGACATGTCTGCAGAGATCGCCCAGGACCTGCCCTTTCTGCGGCGCTATGCCCGCGCCCTGACCGGCAGCCAGCAAAGCGGCGACCACTACGCCGCCGCCACGCTCGAGGCCCTGCTTGAGGATCAGGAGATCTTTCATTCCGGCCTGTCACCCAAGGTGGCGCTGTTCAAGGCATTCAACCGGATCTGGGTATCTTCGGGATCGCCCGTGGATGACGCGGGCGAAGACGGCTCGCCCGAGGCGCGCGCGCAGATGCGCCTCTCGGGCCTGACCCGCAACACCCGCGAGGCGCTGCTGCTGCACAGCATTGAAGGCTTCACCACCGCCGATATCGCCAAGATCGTCGATGTCGAACCCGCCGAGGCCGAAGAGCTGATCGCCATCGCCCGTAAGGAAATGGCGCAATCCATCCGCGGGCGCATCATGCTGATCGAGGACGAGGCGATCATCGCGATGGATATCCGCGCCATCGTCGAAGGCAGCGGCCATTCTGTCACCGGCGTCGCCCGCACCCGCGACGAGGCGGTGCAGCTCGCGCGTCACGACCCGCCCGACATGATCCTGGCCGATATCCAGCTGGCCGATAAATCCTCGGGCATCGACGCGGTGAATCATATTCTCGAGGAAATGGGCGAAATGCCGGTGGTTTTCATCACCGCCTTCCCAGAACGTCTCCTGACCGGCGAACGCCCCGAACCCGCCTTTCTCATCACCAAGCCCTATTCCGAAGAGCAGGTGCAATCGGCGGTCAGTCAGGCGATGTTCTTCACCAGCACCGAGACGCTTCAGGCCTGAAAAAAGCCCGGCGCGGAACAAACGAAAAAGCCCTGCACGCGGTCGCGTGCAGGGCTCTTGATTTCTGTGTCATCGCTCGCGCGCCCTTCAGGGCGCACGGCCCCGCACCGCACGCGCAACCAGCGCGACGACGAACAGGACCAGGAAGATCACGAACAGGATTTGTGCGATCCCGGCCGAAGCCGAAGCGATCCCGCCAAATCCGAAAACGCCCGCGACCAGCGCGACGATGAAAAACAGCAGTGCCCAGTAAAGCATCGGTATTCTCCTTTTCAGGCAATCATGTTGCTCTGGACCTGAAACGACCGACACTGCCGCATGGTTCCGAAAAATCCGTTCTTTCCTCCGCTTCCGGCATTTGCGCAACGCCGCATGGAACACAATGGCCCGACGCGCGTTAAACCCCGAACGCAAATCAAGAAAGGATATCGCAATGGCACAAGCGAAGAACACCTCATCGGACGCGGATATCGAGCAACTCTCCGAGCAGATCGCAACGCTGCGCTCTGACATCTCGACCATTTCGCAAACCCTCTATGACCTTGGCCGCCAGTCCGGGGATTCGGCTGTGAACGGCGCACGCCGCAAAGCCGCCGACCTGCGCGATGCGGGCCAGCAGCATCTGCACTCCGCCCAGCACCAGGCCGAGGAAATGGGCCATCAGGCAGCCGACGCCGTGCGCGCGCAACCCGCCGCCGCGATGGGCCTTGCTGTGGGCATGGGCTTTCTTCTGGGTTTCATCACCGGACGGAAGTAACCCATGACGGGTCTTTTGAACGGTATCGAAGCACGGGCGCGCCAGGCGGCGCGCTCGGCTGCGTTTGCGACGATCGGCGTGATCTTCGCGATGATCGGGCTCGGTTTCCTGACGGCCGGGCTGTGGATTCTGATCGCCGCCTACGAGGGCGCGCTCATCGCTTTCGTCGCGATCGGGGCGCTCTACCTGATCCTCGGCCTCTGCTTTCTGGCGCTGGGGCGCCAGCCCGGCGGAACGCCCCCCGCTGCGGATCGTCCGGCTGCCGCGGAACCGCCTGCGCAAAAAGATATTTTCGTGCAGATCGCCGAAGGTTTCGCCACCGGCATGCAGGCCGGCCGCGCCGCGCGCGATCCGCGCACATGAAAAAGCGGGCGCGGCGGCCAGCCCCGCCCGCCGCCGCGCTCAATGCGAATCGGCATCCCGCCGCGGGGTCAGCGCCTCGCGGATCATCTGTTCGGTGAAGGGACGCACCAGCATCCCCCAACCTTGCTGGAGCACGACGCTCTCGTCATCCTCGCCGATCGTCAGGATGATCCGGGCACCGCTATCGGCAAGACTCTGATGCAGATCGGACTGCACCAGCTCGCGATAGGGCATTTCAAGGAACGCCGCCGTCACCGCCGGTTCCGTGTGCAGGCTCGGGACAAGCATCTCCGGACGTTCGACACGGATTACCCGGCACGGGCCGGTCGCCCTGAGCGATCCGATGATGTCCTCGGCGATCAGGGCGTTGCTTTCCAGAACGATATAAACCGGCAGCGCCGGCTGAAGTGTATCACTATAAGGCATGTATGGATTCGGTCTTTTGGTCAACAAGTCCCGGCCAACATGGAACCTGTGGCACGAACACGCATTAAGATATGACATAGCAGAGGGAAATTTTCATGACCACCGATTGCCTGAATTGCCCGCTGCGCCAACGCCCGGTCTTTGAACCCATGAAGGGCAACGAACTTGATTTCATGCGGAAATTCAAGACGGGCGAGCTGGAGATCAACGCCGGAACCACCCTCATGCTGGAAGGCACCAACAGCCCCCAGCTCTACACCGCGCTCAAGGGCATGGGGCTGCGCTACAAGACGCTCAAATCGGGCGAGCGGCAGGTGATCAACTTCGTCCTGCCCGGCGATTTCATCGGCCTTCAGGCCGGGGTGATGCAGGAAATGCAGCATTCCGTCGAAGCAACCACCGACATGAAACTCTGCGTGTTCGACCGCAAGAACCTCTGGCGGCTGTTTCGCGACTGCCCCGAACGCGCCTATGACCTCACCTGGCTCGCAGCCGTCGAAGAGCACCTACTGGGCGAGAACCTCGCCATCCTCGGTCATATGAACGGGCTCCGCCGGATCGCCTCGGCATTCGTTCGCCTGCATGACAGGGGCGCGGCGCTGGGGCTGGCGCATAATGGGCGCATGCCCCTGCCCTACAAGCAACAGGATCTGGCCGATGCGCTCGGCCTGTCGCTGGTGCATACCAACAAGACCCTGCGCCACCTGCGCAAGGGCGGCGCAGTGCGCTGGATGAACGGACAGCTCGAAGTGCTGGATTACGACCTGCTCTGCGGGATTGCCGGGCTCGATCCCGGGCGTCGTGCGATACTCAGACCCCTGATCTGACCGTTGGCGTGAACCGGTGCACATAAGACGCGCACGGGCGGGAACCTTGTGCGCCCGCCACGCGTTGGTGATCCATGTATAACCCTGCTTCGCCCCGCGACCCGGTCCTTCGCGCCGCGGCCTTTTTCGTGATCGTCACTCTCGGCTTCGCCATTCTCAGGACCGGCGGCGACATTCTTGCGCCGATGGTGCTGGGGCTGGTGACCGGCGTGATCCTCGCGCCCGTGACCGATTTCCTTGAACGCATCGGCCTGCCGCGCGGGCTTTCGGCGGCGGCGGTTTTGGTGCTGGGGGTGATGGCGATCGCATCGCTGGTCTTTCTGGCCGAACCGCTGATCTGGCGCATCGCCGAGGAACTCCCGCGCATCAAGTTTGAGCTTCGCTCGCTGGTCAACGAATTCCGCGGCCTGGTCCAGGGCCTCGCCGAAATGAACCGCGAAGTCGAAGAGGCGCTCGGCGCAAGCTCGCAGGATGGAGAGGCGGACGATGCCCCGGCCATGCCCGGCTTTACGCAGGCGCTGTTCCTCGCCCCCCTGATTCTCACCCAGATCCTGATCTTCGGCGGCGTGCTGTTCTTCTTCCTGCTGACGCGCAAGGGGATCTACAGCTGGCTCGCGCGCTTCATCGGCGACCGGGCGGATACCGAAATCCTCCTGCAACGCTTCACCCAGGCCGAACGGCTGGTGTCGCGCTATTTCCTCACCATCACGGTGATCAATGCAGCGCTCGGCACCGCGCTCGCCGGGGCTCTGGCGCTGATCGGGCTGCCGGGGCCGTTCATCTGGGGCCTGACGGCGGCGCTCGCGAATTTCATCCTCTACATGGGGCCGATGATGGTGACGGGCGGCCTCCTGATCGCGGGACTGGTGGCCTTCGACGGGCTCATGACATTCCTGCCGGCCGTGATCTTCCTCAGCCTCAACATGATCGAGGCACAATTCGCGACGCCCGCCTTTCTGGGCCGGCATATCTCGGTCAATCCCTTGCTCATCTTCGTGTCACTGGTGGTCTGGCTCTGGTTGTGGGGGCCGATCGGCGGGATCATCGCCATCCCGGTATTGGTGATCGCGCTGGTGATGCTCAACATCTTCGAACCGGCCTCGGACGACGACCAGGACAGCAACCGCACCGCGCGTTAAACCATCTCCTCTGGAATGCCCGGCACCGGGGCGGCGATCTCTCGCGCCGCACCGGATTCGTAGCTCACGAGGAAGCCGCGCCTGACATGCGGCGGCGAGGCACTGTTGAACTCGACCAGTTGCCGCCAGTTGTCAAAGGCTGTCTCGGGGTCAAGATACTCCGCCCCGGCATCCTCTGGCAGCCAATGGCCCATCACCCTGCGGCGCAGCTCGCCGATCTGCTCGGGCCGCGTCAGGTGCAGCCCCGCCTCGCTGTCCCAGCGCAGGCTGCGCCCGTTGAGATTGGCCGAGGACACGATCGCCTCGCTGTCATCGAAGATCGACACTTTTGAATGCACATAGATCAGCGGCGCGTGCTTGAGCGTATCGCGCTCCTCGCTCTCGCGGCTGCGGCTCTGCACCGGCGAGGCGATCAACAGGCGATCCGGCCCGAACGCCGCCTTCAGGCGGTCGATACAGCGCAATTGCAGGTGCTCCCCGAACCGCGCATCCAGCCCCCGGCTGCTCGCAAAGGCCACGTCATCGGGCGCGGCGGGCAGCACCACGATCAGCCGCAGATCCGGACAGCGCCGCGCCCGCCGCGCCAGCGCGCGGGCCAGCGGCAGATGCCTCAGGAACTGGGTTTCAAGGTAGATCAACCGACTGGCCCCGCGCACGCCCGTCATGTGCTGGTCCTCGATCTCGCGCAGGATCGTGCGCGGCGCGACCCGCATCACCGTCCCCGGACAGACCCGCGAGAGAGTGCGCAGGAAACCGTTGGCGGCGGGCTTCGGCGGAGACGCCACATCGGCGACATTTTCTAGAAACCCGTCCAGATGCGCCTGCGCCGCCGCGGCGACCGGCCCGGTCGCCATGAGCTGGATATCATGCCACGTATGGCGCGCCGCGCGGTCATGGCTCTTGGTGTCGAACCGCCGCTCATTCAGGTCGAGCCCGCCGATATAGACCTTGCTGCGATCGAACACCGCCAGCTTCTGATGATGCGTCGCCGGGGTCAAATCGACCAGCCGCGTGCGAAACGTCAGCTCGCCGTTCTCGTCCACCTCGCAGATACCGCGCAGGCGCGGCGTTTCTTGCCGGAACCGCTCGCGCTGCGCCAGGGTCATGTCGCGCCATGACTGCGCCAGCGCATTGAGCTTGCGCCGGACCAGCGGATAGAACAGCAGCCTCGGCACCATTCCGGTGCGCCCGCTATGCAACGCCACCACGAATGACAGCCGCACATCGCCGCGGCACAACTCGCGCACCGTCGCGATCTGGCGTTGCGTGCGCCACGCCTTCTGGTGGAGGTCGGGCGCCGCCACCGGATCGAAATCCGACACCACCAGCCGGATCACCACACCGCGCTCAAGCGTGTGGATGAACAGATCGAACCAGGTCTCGCCCAGCGCCCGCGCCTCCTTCGAGCGCAGCCGCGTCGACAGGTCGAAAATACGGAAACTGGCCGAAATCTCCTCGCGCGCCGCCAGAAAGGCCCGCTCCAGCGCCGGATAGGCCTCTTGCGCGGTCACCAGCACGTCAAGCGCGGCAATCGCCTCGCCGCCGTCCGTTCCGTCGGCTGCATCATCTGGATCGGGGCCTGCTGTCATGGCTTCGCTGGTCTCCCTGCTGGGGCGTGGCGATCCACCCGCTCTGCAATCGAAATCCGCCGACGCCCCTTAAAAAAGCCCCCGCCATGTTTCAGACGGGGGCAGGCACCCGAGGGACAGTTGGGGTGCGATTGGACCCGCCTGCACTTGGGATGTGGCAGGGCCCGGAAGAGGCAGCGAAAGCATCGAACGCTGGCTTCATCCTCTCAACGCCCGGGCGGGCGGCCGGTTCCCTTGCCGCGCGGTTTTTTTTCGCGCCACGCCTCAGGCCGCTGCCGAGCGCGGCCCGGCGATCAGCCAGATCAGGAAACCAAGCAATGGCAGGAGCAGGATCAACAGGACCCAAAGCACCTTCTTTCCTGTCGACGCCGCCGAACCGACCACCGACACGATGGCCCAGATATCCAGGATCAGAATGATGATCCCGCCGATTCCACTGATCTCAAGCATGGTGCTACTCCTTCTTGTTTCCGACCATCCGCATCGCTCGGCGCGACTGCGGACATGGCCCGCGCCGCTGCACCACAATGCTCGGGCCCGCGCATGAAGAACGCTTCCCGCCTCTCAGAGTTCCGCAGTAAATTTCACGGTTTTTTCGTGAACCGAAGAAACCTTTCGCCGCTCGCAATGTTGATAGGTCACGACGCCGCGAACCGCGGTGCCGACAAGACACTTGCACAGGAGACTGAACATGAAACGCATTCTCGCAACGACGGCAATCGTCGCACTGGCCGCGTCTCCGGTTCTTGCTCAATCGGAGAGCACCGACAAAGAGACCACCGACCAGACCCAGATCGAGGGCACGGCCGACAGCAACGCAACCGCGACCGAAGAGTCCGCGACCGGCACGGCCGATACCGGCTCCACCGACATGGACGCAGCCGACAGCGGCTCCGCCGACATGGGCACGACCGATACCGGCGCGGCTGACGCGGACACCTCCGACAGCGCGATGGACACCACCGAGACCGACATGACAGAAGGCTCGATGGATGCCAGCGAACTGACAGCCGATGACCGTGCCGCCCTTACCGCCGAGGATCTGGAAGGCCTTGCCGTTCACGGTCCCACGGGCGAAAGCCTGGGCGAAATCGCGGATCTCGTGGTCAGCGACGACGGTGAAATCACCAAGGTCGTGATCGACGTCGGCGGCTTCCTCGGCATCGGTGAAAAACCCGTCGCCGTGGAGTTCAGCGAGGTCACCTTCAGCCGTGGAGAGACCGAGGATGCGCTGCATGCCTCGACCTCCCTCAGCGAGGAAGAGCTCGAGAACATGGAAGCCTGGGAAGCAAGCTAACGCCCTGGCGACCCCTCGACAAATCTACGCCCCCGCATTCACCTGCGGGGGCGTTTTTCGTTTTGCCGCTTGATCTGGCCGGAAATACCTCGGGGGGTCCGGGGGCTGGCCCCCCGGCCCTCGCCCGCGAAACTCCAGGCCGCTTATTTCCCGAACAGACTGGTCTGCCCCTGCGCATTGGGCGCGGCCATGCCCAGGTGGTGCCACCCCCCCTGCGCCAGCATCCGCCCGCGCGGCGTGCGCTGGATCAGCCCCTGTTGCAGCAGGAATGGCTCGATCACCTCTTCCAGCGCATCGCGGCTCTCGCTCAGCGCCGCGCTCAGCGTCTCGATGCCCACCGGCCCGCCCTGGTAGGCTTCGGCGATCAGGCGCAGGTAACGCCGGTCCGCGCCGTCCAACCCCAGATGATCCACCCCCAGCCGGGTCAGCGCATTGTCGGCCAGGGCGCGGGTGATGCGCCCGTCGCCCTCGACCACGGCGAAGTCCACCACCCGGCGCAGCAAACGCCCGGCGATACGCGGCGTCCCGCGCGCCCTGCGCGCGATCTCGCGCGCGCCCTCGTCCTCGGCGGGGGCCTTCATCAGCGTGGCGTTGCGGGTGACGATCTCGTGCAACTCGTCCTCGGTATAGAATTGCAGCCGCGTCGGGATGCCGAACCGGTCGCGCAGGGGCGTGGTCAGCAAGCCCAGCCGCGTCGTCGCCCCGACCAGCGTGAATGGCTGCAACTCGATGCGCACCGTGCGCGCCGCCGGCCCCTCGCCGATCACGAGGTCCAGCTCGAAATCCTCCATCGCCGGATACAGCACCTCTTCCACCGCCGGATTCAGCCGGTGAATCTCGTCGATGAACAGCACGTCGTTTCGTTCGAGATTGGTCAGGATCGCGGCCAGGTCGCCCGCCTTCGCAAGGACCGGCCCCGATGTCATCCGGAACCCCACCCCCAATTCGCGCGACATGATCTGAGCCAGCGTCGTCTTGCCCAGACCGGGCGGCCCGTGAAACAGCGTGTGATCCATCGCCTCGCCGCGCTGGCGCGCCGACTGGATGAAGACGCGCAGATTGGCGCGCGCTTCGGCCTGGCCGATGAACTCGCTCAACGCCTGCGGGCGCAGGCTGCGATCGCCATCCTCGGGCAGCGGGTCGGGGCGCAGCGTGGGATCCGGGCTTTCCATGATCTACCCTTTCGGCGCCAGCAGCTTGAGCGCAGCGCGGATCATCGCGGCGGTTTCGGCCTGCGGATCGTCGCCCGCCGCCTGCGCCACGGCACCCGCCGCCTCGCCCGGCGCATAGCCCAGATTGGTCAGCGCCGACAGCGCCTCGGCCTGCGCGTCCGAACGCGGGCGCGCCGCTGCGGGCGCGGGTGCACTGGCCGCCTCGATCACCTCGCCGTCGTCATCCGGCGCGGCGGCGGACGGCGCAGGAGATGCCTGCGGCGCGGCGGCCATACCCATCGCCATCACCTCGGGCACCTTGTCCTTCAATTCGTTGACCACGCGCTGCGCGGTCTTGGGGCCGATCCCCTTCGCGGCCTTGACCGCGTTCCAGTCGCCCAGCGCAATCGCGCGCCCCACGCCATCCGGGCCAAGCGCGCCCAGAATGGCCAGCGACGCCTTGGCGCCCACGCCCTGCACGCTCATCAGCAGGCGATGCCATTCCTTTTCCAGAAGCGTCGGAAAGCCGTAAAGCTGCATCAGGTCATCGCGCACCAGCAGATCGGTATAAAGCGCCACATGCTCGCCCGCCCCCGGCAGCGCGCGCAGCGTGCGCTCAGAACAATAGACAAGGTAGCCCACGCCGCGCACATCGATCAGAACGTGATCGCCCGCGGCATAATCGATCCGCCCCGCAACGCGCCCGATCATGCGCCCACCCTCCGGGCCATCGCGGCGGGGATGCGGGCGTGATGGGCGTGACAGATGGCGATCGCCAGCGCATCGGCGGCATCCGGCCCCGCCAGTTCGACTCCGGGCAGTTGCACGCGCACCATATGCGCGACCTGATCCTTGGCGGCATGGCCGACACCGACCACGGTCTTCTTGACGGTATTGGGCGCATATTCCCCCACCGTCAGCCCGAACTGCGCGGGGACCAGCATCGCGATCCCCCGCGCCTGGCCCAGTTTCAGCGTGCCCGCCCCGTCCTTGTTGACAAAGGTCTGCTCCACCGCCGCCGCCTGCGGCGCATGGCGCGCCACGATCTCGGTCAGCTGGCGGTGCAGCGACAACAGCCGCCCGGCCAGATCTGCGCCCTCCGAATGGCAGATACCGTTCGCGACATGGGCAAGGCGGCTGCCCTCCACATCGATCACGCCCCATCCAAGGTTGCGCAAGCCGGGATCGATTCCCAAAACCCGCATCAGACTGCCCCGTCCTTATTGCTTTGTGCCAGCACTAGCACGAAACGAGAACAAAGACCAAGCGGAATGCGCCGAACCCGCATGCGTCCCCGGCTTGCCCCCGCGCCGTTTCGCGGTCAGATTGGCCGCGCCGCCTGCCCGCCACAGCCCGGAGACAGCCATGATCCCGATCGACCGCATCGACCACCTCGTGCTGACCGTCGCCGATATCGACGCGACCTGCGCCTTTTACAGCCGCCTCCTCGGCTTTGAGGTCGTCACATTCGCGCAAGGGCGCAAGGCGCTTCGCTTCGGCTGCCAGAAGATCAACCTCCACGCAGCGGGCCATGAGTTCGAACCGAAGGCCGCAGCGCCCACACCCGGCTCGGCCGATCTCTGCCTCATCACCGAACTGCCCATCGAGGACGTGGCCGCGCGGCTCTCTGCCGCCGCAGTGCTGATCGAACAAGGCCCCGTCGCACGCACTGGCGCGCTCGGCCCGATCACGTCGCTCTATTTCCGTGACCCGGACGGGAACCTGATCGAAATCGCGCGCTGTAACGACTGACAACACCGGCTTGCGCGCGCCTGCCGGAACGGCCCGCGAACCGACCCATGCAAAAGACGCATAAGGATTATGCAGAAATGGTCGCTTGTCAGCGCCATATGCCTGCCATACGTGCAGTTTCAGAAAACAGACACACGCATATACGCCGTATTGAGGATCAAGATCATGGCCGTCATCACATCCAACCGCTCGCATGTTTCGGGTTTCCGGGGCTTTTTCGCACCCTTCGTCGCAGCCGTCATCGCCTGGAACGACCAGCGCGCAACCCGTGCCGCACTGTCGCAACTCAGCGACCGCGAACTTGACGATATCGGGCTGAGCCGCGGCGAAATCGACCACGTGTCGCGCAGCCTCTGAAACGAAAGACCACCACTCAAGAGAAAGCCCCGCGTCAGGTCACCTGCGCGGGGCTTTTTCGTTCTGGTTGATCCGTTGGGAATTCAGCGGAAGTAGGGGCGCATCTTGGCGGCGGCCCATTGCGTCGCCGGGTCCGGCTGCATGATGAAGGCGCCGGCCTGTTCGACCATCGTGCCATCCTGCAGCGCCGCGATGCGCTCGCTATAGGTTTCAAGACCCAGATGCGCCACTATCACCGACTTGAAGAAGACGAAGCCGATCGCCACCAGCGCCAGACCGCGTGGAGAGAGGCTCAGCCTGCGCCGCTTGGGGCGGAACACGATCAACCCGTCGCGTGTGATCTGACCGACATAGCCGCGTTGCAGCTTTTCATGCTTGGCCGAAAGGCGGCTTATGCGCTCATCAAAATCTCTGAAGACATCCGACATGGCAATTTCCCACCGGGGGTGGGCCTCGAATATAATGATCGGTTAACGTAGATGCGAATTACAGCCATACTATGGCAGATGCCACAATTCGGCCAAATTCATTCAACGATTTCAGCTGTTTCGCTGCAGCGTTGTCGTCGTCCAGTCGCCAATCTCTTCGCGATATTCAAGACTGTTTCCCGCTCGGCGATAAACCTCGATCAGCTCATCCGCCTGCTCATTCAGAATCCCCGAGAGAATCAGTCGCCCCCCCGGCGCCAATAGCCCCGTCAGGTCGCCCGCCATGTCGATCAGCGGCCCCTTGAGAATATTGGCGAAGATCAGGTCAAAGGGCGCAGCGGCTGCGATTTCGGGATGATCCACGCCAGTGGCCTCGATGCAGCGCACGCGCCCGTCCAGCCCATTGGCGGTCACATTCGCCTTCGCGACCTCGACCGCAACCTCGTCGATATCGCTGGCCAGCACGCTGTGCAGGGTCTCACGCGGCCAGACCCTTGCCGCGCCCATCGCCAGAACCGCGGTGCCGCAACCCACATCGATCACCGAACGCGCGCCCAAACCCTGCTCCGCCAGCCGGTCCAGCGCCCGCAGACACCCCTGCGTCGTGCCGTGATGCCCGGTGCCAAAGGCCATCGCCGCCTCGATCAGCAACGGCTCTGCGCCAGCGGGCAGCTTGTCGGCGTCATGACTGCCATAGACGAAAAACCGCCCCGCCTCGACCGGCACCAGTTCGCGCCGCACCTTGGCGACCCAATCCATCTCGGGCAGTTCCGACACCGCAAAGGGGCGCGCCCCGTGCATCGCCGCCAACAGCTCGAGCCCCGCACGGTCCGGCGCCTCATCGAAATAGCCGCCCACCTCCCAGCGCCCCGCGCCGTCCTCGATCTCGAAGATGCCAACACCCGTGGGCGCGGGCTCCAGCGTCTCGAGATCGGCGGCAAGCGCCTCGGCGGCGTCCTGGCCTGCAAGGGTGGTCAGCGCGGTAAAGGTGGTCATGGACGTATCCGTTCAGCTTTGGGTTATTCGGCGGGTGCCGGCGCGGCCGGGCTCAGGATGGTCTCATGTCCCGGCACCGGGTGGCGCGGGATCAGCAGCGCCAGCATGAACGACAATGTCGCCATCCCCGCCGCCAGCACGAAGACCGACGCCGGCGAGACCAGCCAAAGATAACCCAGCAGCGCAGGCAGGAACACCGCCGCGATGTGGTTGATGGTAAAGGCCACCGCCGCCGTCGGCGCGATGTCGCCCGGATCGGCGATCTTCTGGAAATAGGTCTTCAGCGCCAGCGCAAGCGAGAACAGCAGATGGTCGACCACGTAAAGCGTCGCCGCCAGCGCCACACCCCAGCCGAACATGTAGATGCCGCCATAGGCCAGGAACACCACGACCAGCCCGGCATACTCGAACAGCAATGTGCGCCGCTCGCCATAAGCATGGACCGCCCGCCCGAACAGCGGTGCGCAGATCATGTTGGCCACCAGGTTGATCAGGAACAGCGCCGTCACCTCATGCACCTCGAAGCCGAAGCGCTCGACCATCATGAACCCGGCAAAGACAACAAAGATCTGCCGCCGCGCCCCGGCCATGAACTGCAACGCGTAATAAAGCCAGTAGCGCCGCCGCAGCACCATCCGCTTGATCTGCGGATTGGGCGCCTCGAATTGCGGATATGCGAAAAGGCAGAACAACGCGACCGCCGCCGTGAACCCGCCCGAGGCCAGGTAAACGGCGTTGTAATTCAGCCCGAAGGATTCCCAGGTCATTACGATAAGCACATAGGCGATCAGTGTCGCCCCCGACCCGGCGGCGATCAGCCAGCCCAGCACCTGCGGCGCACGCAGCTTGTCGATCCATTGCAGCTGCAGCGACTGGTTCACTGTCTCGTAATAGTGAAACCCGATCGAACTCAGCATGGTGATGGTCAGGATTCCGCCAAGGCTCGGGAACCATGCCGTGACCGCCGTCGCCACGCCCAACAGCGTCAGCGACACCAGCCCCAGAACCTGTTCGCGCATGAAGATGATGATCGCGATCACCCCGACCGCCAGAAAGCCCGGAATCTCGCGCACCGTATGCAGCCAGCCGATATCCGACCCGTCGAACCCTGCCGCCTCGATCACGAAGTTGTTGAGCAGCGCAGACCACGTGGCAAAGGCCACCGGCATCGCGGCCGCCATCAGGAAAAGAAGCGTCACCGGACGCCGCCACAGCGGCAAATCGCGCGCATCGGCCAGGGGAAATGTCTTCGTCATGCGAATCCTTTACGCCCAACGACTCGCCTTGGCGAGAGGATGGGCGGGATTTTTCCTGTTGTCCGGCGCGATGATCTGGATCAAAGACATTCGCATCCCTGCATGCGATGCCCCCTGCCCAGATACGAAAGGCGCGCGAAATGGATATTCTTGCATTGGTCGAACGCATCGGCGAGGCCCCGGCTGCCGCTCTTCTGGGCCTGCTGACCGGCGTGATCTTCGGCGTAGCCGCTCAGCGGTCACGGTTCTGCCTGCGGGCGGCAACCGTGGAATTTGCCCGTGGCCGCATGGGCGACAAGGTGGCGGTGTGGCTGCTGACCTTCTCGACCGCCGTGGTCTGGGTGCAGGGCGCGCAGTATCTGGGCCTGTTCCGCGCCCAGGATGCCCGCATCATGGCCATTCCCGGCAGTTGGTCCGGTGCGGTGATCGGCGGGCTGATCTTCGGCGTCGGCATGGTGCTGGCGCGTGGCTGTTCGGGTCGGCTTCTGGTGCTGGCGGCCACCGGCAACCTGCGCTCGGTGGTCTCCGGGCTGGTCTTCGCCGTGGTCGCACAGATGAGCCTCTCGGGCTGGCTTGCCTCGACACGGGATTCGCTGGCCGCGCTCTGGGTCACCTCGGGCGGACAGAACATGGACCTTCTGGCCTTCCTCGGCCTGCCCAACATGGCCGGGCTCGTTTTCGGGATCATCGTTGCGGGCATCGCACTGGCGGTCTCGGCCCATAACCGCATCGGCATCTGGCGCATGATCTTCGCCTCCGGCGTCGGTTTCGCCGTGGCCGTCGGCTGGGTGTCGACCTACGCGCTCTCGCAGGTCGCCTTCGACCCGCTGCCGGTCGAAAGCGCAACCTTCACCGGCCCCTCGGCCAGCACGCTGATGTTCTTCCTCGACCACACCGCGATCCTCGAATTCGATGTCGGCCTGGTGCCGGGCGTGTTCCTCGGATCGTTCCTGGCCGCATGGCTCGCGGGCGAGTTCCGCTTCCAGGGGTTCGAGGACGAGGCCAACATGCGCCGCTCGCTCACTGGCGCGGCGCTGATGGGCTTTGGCGGGATGCTGGCGGGCGGCTGCGCCATCGGCAACGGCGTCACCGGCGGCTCGGTCTTCGCGGGCACCGCATGGCTTGCGCTCCTGTGCATGTGGATCGGCGCCATGATGACCGACCTCATCGTCGATCAACGCCGCGTGCGCCAACCGGCCTGAACCAGGCCGCCCCGCGCACCCCTTACTTCAGGCGCGGCGGGCGGTCCGGATCCATCCCCGGCGAAGCGCCGGGGGTCTGCGCCGCCTCCTGCGCCCTTGGCAGATCAAAGCGCAATCCCACCCGCGCCAGCCGCGCCGCCACCGGGTCGGAGCCGCGAAAGAACGCCACGTCCAGCGCCGCCGCCTCAAGCCCCGAAAAGCTCAGCACATCCGCCACCGCCCGCGCCAGCGCGCCCTCGGCACCCGGCACCGCATCGACAATGCCCAGCATGTGCCCCTTCGCGCCGCCCTCATATGTGACGCCCACAAGGTAAGCCAGCTCCGCCAGCCCTGCCGCCGACGCCAGCCGCGCATCGAGCGCCCCAAGGAGGCTTTCGGGCAGACCGGCGGGCGCATGAAAGGACTGCGCGCGCGCCTCGGTCTCATCGGGCGCCTGCGACAGCGTGCCATGCAGCCACGCCACCGCCTCGGGCGGCAGCAGGATGGCCGAAGGCGCCACCTCGAGGTTGACCCCCATGCCGAGCCGTTCAGGCGCCAGTATCCCGGCGATCACGCGCCCCGACAGCGCCGCATAGGGCGCCGGGCCTTCGGCGAAACGCGCCAGCCGCTCCTCGCGGTCGAAAGCCAGCACATAGCACTGCCCCTCGATCGTGAAGACCCTGGGCGAAACCGTTCCTTCCTCGCCCTCGTCCTCGCTTTCCAGCAACAGGAACAACTCGCCCGCCGCCAGCCTTTCGTAGAATGCGAGCCTTGCCTGCCCGTCATCGGGCGCGGCCTCCATCGCCTGATGCGCCGCATCCAGCAGCGTTTCCTCAGCCATCCAGAACCTCTCTTACGCGGGCGCGCAGCACCGGCAGCAGTTCGGCCTCGAACCACGGGTTGCGCCTCAGCCATGCCGTATTGCGCCAGGACGGGTGCGGCAAGGGAAAGAGCCGCGGCGCATGGTCCCGCCATTTGCGCACCGTCTCGGTGACACTGTCGCGCGTCCCCAGATGATAGCGCTGCGCATGGCCGCCCACGATCACCCGCAACCGCACCCGGTCAAGCCGCCCCATCACCCGATCATGCCAGGTCTGCCCGCAGATCGCGGGCGGCGGCAGGTCGCTGCCCTTGGCATCATACCCCGGAAAGCAGAACGCCATCGGCACGATCGCCACCTGTTCCTTGTCATAGAACGCGGCCTCGCTCAGCCCCAGCCAGTCGCGCAGACGATCCCCCGACGGGTCGTCAAAGGGCTTCCCCGAGCGATGCACCCGCGCCCCCGGCGCCTGCCCCGCGATCAGGATCCGGGCCGAGGGGCGAAACCAGACCACCGGGCGCGGCGCGTGGGCGGTCTCGGTCTGCTCGAATCGCGCCGCGCATAACCGGCAGGCTTCGATCTCGTCGATCAGGCCCGGCATCTCAGGCGATCCGCACACCGGCATCCTTCATCGCGTCCATCGCCGCCTCGAGCGAACCGTCAAGGTCGATCGCCCGGCACAGCCCCTCGCGCACCACCACGTCATAGCCCAGCCGCGCACCGTCCATCGCCGAATAGGCAACGCAGAAATCCGTCGCCAGCCCGGCCATCGTCAAGTGGCTGATCCCACGCTCCTGAAGATAGCCGTGCAGGCCGGTGGGGGTCTCCCGGTCATTCTCGAAAAACGCCGAATAACTGTCGATCTGCGCGCGATACCCCTTGCGCAGGATCATGTCGGCGCGCGTGGTGTCCAGATCGGCGTGGAACGCCGCGCCCGTGCTGCCCTGCACGCAATGGTCCGGCCACAGCACCTGCGCGCCGTATGGCATCTCGATCATCTCGAACGGCTCCATCCCCTCGTGGCCCGAAGCGAATGATGAATGCCCGGCCGGGTGCCAGTCCTGCGTCAGGATCACCGAAGCGAAATCATCCATCAGGGCGTTGATGCCCGCCACGATACCGTCGCCCTCGGGCACCGCCAATGCCCCGCCGGGGCAGAAATCGTTCTGCATGTCGATCACGATCAGGGCTTGGGTCATGGGACATCTCCTTTCCTTCAAGGGGTAGGCAGCACCGCGCCCCGCGTCAATGGCGCCACTTTACGCACTTGCCCAAATGCGCTGCGCCGCTTACATCGCGGCGCATGTATACCATCGCCGCGCTTTACCACTTCACCCGCTTTGCCGATCCCGCGGCCATCCGTGGCCCGCTCCTCGACCTGTGCGAGGCACAGCGCATCTCCGGCTCGCTTCTGCTGGCGCATGAGGGGATCAACGGCACCATCGCGGGGCCACGCGCCGGGATCGACGCGGTGCTTGACCATATCCGCGCCCTGCCCGGCTGCGCCGATCTGGAGTGGAAGGAAAGCACCAGCGCCGACCAGCCCTTCCGCCGCCTCAAGGTTCGGCTGAAGAAAGAGATCGTCACGATGGGCCAGCCCGACGTGGACCCGCGCGCGCGCGTTGGCCATTACGTTGAACCCGCTGACTGGAACGACCTCATTCGCGCGCCGGATGTGGCGGTGATCGACACGCGCAACGACTACGAAGTGGCCATCGGCACATTCGAGGGCGCCATCGACCCCGGCACCGAATCCTTCCGCGATTTTCCCGCATGGTGGGAGGCCAACAAGCACCGCTTTCACAACAAGCGCATCGCGATGTTCTGCACCGGCGGCATCCGCTGCGAGAAATCCACCAACTTCCTGCTGGGTCAGGGGGTGGAGGATGTCTATCACCTCAAGGGCGGCATCCTGAAATACCTCGAGGACATGCCCGCCAGCGACAGCGCATGGCAGGGCGAATGCTTCGTCTTCGACGGGCGCGTCTCGGTCGGGCACGGGCTGGCCGAAGGGCCGCATGAACTCTGCTTTGCCTGCCGCCGCCCGATCCTGCCTGCCGACAGGTCGCGCCCCGAATACGAACACGGCGTGTCCTGCCATCTTTGCATCGATGAAACCGACGACGACGCCAAGGACCGCTTTCGCGAACGCCAGAAGCAGATCGCCCTCGCCGAAGCGCGCGGCGAGCGCCATATCAGGATCGTTCACGAAGGCTGACGGCCGACGGTCTCAGGCCGCGACCGCCACCTCGCGGCGCGGCCGCGTGCGCAACAGGATCATAACCATGATCCCGATATTGAGGAAATTCCACGCGATCCCGTTCACGAAGGCCATCGTGTAGCTGCCGGTCACGTCATAGATCCAGCCCGACATCCAGCCCCCCAGCGCCATGCCCAGTATCGTCGCCATCAGCACGAATCCCACGCGCCGGCCCGCCTCCTGGCTCGGCATGTATTCGCGCACCACCAGCGCGTAGCTCGGAACGATCCCGCCCTGTGCCAGCCCGAAAACAAGGCTGACCATGTAAAGCGACACAAGCCCCCCCGAGGGCAGGTAAAGAAACAGCGCAAGGCATTGCAGGCCCGATCCGATCAGCAACGTGCGCACCCCGCCCAGCCGGTCGGCGATCAGTCCCGATACCAGCCGCGACGCGACGCCCCCCAGCAGCATCAGCGACAACATCTGCCCGCCCACCGCCGGGCCGTAGCCCAGGTCGACACAGAAACTGACGATATGGACCTGCGGCATCGACATCGCCACGCAGCACCCCACACCCGCCAGCCCCAGCATCAGCATCAGCGTCCGCGGCGGGAACCCCGCCGCCTTCGCGCGCAGCGACGCCGCCGCGTCGGCACGCTCGCGCGCCGCCAGCGGCAGGCGCCGGCGCAGCAACAGCACCAGCGGCAGCATCGTCGTCACCGTGACCGCCGCCAGCACCATGTAGACCGCACGCCATCCCTGTTCCGCCAGCACCCCCGCCAGGATCACCGGCCAGATCGCGCCCGACAGGTAATTGCCGCTGGCCGCGATGGCCACGGCGATCCCGCGCCGCTCGAGGAACCACAGCGAGATATCGGCGATCAGCGGGCCGAAACAGGCTGCCGTGCCGAAACCGATGACGAATTGCAGCACCGTCAGCACCAGCACCGAAGGACTCAGCGCCGCCAGCCCGGTCGAGGCCCCGATCAGCACCGCCGCCGCGCCCAGCGCCGCCGCCACGCCGAACCGGTCCACCACCCGCCCGATCAAGAGGTTGCCCAGCGCGAAACCGACCATCGTCAGAGTATAAGGCAGCGAGGCATCGGCCCGGTCGATCCCGAACTCGGCCTGCACCGCTGGCATGATCACGATGATCGCCCACATCCCGACATTGCCGATCGTGGCGATCAGCAGCGAGATGGCCAGCCGTGCCCAGGCATGGCGGCTGTCAAGGATATCGGCATCACTCATGGGGGCGACGTTAGTGTCGCGCGGGCGCGGATGCCAGCGCGTTTCACAGCTTGGGCTTGGCCTTGAGCGATGCGCGCGCTATGACCTCGGGCAACCCAACCGGAGCCGGCCTTCATGACCTCCTCGCCCCGCCCCACCGATATCGCCCGCGATGTCCTGGATATCGAGCGCGCCGCGCTCGCCACCATGCGCGACGCGCTGCCGCCCGCCTTCGACCCTGTCGTCGATCTCCTGCTGACGGTGCCGGGGCGGGTGATCGTGTCGGGCATGGGCAAATCGGGCCATGTGGCCGCCAAGATCGCCGCCACCATGGCCAGCACCGGCACGCCTGCGCAATATGTCCACCCCGGCGAGGCCAGCCACGGCGACCTTGGCATGATCACCGCGCAGGATGCGGTGATCCTGATCTCGAATTCCGGCGAAACCCGCGAACTCGCGGATATCATCGCCCATACACGGCGCTTCTCGATCCCGCTGATCGGCATCACCAAAAAGGCGGGCAGCACGCTCGCGCTGCAGTCCGATCACCTGCTGCAACTGCCCGACGCCCCCGAGGCCTGCGCCATCGGCATGGCGCCGACCACGTCGACCACCTGCACGATGGCGCTCGGCGATGCGCTGGCGGTGGCGCTGATGCGCCTGCGCGGCTTCGAGCGCGAGAACTTCCTCGCCTTCCACCCCGGCGGCACGCTCGGCGCGCAGCTGCTCAAGGTCTCCTCGGTGATGCATACCGGCGACGCCCTGCCCATCGTGGCCGAAGACACGGCAATGGGCGACACGCTTCTGGAAATGACGGCCAAGGGCTTCGGCGTCGCCGCCGTGGTCACCGACGGCCGCCTCGCCGGGGTCATCACCGATGGCGACCTGCGGCGCAACCTCGACGACCTGATGCAGCGCAAGGCCGGCGAGGTCGCCACCCGCGGCCCGCGCACCATCGCGCCCGAGGCCCTGCTCTCCGAGGCGCTCGGCGTGATGAACGCCAACAAGATCAGCGCCCTCTTCGCCGTCGACGACTCCGGCACGCTGCGCGGCCTCGTCCACATCCACGACGCCCTGCGCGCCGGCGTGGCCTGATCGACACCGGGCGGCCACGGGCCCCCGCGTCACGCAATGCCGCCGGTCAGTTGCCAGCAAACCCCTCGGGCCGGAAGCGGACCATCGCACCCGGCCCGCGCGGACCGATCTCGTAAAGCTTGGGTCTCGCCGTCAGGTAACCGCGCCAGTTCTTCTCGGGATAATTGCTGATCTGCGTGCCATGCTCGGAACGCATCTTGGCGCTGAGTCCCTCGATCTTCATGCTACAGCCATTCGTGCTGTGCTTGGCGATCACGGCGCGGATTTTCTGGTCCAGCTCCGACACTGCGTTCGCCTTCACCGCCGGAGTCGCGCTTCCCGTGTTGCAGGGCAAGGTCACGAAAGCGCTACAGGCAAGGCGGAAGCTCTCGGGCGTCTTGTCCTCGCCAAGCGCCAGAACATGCCGCCCATGTTCGCGCAACCGATGCGCCAGATGGGTGTAATCCCGGTCGGATGCCGCAACGACGAAAGCGTCGATCTCGCCCACCAGCGCCAGTTCCATCGCATCGATACTCAGCAGCAGATCCGTCGCGTTCTTCCCGGCACCGGAATGCATCGCGCGAAAACCCGGCGTCGCAAGCCAATCGGAACTCTGGCAGCCCGCGCAATAGACCCGCGCGACATCGACACGACCAAGTGCAGCAGAGGCGGACAGTATCCGTGCCGCGTGTTTCGCGCTGATATTGTCACCATCGACCATGACAGCGATACGTTGGTTGTTCATGTGATTTCCACAGCATTCAGTGTGACCGCATTTGAATATGACCCACCCGCTGTGGCCGAAACTGGGCGCCATCAAGAAACTGCTGTGGCACAGGCGTTTACCCCGCCAGCCCCTTCAGCCCGGTCGCGGCACGTTCCAGTCGATCCGCGCGATCCCGGCAAGGCGCGCGAACCGCACCAGTTCCGCATCCAGCCGCGCCACGCGTCCCTGGCCCCAGCGCGATCCCGGCTCGCTCCAGAACCCGCTGACGCGCATCACACCCTCGCGCCGGTCGGCCTTGAGCTCGATGCGCCCGACGAAACGCACACCCTCCAGCAGCGGATAGACGTAATAGCCCCAGCGCCGGTTGGCGGGGGGCACGAACATCTCGTTGCGATACTCGAACCCGAACAGCCGTTGCAGCCGCGCCCGGTCGCGGATCGCCGGATCGAACGGATTGAGCAGCCGCATCCGCGACCCGGACCCGCCCGCGGCATCCCCCGCACGCGCCAGCCGTTCCTCGATATCGGGCGTGCCCCAGCCGTCCTGCCAGCGCCCGTCCGCGCCCTCGACCCGCAATGGCACGAGGCGCGCACGCGCCAGCCAGTCGCGCGTCTCCGCAGCACTTACCGCGTCCCAGAACCGCTGCACCTCACCACCTGTCGCAAGGCTCAGCCGCTCCAGCGCCCCCTCGCACAGCGCGTCGATCGCCTCGTGGTCAGGCGGCGCCTCGATGCGCGGAAACACCCGCTCGCCCAGATCGTAGAACTTCACGAAATTCTCGCGGTGACTGGTCGCCAGATCGCCCGCATACCACATCTGATCCAGCGCCTTCTTGTGCGCCGGGCGTGCCCACATCTGCCGCCCCGGCGCGGCGCTGTCGAACGCATGGGTCGAAAGCGGCCCCTCCCGCGCGATCCGCGCATGGATGGCGCGGATCTCCTCCTGCCCCAGCCCCGAGCGATACCAGTCCGCGCGCGCCACCTTCTCGCCAAGACGGCGGAACTGGCGCTGCCAGAGCGGCAGCACCTCCATCGGCAGAAGCGAGGCATCATGGGTGAAGTGCTCGAACAGGTCACGCTTGCGCAGCAGCGGCCACAGCATCCCCTCGCGATAGGACTGGTTGCGCGACCACAGGATATGATGATGCGCGCGCGTCACGTTGCGGATCGTGTCGATCTGCACGAAGCCCAGCGCGCGGATGATCCCCATCACATCGGGCTTCCCGCCCGGCGCGCCCGTCAGCCCGTTGCTCCAGAGCCATAATCGGCGCGCATCGCCATTAGGGATCGCCAGCGCGCTCATGCCGACACCGGCAAGCGCGGCGTCGCCGCGATCAGGCGGCGCGTATAGGGATGGCGCGGTGCCTCGAATACCTGCGCCGTCGCGCCCTCTTCCACGATGCGTCCGTCCTGCATCACCAGCACCCGGTCGGTGACATTGCGCACCACGCTCAGATCATGGCTGATGAACAGATAGGTCAGCCCCAGCCGCGTGCTCAGATCGGCCAGCAGGTCCAGCATCTGCGCGCGGATCGACACATCCAGCGCGCTCACCGCCTCGTCCAGCACGATCAGATCGGGGCGGATGATCAACGCGCGCGCCAGCGCGATGCGCTGCCTTTGCCCGCCGCTGAACTCGTGGATATAGCGCGCACCATCCTCGGGCTTCAGCCCGACACTGGTCAGCGCCTCGGCCACGGCAACCTTGCGCGCAGCGCCCTTCGGGGGATCGTCCAGCAGGTAAAGCGGCTCGGCCACAAGCCGCGCGACGCTCCAGCGCGGGTTGAAACTGCCATAGGGGTCCTGGAACACCACCTGCATCCGCCGCCGCACCACGCGGTTCACGCCATGCCCGTCGAAAACCGGCTGGCCGTCCAGTTCGATCCGCCCGTCCTCGACAGGTTCAAGACCAAGGATCGCGCGCGCCAATGTCGATTTCCCGCAGCCCGATTCACCGACCAGCCCCAGGTTCTCGCCCCGCCTGATGTCGAAACTCACACCATCGACGGCCCGGACCGGGGCCGCGCGCCCGCGCCAGCCGCTCCGCTTTCCGGGATATGCGCGCACCACCTCGGAAACCCGCAACAGCGGCGCCTGCCCCTCGTGGGCCGGGCGCGCGGGCACATGGTCGGATGCTTCCAGAAGCGCGCGCGAATAGGGATGCGCCAGCGTGCCGAAACGCCCCTGTTCGACGACGCGGCCCTGCCGCATGATGACGATCCGCTCGGCCATGCCCGCCACCACACCAAGGTCGTGACTGATCAGCATCAGCCCCATGCCATCCTCCTGCACCAGCCGCTTCAGCAGCTTCAGAACCTCGGCCTGCGTGGTCACATCGAGCGCGGTTGTGGGCTCGTCCGCGATCAACAGGCGCGGGCGCAGCGCGATGGCCATCGCAAGTCCGACGCGCTGGCGCTGCCCGCCGCTCAGTTCATGGGGATAGCGCGACAGCGCCACCCGTTCGGGGGGCAGTTCGACCCGCTCCAGCGCCTCACCGGCGCGCATCATCGCCTCGCGCCGCCCGACGCGCTCGTGGATCAGGATGGTCTCCGCCACCTGCGCACCGATGGTCTGCAACGGGTTGAGCGCGCTCATCGGCTCCTGGAATACCATGCCCACCGCCTGCCCGCGCAGCCCGCAAAGCGCGCGTTCACGCAGGCTCAGCACATCCTGCCCCGCCAGCATCACGCGCCCCTCGCAGCGCGCGCCCCGCGGCAAGAGCTGCATCACCGACAGCGCCGTCATCGACTTGCCCGAGCCGCTCTCGCCGATCACCCCGACGATCTCGCCGGGATCGACATGCAGCGACACATCGCGCAGCACCTCGTGCCCGTGAATGGACAGGCTCAGCGCCTCGATCCGTAACAGGCTCATCGCGCATCCCTCCGCAGGCGCGGGTCCAGCCAGTCGCGCAGCCCGTCGCCCATCAGGTTCAGCCCCAGCACCGTCAGCAGGATCGCCAGCCCCGGAAACAGCGCCATATGCGGTGCCATCGAGATCATCGTCTGGCTGTCCGCCAGCATCCGCCCCCAGCTCGGGATCGGCGGCTGCGCGCCCAGACCCACGTAACTCAGCCCCGCCTCGGCGAGGATCCCAAGGCTGAACTGGATCGTCCCCTGCACGATCAGCAGGTTGGCGAGGTTGGGCAGGATATGCTCGGCGCTGATCCGCAGCCGCCCCTTGCCCGCGACCCGCGCCGCCAGCACGAAATCGCGTGTCCACAGGCTCAGCGCTGCACCGCGTGCCAGCCGGGCAAAGACCGGGATGTTGAAAATCCCGATGGCGATGATCGCATTCACCGCGCCCGCGCCGAAAACGGCCGTGATCATCACCGCGATCAACAGGCTGGGAAAGGCGAAGATCAGGTCATTGCCGCGCATGATGATCTCGTCCAGCCAGCCGCCCCGCCGCGCCGCCGCCAGCAGGCCCAGCGGCACGCCCAGCCCCATGCCGATCCCCACCGCCACCAGCGCCACCGCGATCGAGGTGCGCGCACCCACCATGATCATGCTCAGGATGTCACGCCCGAAATGATCCGTGCCCAGCGGATGCGCCGCGCCGGGCGGCTGCATCCGCTCGGCGATACGCATCGCCTCGATGTCGTAAGGCACCCAGACCAGCGACAGGATTGCCGCGCCGGTGAACAGCAGCGTCAACACCGCGCCCAGGATCAGCCCGGTCCGGCTCATCGCTGCCCCCTCAGCCGCGGATCGACCCAGGCATAGGCCATATCGACCGCGAAATTCACCACGATCACCGCAAAGACCAGCAGCATCACCACCGATTCCACCACGATGAGGTCGCGCGCGCTGATCGCCTGAAACACCAGCCGCCCCAGCCCCGGCAGGAAAAAGACATTCTCGATGATGATCGCCCCCGCCAGCAGGAACGAGAACTGCAAGCCGATGATCGTCAGCACCGGGATCATCGCATTGCGCAGCGCATGCCCGCGCAACGCCTGCCCGCGCGTCAGCCCCTTGGCACGCGCGGTGCGGATATAATCCTCGCCCAGCGTCTCAAGCAGGGCCGAGCGCATTACCCGCGTCAGGATCGACGCCTGCGGCAGCGCCAGCGCCACCGCGGGCAGGGTCAGGCTTTTCAGGCCTGCGCCGATGCCCGCCTCCCAGCCAGCGAACCCCCCGGCGCTGAACCAGCGCAGGTTGATGGCAAATACCAGCACCATCAGCATGGCGAACCAGAAATTCGGAATTGCCACGCCCAGCTGCGTGACCCCCATCACCCCCAGATCCACCGCCGATCCGCGCCTCTGCGCGGCCCATATCCCGGCAGGAAAAGCGATCAGCGTGCTCAGCCCCAACGCATAGAGCGCCAGCGGCAGGCTCACCTTCAGCCGCTCGGCGATCATGTCCGCCACCGGCGTGCGATAGGTATGGGAAATCCCGAAATCGCCCTGCATCATCCCGCCGATCCAATCGAGATAGCGCAGCGGCGCCGCCCGATCGAGGCCCAGCTCCGCGCGCAGCGCCGCCAGCGTGTCGGGTTCGGCATTGATGCCCAGCATATAGGCCGCCGGATCGCCTGGCACGATCTCGAGCGCGAAAAAGATCACGAGACTCGCCACCAACAGCGAAACCATCAGGGACATCGCGCGCCGCGCGCCATATTGCAGCATCACTTGCCCCGCCGTTCCATCGCGCCGAAAAGACAACCGCCCCGAAGCGCCCTTGCGCTCACTCCTCCCAATAGACGCCGGTCAGGTCGGTCGCCTGCGTCGGCGCATCCGCCCAGAGCCCGCGCAGCCGGGCATCGGCCACGGTCGGCACCGCCAGCTGGAAAAGGTAGGCGTTGACGTGATCCTCGGCGATCCGGGTCTGCATCTGAACCAGAAGCTCCGAACGCTTCTCGGGGTCGGTCTCGGTGCTCAGCGCCGCATTCAGCGCCTGGAAGTCCGGGCTGTCATACTGGAAATAATACTCCGGGCGCGCATAGATGCCGATATCCATCGGCTCGGTATGGCTCACGATGGTCAGGCCGAAATCCTTGCCGCGAAACACCTCTTCCAGCCATTGCGCCCATTCCAGGTTGGTGATCTCGGTCTCGATCCCCACATTGCGCAGCTGCGCCGCGACGATCTCGCCGCCGCGCCGTGCATAGGATGGCGGCGGCAGCTTGAGCGTGGTTGTGAAACCCTCCGCCAGCCCCGCCTCGGCCAGCAACTGGCGCGACAATTCGGGATCGTAATCGGACAGATACATCAGATCGACGTAATCGGGATGATGGGGTGCGAAATGCGTGCCGATCGCCGTGCCAAGGCCGAACATGGCCCCCTCCATGATCGCCTTGCGGTCGATTGCATGGGCCACCGCGCGGCGCACCATCGGATTGTCCAACGGCGGCAGCGCGTTGTTCATCGCCAGGATCGTCTCGCCCTCGGTCGATCCGACCAGCACCTGGAAACGCGGATCGGCCTCGAATTGCGGCAGGTTCTCGGGTGCGGGATAGAACGGAAACGCCTGCACGTCCTCGGCCATCACCGCCGCAAAGGCCGCCGTGGGGTCGCTGATGAACTTGAAGGTCGCACTGTCCAGCCGCGCCGCCTCGCCCCAGTAATCGGGATTGCGTTCAAGCGTGATCCGGTCGCCCTGCACCCAGCCCTTGAACCGGAACGCGCCGGTGCCCACCGGGCTTTGCTTGATGCTCTCGATGCTTTCGGGCGCCACGATCACCGCATCGCCCCAGGCCATGTTGAACAGGAACCCGCCATCGGGCTGCGCCAGCGTCACCCTGGCCGTGAGATCGTCCAGCGCCTCCACGCTTTCGATCCCGGCGAACAGCGCCTTTTGCGCGTTCTGGCTGTCCTCGGCGCGGGCGCGGTCCAGCGTGAACACCACGTCCCCGGCATCCAGCGCGCTGCCATCGTGAAACGTCACGCCCTTTCGCAGGTGAAACGTATAGACCCGCCCGTCGTCCGATATGTCCCAGCTTTCAGCGAGGCCGGGATTGACCGAACCGTCCGGCCCGAACCGCGTCAGACCCTCGAAGACATTGGCATATAGCACCTGGTCGATCGCCCCCGCCGCGGCGCTCGTCGGGTCCAGATGCGGCGGCTCCAGCTGCAGCCCGACCACCAGATCGCTCTTTGCCTGCGCAACCGGGGCCACAAACGTCATCGCGCCCACAAGCGCAGTCATCGCCAGCACCTTCATCGCATGTCTCCTTCCCTCGGCGGAACCACGCGAGGCCCCGCGCCCGCAGTGAACCCGCATTTGCCCGCGCAATCAAGCACCCTGCGGCCAGAACGCAGTGGCGTTTTCACCGGCGAGTTGATATTTGACGCCGCAACGCAGCAAGCTCCGGTGACCAGACATGAGCGCGACAGCCCGCAAGACCGCCCCCCTCCCCGACGATATCCGCGCCATGAAAGGCGCCGCCCCGATCGTCAGCCTGACCGCCTATACCACTCCGATGGCGCGAATGATGGACGGGGTCTGCGACTTCGCGCTGGTGGGCGATTCCGTAGGCATGGTGCTGCATGGACTCAATTCCACCCTTGGCGTCACGATGGAGATGATGATCCTGCACGGTCAGGCGGTGGCGCGTGGACTGACGAAAACCATGCTGGTGATCGACATGCCCTTCGGCAGCTACGAGGAAAGCCCCGCGCAGGCCTTCGCCAATGCCGCGCGCCTCATGCGTGAAACCGGCGCAGCGGCCGTCAAGCTCGAAGGCGGGCGGCACATGGCCGAAACCATCGCCTTTCTCGTGGCGCGCGGCGTGCCGGTGATGGCCCATATCGGCCTCACCCCGCAATCCATCAACACGCTTGGCGGCTACAAGGTGCAGGGCCGCGCCGAACAGGGGGATGCACTGATGGCCGATGCCAAGGCCGTGGCCGATGCCGGCGCCTTTTCCGTGGTGCTCGAAAAACTGCCCGCCGGCCTGGCCGACCGCATCACCGCCGCCATTCCCATCCCCACCATCGGCATCGGCGCTTCGGTCGATTGCGACGGTCAGATCCTGGTGGTCGATGACATGCTGGGCCTCTTCACCGCCTTCAAGCCGAAATTCGTCAAACGCTACGCCACCCTCGGCGAGGACGGCGAAGCCGCGATCCGCGCCTATGCCGATGATGTCCGCGCCCGCCGCTTTCCCGGTCCCGAACATATCTTCGCCGACAAGGCGCCGGGCCAATGAGCGCGGCCCCTGCCCCCATCATCCGCACCCTGCCCGAACTGCGCGCCGCCACCGCGCCCTGGCAGCGGGCGGGCGAAACCATCGGCGTCGTGCCCACGATGGGCGCACTGCATGACGGCCACCTGTCGCTGGTCGAGGCCGCCAAGCGCAGCTGCGACCGCGTGATCGTCACGATCTTCGTCAATCCCAAGCAGTTCAACAATCCCGACGACCTCAAGAACTATCCGCGCACCGAAGAAGAGGACGCCCGCAAGCTGGCGCGCTTCTCGGTCGATGCGCTCTATGTGCCCGACGCCGATCAGATCTATCCCGACCGCTTCGCCACCACCGTCTCGGTCGCCGGACTGACCGACGTGATGGAAGGCGCCCACCGCCCCGGCCATTTCGACGGGGTCGCGACCGTCGTGACCAAGCTCTTCCTGCAAAGCGCGGCCACCGATGCGTTCTTTGGCGAGAAGGATTTTCAGCAATTGCAGGTGGTGCGCCGGATGGCGGCGGATCTGGACATTCCCATCACCGTGCATGGCTGCCCCACCATCCGCGAGATCGACGGCCTCGCCATGGCCTCGCGCAATCTGCTCCTCTCGGACCGCGCCCGCACCCTCGCGCCGCGCCTCCACGAGGAAATGGAAACCCTGGCGCAGGGCGTCGCTTCGGGCGGGGCGTTTGACGCCCTG
>Ga0209344_10000536_pt1 | contig 63986 bp, 53 predicted proteins | sample Cruoilmetagenom6_FD_187293 | JGI IMG/M metagenome (GOLD analysis project Ga0209344, IMG submission 187293) | Oil polluted marine microbial communities from Coal Oil Point, Santa Barbara, California, USA - Santa Barbara Oil Seep Sample 6 (SPAdes)... | ecosystem: Environmental > Aquatic > Marine... | reverse complement strand
CTTGCCAAGGCGCCCTTCCTTAAAATCGAAGCGACCAAATTCACCGAAGTCGGTTATGTTGGTCGTGACGTGGAACAAATCGTACGTGACTTGGTTGACAGCGCCATTATCATGGTGCGTGATGAAGTGCGCGAAACGGTAAAAGCCAATGCCCATGCTTCAGCCGAAGAGCGCGTTATTGATGCGCTATGTGGTGAAGATGCGCGCGACCAAACCCGCGAGATGTTTCGTAAAAAACTACGCGACGGGATACTCGACGACAAAGAAATTGAAATTGAAATCGCCGACACCTCGAACCCGATGCAAATACTGGATATTCCGGGCCAGCCCGGGGGTGGAATGGGCATGATGAACTTGGGCGATATATTTGGCAAAGCCATGGGTGGCCGCACAACCAAACGCAAAATCAGAGTTGCCGACAGTTACGAGCTGTTGATCAATGAAGAGGCTGACAAGTTGGTGGATCAAGAGACTGTTAATAATGAAGCGATTAAAGCTGTTGAAGAAAACGGCATTGTTTTTCTGGATGAGATCGACAAAGTATGTGCGCGGTCCGATGCGCGCGGCGCCGATGTTTCGCGCGAAGGCGTGCAGCGTGACCTACTGCCGCTGATCGAAGGCACAACCGTTTCCACAAAACACGGTCCGGTAAAAACTGATCATATCCTGTTTATTGCGTCAGGTGCATTTCACATCGCGAAACCTTCCGATTTATTGCCTGAACTTCAGGGCCGTTTGCCTATCCGCGTTGAACTGCGCGCACTGACAGAAGATGACTTCGTGCGCATTCTAACCGAGACAGATAATGCACTGACCCTGCAATATACCGCATTGATGCAAACCGAAGATATCGATGTTACATTCACAAAAGACGGCATCGCTGCAATTGCTAAAATCTCGGCGGACGTCAATCAAACCATCGAAAACATCGGTGCGCGGCGCTTGTACACAATTATCGAGCGTGTATTCGAAGAACTAAGCTTCGTTGCCCCCGACAAGCCGGGCGAAAAGGTAAAGATCAATAAGAAGTATGTTGAAGACCATCTGGGCGAATTTGCCAATGCTTCGGATGTTTCAAGGTATATGCTTTAATGAAGCCAAGTTAATCACAGAATTTATGATAATCTTATAATATCAATAGGTTGAATAGGTGTCCCAACTGGGACATTGCGTTTTCTGCTGGCCCCTTGGCATTTTCTACGTGACCTAAAGCGCAAAATATAGTCTTGATCGCACATGACCACTTTAGCCTTCATCCGCACCAATGCCCGCTGGCTTTTTGCCGGTGGCGTGATGATGTTTGCGACCTGTTTCGGGCAAACTTTCTTTATTTCAATTTTTGCCAGACAGATCATGGACACCTACGCCCTGTCCGACGGCGATTGGGGCTCGCTTTACGCACTTGGAACTGCCGCATCCGGCCTAACAATGATCTGGGTGGGTGGATATGCCGACAGATTTCGCGCACGCGCGCTAATAACGGTGCTTTCGATTATCATGGCAATCTTTTGTATTGCGATGGCATTCACTAATTCTGCGTGGCTACTGCCCCTCGTAATCTTTGGTCTGCGCCTAAGCGGGCAAGGCATGCTGAATCATGTCGCGATGGTCGCGATGGTGCGTTGGTATACAGCCGCGCGGGGCAAAGCGGTTGCGATTGCCGGGCTTGGGTTTTCCATAGGTGAAGCGTTTTTGCCAATGATCGTCGTCGCATCGCTGGCCTATGTATCTTGGCAATCTGTTTGGGTAGCAGCCGCATGTCTGGCAATTCTATTCATGTTCTTATTAAGGTTCTTGCTGACCAAAGAGCGCACGCCGCATTCAATTTCAGAAACCTCGCAAGCAGCCGGGATGAACAACCGGCATTGGACGCGGCTAGAGGCCATAAGGCATCCGCTATTCTGGCTGTTAATCCCCGTTGCAACCACTCCGAGTATTTTCACCACTGCTGTATTTTTTCAGCAGGTCCATCTGGCAGAGGTAAAAGGCTGGCAGCATGTGCATTTCGTTGCTCTATTTCCGGCCTTCACCGCAACAAGCGTGGCCGCCGGATTGGTCTTTGGCTGGGCGATTGATAGATGGGCAAGCGTCCGGATCTTGCCATTTATGCTTATCCCACTTGCAATGGGTTTATTAACATTCGCATTTTTTAACAGTCTTACTGCGGGACTGTTCGCGTTGTTACTTATGGCTATAACCGGAGGTGCTGCCGGAACAGTTTCCGTTGCGGTCTGGTCAGAAATTTACGGTACAAAACATGTTGGCGCAATCAAGGCATTGGCAACAGCTTTTATGGTGTTCGGTTCTGCGATAGGACCCTTGATGACCGGTCGTCTGATTGATCTTGGCTATAGTTTTCCCAACCAAATGCCGGCTTATGTTATCTATGTAATTATGGTTTGTGGCTTAACCTATTTTGCAACTCACCGGTTTCTGCGCAAATAAACATAAAATGCACCATCGCCCCCATGGCGGGCTTGCGCAGTTGTTACTTCCAACACAATTGACGACAGCGGTGCTTGGCGAAGCCACAATGGTAGGTTTTGGCGCAACACACCAACCACTTGGCGGTTGAACTCGTCTGTGCGTTGTTTCCCTTTGCCGGTAATCACCAAAATCAATCGCTTCCCGCGCTCATGTGCTTGCATCAGTTTTGAGCGCAGCATCATTTTTGCCTGCTCTTGGGTCATTCCATGTAAATCCAGCCGTCCGTCTATTTCCAACTTTCCCCGCACCAGGCGTTGAAAATTTTTCTTATCCATATTCGGAGTCACACCTTTAGGCGATGTTTCGTTATGTGGAATATAGGATGCGGTCGCGGTCTTTTCGCCCACACGAAATGCAGCAAACTTAGGCTTTTGTTGTAATGCGCCTTCAGATTTCATTTTGGCTTTTGTTGAAGGCTCAAATTTAAAGCTATCGCGAAATGGGTCGATACTTTCGGTGACTTGGCGCCAAAGTGCCTTATCGCCATCCGAAAGTTTTTTCGCCGCCATTAGATTTATCCGCCGGTAGCGGCCAATGCCCAGTTAGGATCGTTGCTGCCAAATTTACGCGCAAAAGTCCAAGTATCGGTTTGACGTTTGATCACATCACGATTGCCTTCAATGATTTTGCCATTTGCATCTTCGACAAAGCTGACAATTTCACCGACAAATCGCATGGTAATTTCGCCCTGTTTGTTGCGGCCATTGAACTTAGCGCCAGTGATTTTCATTTCACGCACACCGACAAAGGTGGCATTCACACGCAGCCCGGCTTTTTGCCGATCAGAAATCACAGAGGCAAAACTGTCATAAACATCCGTTGCCAAAAACTGCTTTAGAGTTTCCAGATCGTCGCCTTCAAATGCCATGAGAATCATTTCATAGGCCTGACGTGCGCCATCTAAAAACTCGCCAACAGAAAATTCCGGCTCTGCTTTTTTCATTTTTGCAAAGGCCTGACCTGCAGGGCTATCCATTTCAACATGGTCGATAATATCGCGGTCCAAACCGCCCTCAATCACCTCTAAGGAAGGCTTTTTAGTTGTTGATGCCGGCGCGCTGTGATCCGCTTTTGGTTCAAAACCATCACGCGTTCCCAAAACACCCCTTAAGCGCAGAATTAAAAAAACCGCGATGGCGGCAAGCACTAACAACTGGATAACAGCAGGACTCATAGAGCACCCTTTCAAAATTTCATGTAGATCGTCGTAGATCTTTTGTTCTAGACATATTTATGACCTTGGTTCTGTCAAGTCCACCTACTATATAGTGAAGTGAAAGAAGGGAATATTATGCCGTTACTTATAATATTTATACTAATACCGATCATAGAAATAGGCCTATTTATACAAGTGGGTGGCTTTATTGGAATGTGGAAAACCATTGCAATCGTTATTATTACCGCAATTATCGGAACAACGCTTTTACGCAGGCAGGGTATTTCAACAATGGCGCGGCTGCAGTCAAGTCTGCAAACAGGCGAAAACCCTGTTGATCCCATTGCACATGGTGCGCTTATACTTGTTTCCGGCGTTTTGCTGCTTACCCCGGGATTTTTTACTGATGGCATAGGGTTTACATTATTAGTCCCACAAATACGCGCTGCACTCATTAAATGGGGGGCCGCTAGAGTATTGGGCGGTGGGTTTGTGGTAATGAATACTGGCCCACAACAACAACCCAACTCTGATAATACGGTTTTAGACGGGGATTACTCTGTTTTAGACGATGAAGGCCAAGACCCTGGTGATTCTGGTTGGACGAAACACTAGTCAGTTATCAAAACTCGTTGTCGGGCCTACATTAAACTGCTAGGAAGCTGCGAAAATCTTATTGGAGCAAATAATGGCTGAAGAAACCGAAGAAACCGCAACAGGAGAGCAAGCCTCTCCGCGTTTGCAAATTGTCAGACAATATATTCGTGACCTTTCATTTGAAAATGTTGCCGCACAAAAAAATACAGGAAACCCAGGTCAGCCTGAAATTACTGTGCAGGTAAATCTAGATGCGCGTAAAGGCCAAGAAAACCAGTACGAGGTTATTCTAAAGCTAACGATTGCTGCTAAAGCAGAAGAAGAAGCTGTATTTATGCTAGAGCTTGATTACGCCGGCATTTTTGTAATCGAGAACGTTCCGGACGAACAACTACATCCATTCTTGATGATAGAATGTCCGCGCATGCTGTTCCCATATGTCCGCCGCATTGTAACCGATGTAACATCAGACGGTGGCTTCCCGCCATTGAATGTAGACAATATTGATTTTGTGCAGCTTTACCGTGCAGAACTGGCGCGTCAGGCCGCTGAAAGTAAAAAAGTAAACTAAGTTAGTTATTCCAAAGCGCATCGGGCCCAAGTTTTTCAACAAACTCCCGGTGCGCTTTTGTTTCTTCTTCTGACAGTTTTGACTTCAATGGTTTTGGCCGTATCAATGGTGTTGTCGGGCTGGCTGCTTTGGCGCGGGATGAAACATCACTACCTGCCACAACGCTTAGCGCAAAGTCGGGCTGGCGACCGCCAATAAGTTCCAGATATACCTCTGCCAGAATTTCACTATCCAGCAATGCACCGTGTTTTACGCGTGCTGAATTATCTATGCCAAAACGACGGCACAATGCATCCAAAGAATTTTGAGCACCAGGAAACTTCTTGCGGGCAATTTCCAAAGTATCAAGGGATTGAGACATGGGTATCGGTTTTATCCCTACCCATTTCAATTCTGCATTGATAAACCGCATATCAAACTTGGCATTATGTGCCACAACTTTAGCGTCACCGATAAAATCCAGAAAATCCTGTGCTATTTTTTTAAACACAGGCTTATCTGATAAAAATTCATCTCCTAAACCATGAACGGCAAAGGCCTCTTGGGGCATAGATCTTTCCGGGTTGATATACTGGTGATAAACATTCCCGGTTGGCATGTGGTTGAACAATTCAACTGCCCCGATTTCAACCAAGCGGTCACCGCTTTCAGGATCAAAGCCGGTTGTTTCAGTATCCCAAACGATTTCACGCATTTAAAGCATCACCATTTATTTCATTAATTATATGTTGAACTTCTTTGCACACATGATCCAGTGTTTTTGTTTCAATCACAAAATCTGCGCGTGCGCGTTTTTCGCAATCAGGCAACTGCTTGTCTGATATCATCTTAAATGCCTCTTTTGTCATGCCCTTGCGTCCCATTACACGCGCGCGTTGCGTAGCTTCGTCAATTGTTACAACCAATACACCGTCCAGCCAGTTTTGTGCATCCGTTTCATATAGCAACGGGATGTCGACCACAGCAAGCCTAAGACCCAGCGCGCGGCATTTATCCAAAAACGCGTCACGGTGCATGCGAATTGCTGGATGTACAATCTTTTCCAGCTTGGGAAACAGGTTTTTATCTGCCTGCAATAGGTTTCGCAAAACCTCACGGCTTACGCCTTCTGGCCCTACAGCAGCCGGAGCAATTTCAGCAATTTGTTCTATTGTTGGTTCATGGGTAGTATAAAGCTCGTGAACTGCCGCGTCCGCATCCCAAACAGCTATGCCTTCATCCCGAAACATTTCTGCAGTTGTGGTTTTGCCCATACCGATCGAACCCGTCAAGCCAAGAATATAAAGCTTTTCCATCAGCCACCCAGTACAATTTGGCGCAAGGTTGCGTCTACCGTTGGGCGGACACCAAACCAAGCCTCAAACCCCGGAGCCGCCTGGTGCAATAGCATGCCCAGCCCATCTACTGTTTCCAGTCCCAATTCATGCGCCTGGCTTAAAAGGTTTGTAGTGATCGGATTATAAACAATGTCCGTCACCAGGGCGGTTTTTGGAAGATTGGAGATATCGATTTTCAGTTCAGGTTGCCCAACCATACCAAGTGAGGTTGTGTTAACGAATGTTTGTACATCCCCAAGCATCCCAAAGACCTCTGTCATCGATATTGCTGATACTTTTTCACCAAAAAAATCAGCCAAGCGCTTTGCTTTTTCTTCTGTCCGGTTTGCAATGATAACCTTTGGTGCGCCATCTTGCAAAAGCGCATAGACAATTGCACGCGCAGCACCACCGGCACCCAACACAAGTGCTGTGCCATTTGAGGCAGCCCAAGAGGCTGAGCCTTGCTTCAAGTTATTGATAAACCCTATGCCATCCGTATTGTCTGCATGTATTTTGCTATCTTTGAATACCAAAGTATTCGCAGCTCCGATTGCTTTTGCGCGATCCGAAACAAAATCAGCAATTTCCAGCGCTGTTTCCTTGTGTGGAATGGTAACATTACAGCCACGATAACCCTGTGATAGTAAATCATTGATGCCATTGGCGAAATTTTCCGGCGGCAAACCTATAGTCTCATAACTGCCATTAATTTCAAATTTCTTAATCCAATAGCCATGGATCAAGGGTGATTTGCTTTGTTTTATTGGCCAACCAACAACAGCCGCTTTTTTAAAAGTATCGCTCATCACACAAGTAAAACTCCACGATTTCGTAAAAACCCCAAAACTTCTAATAAAGGTATTCCCAGAATTGTAAAATAATCCCCTTGGATATGTGTAAATAGCTGTGCGCCGGTGCTTTCAACTTTATAGCACCCAACAGAGTTTAGAATATCTTTGCCATTTAGTTGAAGATATTCGTTTAAAAAATCATCTGAAAAATCCCGCATAACAAGTTGTGCCCGCCCAATGTGACGCCATACTGGTCTGCCCTGTTCATATATTACCACTGCCGATATCAGTTGATGTGCTTTCCCGCGCAATGATTTTAGTTTTTCACGAGCCTCTTCCAAAGTTGCCGCTTTTTCATAAATTTGCTTTTCACAAACCAATATCTGGTCACATCCAATCACCAGTTTATCAGAATATTTTGCGGCTACACGCGCGGCTTTATATTCTGCCAATGCATCTGCAATATCACCCGGTTTTGCATTATCGGCCCTTAAAGATGCAATGATGGCCGGTTCATCAATTTTGGCTTTATCTGTCTCAAGTATAACGCCTGCGTCTCGCAAAAGCTTTGCGCGAATTCCTGAACCTGATGCAAGAATAACAGAAGTCACGTAAATTACCCTTGTATTGGTTGTGCCAAACTAAGCTCAAAAGCTGTTAATAACTTGTACATAAAGATACCTGAAAATTTAACAATATTGTTGATACCTAGAATATTAGCCAATGCACATAAAACAAACCCCGTTTAATAAAACTTTATGCACAGTGCATAAACTTAGATTTAACCTGTGGTTTATGTGTATAAGTTTTCCAGTAACATTATTGTCCACACGCGTATTTATCTAATATATTGAATACATATGATTTAATTGATTTATGCACATATGTTCTTGTAAATATCCCAGTAATTATTAAAAGCTTGAAACTGTATAAAGATTTTATCCAAGTAATCCAGTATTCCTACAACAAACAACAACCTTTCTCTTTATATATTTATTATTATAGTATCACTAAGAACGGATAAAATATGTCAGATTTACTCAGCTCATTATATCCATGGATAAAATCACTTCATGTAATTGCTGTTATTTCTTGGATGGCTGGCATGTTATATCTACCCCGTTTATTTGTATATCACGTTGAAACAGATCCAAATGCCTTTGATCCAAAAGTGACATTGGAGCGTTGGGAATATTTACTTTTAAGGCGCATAATAAACCCTGCTATGATTGTTACATGGATATGTGGGCTTTTAATGGTTTTTACACCCGGTATAATTGATTGGTCAGACGGCTGGCCTTGGGTAAAAGCTACAATGGTAATTTTAATGTCAGCTTTTCATGGTTGGTTGTCTAAAGAGAGAAAATTATTAGCAGATGGTAAACCGCGGCTATCAGGCAAAGGCTACAGACTGGCTAATGAGGTTCCAACAGTTTTAATGATTATAATCGTTATCATGGTAATTGCGCGGCCATTTTAACACCATTTGACTCTATCCAGCATTTTAGTCTAATAACCGCTAAAGCTTGGTGTCCCCCACCGTTGAAAAGCTACTTTCAATTCTGAGAAATACGTAAAATTTACGCAAGAAGTATGTCATGACACAAGAAACTATCAGCCTTTCCGAATTAAAAATTAAAAGCCCTGCCGATCTATTGAAAATGGCTGAAGAGCTGGAAATTGAAAACGCATCATCAATGCGTAAAGGTAATATAATGTTCGCCATTCTAAAAGAATTGGCTGCGGATGGTGTTGAAACTGTCGGTGAAGGTGTTTTGGAAGTTTTACAGGACGGGTTTGGGTTTTTAAGATCTCCAGAATCAAACTATCTGCCAGGTCCGGAAGATATATATGTTAGCCCAACGCAAATGCGCAAATATGCATTACGCACTGGCGATACGGTTGAAGGTGTTATTCAGGCTCCGAATGAAGGTGAGCGTTACTTTGGTTTAACAAAACCTATTTCCATTAATTTTGGTGATCCGGAAAATGCAAAGCACAAGGTTCATTTTGATGATCTAACGCCGCTTTATCCAGACCAAAAAATGACAATGGAAATTGAAGACCCAACCCTTAAAGATAAATCAGGACGTGTTATCGATCTTGTTGCCCCTATCGGTAAAGGCCAGCGTTCGTTGGTTGTGGCGCCACCTAGAACCGGTAAAACAGTTATCCTGCAAAATATTGCCAATTCCATCGAAAAGAATCATCCTGAGTGTTATTTGATTGTTTTGTTAATTGATGAGCGCCCTGAAGAAGTGACCGACATGAAGCGTTCGGTAAAAGGTGAAGTTATTGCATCTACGTTTGATGAACCCGCAACACGGCACGTTGCAGTATCTGAGATGGTGTTAGAAAAAGCTAAACGGTTGGTTGAGCATAAACGCGATGTTGTGATTTTGCTGGACAGTATCACGCGTCTGGGCCGTGCATTCAATACAGTCGTTCCTTCATCGGGTAAGGTTTTAACCGGCGGTGTTGATGCAAATGCACTACAACGACCAAAGCGTTTTTTCGGTGCTGCACGTAATATCGAAGAAGGCGGTTCACTTACAATTGTTGCAACTGCTCTTATTGATACTGGTTCACGTATGGACGAGGTTATTTTTGAAGAATTCAAAGGTACCGGTAACTCTGAAGTCGTTCTGGATAGAAAAATTGCAGATAAGCGCGTATTCCCGGCCATAGATATATTGAAATCAGGAACACGCAAAGAAGAACTGCTGACCGAACCCGGTGACTTGGCAAAAACATTTGTTCTGCGCCGTATATTGAATCCAATGGGAACAATCGATGCAATCGAATTCTTACTTGGTAAATTGAAACAAACAAAATCCAACGCAGAGTTCTTTGACTCTATGAATACATAAATCCTTTATTAACAAAGGGTTATAAAATGTCAGACACAATTTTCGCATTGGCTACCGCCAAGGGGCGTGCTGGGGTATCCGTTATTCGAATATCCGGGCCGGATGCTTTTCGCGCTGCAAAAAAAATATCCGGGCTTGAAGTGCCTTTACGCAAACCTGTTCTTCGAACCTTAAAGGATAGCTTGGATGAGGACCTGGATGAAGTCCTGGTTCTTGGCTTTAAGGCTCCAAAAAGTTTCACAGGCGAAGATGTAATAGAGCTGCAATGCCATGGCAGTATAGCGGTGGTCTCATCTATATTAAAAACACTATCCTTGATGAAGGGTTGCAGACTGGCAGATGCCGGGGAATTTACAAGGCGCGCTTTGATGAATGGTCGGCTTGATCTGGCACAAGTCGAAGGATTGGGCGATTTAATAGATGCCGAAACAGAAGCCCAGCAAAAGCAGGCTTTACTATTTATGCAAGGCGCTTTGTCTGAGAAAGTAGAAGATTGGCGCCGTGATCTAATTCGCGCTGTAGCGCTTATAGAGGCCACAATAGACTTTGCAGATGAAGATATACCTCAGGATGTTGCGCCGGAGGTTACGGGGCTTTTAAATGGCGTTTTGAAGGATTTAAAACGACAAGTAGACGGTAGCTTTGCCGCCGAACGCATTCGCGAAGGTTTTGAAGTGGCAATTGTGGGGCCGCCGAATGCAGGTAAATCAACATTGCTCAACACACTTGCTGGCCGTGAGGCGGCAATCACATCCGAAATAGCCGGAACAACAAGAGATGTGATCGAGGTGCGCATGGATCTGGGGGGCCTGCCTGTCACGCTACTTGATACTGCAGGGCTAAGAGAAACCGATGATGCGATTGAGAGTATTGGCGTAAGTCGCGCGGTTGAGCGGGCTAAAGGAGCTGACATAAGAGTATTTTTGAATGATACCGATGCAAGCCCAAGTTTCGGAATACTCCCGAGAGAAGAGGACCTTCAGGTTTGGACAAAATCCGATACACATGGTTTGAGAAAAGGACTTAATATATCGTCATTAACGGGTAGCGGAATTGATGATTTGGTATCAGAAATCTCAATTATTTTAGAGCGAAAGTCGTCTATAGCGATGGTTGCTTCACGAGAACGACATCGTGTTGCATTGAATAGTGCAATTATACATTTACAAGAAGGTAATCTATTAATAACAAAGGGTTACGACCTTTCAGAGCTTGCAGCAGAAGAAATACACCTTGGGATCAACTCTTTGAATTCACTTATCGGTAGGGTTGGTGTAGAAGATATTCTTGATGAGATTTTTTCAAGCTTCTGCCTGGGAAAATAAACAACTAAAACGTAGGATTGTTTCACGTGAAACATTTTGATGTTATTGTTATAGGCGGTGGACATGCTGGTGCCGAAGCGGCACATGCGGCATGGCGCGCGGGTGCGCGCACCGCTTTGATCACACACAGCTTTTCAAAGATTGGTGAGATGTCTTGCAATCCTGCAATTGGCGGGTTGGGCAAAGGACATCTTGTCCGGGAAATTGATGCCCTTGACGGCGTTATGGGGCGCGTTGCTGATAAGGCGGGCATTCAGTTTCGATTGCTGAATAGGCGAAAAGGCCCTGCCGTTCAGGGCCCCAGAGCTCAAGCGGACCGGGCTTTGTACAGGTCAGCGATGCAGGCGGAGTTTGTTAATAAAGAAGGCCTATCGGTTATTGAAGCTGAAGTAGCTGATCTATTACAATCGGGCGAAACTGTTACAGGCGTCATCTTGGCTGATGGCTCTGAGGTTATAGCAAAAAATGTTGTTCTGACTACCGGTACATTTTTACGTGGCGTCATTCATATAGGAAACGAATCGCATTCTGGTGGGCGCATGGGCGATAAAGCGACCATACCTCTTGCAGAGCGATTAGACGGGTTTAACCTGCCGATGGGCCGCCTTAAAACCGGAACGCCACCTAGATTGGATGGCAGGACTATTAATTGGGAGGGTCTTGATTGCCAGCCGGCTGATGATGTGCCGTCTCTATTTTCATTTTTACATAAATCCGTATTTGCGCGTCAGATTTCTTGTGGAATTACGCATACGAATGAAAAAACCCATGAAATTATAGAAAAAAACCTATCCAAGTCAGCAATGTATGGTGGGCAGATTGATGGAGTTGGGCCGCGATATTGCCCGTCTATAGAAGATAAAGTGGTGCGTTTTTCTGAAAAATCTTCGCACCAGATATTTTTAGAACCGGAGGGCCTTAATGATCACACGATTTACCCTAACGGAATATCAACATCCCTGCCGGTTACGGTTCAAGAAGAGTATGTGTCTTCAATTGTTGGCCTTGAGAACGTAAAAATTATTCAGCCGGGATATGCGATTGAATATGATTATATAGACCCAAGAGCGTTAAAAACTACTCTGGAATTAAAGAATATCAAGGGTTTATACCTTGCCGGCCAGATTAATGGCACAACCGGCTATGAAGAAGCTGCTGCTCAAGGGCTGGTTGCCGGAGTGAACGCTGCTCGCAATGCGCTGGGTAAGGATTCTGTGCATTTTGACCGCGCCGAGGCCTATATTGGTGTTATGATAGACGACTTAACAACACGCGGCGTTACCGAACCCTATAGGATGTTTACTTCACGAGCAGAATACAGATTGTCATTACGCGCTGATAATGCTGATCAAAGGTTAACAGCTAAAGGTATAGCTGTGGGTTTGGTAGGGGAGCAGCGTAAAGTAACATTTATTAACAAAATGGAGCTGCTGGGATCTGCGCGGACAATGCTGTCTGAAAAATCAATATCACCCAGCGAGGCATCTAAGCGAGGGGTTAAGATCAATCAAGACGGTGTGCGGCGAACCGCAATTGATCTTTTGGCATTCAAAGATATTAATTTACGGAAGTTATCTGATATATGGCCGGAAATCAACGTGTTAGACAAGGATGTCGCCGATCAAGTGGAGCGAGATGCGCTTTATGCAAAATTCATAGATCGGCAAAGATCAGACGTTGAGGCAATGCGCCGGGATGAAGGTTTAATTATTCCGGATGATTTCAATTACATTGGTATTCCCGGCCTATCCAACGAATTACAGCAAAAATTAATGCAAGCACGCCCAACATCATTGGGCCAGGCGGGGCGTATTGATGGTATGACGCCAGCCGCACTGACGCTATTATTAGGGAAGATAAGGCTGGCACAGTCTAAAAAGCGCGCATGATTTCAGAAGATAGAGCAAAACAAGTCCTATTGGATGACCTAAATGTTTCACGTGAAACATTAGCGGATTTGGAAAAAATGGTTGAATTGCTTATAAAATGGAATAAAGCCATTAATCTTGTTGGTAAATCAACAACAGATAGCATTTGGGCGCGACATATATTGGATTCCGCGCAAATGTGGACGCAAAGGCCGGAAAACCTTACGTCGTGGGTAGACTTGGGGTCTGGTGGTGGTTTTCCAGCGTTAGTGTTGGCTATTTTAGGCAAAGCCCAAGCGCCCAGTGCATGTTTTCATATGATTGAAAGTGATGCCCGTAAGTGCGTGTATTTAAGGAATGTTTCACGTGAAACATCACTGAATACTAAAATACATACTGTTCGTATTGAAAGCACAGCGTCGATCAAGGCAGATGTTGTTTCTGCAAGGGCGTTGGCATCAGTTGAAACACTTTTATCATTTTCTGAGAAATTTCTAACAAACAATGCATTTTGCCTGTTCTTGAAAGGCCAAGCCTGTGATACAGAAGAGGAAAAAGCCCGCGAGTCATGGAGCTTTCAGTCTGAAAAGATAAAAAGCATCTCGGATGATACGGGTTCGATCCTAAAGATATGGAATTTAAAGCGTGCCTAAACCCCAGAAAGATAATTTCAGCACTAAGGTTGTTTCCATCGCAAATCAAAAGGGTGGTGTCGGAAAAACCACCACAGCCATTAATTTGGGTGCCGCACTGGCCATTTCAGGTAAAAAAACACTGATTATTGACTTTGACCCACAAGGAAACGCCTCTACCGGCCTGGGCGTTGATGCGCGAAGCCGCACAGTTACCATGTATGACGTACTTGTGGATGAGGTTCCAATTGACCAAAGCATAGTAAAAACAGGGGTTAATAACCTGTATCTAGCACCTTCATCTACCGATTTGAGCTCTGCAGATGTTGAATTGATTGGTGATAGGGGCCGAATATTGCGACTTAAGCGATCAATTCTGGATGCTAAATTTCAAGCCTTAGGCATTGAATATATTATCATTGATTGCCCGCCATCACTTAATCTTCTGACGCTGAACGCTCTTGCGGCCAGCAATTCGGTGCTAGTTCCGCTGCAATGCGAGTTTTTCGCGCTAGAAGGCCTATCACAGCTGATGTTAACGGTACGCGAGATTCGTGAAAGCTTGAATAAATCGTTAGTATTTGAGGGAATAGTTTTAACGATGCATGACAAGAGAAATAATTTATCCGGACAGGTTGAGCAAGATGTTCGCGAAAATCTTGGCGGACTTGTTTATGAAACTGTTGTTCCCAGAAATGTTAGATTAAGCGAAGCGCCTTCTTTTGGAATGCCGGGCATTCTATATGATAAGGCAGGCCGCGGAAGTATTGCATACCGCCGATTAGCTGCAGAATTTGTCCGCCGCGAGCACAGTAAAAAACCAACTAAGCCATTGGAATTATTAGAAAATGAGTAAAAAACCAGAAAAAAGAAGTTTAGGTCGCGGCTTATCAGCTTTGATGGCAGACATTGAAGTTACACCCGCGACTTCGTCAAGTGAAAATAAAACTCAACCCGGCGTTTCAAATATTCCGATTGAGAAGATATCAGCGAATGTTCATCAACCACGTCAAGATTTTCATGATGATGATCTTGCAGAATTGGCGGCTTCAATTACTGAAAAAGGTATAATACAACCTATAATTGTACGCACCAACCCAAATCAAGCTGGGGCGTATCAAATTGTAGCTGGTGAGCGTCGCTGGAGAGCCGCTCAGTTGGCGCAACTGCACGAAATACCCGTTATTGTTCGCGAGATGGACGACACAGAGATGCTAGAGGTCGCGATTATTGAAAATGTTCAACGATCAGACCTTAACGTAGTTGAAGAAGCCCTTGCTTTTAAACAATTAATGGAAAGCTTCAGTCATACACAAGAACAGCTTGCAAAGGTTTTGAGCAAAAGCAGAAGTCATGTTGCCAATACATTGCGCCTGCTACATTTACCGGAAGATGTTTTAGCATTGCTAAGATCGGGAAAATTATCATCTGGTCATGCGCGTGCGCTTGTTACTGCTGAAAACCCATCGAAACTTGCAAGTATAGTTGTATCGAAAGGCCTGTCTGTGCGTGAAACAGAACGGTTAGCCAGGCAAAGCAATGCAGATACCGGCCCATCAAGAGTAAAGCGTGCGGCAAATAACAAAACAAAAGATGCTGATACCGTTGTTTTGGAAAATGATTTGGCTGCAAACTTAGATATGAAGGTTAATATTGATCACACAGAAGGTGGCAGTTCGGGCGCAATTACAATTTCATATAAAACACTAGAGCAACTTGATGCTTTGTGTCAGTTGTTATCGTCTAGACCTCTGGGCGGGTCCAAATAAACAAAGAAACACATATAAGAACAATAACTTGCAAGGTTAATGCCCACCATACAATATTTAGTGCGAGGGATACGATAAAAGCTGCAACAATACCGATGCTCGCCAAAATTTTGGCGGGCCTACGAATTGATCCGGTTTGCTGCCAGTCCAGTATCGGGGGGCCTAATGTCTTGTGATTGATTAACCACTGGTGAGCAACATCTGAAGATTTTGCAAAACATAATGCAGCAAGCAATAAAAACGGCACTGTTGGCAATAAGGGCAAAACAACGCCAAGGACAGCGATGCCGATACAAATCCAGCCTGATATGAACCAAATCGCACGCATCTACACCAAAAGCTCCTTTAGAATGGCATTTAAGATCATACGCCCAGTTGGGCTGGCTGTTAATCTATTGTTTTTGCAGTTTATGAGGCCTGCTTCAGTTAAGGCTTTGATGTTATCAGAACTTAAATCTCGCCCCGATAAATTATGAAACCGCCCTAAATCTGTGCCTTCAACAAGTCGCAATGACATCATCAGATATTCTTCAGCCTGCTCGCTATGTGATATTTTATCAGTGGTTTCAAATGAATAGCCGTTAGATTGAACGCATGTTAGCCATTTTTCGGGTAATTGCGGCGTTGCTGTCGCCTGTTTTACACCATTGACGGTTATTCGACCATGCGAGCCCGGTCCAATGCCGACATAATCACCATAACGCCAATATATAAGATTATGTTTAGATTCAGCACCTTTGCGGGCGTAATTTGATATCTCATAGTTATAAAGGCCGGCGTTTTCGCAAATCTCACCTGTTGCTTGATACATGTCAGCCGCTAGATCATCATCTGGCAATCCGGTCAATTTGCCTTTGTTATAAAGCTGACCAAAGCGCGTTCCGTTTTCAATGGTTAACTGATAGAGGGACAGGTGATCAATTGTTAAATCTAACGCTTGTGTTAGCTCTGATTGCCAGTTTTTCAATGATTGTTCTTGGCGTGCATAGATCAGATCGAAACTGACACGATTAAAATATTTCTTCGCTATATCAAATGCTTGCATGGCCTCCCTAGCTGTATGAAGTCGGCCGAGACGCTTTAGATCTGTGTCATTCAGTGCCTGTATACCCATTGAAACACGGTTTATGCCAGCTGCGTTAAAGTCAGAGAATTTTTTAGCCTCAACTGATGTGGGGTTCGCCTCTAATGTGATTTCAATGTCATTTGCAACACGCCAATGTTTGGCAACTTCGTTAATAATTGCATTAACAGTATCAGGGGCCATCAGGCTAGGGGTGCCGCCGCCAAAGAAAATTGATTGTACTGACCGGTCAGGTGTTAATTTCGCAGCATGCCGGAGCTCTGACAAAAGCGCGTCTTTCCATATAGTGTGGTCGATGTTCTGGCGCACATGAGAATTGAAATCGCAGTATGGGCATTTTGATAAACAAAAAGGCCAGTGGATATAGATGCCAAATCCACCATTTTGCCAATCTTCAGTCACCCAAGCACCCCAAGGTAAGCTTGGTAAATGCGTCTGCCCTGTGACTCATTTCATGTTTAAGGGTTGGATCAACCTCACCAAATGTTTGATCTAGGCCGATGGGTTGAAAAATGGGATCATATCCAAAACCGTGTGCGCCTCTTTTTGGCCAAACAATAGAGCCTTCTACCGTTCCACGAAATATTTCATCATGGCCGTCTGGCCAAGCTATACATAAAACGCAAATAAACCGAGCCCTGAATGGCTCGGCTGCATTTGTTTGTTTTAAAGCATCCCAAACTTTTGCCATTGCTAAGTCAAAGTCACGACCATCGGGCGTTTCTGCCCAATCTGCAGAATATACACCTGGGGCATTGCCTAATGCCTGAACTTGTAGGCCGCTATCGTCGGATAAAGCAGGCATTCCTGATGTTTTTGCAGCGTAATGTGCTTTGATACGTGCATTACCTTCAAACGTATTCTCGGTTTCTGCAGGCTCATCAAAACCCAGGTCACCCGCTGAAATAACAGATTTACCGAATGGTTTTAACAATTCGGCAATCTCAACCAGTTTTCCTTTGTTGTGAGAGGCGAGCACAAGTTTATTTTCAGTAAGCTTGCGCATGTTATACAGTAGCTGCTTTTTGTGCAGCTACTAGCTCTGACACACCTTTTTCCGCGAGATCCATCAATGCGTTAAGTTCGGTACGTGAAAATGTAGCACCTTCAGCCGAACCCTGGACCTCAACAAGCCCGTTTGTGTCTGTCATTACAAAATTGGCATCTGTACCAGCTTCGCTGTCTTCAGCGTAATCCAAGTCCAGAACGGGTTGCCCACCATAAATACCACAGCTAATGGCTGCAACGTGACCAATCATTGGGTCGCTTTTGATTAGACCAGCACCCATTAGCCCGTTTACGGCTAACCGCAGTGCGATCCATCCGCCGGTGATTGCTGCGCATCGTGTGCCGCCATCTGCTTGTATTACATCACAATCAATAGTGATCTGGCGCTCGCCCAAAGCTACGCGATCAACACCTGCGCGAAGTGAGCGTCCAATAAGCCGCTGTATTTCTTGTGTCCGGCCAGATTGTTTGCCAGCTGCTGCTTCACGACGATTTCGGGTATTTGTTGCGCGGGGCAACATGCCGTATTCGGCAGTGACCCAGCCCAAGCCGGTGTTGCGCATAAAGGGCGGAACGCGCTCTTCAACGCTAGCCGTACATAGTACGTGCGTTTCTCCGCATTTGATCAGACATGACCCTTCTGCATGTTTAGTGATATTGGTATTTACTTCAATTATTCGCAATTCGTCATTTGCTCGGTTCGATGGGCGCATAAACTGGTTCCTTTGTTTACAGCGTGATACCCTTTTGGCGTAAAAGGTGCAAAGGCCGATTGACCAAAGGGCAAACAATCCCTAGGAATAATAAGCTTCATAATTTGGATGTATCAGTGGTTAATCAACTTACGAACCCAATTATTGAATTAAATAACCGTAGCCGAGAGGTTTTTCGGCTTTTGGTGGAATCGTACCTGGATACAGGCGAGCCCATGGGGTCGCGCACATTGACCAGATCGTTAAATGAACAAGTGTCGGCAGCTACTATTCGAAATGTAATGCAGGATTTGGAATTACTTGGCCTTTTGGATAGCCCGCATGTATCCGCAGGCCGTATTCCGACACAACTGGGGTTACGCCTGTTTGTTGACGGCTTGCTGGAGGTCGGTGATTTATCCAGTGATGAGCGTAATCAGATCGAAAAATCAATTTCGCAAGAAGAAAGCGAAATCGGAACCGTACTGGATAAGGCCGGTGCTCTTTTATCGGGCTTGACCCATAGTGCCAGTGTTGTTTTAGCTCCAAAATCAGAAACGCCCATTAAACATATTGAATTTGTTTCATTAACGCCTGACCGGGCCTTGGTGATTCTGGTAATGACCGATGGCCAAGTTGAAAACCGTGTGTTTACTCCGCCGCCGGGCCAAACGCCGTCATCAATGCGTGAGGCGGCAAATTTTGTGAACTCTGTGGTTGCGGGTCATACGCTTAGCGAATTGCGCAATGTGTTGTTTCGAGAAATTGAAAAACACCGGCAGGAGCTGGATAGGCTAGCACAAACATTGATAGAAGAAGGCGTTGCCAGCTGGTCAATGGATACTGGAACAGATGCACGTTTAATTGTTCGGGGTCGTTCAAATTTAATTGAAGACGATGCGACTCAAGAGGATCTTGAGCGTATCAAAGAGCTATTTGATGATTTGGAACAAAAGAAAGAAATCACCGAATTTCTGTCATTATCCGAACAGGGCGAAGGCGTTCGCATTTTTATCGGTTCAGAGAATAAACTTTTTTCACTTTCGGGTAGCTCTTTGGTTGTTTCTCCTTATATGAACGCTGAGAGAAAAGTTATTGGTGCGGTGGGTGTAATAGGCCCAACGCGCCTGAATTATGGTCGGATTGTTCCGATCGTGGATTACACCGCGCAACTTATAGGGCGTATTTTGTCAAAATAGGACACTAAGGCATGAACATGGCGAACGAAAAACAAAACTTAGAACAAGAACCGGACACTGAATTGAATTTTGACGATGTTGCAGACTTCGAAGAAATAGACATCAGCGAAGAAGCAATGGAATTATCTGAGCTTGAAGAACTTCGTGAAGAGAATGAAGCCTTAAAGGATCGTGTTATGCGGGCTTTGGCCGAAGCAGAGAATCAGCGCAAACGCGGCGAACGAAATCGCCGGGATGCAGAAGTTTACGGCGGTTCAAAACTGGCTAAAGATATGTTGTCCGTATTTGATAATATGACGCGGGCATTAGACACAATCGATGATGCCCAACGTGAAACATCAAAGGCCTTAATCGATGGCATTGAATTAACCAGACGTGAATTATTGTCTGTTTTTAAGGCACATAAAATAGAAGAGATTTCGCCTGCAGTTGGTGATAAATTCAACCCTCAAATTCACGAAGCAATGTTTGAAGCACCTGTGCCCGATATAAAGTCCGGCCACATAATTCAGGTATTAAGTCATGGCTTTATGATTGGAGACAGATTGTTGCGTGCAGCACAAGTAGGCGTTTCTTCAAGCCGCTAGAGGAGCTACCATGATTCAGGGCCTTCGTTCTATGCCGGTTTTAACGGTTAAAGAGATAGAGAAATCTGTTGAATTCTTCACAGCGGGCTTAGGGTTTGTATTGGCCGGGTCCTGGAAAGATGACGAAGGTAAATCCAGTTTTGCTATCGTTGTTATGGATAACATAACGGTTGGCCTGCAACGCGGCACGCCCAAGAAAGAAAGCGGCCCGTGGGCAGCTTATTTTTATGTTCAGGATATCGATACATTTGCCGCACAAATAGAATCAAGCGGCCTAAGGCTTAAACGCCAAGTCACGGACCAATTTTACGGATGCCGCGACTTGGAAGTAGAAGATTACGACCGGAATGTTTTATGTTTCGGGCAAGATAGGACGCCAGGGAAAGCTGGCCCAGGGTTATAAGCGCGGTGGCTACCACGCAATTATACCTTAGGTTTTTGAGTTGTCGTTTCGATGTGTGTTTTTAGAAGATAAAATCGTCTATGGTAATTGCACCGGCAAAGCCCCTTAATGTGATACTATCCGCTTCAAATGTAATCACTGTATTTGCTCCTGAGGATTGATCAACCATTAGATCGCCAAGACCGTTAACGCCAGAATGGGTTGAGAAATCGAGAAAATCGAATCCATCCTCCCAATCGCGGATCACATCTATACCAAAACCATCTGAGAAGATGAAAATATCTGCACCACCATCTGTGCCGCCACCAAATAGTTGGTCATTTCCTACACCACCGGTTAGAGTATCGGCCCCAGCATTGCCAAACAGCACATCGTTTGCGGTACCACCAAGTAGTATATCATTTCCGGCATTTGCAATGATACTTATGGCGGTGTTTTGTCCCCTTGCATCAATGGTTTCGGCCCCTGACGCGCCGTCAATCCGCTCAACATTGGCCCATGAGTTGTCAATAGTTACGGAAAGGCCCGCATTGGATATAACCACGCGATCTATACCGGCGCCACCATCTGTGACAATGTCACCGGCGTTGTCGATATAGAAAAAATCATCACCCGCACCACCTGAAAAAGTATCAGCTCCCGTCCCTCCGAAAAGAAAGTCCTGACCACCACCACCGGTTAAACTGTCAGAACCAGAGCCGCCGAACAGAAGATCAGACCCTGATCCTCCCATCACCAAGTCGTTACCAATGTTACCGTTTATGATGAGATCCTCTAATGACCCGGAGCCATTGATTGTATCATTGCCAACCGAGGCGTTAAACCGCTCAATGCTGGTCCAGCTGCTGATGTCTATGTCTATTCCAACAACCCCGTTTGCAATCCGGGCGCGGTCAAGCCCGCTTCCACCACTTGCCACATCTCCCGCATCGTCAATAAAGAAGACATCATTGCCCGCGCCGCCAGAAAGGCTGTCAGCCCCCGAGCCGCCATCAACAACATCATTCCCTGCTCCACCAAACAGCGTGTCTGTCCCAGCTTCACCAAACAAGAAGTCCGAAGCTGCACCGCCCGTAAGATTGTCGTTTCCGTTCCTGCCAAACATGATCAGTCCGGCGGTGTTTCCAGTCGCATTGATCACATCATTTCCTGTATCACCGTCTATCCTTTCAACACCGACCCAACTTCCAATATCTATGCTTAGACCGGCCGTATTCACCACCCGAACTCTGTCAATCCCAGACCCACCGTCAACCACATCACCGCTGCTATCAACAAATATTAAATCATTTCCGGCACCACCGTTCAATCGATCGCTTCCAGCGCCACCGGACAGGGTATCATTCCCGGCCCCGCCATACAGTGTATCGGCGCCATTGCCGGAGTATAATATATTGTTTGCACCGTTGCCTGTAATAGTATCGTTACCGCTGCCAGTTGTGACATTCTCAATGATGGTTCCACGCGCAATGCCTAAATTGCCAATACGGCCATTGGTGTCCGAATATGTTTCCGGGGTAAGGTCAATGCGTTGATTTGAGCCGTTAGAGCTGAAGTTAAACGTATCAATACCACCGCCATCATAAATAGAAGCGGCAGTGGTGCCAAGGATATTCACGTTTGCATCACTTGTTTCACCAACCCCGTAGGTAGTGTTGCCCGCGCGAGTGGCGGGTGCGTTGCCGTAAAGGTTTTGAATTGCAAGAATATCTGCGATTTGCGGAGAAACAACCGTGGCATTGCTGGCAGTGATCGCTGTGTTTTGGCTTTGGTTAAAATAGGACATGATAGTCGCCTGCATGCTATCATTGGCATAATGGGCATCCGTAGCATAAGAGGCGCTGCCATTATAGTTACCGCCGTGCCCCAGGCCCAGCGCATGACCTATTTCGTGTATATATGTCTGGTAGTTAAAGCTGGTCAGTGAGGTGCCGTAGCTATTCAGCCAGGCAGTTGAGACATTAACAGAAGAAGATAAGATTTGTCCGCCTGATGTTACGGATGATGAATATGCACCGCTTCCAGTATCATCGAATACAATATCTGCACTGGCACTTGTGCCGTTTTGAGCTGTAAGCAGATAATTCCCTGATTGGCTGTTATTATAAGAGCCAGCAGAGACATAATAGGTGCCCGAAGTTGCCGCCGTGTAGGTAAGTAGGGAATTTAAACCAGCGCCTCCATCGTCATTAGATGCAATCTGCGTACCGCTGGCATTGCGCAGGCTTAGCAGGGGGTCTCCCAGCTGGCTGGTTGTGCCGTCACCATCCAGGCCAAATGTATACGTCTGACCGGCTTGCAATGATATTCTAACCCAGTCGTTATCGCCGACCGAAGAAAGAGACCCTGCGAATGTCTGGCCAGGGGCGAATGAGGCTGTTGTTGTAATATTTGCCGCAGCATCGATGTTTTCTGACAGCGTTGAACCGCCACCTGTGCCTTGTAAAAAAGTAAAAGTGATTCCGGTTACATCTGACCACGCTTGCAAAGCATTGGTTGCCAGAAATTGACCGTCAGCGGTCAAGCCGGATATGTCGACAGCTATTTCACGGCTAGCATCCAGATTGAAACTACGGGCTGATACGCCCCTATAATCCTCCCAGTAACCATTGGTCAGCTGATCCGCAATTTGGTCAAAAGTAAATGTCGGCAGGGCTGCATTGCTCGTGCCACCTGTTCCGGTTCCAGAAGAATTCACACTCTCATGCGTATCAATTGCATCGGGGTGGTCGTGATGATGGTGTTGTTCAGCGGGGGGCTCCGCGTGGGTATCGTGATTAACGACAGGTAGAACGTCTGCGGTTAACGCGTCATCGGTACCAAGGTCAAAGTCTGGCGAGAATATATTACCGCTTTCCAAGTCCGCGTCACTTATATCATTGTCAATCTGGTCAAGCCCAAAGGTTAGCGATGCAATATCATCGAGATCATCTAAGCTAACGTCAGTGAAATCAACAGCTGTATGGGATGAATTGCTATCACCCAGTGTGTTGTTCAATGCTGAGCCACCAAGACGGCTCTCATTCGCTTTATCCTGCATCAAACGCTTATAAAGTGTCTGCATGGCTCTATTCTTTCCTTTGGTGACTGAAACCAACGCATTGGCTCAATTCATTTGATAAGCAGGCTGATGACTGACGGATCAATCCATTTTAGAATGTGGACAATCCTGTTGTTTTGCCCGCTAAGGCATTGATTTTGGAAACAATCGCTAAGAAATATGCTTTAGTTGGGGCAAAACAAAGAAAACTTTGTGCCCTTCGCATCTTAATTTAGACATTATTGATGTTTTGCATTGATAGCTGCGCATTGCTGCGTGAAGTTTACTGTCCAAAGTGTACCTGCCCTTGTTTTTTGTCTAATTTCAAATTTGGCTGGATGCGATCTGTGCGCAACCTTACCAAAAATGCTTATGGTCTATAATCGAAACTACATTACGTACTAAAATTTTATTATAGTTACGACTTAGTTTGGTGTAGACACAAAGATGTTACATCTGTTTTTGCGCAAATAATTGCTTGTTTTTAACATGTTAGTTGGCTGAAAAGCGCCGATTGAGTTAAATGGTTGCGTAAGTAATATAGAAAAACTTGAATTGTGGTTGGTTCATGTATTTGCTGATTGCATTCATCATAGCTAATGTTCAAATAAACATTTTGAATTGATGCCTTGTTAGCATCAGATGATACGTTTCCATAAGATATATTGTTGATAGTATGAAAAACTTACACGCTGGGACATTAGTCATAGTGACAGGATTATAGTATTTCAAACGTTGAAGCGGCAATGTCCAATCATAAAATATCCTTCAATAATGGGCTTTAATATTTTAAAATTTATAATATGCTCTGCAGGCGAATATAATTAGTGTAAAATCTAACAATAGTCGCCAGTTCTAGAGTGGTATGGAGAAATAATGAAAATTATTTTAAACGCAATGGCGCGCAATGAAAGTTCTCATGTGCACAGCGCTATGGCGCATTTTACAGAACTCTTTGACGAAATTAATATAATAGACCATAGATCTACAGATAATACCGCTAGAGAAATTTCAAAATGGCACAACCCAAAATACAAAATCAATCTATTTAGCTTTACTGACCCAGGTTACTATCAATCTGAATTGATGACCTATTTTGCACGCGAGCAAATTAAGAGATCTGATATAGATTGGGTTTTCTTTTTAGACTTCGATGAATATCTTCCAGTAATATCACGCAAGGAATTGGAACAAATCTTATTACAACACCAAGATGATCCCATTATAAAAATGCAGTGGTATAATCTTATACCGGTAAAATATGGCCGCAAAAAACATTTGTTGGGAAGTTATTACGTAAGCCCTGAAGCATCGCCATTTTATAAAATTGCATTCCAACCAAAACGCCTGTTTTTGTACTCGGATGTGATCATAGAACAGGGTAATCACGCAATAACATATGGCCCAAATAAAACTGCCATAGATGTTGTCCCAAGTATGGGCTTGTTTCACATACCTATCGACGGATTAGAGCAATTAGAAGCTAAAATTGAACATGGCGTTGAAGCCTATATGAAGCACAGCATTGGTCATAAGACCATTTTAGGTGGCCATTGGGTTGAAATGCAAAAAATAATAAAAAAAACCTCTAGCCCAGATAATTTGCTTAACGGATTTATTGCAAATTATGGCGACAATGAAAAAATACAAAAATTTATGAAAGCGTCTAAACCGATGTTAAGTCATGCTGACTTGGTTAAGCAAAAGTATCGAAAATTAAAACTTGAGGTTGCTGGGGCGCATTACAAATTGAAATCGAATACGCCTAACCAAAAACTATTAAAAAAAATACAAAGTTTTATACTTAGCGCGGATGGAAAAATTGAGATTTCGGGGGAGAAAAAGAAACAAGAGAAAGAATTTAAATTAAGCTTTACGCCCGAAAAGGGTGTCAAAATCAAAAATATACCAGCGAATAATATATTGCTGGACAATAATACAACCATTGAATCATTAGATAATTTTATAGATGAATCTTACCATAGGATTGAAACCTTGACGCCTACTGCGTGGGGCGGTCATATTCCGTTTATGTTTTCCTTAATCGCATGTTTGCGTCCACGCCGATTTGTTGAGCTTGGAACTCATTGTGGTGCAAGCTTTTTCGCCGCTTGTCAAATGTTTAAGCACCTGGACATACCTTCTCTGGCAATTGCCATTGACCTTTGGGAGGGGGATGCGCAGGCGGGCTACTATGGCGAAGAAGTTTACAATAATTTTGAATATTTGCGCAATACACGTTATAAAAACCAATCAAGATCAATTAGATCATTATTTTCCCAAGCAGCAGCTCATTTTGAAGATGGGTCGGTGGATCTAATTCATATTGACGGATTACACACATACGAGGCTGTTAAGGAAGATTATGATACGTGGAAGCCAAAACTAACAAAAAACGGCGTTATGATTTTCCATGATACAAATGAATACTTGTCCACATATGGTGTATGGGATTTTTTCGCCAAAATTCGTGATGATGCGACAGAATCATTTGAATTCAAGCATACACATGGGCTGGGAATCTTGGCGTTTGGAGACAGAGAGTCAAATCCAATGATTTCGATCCTTGAGCAGATGAATAATGATCCCATTCGTGTGGAGCGGCATTTTTCTCGAATAGGTGCACTATCTGTAAAAGAGGCCCTATATATACTGCAGATAGATAATGTGAAAGCGCCAGAAAAGCAGAAAAGTGATTGTAATGATATGGGCAATATTGGGATGGGTATTGGCACAAGGGTTATGGCCAAGATTCTTTTTGGCCGAGTAAAAAATAAGATGCGATCAACTGTACGAAACCGTTTGGGAATTTAGGGATATTGTATGAATGCGCCTGCTAACAAACGACCGGCATGCAAGCTGTTTGATGAAAAATTCTATAGTAAACAGTGCGGTATATCTTTCGATTCCAGTGCGCACGCATGGAGGCATTATTGTGAGAATGGAGCTGAAAACGGATGTGAGCCAGCGCCATATTTTATGTCAAAATGGTATAGATGGCAAAATCCTGACTGCCAAGCGTTTTCAAGCGTTCTTGAGCATTTTGAAAAAGTCGGAAAGCATAGAATAATTGATCCCTCACCGTATGTAGACTTAGTTCAGGTTTCACGTGGGTCGGGTGCTGAAAACTCAGTTTCTGCGTATCTGAAATTGCTTGAGAGTGAATTAACAAGCAGACAGGGTGTATACAATGACATTTCAGAACTTGAAGAAAATCAAGCCGCATTTTTGAAGAATATTCAAATTGAAAAATTATTTGATTGTTTCGAGCAAAGTAAAAATACGAAACGAAACTGCCTGGTTTGGGTTCAGATCGGCCCTGACTCTAAATTTCGAGAATGGTTCAACAAGGGCCAGGAAAGGTCTTGGGATGTTTTGTGTAATTGGTATAGCTTTGACGCCGTAGATCTTTCTATAGGAGAAATTGGATTTGCGCAAAAAGGGACGAAATTTACAGGGATATTAAAAGTTCTTCAAAATTACAAAGAAACGTTTAGTCAATATGAACAAGTCATACTTATAGATGATGATTTAGAGTTTAATTTCTCAGATATCGACAAACTTTTCCAAATTGCCCGTGACAATAATTTATCAATGTTTCAACCAAGCCTAACAGAGGATTCATACTGCATTTGGCCCGATATTAAGAGCACTAAACATACCGGCGTTATACCATTTAATACAGTTGAAATAATGATGCCGGGGTTTTCGAAAGATTTTTTATTAAGTAACCAAAGTCTTTTTGAAGAAACTGTCAGTGGTTTTGGGTTAGATTTAGCTTTAGGGCGCGTGGCTGCCCGGGAAGGATTAGAAGTAGGTGTAATTTATGATGTAAAAGCGAAACACCATAAACCCATAAACCAATCTACGGGCGCATTTTACGACTATTTACGATCGTTCGGTATTAATTCAAAGCTAGAGCTTTGGCGATTAATTGAAAAGTATTCTTTAGATACAGAAATAAAGGCCTTGAGAAAATGAAACATAATATTGTTGTGCACATCGGCGGATCAAAGTGTGGTAGCTCCGCTATTCAAAACTTTTTACTGCAAAATATAAAAGAATTAAAAACCCGTAATTTCTACGTTCCATCATTAAATCTTTTGGAAAAATCAGCAACTACAGGCGAGCAGATTTGGTATTTCCAGAATATGTTGGATGACAAGGTTCAACATAGGACACGTTTTAGAAATCGGATTGATAAATTTTTTGATGATAAAGTGGAGCAAACCACGTTGTTGTTGAGCGCTGAAAACCTGTCAAACCCATTTGGCTTCGAAGAAATCTTTCAGGGGCTTGAGAAAAAGTATAACCTAAAGATTATTTTTTATATACGTCGTCAAGATGACTACCTAATGTCTGCATGGCAACAGTGGAACCTTAAAACGAGTCCAGATTTTTGGAGTTGGTGCATCGGCCAAGTCGGTAAGAAAGCGAACTGGCGAGAGGCAATAGAGCCCTGGGTGAATGCATTTGGGAAAGATGCGTGTTTTGTACGTATATTTGAGCGCGAAATGATGGATGGTAATGATATCAATGTCGATTTTTGTAATTTAATAGGCACAGATACAAAAGGTCTAGATATTACAGCCGGAACTATAAACCCAAGTTATAATCAAGCTGTTGAAAAGTTTGCCGAATCTGCCAATTTCCTCTTTAAAGATCTACACGATAACAAAGTATATGAAATGATAGGTGAATTAACCGGAAACCGACATTACAAAAGACCCGAAGAGGTCCCCTTGTCACGCTCTCAGCGCATCTCAATATTAACGTGTTATAAAGAAAGTAATGATTGGATAAAACAAATGTTTTTTCCGGAAGTGAAAAGGGCAGAATTATTCACCCATGTACGGGCCACTTCGTTTCAACACCCTTCAAAAACATTGGAACAAGAAAAAGATGCGCTAATTTTTGATCTTATTTATCAAATCTATCGGCGCCAAAAAGAACAATAACTGAGTGTTTATATCTTAAACTTTTCCGAAAAACCCTGCCATATAAAGCGATAGGGTCCCACATCGTGTTAATCGGTATAACCCCATTTTGCGCCCCAGAACTAGTGCATTTATGCCCCTGCTGGATCTAAATTGAGAAAATGCAATTAATAATTTTCTATTTTCTGGCGTAAGCATATGGGAAAATTTATTCAATGCGCGGACATTTAAATCATTCCAGCCTGCATATTTCCCCTCCATTGCGGCATGCAGGCGCTTTATTCTTGCAACGGGCCCTTGATTAACACCAATGATGTTTAGTGTATGGCTTCTATATAAAACTTGGGGATTGGGGTCGTAAATAACTTTACCGCCAAGGCCTGATATCACAAGATAAACCCACCAGTCGTGACTAACCACATCGATATCAGCGCCAATGTGTTCAAGTGCAATTTTTGCTTCTTTGTTTAAAAGCATCGTGTTTCCGCCTGAAAAATTTTGAACAAGGGCATTGATGAAAGAGGGTTTTTTTTGAAACAATGGCGAGAGGGTAAGTTGGTTGTCGTGGGCATCTATTATTTTTGTTCTTGAGCCGTACAGTTTGGGGCCTTTTCCGCTAAACTGGTTAAGATGATATACTGCCACTTCAAGTTTTTTCGGTAGCCAAATATCATCTTGGTCTGCGAAGGCGAAATAGTCACCAATGGCTTGGTTATGGCACAGCAAAGAAAGGAAGTTTTTTAAATAACCTTGCCTGGGGCCGTCAATAAACAAAATATGCTTCTCTGGATAATCCTTTATGAATTTGTAAATAATATTTTTAGTTTCATCAGTTGAGCCATCATCACTTATGAGTAAAGACCAATTCTGATAAGTTTGATCAATAAAAGAAATAAGCTGTTTTTCAATAAAGCGGGCACCGTTATATGTTGCGAGACATATGCAAACATGATCCATTTTAGTCATTCAAAATACTACGGTGATATCGGTTTAGAAAAATAAAAGCCAATATGAACAATGCTCCTGATATGGAAAATACGTAAAGACTTGAAACATAATATGCATCGTAAGTAGGATAGAAGGCATGTCGCATTTCGCCGACTATGTGTACCAAAGGGTTAAACCACAAATAGTCGCGGTAGGGTTGGGGTATTGCTTCAAAAGTAAATAAAATGCATGAAATTATAAACAATGGCCGGTTTAATATTGACCAAATACGAAGCCAGACAGGAAACATTGAAATCAGAAAACAATTTATAGATCCAACCCCCAATGCTAGTGCCGCTGCCATTGTTAAGCTGTTAAAAACAGATTGATAATCTATAATTGTGCGGACACTAAAAATAAATACGATACCTGTTATTATGAAAACAAATACCATAATGTGCGTAATGAAATTAAGTATAAATCGCGCAATTATTGCATCAAAATATGTGATACTTGGATAAAACAACAATGGGCGTGAAAACTGAAGGGATTGCGACACCTTAACGCTTACATCCACATAAACCATAAAGGGCAAAAGACCAGTTGCATAAAACAACGAGAAATTATCCCCTATTGGTGGGGCCCTGAAGGCCAGGGAAAACACGAAAGCCAACAAAGCGGTAGCCGCTACTGGCTCAAGTATTGCCCAAAAGTATCCACCAGGTGAGCGCCCGTATGTGGTTGCCATTTCGCGCAATATTAATGCGAAAATTGCCCTAATTGTCTTAAAATGGGCTGATGGCAATGCAGGTAATACTTTAGCCACTTTAAATTCCTTTGTTTATTTGCTTAATGATGGAGTATATGTCTAACCGCACCAAGCTATGCAATTTTATTATTTGAGGCAATCGTATGAGGAATAATAAAAACAGCGCGTTATTATATCAATAAGGTTTAAAAATGAAAGTTCGCCACTCGATTATTATGTTTAGTTTTATAAGCGTTGTTTTTTTGCCAATGCTTATTGTTGCTTACTATCTATATTTTATCGCCGAAGATCAGTACAGCTCAAGTGTTGGGTTTTCAGTGCGCAGTGTTGAAGTTTCATCTGCTAATGATATATTGGGAAGCCTTTCCAATATTAAAGGCGTATCTTCGGGGAGCTCTAAGGATTCCGATGTTTTGTTCGAGTTCATCCAAAGTCAACAAATGGTAGAGCAGGTTAATGCTAGAATAAACTTAAGACAGATTTATACCAAACCTAAATATGATCCGATCTTTTCATTTACAAAAGATGGCTCAATAGAGGATTTGCTAGACTATTGGGACCGGATGGTGAAAATATATTACGATTCCGGCACCGGTCTAATTGAATTACGTGTGAACGCATTTACCGCAAATGATGCGCAGATAGTTGCGCAAGAAATATTCTACACAAGTTCACAAATGATAAATGAACTATCAGCGATTGCGCGAGAAGATAGTACGCGATACGCAAAAGAAGAGCTTGATAAAACAGTGGTTCAATTAAAGGAAGCGCGTAAAAATATCACTCTTTACAGAACAAGGACGCAAATTGTCGACCCAACAGCAGATGTTCAGGGGCAAATGGGGCTATTATCAAGTTTACAAAGTCAATTGGCGGAAACCTTAATTAATTTTGATTTGTTAAATGAAGTAACTAGAGCTGATGATCCGCGTGTTGAGCAGGCAAAGCTAAAAGTAGAGATTATACAAAAGCGAATAGAAGAAGAACGAAAGAAATTTGGACTGGGGAACGAAGCCGGTGACGAAACTTTTTCTGATCTGGTTGGTCAGTATGAGGCTTTGGTGGTTGACCAAGAATTTGCAGAACAATCATATCTAGCCGCTAGGGTATTATTTGAATCGGCACTTTCAGAATCGCGCAGGCAAAGCAGATACCTAGCAGCCTATGTTAAGCCCACACTGGCCGAAACGCCAGAATACCCCGAACGCCTTTTCTTGGTGGCCACAATTGCTATGCTGCTGGGTATGGCATGGTCTATATCTATTCTAATTGTATATAGCATCAAAGATAGGCGATAGAGGTGCGATGATACAGTTTAAAAACGTTTGTAAATCATTCTTGATAAACGGAACACGAACAACAATAGCAGACGACATAAATGTAATTTTTCCCAGCAATACTAGTGTGGCGCTTTTGGGGCGTAATGGCGCTGGGAAATCAAGTTTGTTACGTATGATTTCGGGAACTATGGACCCAAACCGGGGGAGAATAGAATATACAGGCGCAGTATCATGGTCTGTGGGCTTTGCCGGAAGTTTTCATGCTGATTTATCAGGCGCACAAAACACACGGTTTATTGCGCGTATATATGGTGTTGATAGTGATAATTTGATTGAATATGTTAAGGATTTCGCAGGTCTTAAAGAGCATTATTACTTACCCTTCCGAACATACTCTTCGGGAATGAGGGCTCGTTTGGCATTTGGTGTATCAATGGGTATTAAGTTTGACACTTATCTTGTAGATGAGATTACGTCTGTTGGAGATATGGCATTTCGCAATAAATGTGTTGCTGTATTTGAAGAACGGATGAAGGATAGTGGTGCGATCGTTGTATCTCATTCAATAGGCGTGGTTCGCAAAATGTGCACTTCTGGCGCGGTTTTGGAAAATGGCAAGCTTACATATTATGAAGACTTGGAAGAGGCTATTGTAGTGCATAATATGAATATGGGATTATAAATTACTACTCCAATCATAAAAAGAGACAGTTAGATTTAAATGCGTCTGCTCGATAAGATGTGGCGTACTCTAGTTACTTAAAAGTTACTGAGCTATCAGATCTATCAAAGTTTAAACATTGAATGATGGAAGATTTTGGCTGATTACACGGCTCCATGCGGTCACATGTTGCTCAGCTACAAACACGATATCATTTGGGCGAAGTTGCATTTTAGTTGCCAGTAATAAATTCACTGCATTTTTAGCATTTGTTATGCCCCAAGATATTTTGTTTATTTTGAATTAAATATTACTACCTTAACTTTCTTATCCGGAAGAACGAGTGAGGCACAGATAAATTGACCTGAGTCCCTAAAACTCCAGCAAAATGATCAAACCAGAAAAACTAGATCGAAGTGGCCCAAGGCTGGTAGCATATGCAAAACCAAAAGGTACAGGCGACAAGTGGATGGTTATAAAGCCTACGGTAATTCCAGCGACACCAGATGGCCACTATCTCCTACTTTGCAACACCTTATATTGATTGCTTTAGAAAAAAGCTGCCATGATCACTTTAAAAGATAAAATCATCTAGAGTTATGACACCGATAAAGTCTCTGAGCGTGATGCTTTCTGCACCGAAGGAAATTACGGTGCTAACGCCCGAAGATTGGTCGACCGTAAGATCGCCAAGGCCTGTCACGCCAGAGTGTGCAGAGAAGTCCATTTGATCAAAGCCATCCTCCCAGTCACGGATCACGTCAATGCCGGAGCCGTCTGCGAAGATAAAGATATCCGCACTGTTATCCGTACCACCACCAAACAGTTGGTCATTACCCGCGCCACCGGTCAGCGTATCCGCCCCGACATTGCCAAACAACACATCATTGTTCGTGCCGCCTTTCAAGGCATCATTACCCGCATTGCCCACTAAAGTGATAGCCGTGGTTTGCGCGCTGGCATCGATAGTTTCAGAACCAGCCACTCCGTCAACCCGCTCGACGTTAGTCCATGAGCTGTCGAGCGTTACTGTGATACCCGCTTTGGTTATCACCGCCCGGTCAACCCCCGCACCGCCATCTGTAACAATGTCGCCGGCTTCGTCGATGTAAAAGAAGTCATCGCCAGCACCGCCCGAGAACGTATCGGCGCCCGCATCACCAAACAAAAAGTCCTGACCGCCACCGCCAATAAGGCTGTCATTGCCAATGTTGCCGAACAGAAGATCAGATCCTGAGCCACCGATCACCAGATCATTACCGGCGTTGCCGTTAATCACAAGATCTTCCGAGGAACCCGCACCATTGATTGTGTCGTTGCCGACTGATGCGTTAAATCGCTCAATACTTGTCCAACCGCTAACGTTGATATCGATACCGACAACCCCGTTCGTAATCCGGGCGCGATCGAGCCCACTTCCGCCGTCTGCCATATCACCTGCGTCATCGATGAAGAAGGTATCGTCATCTGCTCCGCCAAACATTGTGTCAGCGCCCGAACCACCGTGAAGCACATCAATCCCTGCACCCCCTGTGAGCGTATCTGATCCAGCCTCACCGAACAGAAAGTCCGATCCTGTGCCACCGGTCAGACTGTCATTGCCGACACGTCCGAACATAATCAAGCCGGTTGAATTCCCGGTGGCATTGATCGTATCATTCCCGCTGTTGCCATCAATCCGATTGACGCCTGTCCAGCCGCCAACGGTCAGGTTGATACCGGCAAGATTGTCGATACGAACTCGATCTGTCCCGGAGCCGCCATCAATTGAATCGCCACTGTCATCGACGAAGAATAAATCATTGCCGGCCCCACCAAACATCGTGTCAGCACCAGCACCGCCAAACAGGATATCGGATGCTGCACCACCGTTTAAGGTGTCGTTACCTATACCGCCCTGCAATGTTGTTTGCGAGAATCCGGCAGCGGTCAGATCATCATTGCCCGCGCCGCCGGTTAATAAAACAACGTTGCCGGTTTGGCCTGTAGCATCGATTGTATCGTTGCCACCGGCACCGTCCACACGCTCCACTCCCGTCCAACCTGCAAGCGACAGATTGACGCCGGCTGCATTGTTCACACGCGCACGGTCATTGCCCGCGCCGCCTGAAACGACGTCCCCGGCCTCACCAATGAAAAATGTGTCATTGCCCGCGCCGCCGATAAAGCTGTCATCCCCCGCGCCGCCAAACAGAATGTCGTTATCAGCACCACCATCAAGCGTGTCGTTGCCAGCACCACCATCAAGCGTGTCGTTGCCGCCACCACCGAAAAGCGTGTCCAAACCATCCCCACCAAACAATGTATCAATCCCGCCCTGACCAGTAAGTGTGTCATTGCCACCAAGCCCATCTAATTGATTGTCAAAACCATCACCTGATAGATTATCGCCGCCCGTATTTGAACCGCGAACCTCTTCAATTCCAGCGATAGAATGCGTGAACGCAACGCCATCCCATGTACCCGATGCGGTTCCGGCCGCCAAATCGACAGTCACACCGTTAACAACGCCAACCCGGTCGTAGCGCAGCAGGTCATTACCGGCCCCACCGTCAAGTGTATCGCTGCCGGTTCGTAGGACAAATCGTTCGTCAGCAGCACTGCCGACAATCGTATCCGCGAAGTTTGTTCCCCTGATTTCAAGATTGCCACCGGTTCCAGTCGCATTGATTGTATCGGATGACCCCCACCCATCATTGGAAACAACACCCGTTGCAAGGTTCACGTTTATGCCTGTAACGCTTTGTCGATAATCCACCCGGACAATACCGCCATTTAATTGGATATTGAATGTATCAACTCCGTCAAGACCGCGAAGCTGCATCCAGCTATTGGCGGCCTGCGTGATATTAAAGGTGTCATCTAAGTCTGCGCCAACCAGCGATAGGCCACCATCGCCAAACCACCCTGCGGCTAACGGAGCAGTAACATCAGTGATGGTATCTGTGCCGTTTACGCCCTTATCTATTGTGCCGGTGTTTGCGCCAGCATCAATGGTCGCAGTAATGGGGCCGAGTAGCTCATAAGTGAGAACCTGCCAGCCGTTAGCATTATCGGTAAATATAATGGTGTCATTTCCGGTAGAGCCATTAATGGTATCACCAATACTGGCATCATTATCGCCGGAGTTAATAACGTCATTGCCATCACCACCGAACAGATTGTCGTGACCGTCACCGCCAAACAAAGTATCGTTGCCGCCATCGCCAAGCAATATGTCATTTCCGGCAAGACCGGTAAGCGTGTCATTACCGCCGCCGCCATCTAACAGGTTGTCAAAACCATCACCCGATAAACTGTCATCGCCGGTGTTTGACCCGCGAACCGATTCAATCCCGGCGATTGTGTGCGTGAAAGCATTTCCATCCCACGTGCCTGAAGCGGTTCCTGCCACCAGATCCACAGCAACACCATTAACCACGCCACCACGGTCATAACGCAAAAGGTCATTGCCTGCGCCACCATCAAGAGTATCGCTGCCGCCTTTTAGAATAAACCGCTCATCAGCACCACTACCGACAATCGTATCTGTGAAGTTCGATCCTCTGATTTCAAGTTGGCCAGTTGTTCCGGTTACATTGATTGTATCAGTTGACCCGTCCCCGTCGTTGGAAACGGCACCCGTTGAAAGATCAACGTTTATACCGCTTGCGGCCTGACTGTAATCAATGCGAACCTGGCCGCCGTTTAAAGTGGTATTAAATGTATCAGCGCCCGCGCCACCCCTGACCTGCATCCAAGTGTTACCTGACTGTGTGATGTTGAATATATCACTAAAGCCAGTACCGTATATGCCCAAACCACCAGTGGTCCACCCGGATACCAATGGGTTAATTATATCCGTTATTGTATCTGTGCCATTCGCACCCTTATTGACCGAGGCAGTGTTTGTGCCACCATTTACCGACACACCAATTCCGGCATCAAGATTGGCATAGTTTACAACATGAAAGCCGTCTACGACATCAGAAAATATGATCGAGTCATTTCCCACTGAGCCGTTAATAATATCAAACCCGGTATTCCCACCATCGTTGTCGCCCGGGTTAAGGACGTCATTGCCAGTGCCGCCATCTAGTAGGTCATTTCCTGCTCCGCCCAGCAAAGTATCATCGCCACCCGGCGCCGAGATATCAGAGGTGGTTGTGCCGGGATTAAAACCAAAGGGAATTACAGCGCCGGGGGCAAAAGCAGCCAAAGGACCCGTGGTGGGGACTTGGCCCTCTCCGGTGATTGTTCCCTCAAAGGTATTAAAGTCAGCTAATGTAGTCATGACCGGTAACGCGTCACCGCCAATAACCGTAATAAATTCTGTTTCGGTGCCACCGATATTAAAGCCTGCATTGAATAATACAGTCGATTTACCCGCACCCCAATTTATAAAAAAGATCTCCGTCCATAGCGCATCATCAATTGAAAGCCCGCCCGGCGCTAAAATGGCAAAATCATCTTGAGCAACTGTTATGTCTGCAAAACCATCAATATTACTGGATGCCCCTGGATTATCGTATGTATAGCTAAACCCGGGCACCGCATCCGCGGCGCCAATAATGTACGAAACTGTTGAGTCAAAGCTGTCCGCATCATCATTTACATCAAATGTAAGGCTGAAACTTGGAATTGTGTATTGTGTTGCGGGTATATCGGCGCCGCCAAGCAAGACATCATTACCTGCCCCACCATCAAGCGTATCGTCACCAACCCCGCCATTGATAGTGTCATCGCCCAGTCCGCCAAAAATGGTGTCGCCTAGCTGGCCGCCAGTGATCACATCATCTTCGCCAGACACAGCCCCAACAGGTGAATCATATGGAATGATTGTACTTGGCGCAAAGGGGCCAGTCGTGATTTGCGCATCGGATGTGATAGTTGCATCAAAGGCCTGAAATTGGGCCAGACTGTTGATTGTCGGTAAAGGATCACCGCCCAAAACCATCACAAATTCTGTCTCTACACCGCCAATATCAAAGATAAAGAGCATTATTTCAGTCGTGTTGGTTCCGCCCCACTCTAATGAAATCGCCTCCGTGAAAATTGCGGAGCTTAGCGGAATACTGTTGCCGCCAACAGTGGCGTGGTAATCGGGGCTTGTAATGGTTATATCGGTGCCCGATCCATCGTATGTATATGACAACCCTACAGAGCCATCCGGCGCCACAATGGTAAAATCAGTGTTTGGCGTAAAGCTCGTAGCAATATCAGTAATGGGATCAATTACTATGCTAAAGCCAGGTATTGTATAAGTTGTCATAATAAATTTCCCCAAGGATATCAAATAAACCTTAACTATTGGGGAGAATCATTGGGTTTACAAGTAAAAATTTATCAACGATCTGTTTCTATATAGTATTAAATCCCTATATTAATCGATGCATGATAGTTGGCTGGTACAATGATCGACATATTAAAATACAACCCCTTATTATGCCTAAAAGTAACGGCATTAGAAGAAATACTATGCCTTAAATACTAAAAGGCTACTGAGCTATCAGATCTGATAAATTGGCGATATTGAATGTTGGAAGCATTTGACTGATTACACGGTTCCATGCGGTCACATGTTGCTCTGCCACAAACACGATATCATTTGGGCGAAGTTGCATTTTAGTTGCCAGTAGCAGGTTCACCGCATTTTTAGCATCTAAATGATATGCGATCACTGATGTGTCGGAACTGGTGCCGCGCAGGATGTAAATTTGACTTAAGTCCCCTTCACGGGTTCTGATGCCATTTTCTGAATATATAGCATCTGCAACAGATGCTATATTGTTAAACGGTAAAGGGAAGCGCCCCTGTTTGGCAACTTCGCCTGCTAGATACACATAATCGCGTTTTACCGCACCAAGTTCTAATTTGGTTAGGAATGTTTTGCGCTCGACTTCGGATTGCTCTCGCTTAAGGTCTGTTTTGATTTGAGCGGTGGCAACGGCAGCCGAGTTTGCATCATTAATTGCTATTTGTTTCCGGAAACTATTTTCGACATGAATACTGTCACCGTCTTGTAATATAAAATTTTGCAGATCTGGTTGTCCTTGGATCTGTTGAAGAGGTATAATATATTCCTTATTGTTCCGGAGAATACGAATTGTTGTGTATTCGGGCGTTAAAGACACTATACCACCCGCATTTTGCAAAGCATTTTGCAAAGTTAATGGTTTCATAGTGATGGGGACAGCTTTCGGGAAATTTACAGAGCCGTCAACGGAAACGCTTCGGGCATTAAACTCTATGATTTCAAGAGAAAACTTTGGATCTATCTGATTTTCTACTAGTGCTTGAAAAATTGTTGCTTCGGCTTCTTCTATTGTTTGGCCAGCAATCGCAATGCGGCCAATGTCAGGAATAGAAATCGCGCCGTCATCCTGAATTGTATAACCTTGGTGTTTATTCTGGGCCGCTATAAGCGCAGATAGTGCTGTGGTTGAAACCGTGGCCGGCGTTGCTAACAAAACGACATCCGATATGCCTATTTTATAAGGGCTGGATTTGGTGCGTGTTGGTAAATTTATCTGTAAATTCTGGATTCTTTTATGTGTCAGATGTTGAAGTGTATCCACGGTTCCGTCTTGTATTGAAAATGAGGTCTGATTGAATGCACCCGGAAGTTGTTTTGGAATGTAGGGCACTGCGTTTGCATATTTGATTGATTGGGGCGTAATTTCCACAACGTTTATATTATCAGATGCGCTATTAACTGCAGGTGAAGTGTATATTGCGCTGCAGGCAGACAATCCGAGAAAACAAACAAAGACTATGGATTTAATAATAGACACAGGGCAACCTACCTTTAGTCACCACCTAAAGGCGAGTTTGTGAAGATTTTATTAACCATTAAACAATAAAGATTAATTTCTTCCTAGAATGGAAAGTAGTGCATATCGAACTGGATTAAAATGAACGTTCCATTTTTTAAAACCAAACTTTCAGAGACGGCGATACAAGCAGTAACAGATGTTCTTACTTCAGGATGGCTTACAAGTGGGGAACAATCCACACTTTTTGAATGCGAATTTGAAAAGTTTATCGGCGGTAATGTAAAAGCATTGACGGTAAACTCTGCAACTGCCGGTCTGCATTTAGTTCTTGAAGCAATGGGGGTGGGGCCGGATGATGAAGTGATCGTGCCAACATTAACATTTACGGCAAGTGCAGAGGTTGTGCGGTATTTGGGCGCAAAAGTGGTTCTTGTCGATATCGACCCAGAAACGCTTTGCGGTGACTTTGCTGCAATAGAGGCCGCAATAACACCTCGAACCAAAGCTGTTGTTTTCGTGCATTTTGGGGGGTATCCCGTCGATATTACCCCGCTCATAAGTACATGCAAACGTTCTGGCTTGCGTTTGGTAGAAGACGCTGCACACGCTATACCATCACGCATAGGGAACAAGCATATTGGAACTATGGGCTCGGATGCAGCGGTATTCAGTTTCTATGCCAACAAACCCATGACCACAGGTGAGGGCGGTATGATTATTACCACCATTCAAAAAGTCGCAAACCGTTGTCAGCTAATGCGAACACATGGGATTGATCGCGATACTTTCGCGCGATTTACAGGGAAAAGCCACCAGTGGCACTATGATGTTGTTGAGGCTGGCTATAAATACAATTTAACAGATATTGCCGCCGCCATTGGGCGTACACAACTGCAAGAGGTTGACAAATTGCGCATCGGTCGAAAGCGCAATGCTGAATGGTACGATACCGCTTTAGAGGGCTTGCCGCTAACAAAGCCGCCTAGACCAAGCGAAAAAAGTGATCATTCATGGCATCTATATCCAATACAGCTGCATGGCGGTAGCAAGACAAGAGAGAAAGTAATCAGATTATTCGCAGAGCGTGAAATCGGATATTCTGTTCATTACACGCCTTTGCATCGGCTAACCTATTGGGCAAAACTCGCTAGAATCCCACAAGACGGGCTACCTTTTGCGGACACATACTTTGATGGTTGTCTGACGCTACCAATTTTCCCGACAATGAACAAAAATCAAAATGATCTGGTTGTAGCAACATTAAAGGAAGCTTTGCTTGTATGATAAAGCGCGTATTTGACATTACTGTAGCTGCGATTGGGCTAGCCATTTTATGGCCGGTTTTCCTGGCTTGTGCGGGTTTTATTTGGCTGGGAGATGGCGGACCAATATTGTTTACTCAGGCAAGGGTCGGTCTTGGTGGGAAGCAATTTTATATACGGAAATTTCGCACTATGCTTGCCGGTAAAAAGCAATCGGGTAGTTCTATTACAGTTGCAAATGACGACAGGATTACGCCAATTGGCAAGATCTTGCGACAGATGAAACTTGATGAACTTCCCCAGTTAATAAACGTTCTGTTGGGTGATATGAGCCTGGTTGGGCCGCGCCCTGAAGTGCCACATTTGTTTTTGCAATATCCCAAAGATCTACAAATTGTCATGATAGGTTTGCGTCCCGGCATTACTGATTTTGCGTCGCTTGAATACTTGGATGAAAACGGCTTATTGAAAGATGTTGATGACCCCGAAAAAGTATACCTAGAATATATTTTACCCAGAAAATCAGCGTTCATAAAAAAATATGCAAAGAAGAAATCTTTTCTCACAGACTTAAGCCTAATCACACGAACGGTTTTAAAATTGACGCGTTAAATTGTGTTTTATGCGGTATGTTTTTGTGTGTAACCGCTTCGCGCGCCAAGGATAGCCCGCAGGCTATCAAGATATAAAATATAGTAAAACGTGTACCGTTATGCGCAAGACCATACAGCATAGGCGCGCCCGCAATACCTGTCATTGCTATTATACTAAAGTTTTTCACCAGATGTTTTGCCCATACATAAAGAAAGCCTGTGTAAAGCAGGAATCCAATAAAGCTGTAATTCACTAGGTTGTATATCAAGGTGCTGTGCACCTCATGTGTCAGAATTTCCCGTACCTTGTCGCTTCCGAGTCCAAAAAATATTTCACCCGGCGTGTCAAAATGTTGAAACATCAGATACCCGCGCTGATAAAGCGTATCATCACCATCAGTGCCAATATTATGCAAACGTTGTAACGCGTATGCTTGTTCAAAATATCCAGAATTTATAAAATAGGCTATGCAAACAGGAATTATAATAAAGGCAAAGAGGCTTATAATCCAGTGTACACGATTTGTAACCAATATACTGAAAACAAATAATATAAGCGAAAAAGCTATTAGTCCTGCCTTCGAGAGAGCAGCTAATATAAGTATAAGCCCGGCAATAAGAAGCAGCGCTACAATGGGCATATTTATTGAGCGCGCCAGGTGCAAGTTAAGTGCTACCGCACCTAGGCATACAGCGAAATATGCCATTTGGTTCGGGTTATTGAATGTACCGGTAGCGCGAATTAGGGTGTGGTTTCCAGAGTATGAAAAACCAGACAGCAAGACGCTTGTTGCTGCAACTAAACTAGCCGAACAGATGCCTAGAATAAAAAATTGACGTTGATTTTGTGAGGCTTGCTCAAAGTACTTACGAATGAAAACCAGAATGCAGAGATTAAATAGTGTGAAAATAGGTTGCATCATGGACGCGCTGGCCGCGCCGCCAACGACGGCAATAGTTTCACGCACAAGGCTAAACAGGAACAAAGCACCTAGCAGCCTGTCTTCGGTATGTATTGTTATCTTTCCGCCCGTCAAAGAGCAGAGGAAAAATAAACTAAGAAACAAATGTGAAGGCTGTGGGAGGCCGGATGGGAAATAATATATTGGAAGAGTGCCCAATCCTAGAAATAATAAAATGCCACGCATAGATTTCATCGTATTAGGCGCCCGATAAATTTCATAACAACTCATTAACCAATCTCGATTATCTGTAATTACGTTATAAATTTTTGGTTAATTTTATCTAAAACGTGAAAGGTAAATGTGTTGGTGATGTGAGACAAATCAATATTCTATATATCGGTGGTTATGGGCGCTCGGGATCGACCATATTAGAAAAAATATTAACATCTCACCCTAAAATTACGGGTGGTGGGGAAATATTTCGCATGGCTGAAATATTTTCTGATCATTTGGCGCAATGCACTTGTGGCGAGCTTCTTAAAAACTGCCCTGTATGGGGTGAGGTTCGTATTGCCGCCGCAAAAGAGGCGTTACGATACGGCGGGTTTGCTGAACTACATGCAACATTGATGCGGGTGGATGGTCGGACAAATAAAAATCAAAAACACAATGCTATGGATTTAGACGTGTGGTTACGCATTAATAGAATCGCATTCAAAGTACTACACTCTGAAAAACCAGCTGCGATATGGATAGTGGATTCCTCAAAAACAGCGCGAGGTGCAGCCCGACGACCTTTGCGCTTAATTGATCACGGTGCTGATGTGCATTTTATCGAAATGAGGCGCTCTTTGAATTCGGTACTCGGATCTGTTTCTAAAGGGTCAAATCGCGCGATTGAAGGCGGTAAAAACATAAATCCCGACCATGTTTCAAAAACCAAACAATGGCTGCGCGCTTATGCCGGTTGGGTTATGGCCAATGCTGCTGCAGAAACTATTACGCAAAAAATTGACGATCATGCACTGGGTCTAAAATTTGAAGATCTTACCGCTAATCCTGATGTGCAGTTAGAAAGAATAACTAACTGGCTTGGGCTTTCATTTAATCCAGATTGGGAAGCGAAGATGATCGAAACACCAAGGCATATGATAGGCGGGAACCGTAACCGGTTTAATCAGGAGAGTGTTCACCGAACAACGCAGCCGTATAAAGGTGATGCCATTGGCGACATCGGTTTGGGTGTGGTGCGACAACTTGCCAGATTGGGTGTGATTTGAAAGATTTTGCGCTTCCATATCGGTATCGCCCGTATCTTGCGGGCCTGATCACAAACGTCAGAAATCATGCTTTTTGGCTGCACCAACAAGGATCATTACCCTCGGTACTTATTATTGGGGCGCAAAAAGCCGGGACAACATCCCTATTTGATATACTGTCCCAACATCCAGAAATATCCACATCTAAGATGAAGGAAGTGCACTTTGCTGACCGCAATTGGTGGCGCGGTCAAAGCTGGTATAAAAGATGCTTTCCGAAAACGCCCAGCATAACTATGGAAGCAACGCCAAACTACCTATTCGCACCATTTGCAGCCGAGCGAATGATGCAGGTTGTTCCCGATGCGCGTTGTATTGCTATTCTGCGCAACCCCATTGAACGTGCATATTCACATTATAAATACGAATACAGGCGCGGTGGTGAGCGTTATTCTTTTGAAGACGCACTTGCGGCAGAGGCGGAGCGTACGGATAGCGATTGGGCGCGCGCGGAATTAGATCCGGAGTTTTGGTCATTTGCACTTCAACATCAAAGTTATATGCGGCGTGGATTATATGCAGCGCATTTGGCTAAGTGGGAGGCAATACTACCTAGAAACAGGTTGCTGGTTATTGAAGATCAGGACATTTTTCAAATGCCCCGCCTAACACTTGAAAAAATACAGGCATTTATTGGCGTTACCCAACAGAAAAACTTGTGTTTAAGCCACAAGAACAAGGGTGTGTATAAAACAAAAAAACCGCAGTTCCCGAGAACACTAACACAGTATTTTACTGATGACGGTAAGGCTCTTAAGGCGCGATATGGTGCACGGTTTTCTTGGTTGTTAAGTGAACTGGCGTAATGCACCCAAGTTGCGGTAATGCAGTTTTGTAACTAATGCGATCTGCATTCCTGCCAAGACGATAAGAATTATTAATTCCAACCCAAGTTGTAATGAGTAATTAATATGCACTGAGTAATTTACTGCAAAATGACAAGCGACATAAATCAATAAAACAGGCACACTGCTTGATATTGCTACGGTCTGTGTATGCCAGTTTCGACCGACTAAAGTGGCTGCTGATCTGCTGGATAATGCCCAAAAAAGAATAGCACCGGCACATTCAGCCCAAGCAAAACCTATTACCCCAATGCGGGTGGCGGGATAAGCGCACATCAACAACACGCCTGCCCATAAAATGTAATAAATCACCCTTTGCCATGCCCGACCGTACGCACGCATTGTCGCCTCGTTGATTTTAGAGCATGTGCGAAAAGTTAAAGCCAAGGTTAAGACCCGCAATATCGGCGCAGATGCAACCCAGTTTGGCCCAAACAGTAGGGTAATAATAGTTTCTGCATTAAGAAATAAAAAGGCAGACGTAGGAAGAAACCCTGAAATTAATATTAAAGTAGATAAATCAAATAACTGTCCGTTATTTAGGCCTTGGACAATGTTCTTGCGAAACATCGGGGTTAGTAGTTTGTCAAAAACCTGTCCAATGGTAAAAGCACCTAACATGTAAATTTGCAGTGCACGGCTATAAAATGCTGCTGTTGACGAAGAAATCAAGACGCCAATAATCAAAATATTCGCCTCCCGAACGAATGTGTTTAAGCCTGAGGCGATAAAATAGCCGCCTGAAAGTGCAACCATTTCAAGGGTTTTTTTCCCGTGATAATGTGCCTGTATGCTTACAGCATTATAAATCTGAAATAACACGCATGAAATCAGACTGTGTAAAAATATTCCAATGACAAGATATAGCGCCCCCAGATCAAGCTTTATACAGAGCCATAGTGCAAGTGCATACCCTACAATGTAACTGCCCTGTTCAATGACCGTATGTTGTTTGACCCGTAGCGTTTTTAACAAATCCGCGCTGGATAAGGTTGAAAAGCTACGCGTTGCTATTGCGCCTACCATCATTAAGGCTATCAAATACCCTCGGGTTGGTGCGATTTTTTCAAAAACAAGTGTAAGCCCTAATGCAACAAGAATAGCGCAAATTCCCGAAAGCACTGTCAGCAAGCCAAGACTTTCAAACCTTACATAATCCTTTTGATCAATTTGATAATAGCTTTGCACAATAGCAACTTCAAACCATGGCCAAACCAGATGATAGATTGCAAAAAAAATGGCGGCCGTCCCAATATCGGCGGGAGTAAACAAGCGAGATGATATAACAAGTATAATTAACTGTGTTGACGTACGCAGGATTACTCCGAGACCCATAATGCTAAAGTTCATTTTGTTTGATCCGGTTCAGAAATGGTTGGATTTTTAACATAAACACTTGCAATGACGGTTGGTGATTTATCGAAGACTTTGAATAGAAATGTATCAACCAGATGCGTTAGATCTTCTAGAAGCTCTCCAAAACGTCCAAGGCGCGTTTTAAATGAAAACGCTCCAAATAAACCAAAGCTGGATTGCATGGCTGAACCAGAAAAATCTTTGGGTAAAAAATATCGCCAATGTTCACTTCGTGCGCCAAATCTATCAATCAAGCACGCATATAACGGTAGGCCATTATCGATTGTAATTAATACACCATTGTCAGAAAGGTGTTTTGCAGCAATTTCTTTGAGAAAATCGTTTACATTTTGCTTAGGCTGGCTGTTACGAAATACCCCACCCAATACGGATTTCATAATGATGACATCATAGACGCCATGCAGATCAAGTATGGAGGCTTGCACCAGCTCTTTTACATATGTGGAATTGTTCTTCTCAGAAAGCAATGCAACGCGGCCTGCAACCAGACTACGTGTAGATTCATCAAAGTATGATATTTTAACTTGATTTGTGTTTCGGAAAAATAACGCACCCAAGGTGCTAACCCTACCTGCGCCCAGCTCCAGCACATGTAAGTTATTACGCTTCAGTACAGCTGTTTCATTTAATATTTTCCTTATTGGCACAGCCCAGGTGCGGCTGTTCCAACCAATACATTGCAAGAGCAAATTATAATCTTTGGGGGTCATAAAGCTTTCCATAAATGTCGGTAAGCGCTTCCATTACAAGCGGTAACGCGTAAATATTTTTTATGTCAGACTGACCCGCATCACCCATTGCGGGCAGGTCGGAATTTAATGCCTGCTCGATTGCCTTAATCATAGCCTTGCTGCCGGTAGCTGAAATCAGGATGCCTGTACCGCGCCCTTGCACAGCCTCTTGGCACCCGGGAACATCGCTAACAATGATAGGTAATGCCATTGCCATGGCTTCAAGCATTGCGCGGGGAACGCCCTCACGATATCTGGTCGGCAACACAAAAATATCTGATGCGTTTAACAACTGTGGAATATCATCACGCCGCCCCAAATAGGTAACATCTTTAGCGTAGGCATTGATGTAGGCTGTATCAATTCCATCGGGCTCATCACCTGCAGCAGGCCCAACCAATAAAAAAGCGGTATCGCGGTGGCGTTTGCGTACTTGCCTTGCGGCTTCAAGAAAGTCCAAAACGCCTTTTTCTTTCGTGATGCGTGCTATCATGATGAATGTGGTTTTGCGGTATAATTTTAATTCAGAGCGTAATGCGTCCCGTTCCGGCTTGCTTTTGAAGCGTTTCAAATAATTAATATCTATGCCGGAGCCTGGTATAAGTGATGTTTTATGGCGAGAGGCCAGATCGTTATCTACAAAGTAATTTTGATCCGTTGAGTTCTGGAAAATAGTATAATCAATGCGTTTTCTAGTTAATAAATGTAAGAATTTGTAAATCACCCGTAGTATATAATTTTTAGGGCTGCCCAAGGTGTAAATTTTACCCATGCCATTAATTGTGCGAATAACTTTAGGGCCATTAAGCCAACGCATTGCTAGCGGCGCAAGATAACAGGGCTTGGTATCATAGGCGTGTATTATTTCCGGCATCCATTCGCCAACAATTTTTCGCAACTGATGGATTGCACGTAAATCCGCGAATGGTTGGACGTTGCGGACAAGATCATAATGAAAGACTGGAAAGCCTGCTTTAGTTAATGACTGATGCATTCCTGGTGCTGCAATTGCCACATTAAACCCAACAGAACGTAAGTGGGTGAATGTGGCAAGTCGCATTGCAACATCCTCACCGGCCACCACAAGCAATTTTCGCTTGGCTGTCATGGCTCCTGCTGAACCTGTCTGTCTTTAGTGAATTGCATTTAATTGCCGATTATTTTCCATTGGTAAAATTTACTTGAGCTTTCTTGCCTTGATAAAGTAAAAAGGTTGATGAAGACGTAGATTACAATAACGAATATTGTGTTAACTAATCTTCAATGGTAGAATAATAAAAAACTGGTAATGGATCCAATCGACCTTATAAATAATAGTACAGGCTTAAACAGAACATTTTCTAACGCAGAAACCGTATAATAAGCGGTAAAAAATTGAGGTACGCAGAGTGCTATACGATATCGCTATTCAAAAAACCGCGCTCGATCATCAGGTTTTTAAAAATCCTGTACACAATTCGACTGTATTTTTATTTTATAAGCGCGCATTTGATATTATTACATCGCTGATGTTATTGCCGGTATTGGTTGCTATATGCATAATAGCAGTTGTTCTTAATGCTTTCTTTAATCGCGGGACGCTTTTTTTTACGCAAGACAGGGTCGGCATAAATAATCAAGTGTTTCAAATATATAAATTGCGTACCATGCAAGGAAGTAGTGAAGCTGGAAATTCCAGAATTACTTCATTGGGACAGTTCATGCGAGATATCCACATTGATGAACTGCCACAAATTATAAATGTTCTTATTGGGGATATGAGCCTTATTGGCCCACGACCGGAGCAGCCAGTTTTTTTTAAAAACTATGCTGCGAGTATCCAAAATTTCGCATTACGCCAATCAGTCCGCCCCGGGATTTCCGGGTTGGCGCAATTATATTATGGATACACTGATTGCCCGATTGGGGCGCAGAAGAAACTGAAATGGGATCTTGAATATATCAGGCGCCAGGGCTTTGGTATGGACAGTCATATTTATCTTCGGACTTATTCTTATGTTTTCCCGCGCATCAGTAAACGACTTATCGGGCTGGTAAAGCCAGTGCGTGATAGTTGAGCCAGAAAAATATACAGTGTTTTTTTGTTCACACAGCTAAGACTTAGCTTAATTTCTTTAGCTTATATAATATGTCTAAGGCCTCGCGTGGCGTTAGATCATCCGGAGTAATTTCTTCGAGAAATACATCTGCAGCGCTGGGTTTAAATGTGCTGGTTGGTGCTACAGGCGTAGCTGAAAATAACGGTAGTTCGTCGTATAGGGAATTGGATGCAGTGCCCTTTGTTCGATCATTTGCCTCAAGCTTTTTCAAGATCGCTTTCGCACGTAGAATTACTGCAGGTGGCAACCCAGCTAGCTTAGCGACCTGAACACCGTATGAACGATCTGCAGAACCATGACGCACTTCGTGCAAGAAAACGATATCACCTTCCCATTCACGCACTGCGACCGTTGCGTTGGTTAGCCCCGCTAACTTTGAAGATAGTTGTGATAATTCGTGGTAGTGTGTAGCAAACAAACAGCGACATTTGTTGACATCATGCAGGTGTTCCAACGTAGCCCAAGCAATAGACAAGCCGTCATATGTTGCCGTTCCGCGACCAATCTCATCCAGAATTACAAGTGCACGACTGTCTGCCTGGTTTAATATGGCTGCTGTTTCAACCATTTCGACCATAAACGTAGAACGGCCACGCGCAAGATCATCAGAGGCACCCACGCGTGAAAATATTTGTGAAACAACACCAATTCTAGCAAAGCTTGCGGGCACGTAGCTGCCGATCTGCGCAAGGATTGCTATCAATGCATTTTGACGCAAAAATGTGGATTTACCTGCCATATTGGGGCCTGTAAGTAGCCAGACAGACTTACTTTCTTCTTCACCAGCGGTCAAATTGCAATCATTTGCTACGAAATGGCCGGAAGCATCACTTTTTAACGCCAATTCAACAACAGGATGGCGCCCGCCCGTGATTTGAAAATCCAAGCTTTTCGTTAGCTCCGGTTTGGTCCAGTTTTCGGATACCGACAAATCAGCAAATGCTGAATGCACATCAATTTCGGCAAGCGCTTTTGCGCAATTACTAATTTGATTTGCATTGCTTAAAACAAATTTGCAAATCTCACTAAAGATTTCTTTTTCAATCTCAAGTATACGGCCCGCTGCGTTAAGTATTTTTGTTTCAAGTTCAGAAAGCTCAACCGTGGTAAAACGTACCGCATTTGCTGTTGTTTGGCGGTGAATGAACATATCTGAGAATTGCTCACCAAGCATTTTATCTGCATGGGTTGCAGGCGTTTCGATAAAGTATCCCAGCACGTTGTTGTGCTTAATTTTTAAGGCGCTAATACCTGTTGTTTTTACATAATTAGCCTGCAATACAAGGACGACCTTCCGGCCTTCATCACGAAGTGTGCGTAACTCATCAAGCTCAGAATTATACCCAACCTCTACAAAGCCGCCATCACGCACCAGAAGCGGGGGGTCGTTATAGATGGCGCTTTCAAGCTTTGTGACAATATGCTTATCGGTTTGAAGCTCTTTAAAGGTTTGTTGTAGCTTTTTGGGAAGATCTGTATCAGGGATTTGCGATGTGAATGCATGCGCTTGAATAAGCCCATTTTTAATTGATATCAGGTCTCTTGGAGTTCCCCTGTCCAATGAAACTCGCGTCAACGCACGACTGATGTCGGGGGTTTGCTTCAATAGGTTGCGCGCAACAAACCGGTTATCGGAATATTCTGCGAAATAGGTAACGCATTCCAGCCGATGGTTTATTGAGATGATATCGGTAGATGGATTGGCTAGCCTGACCTCTAAAAGCCTTCCGCCTGCGCCTGTTACCGTCCGGTCAATTGCGTTTAGTAACGAGCCAGACTTTTCACCTAATAGTGATCGGGTTAATTCTAAATTACGACGTGTTGCCGCATCTATATGAACGCCAGAGTTGCTTTGTTCCTGTATGGGCGGGTTCAGTAACGGGAGTTTGCCATTTTGGGTTATATCAAGATAATCAACAACCGCACCAAGGCACGATAGCTCTGGGCGTGTGAATGCTCCAAACCCATCAAGTGTTTTAACGCCGAATAAATCGCATAGTCGCTTCACGGCCTGATCGCTGTCAAAACTTGATCTTGATAAGGATGTCACGGCAAAACCGAGATCTTCGATTTGTTTCTGAAGGCTGATATCGGAGGATTCTGATATCAAGACCTCTTTCGGGGCAAGTCGTGCAAGAAGTGGACCAAGCTGTGTGTGGCTACAGTTTTGAACATAGAAATCACCTGTTGATACATCAACCCAAGACAAGGCGCATTCGCCACGGATGTTTGCAAAGCTACATAGAAAATTATGTTGTCGGGCGTTCAGCAGGCTGTCTTCTGTTAATGTGCCCGGCGTTACTAGTCGCACAACTCCCCGTTTAACCACAGATTTAGAGCCACGTTTTTTTGCTTCGGCAGGGTTTTCCAACTGCTCGCAAACTGCCACACGAAAACCCTTGCGGATCAATGTTAAAAAATAACCTTCAGCAGCATGATGTGGCACACCGCACATGGGAATGTCTTCGCCTAAATGTTTGCCCCGCTTTGTCAGCGCTATATCAAGCGCCTGCGAGGCATGCACCGCATCATCGAAAAACATTTCATAAAAATCGCCCATGCGGTAAAATAGCAATGCATCGGGATAATCTGCCTTTATCGACAGAAATTGTGCCATCATAGGCGTTACGGCACTAATCGGTGCGGACACTGCTTACAACCCCCAAGGTTATGCTTTGGCGTAAGATAGCCAACACACATTCGATGGGAAAGGCCAAACGGGAAAGTTTCTTGTATGTTGACGTTAAAACCCGTAAAACGGTGTATTCAAAAGTAGTTTAATATTAAACTAAATGGGGAATTCGATGGGAAAAAAACGTAAAGTGACCGATGAAGAGGCTTTAAATTATCATTTAGAGCCAAAACCGGGCAAAATTGAAATTATTCCATCTACTGCTATGTCCACACAAAGGGATTTGTCTTTAGCTTACACCCCGGGTGTAGCAGCGCCCGTGAATGCAATCGCTGAAAATCCGGAAACGGCGTACGATTACACTTCCAAGGGCAACATGGTTGCCGTCATAACCAATGGTACGGCTATTTTGGGTATGGGAAATCTTGGCGCATTGGCTTCAAAGCCTGTGATGGAAGGTAAATCAGTTCTTTTTAAGCGTTTCGCAGATGTGAACTCGATTGATTTGGAGCTGGATACTGAAGATGCGGATGCCTTTGTCAATGCGGTAAAGCTAATGGGCCCAAGCTTTGGTGGTATCAATCTGGAAGACATCAAAGCACCTGAGTGTTTTATCATTGAGCAACGCTTAAAAGAGTTGATGGACATTCCGGTGTTTCACGATGATCAGCATGGAACAGCAGTGATTTGTGCAGCGGGCCTGCTTAATGCGCTGAAAATCGGCAACAAGAAAATTGAAGATGTTAAGGTTGTGTTGAACGGTGCTGGCTCGGCCGGCATTGCCTGCCTTGAATTAATCAAAGCAATGGGTGCAAAGCATGAAAACTGCTTGATTTGTGACACAAAGGGCGTGATTTATCAGGGCCGCACAGAGGGTATGAACCAGTGGAAATCTGCACATGCCATTAAGACAAAAAAACGTACTTTGTTAGAGGCCATGACAGGCGCGGATGTTATATTGGGCGTCTCTGTCAAAGGTGCAATAACCCAGGAAATGGTCAAAGCCTTAGCACCAAATCCGGTAATTTTTGCAATGGCAAACCCCGACCCTGAAATTACACCTGAAGAAGTTCACGAAGTACGCCCTGATGCGATCATGGCCACGGGGCGTTCCGATTATCCAAATCAGGTGAATAATGTGCTTTGCTTTCCGTACATTTTCCGCGGTGCACTGGATATTAACGCGCGTACTATCAACGAAGAAATGAAAATTGCCTGCGCGCATGCTTTGGCCAATTTGGCACAAGAGGATGTACCCGATGAGGTTGGGTTGGTTTACGGCCAGAAACTGTCATTTGGTCCAGAATATATCCTGCCAACGCCATTTGACCCGCGTTTGATCCACATTGTGCCACCAGCAGTTGCCAAGGCGGGTATGGAATCCGGGGCTGCGCGGCGACCCATTATTGATATGGATGCTTATGTTTTGGGCTTGAAGTCTCGGCTTGATCCCGTTGCCTCTGTTTTGCAGGCAATGTTTGTGCGTGCGCGTAATATTCAGGCGCGCATGTTGTTTGCTGAAGGCCAAGATCCGAAAGTGCTGCGTGCAGCAGTTGCTTATACGCGGGCAGGTCTGGGTCAGGCTGTTGTGATTGGTAGAGAGCTGAACGTTAAACAAATGCTTGATGATGCAGGTATGGGTGATGCGTATGATGAAATTGAAGTTGTTAATGCAGCGAATACAGAGCATTTTCAGACGTATAAAGATTTCTTGTACGAACGTTTGCAGCGCAAAGGTTATGATAAGATTGATGTACATAAGTTGGCATCACGCGATCGGCATGTATTTGCCGCATTAATGATACAACACGGTCATGTTGACGCGATGGTTACGGGTGCAACGAAAAAGTCTGCACATGTAATGCGTTTGCTGAATCATGTGTTTGACGTGTCACCCGGAAACGGTGTTGTCGGGGTGAATGCCATTCTAAAACACGGTCGATTAGTTTTGGTGGCTGATGCCTTGGTCAATGAATGGCCTGATGAAAATGATTTGGCGGATATTGCCGAACATGGCGCTAAGGTTGCGCGGAATATGGGGCTGGAGCCACGGGTTGCCTTTGTTAGTTTCTCGAATTTTGGGTATCCACCATCAGAGCGCGCCGTGAAGATGAAAAAAGCGGCAAGTGTTTTGGATAAGCGCGGCGTTGATTTTGAATATGAGGGCGAAATGACGGTTGATGTAGCGCTAAACACGAAGATACAAGAAGAATATCCGTTCTGCCGTTTGACAGGCCCGGCTAATATTCTGGTGATGCCTGCACGTCACTCTGCTTCAATATCCGTTAAAATGATGCAGGAGCTGGGTGGAGCAACAGTAATCGGGCCAATTATGTCAGGGATCGAAAAAGCCATTCAACTGTGTTCGATGACATCGTCTTCAAACGATGTTTTGAACATGGCTGTTATGGCGGCTTGTGATACGGAAAGAATGAAAGGTCATTAACCTTTCATTCCTTCCCAAAAGCCTTTGACCTTGCCAAAAAAGTTTTGACTCTCGGGGCTATTATTTTTGCCGAGAGTTTCAAATTCCTTTAAAAGCTCTTTTTGTTTTGCAGACAAGTTAACTGGTGTTTCCACTCCAATTTCCAAGAATAAATCACCTTTTGCATTGCTGCGCAAACCCGGCATACCTTTGCCTTTTAAGCGCATTTGTGTGCCTGATTGCGAACCATTAGGAATTTTTACACGGCTTTTTCCGCCATCGATTGTAGGCACTTCTATTTCACCACCTAATGCGGCAGTGGCCATAGCAACCGGAATACGGCAATAAATATTCGGCCCTTCGCGCTCGAATATATCATGATCTGCAACTTCGATGAAGATATACAGATCACCCGTTGGGCCACCACGCGAGCCAGCTTCGCCTTCGCCTGCCAGTCGAATACGTGTGCCTGTTTCTACACCGGCAGGTATATTCACGCTTAAAGAGCGTTCGCGTTGCTGGCGCCCCGATCCAGAACAAGTGTTGCAGGGATTTGTGATGATATTGCCGCGGCCATTACATGTAGGACATGTGCGCTCAACAGTAAAAAAGCCTTGTTGGGCGCGGACTTTACCCATGCCTGAACATGTCGGACAAGTAGAAGGCTCTGTTCCGCTTTCGGCACCGGTTCCCGAACAGCTATCGCAGTTTACCGAAGCATTAACAGTAATGGTTTCCTGTTTTCCCAAATATGCTTCTTCAAGTGAAACAGAAAGGTTGTAGCGTAAATCAGAGCCACGCGCTGGGCGGTGTGTTCCGCCGCGCCCACGGCCTGCGAAATCGCCAAACAAATCATCAAAAACATCAGAGAATGCCGATCCGAAATCAGGACCGCCACGGCCTCCACCCATACCGCCCTCAAATGCAGCATGACCATAGCGATCGTAAGCTGCTTTTTTATCTGGATCTTTCAGGCAGTCGTAAGCTTCGTTTACATCTTTAAATTTGGCTTCGGCTGTATCGTCACCCTTGTTACGGTCAGGATGCAGCTCCATAGCTTTTTTGCGAAATGCTTTTTTGATTTCGGCAGATGATGCGCCCTTGGAAAGGCCTAGCTGATCGTAATAATCACGTTTAGACATAGTTTCTCCTAATCGCTAAAGGCTGGCCCTGTAAAGGCCAGCCTTTAGTGAAAATCAGGAAAGATCGGATTACCGACCTTCCTTACCAAGATCTTCAAAGTCTGCATCAACAATGTCTTCATCGACACCGCGCGGACCTTCGTCTGTTTCACCGTAACCTTCTGGTGCTTCCGGTTCTGCTGCTTCAGCTGTTGCTTTGTAAATAGCTTCACCCAGTTTCATTGCCGCCTCGGTAACATCTTGTGTCCGGGCTTTAATTTTGCCGGCATCGTCTGTTTCCAAAGCTTCATTCAGCACTTTGATCGATAGTTCGATGGCTTCAAGAGTTGTAGGATCAACCTTATCGCCATGCTCTTCCATCGCTTTTTCTGTGCTATGGATTAGGCCTTCTGCGCTATTTTTCGCTTCAACCAGCTCTTTACGCTCTTTATCTGCTTCAGCATTTTCTTCCGCTTCTTTGACCATATTTTCGATATCGTCATCAGAAAGACCACCAGAGGCTTGGATTGTGATATTTTGCTCTTTGTTGGTGCCTTTATCTTTTGCGGATACAGACACAATACCGTTCGCATCAATATCAAATGTTACTTCGATTTGTGGCAAGCCGCGAGGTGCAGGCGGGATATCCTCTAGGTTAAACTGACCCAGAATTTTATTATCCATCGCCATTTCACGTTCGCCTTGGAACACACGAATGGTTACGGCATTTTGGTTGTCTTCCGCAGTAGAGAAGATTTGAGACTTCTTCGTTGGGATAGTTGTGTTGCGGTCAATAAGGCGCGTAAACACGCCACCCAAGGTTTCGATGCCCAATGACAAAGGTGTGACATCCAAAAGAACAACATCTTTAACGTCGCCTTGTAAAACGCCTGCTTGAATAGCTGCGCCCATGGCTACAACTTCGTCAGGGTTAACGCCTTTGTTAGCCTCTTTACCAAAGAATTTTGAAACTTCTTCCATAACTTTAGGCATACGGGTCATACCGCCGACCAAAATCACTTCGTCAATTTCACCTTTAGAGATGCCGGCATCTTTCAATGCAGCTTCGCATGGCTTCATAGACCGTTTAATCAGATCAGCAACCAGGCCTTCCAGTTTGGCGCGCGTCAGTTTCAGCACCAAGTGCAAAGGTTGACCGCCTTTTGGGTCCATAGAAATAAAGGGTTGGTTTATTTCTGTTTGTGTTGAAGATGAAAGCTCAATTTTAGCTTTTTCGGCGGCTTCCTTCAAACGTTGAAGCGCCATTTTGTCTTTCATCAGATCAACGCCGTTTTCTTTTTTGAATTCTGCGGCCAGATACTCAACAATACGCATGTCAAAGTCTTCACCACCCAGCACTGTATCGCCGTTTGTTGATTTTACTTCAAACAAGCCTTCGTCGATTTCCAGAATTGAAACATCAAAGGTACCACCACCAAGATCATAAACCGCAATGGTTTTTGAGCCTTCTTTGTCCAGGCCATAAGCAAGGGCTGCGGCTGTTGGTTCGTTTATGATGCGTAAAACATCTAGACCGGCAATTTTACCGGCATCCTTTGTTGCCTGACGTTGGGCATCGTTAAAGTAAGCAGGTACTGTAATAACAGCTTCAGTTACATTTTCGCCCAAATAAGCTTCGGCGGTTTCTTTCATTTTTTGTAGAATGAAAGCGGAAACTTGTGATGGAGAGTATTTCTCACCGCGCACTTCAATCCATGCATCACCATTTCCACCATCAATAACATTGTATGGCAGATGGCTGAGTGATTTAGCCAATAACTTGTCGTCTTTGCGGCGGCCAATTAGACGCTTTACAGCAAACAGGGTGTTTTCAGGATTTGTAACAGCCTGGCGCTTTGCGGCTTGGCCGACAAGGCGTTCATCATCTGTAAACGCTACGATTGACGGGGTAGTACGTCCCCCTTCAGAATTTTCTATTACTTTTGGCTGAGAGCCATCCATGATGGCTACACAAGAGTTTGTTGTTCCTAGGTCGATGCCTATTACTTTGCCCATTTGGTATTCCTTTCTCGGCGATAGTGGAGCTCTGGCCCAATAGCGGCACCTAAACTCGATCCCAAAAGAAACCGCTCGTCGGCTCTTTAGTACCCGTTGTATATATGTCCCGAATTTCACAACATCAACACCAGAGATGTAAGTTTTTTAAGAATTTGTTGCGCGAATAATTCAATGCTACAATTGGATTATGCGTTGGGTAAAAGACTACCGTAAATTTTTTATTAAATCAGAGCTCGAAGATGGTGGCAGGTGCTAGTTTTAACTTTAATGGTTGTCAGGTTTATAAAGGGTATTTGGATAGATTCGAACAGCTTGCTCTGTTAAGCGAACTACGCATGATTGTATCTAAAGCACCGCTATTTTCACCACTTACCCCTTGGGGCAATCCGATGTCCGTTAAAATGACATCTGCCGGTAAGTATGGCTGGTATTCTGACCATAAAGGTTATCGATATATCCCAAAGCATCCAAACGGGACACATTGGCCGGAAATCCCCAGATCGATCCAGGCTATTTGGCATGATCTATGCGGAGATCAACTTAACCCAGAGTGCTGTCTTGTTAATTATTATGAAAAGAAAGCCAAAATGGGGCTGCATCAGGACAAGGACGAAAAGAATTTAATGCACCCTGTTTTGTCTATTTCGTTAGGAGATGACGCGCTATTTCGCATAGGTGGGCAAAACAAAAATGACCGCACAGAATCAATCTGGTTGTCGTCTGGTGATGTTTTGGTGATGAGTGGGGCCAGTCGTCTTGCATATCATGGAATTGACAGGATCAAATACGGTAGCTCGCAACTATTGAAATCCGGCGGAAGGCTGAATTTAACTTTGCGTGTAGTTGACTAATTTACTGACGCTTACTCCAGCTTTCGGATACGTATTTACGCGTCCAATGCTCTAACATCATGCCAATAATTAGGAATACGAATGTCAGAATGATAGGATAGTTTATATCGGTAACGCGCGGATTGTAATTTATGAATGTGTATCCACGGGCCTGATCAATTGAGTGAAACAGCGGATTCCACGCAAACATCGGCAATATAAATCCAGGCAATGTACTGGCCAAAACCATTTTACCACTAAAAATCATATTTGCACGTCGATAGAGTGTTGTGACAAGCCCGATTATTGTTGGAGCAAAGGGAGATAATGCTAGAAATAATAGGCCTATTGAAATCCCGGAAATCCACGCAACGAAAAAGCAAAACATAAATCCTTTGAAATTATAAAAAACAATAGGCTCAATAAGTGTATGCGCAATAAGAAGAACGATACCCATCGAAAAAATCTGAATATAGAGCGATGACAATGCTGCGGATATTATTACCAACAATGTAGAAACGGGTGCATGCTTTAACATAGGGTTTGTTGCGCCACCAGAGCCCGATATTTTCAGTACCGCTTTGTTATGGGACATAAAAAGAAATATACCTGACATTAGAAAAAGTATAAAATTGCCACGTACAACGATTCCACGCATCCCAAGAACATTAATCATCACATAAAACATGGCAACTAAGACTATAGTTTGCATGACTTCTTTTAACAGCCCGCGTAAGGCATTGCCGTCTGATTGTCGAATGTCACTTACAGTAGTGTAATACAACAGCTTTAAAAAATTCCATGTGCCGATAAGAAATCTTGACATGTGCGCGTTGATCCTACTTCGAAAGGTTGCCTGGCCTTAGTCTATTGCTGACTTATTGAAATAGACATTAAGATGAATATCTCTATGAAGCAAGAAAAGCTAACTTTACCTGAAAGTTTCAAATGTCTGCAATTAATAAAAAATTATTGTTCACAGAAATGCGCCGCCTATCACTTGAGGCGGGACGCGCTATTATGGTTATTTACAAATCGGATGATTTTGAAGTGAACACAAAATCAGACGAAAGCCCGGTTACTATTGCTGATGTGACTGCAGATAAAATTATTTACAATGGACTACACAAAAGTTTTCCTGATGTTGCTATTGTTACTGAAGAGCAAAGTGACACACATACCAACAAGACTAGTACGTTTTTGATTGTTGATCCTTTGGATGGAACAAAAGAGTTTATCCATAGACGCGGCGATTTTACTGTGAATATAGCATATGTAGAAAATGGAATACCGGTTATGGGCGTTGTTTATGCGCCGGCAAAAAACCGGCTATTCATAACAGATATGAGCGGAAAATCATTCGAAGAGATGGCTCCATTTGATGATAATGTTGTTGGTGAGCTAAAACCAATCCACGTAAACACACCGGACCTAAACAAGCTTATTGTTGTTGCCTCAAAATCGCACCGCGATCAGGCAACGGATGATTATATCAATAAGTATAATGTTGAAGATATGCGGAGTGCAGGCTCATCGTTAAAATTTTGCCTTGTCGCAACAGGTGAAGCGGATTTTTATCCACGTCTGGGCCGGACAATGGAATGGGATACTGCCGCAGGGCAGGCTGTATTGCAAGGAGCAGGCGGTAAAGTGGTTCGTTTTGATAATCATGAGCCTCTAACATATGGGAAAAACATTTTTGAAAACCCATTTTTTATAGCTTATGCACCGGGAATTGTTTTGCAAAATGCATGAACAACCCATAAGCATAGATCGCGACAATTGGTGTTGCATTGAAGAGTTTGTTATATTCTGGTTGTTATGAGTATTTTTTATGACAATCGAAAAAATGAAGAAATACTGACTATTATGGCTTAAAAATGTAATATGGCCGTAAAATAACCAAAATTTTGCAATAGGAAATTCATGTTTCAATTGTAACGGTGGTTTAACGAGTAACTTAAAGCCGCCCGAAAGAGGTAGAGTAAATGAGAAAAAAAGTAACAAAAGCGATATTTCCTGTTGCAGGCATGGGTACGCGATTTCTTCCAGCAACGAAGTCGATCCCAAAAGAAATTCTTTCATTGGTTGATCGCCCTCTTATTCAATATGCAATTGATGAAGCGCGAGAAGCCGGGATTACAGAGTTTATATTTGTGACATCTCGCGGCAAAGGCGCTTTGGAGGATTATTTTGATGCCGCACCTCAGCTTGAGCAGACTTTACGCAAGAAAAATAAACATGACCTTCTGGAAGAGTTGAAAAGATCAACGATGGATAGCGGTGAAATCGTTTATGTCCGTCAAAGAGAAGCATTGGGACTTGGGCATGCTGTATGGTGTGCGCGTCGATTGATCGCGAATGAACCCTTTGCAGTAATCTTGCCGGATGATGTTATTGCAGCTGAAAAACCATGTTTAAAGCAAATGGTTGAGGCATATGAAAATACCGGCGGCTGTATGGTTGCCGCAATGGAAGTTCCACCACACAAAGCGTCTGCATACGGCTTACTTGATGTCAAAGAAGATATGGGGTCGTTGTTGAAAATTAACGGTATGGTAGAAAAACCTGATGCAAAAGACGCACCATCTAATCTGGCTGTTATTGGGCGATACATTTTGACACCAAAGGTTTTGAGCAATCTTGGTAAATTAAAAAAAGGCGCCGGTGGTGAAATTCAGCTTACAGATGCAATCGCTATGGAAGCCAAGAGCGGCAATGATGTTTATGGACTAAGGTTTGATGGGCAGCGCTACGATTGTGGTTCTAAATCAGGGTTTTTGCAGGCCACGATTGCATTTGCTCTATCACGGCCTGAACTGCACGATGAACTGATGGATTTTTTAGCAGAAACAGTGGGCTCTCGTCGCGCAGCGCAGTAAATATCCACCGATTAGAGTTTAGTAATACAACCACTTTGTGATAATGTGTAAACAACCTTGCTGGATGGCAGGGCGGCGCGCGTGCTATAAGTGATGGACTGGACGCATTGAGCGTATACGAATGTTACGATCAAAATGATTGGTTGGGATGAATATCAGCGGTGAACTATGGCATGCATATAAGCTGCGCTGGAAACGTCGCAGGTTATTGTGTCGTGCCATAAGAAAACGGCACCAGCTTAAATCTGTTGTTAATCGGACCGGACAAATAAATCCCGATACCATTCTCGCCGTATCAACCGTACGCAACGAAATTGTTCGCCTTCCATACTTTCTAGCGCATCACCGTAAGTTGGGTGTCGGTCACTTTTTGTTCGTTGATAACGGGAGTGATGATGGCACGATTGAGTTTCTGGGCAAGCAGCCTGATGTTTCACTATGGGTTACAACCGATAGTTACAAAGAATCCCGTTTTGGTGTCGATTGGGTGACGTGGCTGCAAATGAGATATGCGCACAAACATTGGTGTCTTACCCTGGATGCAGATGAATTGTTTATTTACCCGGACTGGTTACAGCGTAATTTGAATGATCTTACCGGTTGGTTGGACATGCAGGGAACTTTGGCGATGGGTGCGCTATTGCTGGACATGTACCCTAAAGGACCGATTAGTTGTGCTGATGCAGTTTCAGGTGTTGATCCTTTTGTGACATTAGGGTGGTTTGACAGCGACAATTACACATGGGAAAGGCAATCGAAATTCAGAAATATATCGATCCGTGGCGGCGCAAGGAAACGTAAATTTTTTACAAACCAGCCTGATCTGGCCCCACATATGCACAAAACACCTCTGATTAAGTGGAACCGGTCATACGTCTATGCCAGCTCAACCCATATTGCGCTTCCACCGCGCTTAAACAATGGGTTTGACATACGTAACGACATGCCAACAGGTGTTTTGCTTCATAGTAAATTTCTAAATATTGCCTTGGAAAAATCAAACGAGGAAAAACAGCGGTGCGAACATTTTACACATACTGACAATTATAATACTTATTATGATCAAATTATCGCTGACCCGGATTTTTGGTATATTGGATCGGTCCAATACAAAGATTGGCGTCAACTTCATGAATTTGGCTTGATGGCGGGTGGCCGTTGGTTGGATCCAAAGGCATAAGTAAACAAATAACTGGAAATATGGCAAAAAAAACTGCACAGTTATAAAAACAATAAAAAGAGGCGCAATCACACATAATTTTAATTTGTAACGGTTAGATTGAACAGATTTTCAAGTTAAGTGTAGGATTGTAATGAGGCAAATGGGCATCTGGTCGAAATATCGACTGCGGTTGGAGCGCAAGCGTAGACGCATTCGGTCTCTTAGAAAGAGGCGGGACATTGAATGTGTTATAGACCGCAGTTCGCAAACTAAGCCAAACGATATCTTTCTTTTTGCGACGCTTAGAAATGAAAAGCACCGGTTAGAATTTTTCTTAAAATATTATCGACGCCTAGGGGTCAACCATTTCTTTTTTGTCGATAACAATTCAGATGATGGTGGTCGGGAGCTTTTGAAGAACGAATCGGATGTTTCACTCTGGACAACGACTGCCAGCTACAAGCGTGCAAACTTTGGTGTGGATTGGTTGAACGGGCTTCAGTCCAAATATGCCAATGGGCATTGGTGTCTTGCAGTTGATGTGGATGAGTTTTTTGTTTACCCGCATTGCGATACACGCCCTTTGCAAGCATTAACAGATTGGTTGGACTCGTCGTCTGCTAAATCCTTTGGTGCATTGATGATTGATATGTACCCACGCGGAAATATCAGTGAAGCGTTTTGTGATGAGGGTAAAAACCCCATGAACGTATCCCCCTTCTTTGATTCCGGAAACTACTTTGTGGAACGTAACGAAAAGTATAGAAACCTTTGGATCCAAGGTGGCGTACGTCAAAGAGTATTCTTTAAAGATAAACCTGAACGGGCACCTGCTTTGAATAAGATACCGCTCGTAAAATGGTCACGGGGATGTGTTTATGTCAGTTCAACACACAGTATTCTACCGCGTAGTTTAAACATTGTTTATGATGAATGGGGTGGACAAAAAGCATGCGGTTGCTTGATGCACACAAAATTTATCAGCACTTTTTTAGATAAGGCGACCGAAGAGTTGCAACGCAAAGAACACTACGCTGCCAGCCGGGAATATAAGGAATACGCAGCATCTAATGTGGAAATGTGGACGCGGTTTTCAACGCGCTACAAAAACTGGAAACAACTGGAAGATCTGGGTTTGATGTCGCGCGGGGGATGGGCGTGAAGTTAGGTTTTATCATATTGGCGCATCGGGATCTGCATCGAACAGTACAGCTGGTACGGTTTTTAGCCAATAATGATTGCCCTGTCAGTTTGCACATTGATCAAAATACTTCTTTGGAAGAGGTGAATGAACTCATGGCGGATCTAAATCATGTTAAGAACGTGGTTTATCCGAAGCGTGAGAAATGTGGCTGGGGTCAATTTTCTATAGTTCAGGCAACCCTTAATGCTGCAGAAGTTTTATTGGAAAACCATCCGGATGTAACGAATGTCTTTATGGCCAGCGGTTCTTGTTTGCCGGTACGGCCAATTAAGCAATTAAAAGCCTTTCTGGAACGACATAAAGATATTGATTTTATTGAATCTTTCTCCGAAAGAGATGAAAGGTGGGTTAAAGGCGGCTTGGATCAAGAAAGGTTTACGTTGTATTTTCCGCTTTCGTGGCGGAAATATAGGTATGCATTTGATCGGTTAATTGATTTGCAGCGGATGCTGAATGTAAACCGAGCCGTTCCGAAACACATTTCCCCACATATGGGATCCCAGTGGTGGTGTTTGACAGCCCCAACCCTTAAGAAGATTATCGAAGATCCGGACAGGCAAGAAAACGACAGATATTTTTCCAAATGCTGGATACCCGACGAGTCGTACTTTCAGTCGTTAGTGCGTAATCATTCAGAGCATATAAGACCCCAGTCTTTGACATTTTCCATATTTGATGCGCAAGGGAAGCCGTTTCTTCTTTACGATGATCATTTAAATGATCTGCCAAAAACGAATGCTTTTTTTGTGCGAAAGGTTTGGCCGGGCTCGCATAAACTTTATCATCATTTATTAAAAACGAAGCGTAAGAACTTTCCATTATCAAACACGAATGAAGAAGCTTTTAACGAGATCTTTTCTAGAGCAAACGCAATAAGCACTACAGGTGGTAAAGGACAGGCTCTTCAAGGCCGTTATCCCAATAGCGCGGTGAAAAATACAAGTATGGCCCATGATGACTTTGGTGTCTTGATTGGCTTTGGATATTTATTTCAGGATTTTGTGGATTGGGCGCGTGAAGCTAAGGGTTTGAATGTCTTTCACAATATATTCAAACCGCGCCAGTTTACGTTTTACAAAAAAATCGCGTTGGCAAAAGGAAATTTAGCGGCCGATGCTAAGCTGCGAGATATGAATCCCAAAAGCTATTTATCAAATTTTTTGAAAAGCCAAAGGTCTGATAAATGCACTGCAGTCATGTATGATGTCAGTGACAACCAGAAGATCATACCAGACATAACACGCGATGAATGCGCGCATTTTGTCGTTGTACAAGAGGCTTGGCTGCTTTCCGTTGCAAATAACGAAATGAAGCTAAAAGGCAAGATTATGCAGGCGAAAATTTTGCAAGCCAGAGAGCGTAAAATTTTGCAGGCGCTAAAAGAAGATAAACATGCAGGCTGCACAATATTTTCACTAGAGGAAGCACTCAACACTCCCGGTCTGGTTCTGCAGGCCGCATTACAAATACTGGATCCCGAAACTAGAGCGCAACCAACTGCTATCCCTCAATTGGTTGATACTTTAAAGCTTGATAGATTGGTTCGTAAACTGTCGAAATCTGGTGTATCAGTGAACTTCAAGCCAGGTAAGAAAAGGAAAAAGCCCCAAAAACCTGCGAAGAAAGAAATAATAAAACCGTATGTTGTTAAATAATGTCTAAAAATAAATTTAAGTATTTTGTCCTTCTCGCCAATATGAGAACGGGGTCTAATTTATTTGAGCAGAATATTAATCTGTTCGACAGTTTTTCTTGTAATGGAGAATTATTTAACCCGCATTTTGTCGGCTATCCCAAACAGGATATTTACTGTGACATGGATGTGGCTGATCGAGATCGCGATCCTAATAAAT